>Ga0193729_1000063_pt1 | contig 47039 bp, 50 predicted proteins | sample U1c2metaG_FD_143036 | JGI IMG/M metagenome (GOLD analysis project Ga0193729, IMG submission 143036) | Soil microbial communities from a riparian zone of the East river system, Colorado, United States - U1c2 | ecosystem: Environmental > Terrestrial > Soil > Riparian zone | place: USA: East River...
GGACAGGCCGCTCGACGCTGCCGGTGCCTGGCACCAGTCGAGTACCCTCGAAACGTGGCGCAGCTCCACTATGGACCGGCCCGCGTGCCGTCCCGCGAGAGTCCCGAGGAGGCGATCGGGCTTCTTCAGGAACGCGGCTACACGGCCTGCGAGATCGACTTCGAGGGGAAATTCTGGATGGACTACCCCTGGGCCGAGAAGTTCGGTGCGCTCGCGCGGGCGGCCGGAATCGTGCTCTCCGTCCACGCGCCGATCGCGGGCTTCATGGGCCATGCCGAACGGGGCAAGAAGCTCAACATGGCCGTGGGCATGCTCGACCATTCAGCAGGTGTCGCGAAGGCCGCCGGCGCGGAAGTCGTCGTGTTCCACCCCGGCTTCCTCCTCGGCCGCGAGCGCGACGCCGCGATCGATTCGGTCGTCGAACAGCTCGGTGAGCTGCGGGAGCGGCTGGAGAAGAAGGACCGCGCCGTCCCCTTCGGCGTGGAGATCATGGGCCGCGTGCGTGAGCTCGGCACCGCGGAAGATGTCTTCGCGATCTCTGCGCGCACGGGCTGGGTCCGGCCCGTCATCGACTTTGCGCACCTCCACGCCGTCACCGACGGCGGCTTCACCACCACGTCCGCCTTCAGCGCGATTCTCGAGGGCGCGGACGCCGTGCTCCCTCCGGACGCGCCGTTCCACGTCCACTTCTCGGACATCGCCTACGCGAACCGCAACGAGACGAAGCACCTTCCCTACGGCGAAGGGACGTTGCGTATCGAGCCGCTGGGCACCGCGCTCCGGGACTTCGACCGGCCCGCGACCGTGATCACCGAATCGCCCGACGAGGCGTCGAACCAGTCGATCCGCGAGGAGCTCTACGCAGCAGTCGGAACGCGCTCGGCGAGCCGTGCCTCGAGCTCCAACGCTTCCGCCTCGCGCTCGCGCGCCCGTAAGAACTCCGCATAGGGAGGCAGTACATCCAACAGGGAGCGGCAGTGCTCGCTGCCGCTGATGATCTCCACCGCTTCGCCGAACAACGTTTCCGCCTCGTCGTCGCGTCCCTGCACTGCGCGAACTTGAGCGAGCGCGATCCGTGTCGTCGCCCGGGAGAGGACATCCTCCGCGCTCACGGTCTCGCGCGCGGCGAGCGCATACTTCTCGGCCTCGTCGGTCCGGCCCTCTGCAAGAAGGAGCTGGGCCAGCAGACGCTGGCTCTCGCAGAGCGTCCCGCGTTCCTGCATCGGCGCGAGCAGCCGGATCGACTCACGCAGGAGCTTTTCGGCCTTCTCGGGGTTGCCCGTCTGCCACGCAACCTGGCCAAGCTGTCGGGACGTCCACGCAATCTCGGACACCGACGCCGTCTCACGGTAGAGGTCGAGTGCCTTCGTCAGCCAGCCTTCAGCCTCCTCGTACTGCCCTCGCACTCGGTGGAGCCCGCCCTTCGACTGCGCGGCGCTCGCCCGGGCGACGATGCTCCCACTCTCCTCGGCGAGCGCAAGCGCACGGTCGATCAGGGGTTCGGCTTTCTCTTCGTGCATGCGGCCGATGTAGATCCCGGCCAGCTGAAGCGCCGCCCTCGCCTCATGGTCCTTCCGTCCGGCCGCCCGCGCTGCGTCGAGCGCCTGCTGCCCGAACTCCTCGGCCTCCCCTTCTCGTCCCGCCCACCGGGCCACGCGAGCCCGGCGGTCGAGAGCCCTGAAACGGCCTTCGTGGTCGTCGTCTTCGACAACCGCGAGCGCCTCGTCTGCGAGCTTTGCCGCACGCCCGAAATCACCGTCGAGAGAAGCGACCACCTCGGAGAGCGCCGTGAGCGCCCGACTCTGAATGTCGCGGGCGCCCTCCACTTCGGCCTGTTCTGCGATCACGCTCATCTCCTCGCGCACGACAGGAAGATCACCCAGCTGCCAGGCGGCGCGCGCCGCGAGGAACCGCCGCCGCAAAGTTGGTTCGAGCTCCACCGAGCGGAGCAGGAGCTTTCGCGCGGAGATGTTGGACTCACGCGAAAGCGCTCGCTTGCCTGCAGCCTCGAGCGCCTTCGCTGCCGTTCGCGCCAGCTCCTCAGGAGGATGTCCATCGAGCTCGGCGTAGAGCGCGCACGCATGGTCGAGGTGATACGCGCGGATCTCCAGCAGTTCCTTGTCGGCCTTTTCGCGGAGCCACTCCGCAAAGCGGGTGTGGTACTCCGCGCGTCCGGACTTCGACAGACCGCCGTAGGCGACTTCGCGGATCAGCACGTGCTTGAAGCGATACGCGGACTCGCCGCTGATGGTCGAGCGCTCTTCCCGGCTGACGAAGTCGCGCAGGAGCAGGTCGTCGAGCATGTCCTCGAGCTCATCGGAGTCGTATTCGGGCGAGAGATGATCGATTGCTCCCGCCCAGAAGGTGCGTCCGATAACCGAGCCGCGCTGCAGCACGATCTTCGCGCCCGCCGGCAGCCGGTCGATGCGCGCACCGATCATCGCCTGCAGCGAGTCGGGAATCCGCTCGCCGCCGTCGGCTCCCTCCTCCACGAGCATCCGCACCGTCTCCTCGACGAACAGCGGGTTGCCCTCGGTCTTGTCGAGGAGCCGCGCGCGCACCTTCCCCGTCACCCGATGTTCTTCGAGCAGCGCATCCGCAAGCGCCTCGCTGTCCGCGCGCCCTAGCGGTTCGAGCTCGATCGCGGTCGTGCGCACTCGCCCGCCTCCCCACCCCGGCCGCACGTCGAGGAGCTCCGGTCGCGCCAGGCAGAGGATCAAGAGCGCGCGCTCGCGGACCCACTGGGCCAGATGGTCGATCAACTCGAGCAAGGGCTCCTCAGCCCAGTGGATGTCCTCGAAGACCATGACCAGCGGCTGCACGTCCGCGAGCTCGTCGGCGAACTCGCGTGCAGCCCAGGCGATCTCGGGCGCACCGCGCTCGCCCTCAACCGCCTCCATCACGCCGGACGCGAGACCGAGCAGCTCGGCGATTGCCTCGTCGCCGCAGCACTCGATCAACTTCTGCTTGGCCGTCTCCATCGGGTCGTCGTCCGTGATTCCCGCGGCCGCCTTGACCATCTCGGCCAGCGGCCAGTACGTGACGCCCTCCCCATACGGGAGTGCCCGGCCGGAAAGGATCGTTGCGCCCTCGACGCCGGCCAGGAATTCGCGAATCAGGCGGCTCTTCCCGACGCCGGGCTCTCCGTAGACCGTGAAGACATGCGGGCGCCGGTCACGAATCGTGCGCGCCAACGTGTTCTCCAACAACTCGAGCTCCGACTCACGACCGACGAAGGGAGCAGAGACCTTCGAGAGCGGGAGTTGGCCGTCGCGTGCTGCAATGGCCCGGTACGCGGCGATGGGATTGCGGAAGCCGCGCAGCTCGAGCGGGCCCGCGGACTCCGCCACGATGCGTCCGACCGTCAGCCGGTGCGCGGCCTCGCCGATGAGAATCTCTCCCGGCGCAGCGGCCTGCTGGAGCCGCGCGGCCACGTTCACCGCTTCGCCCGTTGCGAAGGTCGAGTCGGTCTCGTCGACCACCACCTCACCCGCCTCGATCCCAACTCGTGCCTCGAGACCGAGGTCGCGGACGTGATCGAGAATCCCCAGACCCGCCCTGACCGCGCGGTCGGCGTCGTCCTCGTGCGCCCGCGGGATCCCGAAGGCAGCCATCACAGCGTCGCCGGCGAACTTCTCGACGGTGCCGCCGTGGGTCTCGATGCAGCGCTGGACGCCGTCGAAGAAGGAGGTCACCCGCCGTCGCGTGATCTCGGGATCCTGGCCGAAGACGAGCTGTGTCGACGAGACAAGGTCTGCGAACAGCACCGTTGCGAGCTTGCGCTCCATGGCCAAATTCTAGGTGTGCGCACCGAGGTCACCGAGGCCAGAATCCAAGTTGAAACAGGGAAGCGCCCGCGAGAGCCGCCCTCGGGCTCCGCCTTCGTGAGTTCTCGGACGGCCGTATCTCATCGGGCATCCCGCCCGTTCTCTTCGTATCAATTGACGCTGCGGCGTCCCAGTCGAAGGGAGACGGTTTGGGGAGGGACTACGTGTTCCCGTGCGGCGCCGCTTGCCGGTGCACGCCTTTCTTTCATTTGCAGTAACTGCGGCCCTCCGGGGCCAGGACTCTGGGGAGACGAATATGACGAAGAGATTGGGAGATTCCGCAGCCCAACGTTCCTCTTCCCGCCACCTAAGGAGGAGAAGATGAGACGTCTTGTGCTCGCCCTTGCAATAAGTCTGGGATTGACGGCTGCTTTCTCCGGGAGCGTCCCCGCCGACATAAGCGTGGCCCAGACGAACCAGGCAATCCTTTCATGTAATGACGGTCACAGTGTGATTCTTGGGGTCGATCCGACCACGCTTGCAAGCTTGACCGCGGACGTCGAGTCGATCAATACCAGCGGCACTGGACTGAGCTGCACGCTGAACACGACCGCAACTGACCCTTCGAGCGAGACGTCCGAATGGACGGTCTACGACTACAACCCGTCCAACCAGGCGCTGGCGCCGCGGAACTCGCCGAACAAGATGCCTGCTAAAACGACTGACGCCGGAGTCACTTGGCAGTTCCCATTCAAGCCCGATATCTACACCGCGCTCTTCACCACGACCGACCCGAGCGTGACCGGCAACGACTACGGAAAAACGCTGACGGATACCATCACGGTCAGCGGCAACGCTGCAAGCTTCGTGACTCAGCATGGGGGCGGAGACTGCACGAACAACGTTCCTGCGACCGTGAGATTTTTCTTCACCTCCCCGTCGGCATCCGGTCCCAGCTACCCCCCGCCCGGTCCGCCCATCAACGGCGTGCCACCGGCCGGTTTCTACACCCAGTTCTGGTGGTCGGCTGCAGTGCACATGGATCTGGCTAACGGAGGCTTCCAGACCCAAAAACTCATCGAAACCATGACTCCGGCCGACTGGTCGGACTGGGATGGTCAGCCAGCCAGCGAATTCCCCGCAACCTTCATGGAAGCGGCGCAGCACGTCCAGTCGATTGGCCTGTCATTCGGGGGCGAATGCTTCTTCGAAACCGGCGTCACTCCTACCCAACCCTTCACCAACGAACAGTTCTCCAGCATGTTCACTGCACAGTAAAGGTGCGCTGAACCCGGTCACGCCGGGGAGCGTCGAGCGAGGGGCGGCAATCGAGCGCCGCCCCTCGCCGAGTCGAACCGGACCTGGAGTCGCTCAGCTCACCGGCGTTGCCAACTAGCATCCTCGCCGTGCTCGACCCGAAGGTCTTCAAAGCCTACGACGTGCGCGGGATCTACCCCGATGACCTCGACGAGGCCGGAGCCTACGCCATTGGCCGCGCGTATATCGACGAGTTCGAGCCCAAGGCGATCGCCGTCGGCCGGGACATGCGCCTCTCGTCGCCGTCGATGTCCGCGGCGGTCATCCGGGGAGCGGCCGAGGCAGGCGCCGACGTTGTCGACATCGGAATGGTCGGGACCGAGATGGTCTATTTCGCCGTCGGTGAGCTCGACCTCGAGGGCGGGATCATGGTCACCGCTTCGCACAATCCGAAGGAGTACACCGGCATGAAGATTGTTCGCCGCGGCGCGCTTCCCGTCGGTGGCGACTCGGGGTTGCTCGACATCCGTACGCGAGCGATGGCCCTCGAAGACGTGCCCGAAGGTCAGATGCCAGGACAGGTCCGTCACGAGGACATCTGGCCGCGGTGGGTCGACGCCGTCCTCTCCTTCATCGACGTCGACCTGCTGAAGCAGCTGCGCGTCGTAATCGACGCGGCGAACGGGATGGGCGGCGTGATGCTGCCGCCGGTGCTCGAACGCCTGCCGATCGCTGCCGTGCCGTTCTTCTTCGAGCCGGACGGCACCTTCCCGAATCACGAACCGAATCCGCTGCTGCCCGAGAATCGCGAGTTCATCGTCGAGCAAGTCCGCTCGGAACGGGCCGATCTCGGCGTCGCCTTCGACGGGGACGCGGATCGCTGCTTCTTCGTCGACGACACCGGGGAGTTCGTTCCCGGCGACTTCGTCACAGCTCTCCTCGCCGAGTCGATCCTCGAGAAGGAGCCCGGCGCGAAGATCCTCTACGACGTGCGCGCGAGCTGGGCCGTGCCACAGACGATCGAGCGCGCGGGCGGTGTTCCGCTCGTCAATCGCGTCGGCCACGCCTTTTTCAAACACCGCATGCGTGAGGAAGGCGCCGTCTTCGGGGGCGAGGTGTCCGGCCATTACTACTTCCAGAACTTCTCCCGCGCGGACTCCGGCGTGATTCCGTTCCTGCTCATGCTGGAGCTCATCTCGAAGCGCGGCCAAAAGCTCTCAGAGCTGCTCGCTGCATACCGGGAGCGTTACTTCATAACCGGCGAGCTCAACACCCCAGTCGGCGACGTCGCGCTCAAGCTGCAGGAGCTGAAGGAGCGCTTCGGTCCCGAGGGCACCGTCTCCCACCTCGACGGTCTCTCGGTGGACGCAGAGGACTGGCATATGAACGTGCGGCCGTCCAACACCGAACCGCTGCTGCGCCTGAACCTCGAAGCGCTCTCGCCGGATCTGATGGAGCGGAAGCGCGACGAGGTGCTCGAGGTGATCCGGAGCTGAAGGAGAAACCCCCCTTCAAGTTCAGCGCGCGGACGCGGGTCGGCTTCTCTGACACCGACGCGCAGGGAATCGTGTACTACGGCCGCTATCTCCCGTACTTCGACCTCGCGCGCGTCGAGTACCACCGCAATCTCGGATTGCTGGGGATGGACATCGGCGAAGAAGGCGAGGAGTTCGTGATGCGCGCGTGCACGATCGAATATCTCGCCCCCGCCGTCTTCGACGACCTGATCGAGGTCTACGTGCGCATGGCGAAGATCGGCCGTACGAGCGTCTCGTACGAGCTGGCCGCGTATCGGGAGCGCGACGACGAGCTGATGGTGACGGCGACCCAAACGCTCGTCCTCGTCGACCTCGACGAGCGCAAGGCCGTGCCGATCCCGGATTCGTACAAGGAGTCGATCCGCGCCTTCGAGGGCGAGGCACTCGAAGCGTGAGCGCCTACGCGGTGCTCGGGGCGGTCGAGCGGATCCTCGGGCGGGGTGGCGACGCGGACGACGTCCTCCGCGAGGTGGTCGACGCCCTACGCGCCGAAGGCGAGTTCGACTGGGTTGGAATCTCCTTTTTCGAGAAGGGAGCCTTCGTCCTCGGGCCGTCAGGCGGAGAGTCCGCCGACGAGCCGGCGCGACTGCCCATCTCCTACGATGGCAACGTCGTGGCCGAGCTCGGCGTGGTTGCATCAGACCTGTCAGCTGAAGACCGCGCACTCCTCGAGCGAGTCGCAGAGTTGCTCGCGCCGTACTGCCTCGTCGGCTGGGACACCGGCGGCGAAGCCTGGACGCCCTAAAAACCCGAGCGAAAGCGAAGCTTTCGCTCGGGGCGCGTAAGCGCCAGCCGTCCGGCGGCCGGCGCTTGACGCTTCACCTGAGCGAAGCGAATCTCAAAAGGCCGCGCGCCCTCCCGTTTGTCCTCGAAACGGTCGGGCGCCGCAGCTTTGGTGCCCTCTCCCCCTTGCACTCGTTGTAGTCGGATTCAGGCCGCGCGCCATCCCTGGAACGAGGTACCTCGCTCGTTCGAGGGACGATCCCTCAAACAAGGGAGGGGTTGTTCACCGTCTCGCGGTCAAAGCACGGGAGTTAGGACGGCCGCGCCGGCAAAGCGCGCACGGCCTCTCTGCGGCGCCGCCGAGTCGGCGCCTGGTCAAGAGGTACCCAGTGCCTCGAACGAGGGACGTCAGCTCGGCGTGACGCGATACGCGTCGAAGACGGCTTCGATGTTTCGCAGCGCCGTCAGCAAGCCGCGGAGCTCCTTGACGTCCCCGACCTCGGCTACGTACCAATTCCGCGCCATCTGATCCTCGACGCTGCCGCCGTACGAGACGATGTTCGCTCCGTGCTCGGCGAACGTCCGGGCCACGTCCTCGAGGAGGCGCTGCCGGTCCCAGGACTCGACCGCGATCTGGACGCGGAAGCTCTGCGTCGCGCCCCCGTCCCAGCTCACCGGGGTGAAGCGCTCGGGTTGGCGCGCGAGCGCCTTGACGTTGGGACAGTCCCCGCGATGGATGGTGATGCCCTTTCCGAGCGAGATGTAGCCGACGATCTCGTCTCCCGGCACCGGCGTGCAGCACTTTGCGAGCCGCACGAGGACGTCGTCGACGCCGTGGACGTTGATGCCGTAGTTGTCGCTGTCGACGGCGTGCTTGGCGCGGGGCGCCTTGAGTGGGACGGCCTCCTCCTCGGCGACCTGCTCCGTCTTCAAGCGCTGCAGGACCTTGTTGACCACCTGCTGCGGGCCGATCTTGCCGGAGCCGAGCGCGAGATAGAAGTCCTCGGCCTTCTTGAAGTTCATGTCGCGGATGACCTCGGCGAGCACGGCCGAGCCGGCGAGCTTCCGGTACGGAAGCTTCGCCGCCTTCAGCGATTGCTCCAGCGAGTCGCGACCCTTCTGTTCCTGGTCTTCGCGCGTCTCGCGTGAGAACCACTGCCGGATCTTGTTCCGCGCGCGCGAGGAGGCCGCCAGCGAGATCCAGTCTCGCGACGGGCCCCGGCCCACCTTCGAGGTGAGGATCTCGACGAAGTCGCCGTTCTTCAGGCGGTAGTGCAGCGGGACGATGCGGCCGTTGATCTTGGCGCCGACGGTGCGGTGCCCGACATCTGTATGCACCGCATACGCGAAGTCGATCGGCGTCGCGCCGGAGGGAAGGGTTTTCACCTCACCCTTCGGCGTGAAGACGTAGACCTCGTCGTCGACGAGATCCGTCAGGAACGCGCGCTTGTACTCGCCGGGCTCGTCGATCGTCTCCGGCTGCGCCTCCATCAACTGGCGTACCCAGCTCTCCCAGGCCTCGTCGGTCCGCGGATGCCGCCCGCCCTTGTAGCGCCAGTGAGCGGCGATGCCGAACTCCGCCGTCTCGTGCATCTCGCGCGTGCGGACCTGAATCTCGAGAGGGCGACCTTCCGGCCCGATCACCGTGGTGTGCAGCGACCGGTAGCGGTTGAACTTCGGCATGGCGATGTAGTCCTTGAACCGCCCGGGCATCGGTCGCCACAAGGAATGGATCAGGCCGAGCGCGCCGTAGCAATCGCGCGTCCCTTCGTCGCCGGAGCGCTCCACGATCACGCGCATCGCGGTCAGGTCGTAGATCTCGTTGAACTCGCGGCCCTTCTTCGCCATCTTGTCGTAGATGGAATAGAAGTGCTTCGCGCGACCCGAGATCTCGACGGGGATGTCGACCTTGGTCAGCTCGAGTTGCAACACACGCGCCGCCTCCGACACGTGGCCCTCGCGGTCGTTGCGGCGCTCGCTGACCATCGCCTTGATCTCCTCGTACTTGCGCGGGTGCAGCGTTTCGAACGCAAGGTCTTCCAGCTCCCACTTCATCGCGTGGATGCCGAGCCGGTGCGCGAGCGGCGCATAGACCTCGAGCGTCTCCTTCGCCTTCTGGATCTGCTTCTGCTTGCCCAGATACTCGATCTCGCGGAGGTTGTGCATCCGGTCGGCGAGCTTGATCAGGATCACGCGCACGTCGGCGGCCATCGCAACGATCAGCTTGCGATAGTTCTCGGCCTCGGCCTGCTCGCGGCTCTGGAACTGGACGCGGGTCAGCTTCGTCACACCCTCGACGAGCTTCGCAACCTCGTCGCCAAACTCGGAGCGGACGTCCTCCAGCTCGGCGTCGGTGTCCTCGACAACGTCGTGGAGAAGGGCTGCGGCGATGGTCTCGTCGTCTAGACGGAGCTGGGCGCAGATCTTGGCCGCCCCCCACGGATGGAGCACGAAGTCCTCGCCGGAGCGGCGCTGCTGACCCTCGTGGGCATTGGCGGCGAAAAGGAAGGCCCGGCGGATCAGGTCGCGATCGACCTCCGGGTTGTAGGCGGCCACGTCCGCGATCAGTTCGTCGATGAGCTCCTGATGCTTCTCGTGAGCCTCAAGGACCGCCATACCCTCAGTGTACTCCGGGGGTATCCGGCTCCCTCCCCCATTCCAGTGGCGTATCTCAAGGGCAGGAACCGGCGTTCCGATGCTGAAAGGGAGTCGTTCATGCACTGGTACAGACGCCGAAAAGAACGCCGTGCCGCCGTGCGCGCAGCACGGCTGCTCCTTGCCCTCGACGCCCTTGCCGGAACCCGCCCGGGGCGACCGCAGCGCGTGCGCCGGGCATCCGTCGGCGCCGCCCGTTAGCCCAGTTTCAAGAAGGCCTCGGAGTACACCGCTCGCCCTCGCAGCGCAGGGTCATAGTCCTCGAGCCGCCGCACCATGAAGTACTGCTGGTCGACCCCCGCCGGAGCATCGATGCCGCTCTCGTCGGAGCGGCCAAAGCCGAAGCGCTCGTAGTAGCGCGGATTGCCCTCGATGAGGATCAGCGGCTCACCTCGCGCATCCGCCACACGGATCGCTTCGTTCATCAGCGCGCTTCCGACGCCGCGGCGCTGGTGGGAAGGGAGCACCGCCAACGGTCCCAGCTGTAGCACCGGGTGTGCACCCGGTTCGATCGAGACGTAACTGAGGAGCACGTGCCCGAGAACGTCATCCTCCACGGTCGCCACGAGCGAGAGCTCGGGCACGAAGCGGTCGGACGCTCGAATTGCATCGACGAGGTCGGCCTCCACAGATCTGCCGAATGCTTCCTCGTTGACTTTCCAGATGGCGGCCCGATCCGCGTCGGTCTCGGGCCGGATCCTCACGCCGCCCGCAGCAATGCCGGCTCCGCGAGCAGCGAGCGGAAAGTCTCCGATTCGAGTGGGTGGCGCTTCGGTCCTCCCTCCTTCACCTCCAGCTCATCGAAGATCGCCTGTGCCTGCGCGTCGCGCGGCCCCGCCTGCCACTGCGCACGCAGCCACGTGTAGAGCTCGTCGAAACGGTCGTCGGCGTCGAAGACGCGACGCACGACGAGCTGTGGCGACACCGTTCCGTTCCAGTGGTTCTCCTGTAGGCGAAACGCGACGTCGTACCGTCCTTCACGTCGGTAGCGGTCGAGCTTCGTTCCCTGGCCGAAGGCAATCGCACCTCCCGCGTCGCGTCCGTCCCGCTGCACCCGGAAGCGGAGGTGCTTGCCGTCGCCGACCGTCGCGAGCTCGCCGAGCTCACAGCCTGGTGCGAGGAGCGTGACGTCGGGATTCGCCAGACCGAAGGGCGCCAACGCACGCAGTTCTTCGCAAAGCTCGAGCGTGAGCTTCGCGTCGCGCGGCAGGACGGCGTCGACGACCGTCGCCGGGACGAGATCCTCCGGGCCCAGCAGGCCTTCGGCTTGAGCCGCGAACGCGTCCCCGAACGCCTCGACGCTGTCCGGCGCGATCGACAGGCCGGCCGCCGCGCGATGACCGCCGAACCGTTCGAGAAACGTCGAGCACGCGCCAAGAGCGCCGTGAAGATCGAACGACGGGATCGACCGGCCGGAGCCTTTCCAGAGGCCGTCCCTTCCCGCAATGAGGACGACCGGCCGGTGATAGCGCTCGACGAGACGTGACGCGACGATGCCGATCACGCCCTCGTGCCAGTCTTCGCCCCACACGACGTATCCGGAACGGCGCCGTTTTGCTTCCGGCCACTCCTCGACCTGTGCGATCGCCGCGCGCAGGATCTTGTCCTCCACCGCCTGCCGGTCGCGGTTCAGCTCCTCGAGCCGGTCGGCCAGACGCCGCGCCTCCTCCGCGTCTTCCGTGAGCAGCAATTCGAGCGCCGCACGCGGATCGCCCAGCCGTCCGGCGGCATTGATCCGCGGTGCGAGCCGAAAGCCGACCTTTCCCGCATCGATCGCGGCAGGATCAACATGCGCGGCCTTCATCAAAGCGCGCAGGCCGAGCTTCTGCGTGCGCGCGAGCGTTCGCAGGCCCGCAATCGCAAGCGAGCGGTTCTCGCCCACGAGCGGCACGACGTCCGCGATCGTCGCGAGCGCCACGAGATCGAGATGGCGGCGCAACACCTCGGATTCGGCGCCCAACAGCGCCTGGCCGAGCTTGTAGACGACACCGGTTCCGCAGAGCTCCTGGAACGGATAGTCCGAGGGGCGCGTCGCGACGATCGGGCAGTCGGGCAGCTCGTCGCCCGGCCGATGATGGTCGGTCACGACGACGTCGAGCCCGAGCTCGCGGGCGCGCCGGACCTCGTCGACCGCGGTGATGCCGCAATCCACGGTCAAGACGAGCCCGCAACCCTCCTCTGAGAGCCGCTCCAGGGTCTGACCGCTGACGCCGTAACCCTCGTCGAAGCGGCTCGGCAGGTGCCATTCCACCTCGGCCCCGAGCTCGCGCAGCACGAGCACCGCGAGCACCGTGGCGCAGATCCCGTCCACGTCGTAGTCGCCGTGGACGCAGATCCTCTTGCCGGCGGCGATCGCTGTGCGAATCCGCTCGACGGCGCCTGCCATGTCCCCGAGCAGGAAGGAATCGTGCAGGGGCTGTTCGCCGGCCAGGAAGGCCCGCGCCACCTCGGGGTCGCCGTAGCCGCGCCGGACGAGCACGCTTGCCGTGATCTCGCTGAGGCCGAGCTCCCTTGCGAGGCCGCTCGCCTGCCGGTGCGGGCACGGACGGATCGTCCAGATGCCCTCAGACATGCACGACTACCGTACGAACGGTGTCGGACGGCACCCCTTGCGCGAGGAACTCCTGCTCGATCCAAATGTGACGTTTCTGAACCTCGGCTCCTTCGGGGCGACGCCGCGAGCGGTGTTCGAGCGCTACCAGGAGATCGACGGCACGAAAAGTGCCCTGACGTTCACGGCATTTCTCCAGCACCGATCTAACCGAATGGCTAGGGACTTTTCACGCCGTCTCACCCACAGTTCGTGGCGCCGCCGACGACGTTGCGGCGTGGTCGGCGGCCGAGCAGTGGGTGACTTGGATCCCGGGCCAGCCTCTCCCCAAGGCCCGCCAGCCCTAATGCACGAACAGGCCCGGGGCTCCAATGAACAAGATGCGGCTCGAGCTCAAGTCTTGCGATTTGGGAGGAGATGCCCAGGGGCGAGGCGTCTGCGGTTCACGCCGCGACTCGGTCACACCCCGGAGAGGGGCTCGGGTGACCGAGGGTGCCCCTTCGCATTGCGTGTAGTCCGTCACGCGCGCGCGGCCGCCTCCTCCCTCTCCGCAGGATGCGCCGAAGAATCTGCAGGAGCGCCTCTACGACGACTACCGGATCGAGATCCCCGTGTCCGAACGCGGCGACGACCGGTTCATCCGCGCGTCCGTCCAGGGCTACAACGACGAGGCAGATCTCGAGCGGCTCCGCGACGCGCTGGCTGCGCTGCTCTAAGAAGTCACTCCCGCGGGAGCTTGACGCCAAAGAGGGTCAGGCCCACGAGGAGCAGCACGAACGCTACGGCTCCGGCGACGAGCAGGCGGGGATGGCGCGCGTGGCGAAGCGAGTCCCAGCCGACCCGTCCCCAGAAAACGACGAGACCAGCGACCGCTGCGAGGCCGATCACGAGCACCGGAGCGAGCAGCGCGGCGCGCCCGAACGAGAGGTCGGTGAGCCAGACCGTGACGACGACGAGTGCCGTCACGAAGGCCGACGCAACGGCAAGGCGGGCGCTCATGAGGCAAACCTACCGCGGCGCTATGCTCGGCTCGTGACAGAGGCGAACTACGTCTCCGGAGACGACTACGTCGTCGAGTTCCTCGGATACCGCTTCGGCTTCAACTCCTCCGACTTCGAGCAGCGTGTCACGGCTGCGGCCGTGAAGCTCGGGCTCGTCGGCGACAACGGGCTCGATGAAGACGAAACCGCCGACCTCGTCGAGCTCGTCGAGAGAGACTGGATCGACGAGCCTCGCAGCGGGCTCGGGAGATATCTCGTCCGACACTGGGAACGGGTGTCCCTCGTCGGCGGCGAGTCGCTCGTCTACTGGCTGAAGAAGCTCGTCTTCCGCGGCGCCTGGCTCGACCATCGCGTCAAGGAGGGTTTGCTGGAGGTCGCGTGGGACGAGGACGTCGCGGACTTCGGGTACCGCGATCCGAACGGCGACCGCGCGCTGCTGGAGCTTGCTCCGGTGCCTTCCTGGCACGAGCTGCAGTTCAGGCGTTGATTCGCGCGGGCGCGATTGCCGCGTACCTCGCGGCACTGTTGGCCGTGGATACCCAGGTCGAGCTGCCCGGACAGCTTGCACTCGGACTGCTGACGTGGCTCGTTCTGCTCGCCGCTGCGCGCCCTCTCTCGGCCGAGCGTCGTGCTCAGGTCGCGGTCGTCATCTGCGCGGCGACCGTCGCAGAAGTGACCGGCTCGATCCTGTGGGGTGTCTACTCGTACCGGCTGCACAACCTGCCGACATTCGTTCCGCCGGCTCATGGGCTCGTCTTCATGGCCGGTTTATCGTTGAGCGAGGCCCTCCGCCGTCATTCACGCGCGCTCGTCGCCTTCGCGGCCGTGGCCGTCACGGTCTGGGGCGTGCTCGGGCTGACCGTGCTGCCGCGTCTCGATGCCGCCGGTGCGCTCTGCATCCCCTTGCTGCTCGCCTTCCTCTGGCGCTCACAGGCGCGCGCCGCCTATGCCGGTGTCTTCCTCGTGGTCGCGGCACTCGAGCTGTACGGGACCGCCATCGGCACGTGGCGATGGGCGGCGGAGCTGCCTGGCCTCGGCATTCCCGACGGCAACCCGCCAAGTGGCGTCGCCGCCGGCTACGTCTGGTTCGACGTCATGGCCCTCCTGTTCGCTCCTCGCCTCCTCGCGGCGGTGCAACGGACGTGGCCATTGCGGCGCCGTCCCGTGCCTGGCACCGGGCAGGCCTGAAGTCGGCGGTCGCAGGGAAACCCTGCGACCGCCGCGTTGGAGGATGTGAGCTGCGGCCCCTCACGATCCTCCTGAGACTCAGAATTGAGGCGGAAAGGCGTTTCCGCACTCCCCCGGGTGGGTGAAGTGAACCAATGGAATGAACCAACCAAAGGGGGAGGAATCAACCGGCCCGGGTGATCCATGCTCCACGTGTACCACCTGTCCTCACCGGTTCTGTTCTGCGGCAGAACCAGCCCCGGACAAACTGCGGCCGGGGCGGACATTTCACTGGGCCGGGCCCATGCGGCGGGTTCCGGCCCTCTCTCTTGAAAAGGACGAATCCCGGGCGGCGGGATTCGTCCGCTTGGTCCGAAGGGCTCAGAAGAGCTTCGTGTCTTTCACTCCAACGCCGAATCGCTCGCGACCGAGCTCCGTGATGATGCGGCCGCGCGGCGTTCGCTGCAGGAAGCCGAGCTGAAGCAGATACGGCTCGTAGACGTCCTCGATCGTGTCCTGCTCCTCCCCGAGCGCGACGGCGAGTGTGGACAGCCCGACAGGCCCGCCGCCGAACTTGACGAGGATCGTGCGCATCAGCTCGCGGTCGATGCGCTCGAGCCCATCGCCGTCGACCTCGAGCAACGCGAGCGCCTCGCGCGCGACATCGTTCGTGATCACGCCGTCGTGTTTCACCTGCGCCACGTCGCGCACGCGCCGTAAAATCCGGTTCGCGATGCGTGGCGTGCCGCGGGCGCGACGCGCGATCTCGTCGGCTGCGTCGTCTGCGATCTCGACGTCGAGAATCCGCGCCGATCTACGGACGATCGTGCCGAGCTCCTTCGGTTCGTAGTACTCGAGCCGGAAGGTCATGCCGAAGCGGTCTCGCAGCGGCGTCGTCAGAAGTCCCGTGCGCGTCGTCGCGCCGATGAGCGTGAACGGCGGGAGGTCCAGCGTGAGCGTGCGTGCCGCGGCGCCCTGGCCGACGATGATGTCGAGCCGGAAGTCCTCGAGTGCCGGGTAGAGGATCTCCTCGATCGCGCGGTTGAGGCGGTGGATCTCGTCCACGAACAGGACGTCGTGACGCTCGAGGCCGGTCAGGATCGCCGCCATGTCGCCCTTGCGCTCGAGGGCGGGACCGGCGACGCAGCGAATGCCGACGCCGAGCTCCTCACGCACGATGAACGCCAGGCTCGTCTTGCCGAGCCCGGGCGGCCCGACGAGGAGCACATGGTCGAGCGCTTCGTCTCGCCCCTTCGCGGCGTCGAGCGAGATCGCGAGCTGTTCCTTGATTCGCTCCTGTCCGACGAACTCGCTGAGACGGCGCGGGCGCAGCGACTGCTCGAGGTCGTCCTCCTCGGGCATGACTGCGGGAGCCAGGAACTGAGGGGCAGATGTCATCTCACGCCGCTTTTAGCGCTTCGCGGACGCGTTCCTCCGGCGGCAGCTCCGGGTCGACCCTCGCCAGAGCCAGCTCGGCCTCCCCGAGCGAATAGCCAAGCTCGACCAAGGCGTCTCGCGCCACCAGGTGAGGCTGCGTCCCGCCTGCCGACGAGATCGGGACCGGAGCGTCGCCGATCTTCTCCTTCAACTCGAGGACGATGCGCTCGGCTGTCTTCTTACCGATGCCGGGGATGGCCTGGAAGCGCGCGGTGTCTCCGAGCACGATCGCCCGCCGCAGGTCGGCGGCCGGCGACCCCGACACGATCGCCAACGCGACCTTCGGACCGATCCCGTTGACCGAGAGGAGCTGGAGAAAGAGGTCGCGCTCGGCCGCTTCGGCGAAGCCGTACAGCTGCAACGCGTCTTCGCGCACGTGCAAGTGGGTGTGCAGAGACACCTCGGCCTGTCCGTCTGCTGCCCGAACAGCGGAGGGCGTCGCGGCGACGAGGTACCCGACACCGCCGACGTCGAGCACGAGCCCCTCGGGCGTGTTCGCCACGGGGCGGCCCCGAAGACGCGCGATCATCCTGCCGCGATCCTCAGCAGCGGTGGCGCGAGCGCATGACAGATCGCGACCGCAAGCGCGTCGGCCGCATGTGACGTCGCCGGCTCGATCTCTAGCCCCAGGATCACCTTCACCATCTTCTGGATCTGCTGCTTCTCGGCTCGGCCGTAGCCGCAGACAACCTGCTTCACGCGGGCCGGCGAATATTCAGCGCACTCGACCCCCGCGTTAGCGGCCGCGACCATGACGGCCCCGCGCGCCTGACCGACGGAGAGTGCGGTGCGGGCGTCGACGCCGACGAACGACTCCTCGATTGCGACGGCATCCGGCTGATGAAGAGCGACGAGCTCGACGACGGCGTCGAAGATCGTCTTCAGACGCAGCTCGGGGCGTTCGGCCGCGGACGTTTTCCACCACCCGTGGTCGATGGCCCTGAGGCGCCCGTCTTTTTCGTGGACGATCCCGTACCCGCATGAAGCCGTCCCTGGATCGATGCCTATGACCTTCACGGTAAGAGGTTAGGCGCCCACCCGGACGGCTCCTGCTCGTTCTCGAGCTCGATCTGAGGGCGGCACCTTGAACGGGCTGTCGGGCGAAGCCCGCCAGACCTCCTATGCGGCGCCGCCGAGTCGGCGCCTTGGCGAACGTATCCTTCCGGGCCAATGCCCGGGGACATCTGGCTCACCTTCCCTGACGGGACGGAGCACGAGCTGAAGGAGAACGTCACGATCGGACGCGAGGCGTCGAGCGACCTCGCGTTCGCGTCGCCCACCGTGAGCCGCGAGCACGCTTCGCTCACGTTTCGCGACGGCCGCTGGTACGTCGAGGATCGTGGCAGCTCCAACGGCACGTTCCTCAACGGAACACGACTCCAGCCGGGCACTCGACTCCCGCTGCGGCACGCCGACCGAATCGGGATCGGTTCGGAGACGGTCCTCTTCTCCTGGCCGGCGCAGCTGCAGGACCCCGACACCACCGAACCGCTCGAGGAAATCGCGGCCACGGCTTCGGCTCAGCTGTCGGCCTTTCAGCGCCAGGTCGTGCAATGCCTTTGCGGGCCGTGGCTCGCCGGGGCGAGCCTGGAAAGCCTGCCATCGAACGAGCAGATCGCGGCGCAACTCGGAACGCCCGGTGCGACGGGCACGGTCAAAGCCGCGTTGCGCCGGATCTATGCGAAGGCGGGCCTTTCGGATCAGCCGGCACATGCCAAGCGGCGGGCCCTCTGTCGTGTTGCACGCCAGCGCGGCTGGGTCTGAAGACAGAGCGAGGGAGCCGAAGCTCCCTCGCGACCCCTCCGTACCAGCCGTAAAACCTAGTCGTATCCCGAGAAAGCGAAGTGGCCGCGTGGGTCACCCAGGTCACCAGCGGCCCTGCCTGGTGCAAGGCAAGTGACAGGTCCCTAGGAGGCGACCGTTTCGAGAACCTGCTCGGGAATGTCGAAGTTCGCGTAGACGTCCTGGATGTCGTCGCTCTCCTCGAGCTGGTCGATGAGCCGCAGGATCTTTTTCGCAGCCGACTCGTCCACGACCTCGATGGTCGTCTTCGGCACCATCGTCAACTCCGCGGCCTCGATCGCAAAGCCGGCTTGCTCGAGCGCCTCACGCACGGAGGCCAGCGCCTCGGGGGCCGAGACGACCTCGTAGGTGGAGCCGTCGAGCGAGACGTCGTCCGCGCCGCCCTCCGCTGCAGCAAGCGTCAACTCGTCTTCGTCGATGCCGTCGGCGGGAACGACGACGACCCCACGGCGCTCGAAGAGCCACGCGACCGCGCCGGAGGTGCCGAGGTTGCCGTCGAACTTATCGAAGGCGTGCCGGACGTCGGATGCAGTTCGATTGCGGTTGTCCGTCAGCGCCTCGACGATCACGGCGACCCCACTTGGGCCGTAGCCTTCGTAGACGACGGTCTCGAAGGCCTGCGCATCCGAGTCCGCGCCCGAACCTCGCGCGATCGCCCGCTCGATGTTGTCCTTCGGCATGGAGTACGAGCGCGCTTTCTCGATCGCGTTCTGGAGCGCAAGGTTCCCCGTCGGATCCGGCCCACCCTCTTTCGCCGCGACGATGATCGCCCTTGAGAGCTTGGAGAAGAGCTTGCCGCGCTTGGCGTCGGCGGCGCCTTTCTTGTGCTTGATCGAGGACCACTTGCTATGCCCTGACATTCATCGCCTCCAGCACCCGAGCCAAGAATAGTTCGTGCACGCGCGTGTCCTCGGTCAACTCGGGATGAAAAGCGGCAACCAGGAAGCGCCCCTCGCGCAAGAGCACGGGCTCACCCTCGTGCTCCGCGAGCACTTCTACGTCCGGTCCTCGCTCGCGCAGCCGTGGGGCGCGGATGAAGACTCCGCGGAGGGGATCGTCCTCGCCTTCGAGTCGGAGATCGGCCTCGAAGCTCGCAACCTGCCGGCCGTACGCGTTGCGGTCGACCTCCACATCCATCAGCCCGAGGTGGTTGCGGTCGAGCACGATCATCCCGGCGCAGGTCCCGAAGACAGGGCCCGCGAAGCGCTGGGCGGCCTCGTCGAGACCGTACAGCCGCATGAGCCGCATGAACGTCGTCGACTCTCCGCCCGGAACCACGAGACCGTCGAGGTCGTCGAGCTGTTCGGGCTTGCGCACCTCGACCACATCGGCGCCGAGTCGCCGGAGCATCGCCGCGTGTTCCCGAAAGTTGCCCTGGACGGCGAGAACACCGACGCGTGGGCGCATTACCAGCCTCGGGTCTCGAGCAGCTCTTCGGGCGCCAAGGCCGCGGCCGAGAGACCGCTCATCGCATCGCCGAGACCACGCGAAACGCGCGCGAGGATCTCCGCGTCGCCGAAGTGCGTCGTCGCCTCGACGATCGCCTTGGCGCGCTCGCTCGGATTCCCCGACTTGAAGATCCCCGAGCCGACGAAGACGCCGTCCGCGCCGAGCTGCATGCAGAGCGCCGCGTCGGCGGGGGTTGCGATCCCACCGGCAGTGAAGGTCACGACCGGCAGGCGGCCGTGTTCCGCGACCCAGCGCACGAGCTCGACGGGAGCCTGGACGTTCTTCGCCTCGCTGTAGAGCTCGTCCGGATCCATGGCGCCGAGGCGCTTGATCGTGCCGAACACCGAGCGCATGTGCGTGACGGCGTTGACGATGTCACCGGTTCCGGCCTCGCCTTTCGTCCGGATCATCGCCGCCCCCTCGGCGATCCGTCGCAGGGCCTCACCGATGTTGGTGCAGCCACAGACGAACGGGACGGTGAACTTCCATTTGTCGATGTGGTGCGCCGTGTCGGCAGGCGTCAGGACTTCCGACTCGTCGATGTAGTCGACCTCGAGCGCCTCGAGGATCTGCGCTTCGACGAAGTGGCCGATTCGCGCCTTGGCCATCACCGGGATGGTCACGGCCTCCTGGATCTCGATGATCTTGTCCGGATCGGCCATGCGGGCGACGCCGCCTTCGGCGCGAATGTCGGCCGGGACCCGCTCGAGCGCCATGACGGCAACGGCTCCTGCCTCTTCGGCGATCCGCGCCTGATCGGCGTCCGTGACGTCCATGATGACCCCACCCTTGAGCATCTCGGCAAGGCCGCTCTTGACTCGCATCGTCCCGATCTCGACCATCACCACGATTCTAACCGGAGGAATCAGCCCTTCAGGCAGGCGTAGACCTTGTCCAGCTCCTGTTGGGGCGGAGTGACCGTCCAGAGGAGGACGGCGTTCTTCTGTGTCCGCAGGACATCGGTGATGTGCGGGCGGAGCTTCTTGGGGGCGAAGCGCTTGAAAGCGGCCGCAATCTGGAGGGCGTCGTCGGAGCTCTGGCCGAAAGCGATCGTGAGGGCATTGCCCGGCTCCTTGGCCAGCAGGCCGCCGTTGGGCGCATTGGCAGCCACCACCCCCACCTTCGCGACGGAGGTGGTGACGCGGTAACCCTTGCCCGCCAGGCACTTGCCGGTTGGCGCGGCCTTGAAGACGGACGGCTCACCCGAACTGCAGCCGGCCAGCAGGAGACCGGCCAGGACGAGGATCACGCGAGCGAGGCGCATTGGCGCGCCGGACTGTACCGCGACACCAGGACCGAGCCGGGGTTTGCCGACCCGGGGTGCGCTAGGCATCCACTTCGCGGGGCGAAAAGTGGCAGCGATACTTCGGTTGTGTCGTCGGGCCTCAGAGCGTTTCTCCTCACACTCCTCGCGGCAATCGCGGTGGGTGCATCGCCGGCACCGGGAGTCTCATCCGCGCCTGTTGTGATCTACGGCTACCCCTACGCCTCGCGCTGTCCAGTTGCAGGCTACGACGACGTGATCGACCGCTGGGGCATGTACATGTGCAACTGCACCTCCTATGTGACCTGGGCGCTCCACGCCAACGGCCAGCGAACGGACTGGTTCATACCCGGCGCGATGAACGCGTGGAACTGGCCGCACGTCGCGCGGTTGGCTCATCTGCCGGTCGGCACCCGGCCCCGCGCCCGGGCCGTCGCGGTTTGGCCCAAGCTTTCGCCTCCGTTCGGGCACATCGCATATGTGACGGGCGTCGAGCGCGGCGGCGGGATCGACGTCAGTGAGTACAACAGCCCGGGGACTGGCCTCTTCACCCCGTTCGTCTTCGACGTCCGCAAAGACATCAGACCCGCCGGCGCGGTGTTCATCTACGTGCCCGCCCGTCGGGGCGGACGGCCTTAGCGCAACTCGCGGACCGTCGCGACTGCTCTGCCGTTTGCAGTCCCACCGATGATCAACGCACGGACGCCGAGCACGACGGCCGCCGCATCCGAGACACGAGCCACGGCCGGCACCGGCTGGATCGTCCCGTTCCCCACGTCGATCGCGGTGACGCGGCCGACGGTGTTGCCGTTTGCGTCGACTCCGCCGATGACGTAGACGGTGCCCCCGAGTGTGACGGCGCTCGCGTGCCCGATCGCGTCTGGCAGCCGCCCGAGCAGCCGGGACCGGCCCGAGGCGAGATCGAAGGAGTAGACCGCTCTGGTCGCGCCCGCCGATGAGATGCCGCCCGCAACGACCAGCGACGTGCCCACCGCCGCAACCGCTGGGTAACGCAGTCCGACGGGCAGCCGTCCCGCCAATGCGAAATGGCGGCCGTCGCTCGTGCGGTAGATCTCGCGCCGGGGAATCCGGCCGTCGTAGCCGCCGACGACATACACGCTGTCCCCCACCATCGCCGATGAAACGTCCGACAGTGCGCGTGGCAGGTGCGACGCGATCGAGCCGCGCCTCGTGCGAAGGTCGAACTGCTGGACGCTCGCACTGCTCTGCGCCGCGCCCCCGCCGAAGACGAACAGGCGTTGTCCGAGCAGCGCTCCCGTCGCGTCATGGAACGCTTGCGGCATCGACCCGAGGGACGTGAGGTGACCGGACGATGGATCGAGACTGAAGACGCCGCTCGTCGAGCGACCGGCCGCATCGAGGCCCCCGGCGACGAGGACGCGGCCGCCTGCCGCCACGGCAACCTCCCTCTGCACGGGCGCGGGGAGCCGATACGGCGCGGCGCGAACCGTGATCCGCTTTCGCGCGGGCGTCGGGACCGAAACGTGAACGGACGACCGCTTGGCCGAAAGCAGTGACCGGACTGCGGGCCGTCCTTGTGCAGCCGCGATGCGCAGCAGATCGAGCCCGTCCGGCGTATTCAGATAGCCCGCACGGCGCCCCGCCACGTCGGTGTGTCCGTATTGCCACACGATCCGTTTGGTTCGCATGCTGATCAGCACGACACGATGTCGATAGTCGTCGTTGACTGCGATCAAGCCAGGCGCGATGCGCGTGGCGAGCGACGGATGGTCGAGCTCCCCGGGCCCCGAAGCAGGCCCGTAACGCCACAGCACTCTGCCCGTTCGGGTCATCAGCACCGCGTGTCCCGGCCGGGCGTAGTCGGCGAGCAGGATGCGATTCGGCGCCAGCAGTTGCGGATCCGAGGGATACGAGACCGGGGCTTGGACAGCCCAGCGCAGTCGTCCATTCGGGCCGATGTCATCGACCCAAGAGCCGTTGATCTCGCTGACGAGAGTGCCACCGTCCGGCAGCGGGGTTGCCCCATTGATCGGGCCGAGCTCGTGCGGTGGGTTGTGCCGGCAAACACCGGACGTCCCGTATTGCCGCACGATCCGGTGGGCGGGTGAGATGAACAGCACGCGGCAGTTGTACGCGTCTGCAACGGTCACGATTCCGTTCGGCAGCAGATACGCGTCGTCCGGCGTATGCAAGTAACCGGGGCGCGAGCTCGGAATGTCGATGCGCCCGTAGCGCCACAGGACGCGGCCGCCCGGGAACGAGATGATCTGGATCGTGTGCTGGTCTTCCTGGTTGGAAACGATCCGATCGGCGTGTGGTCCGAAGAACGTGTCGTCGCCGAACCGGAACGGCATCGACGGCCTGATGCCGGGCTTGGGGTAACGCCAGAAGATGCGCTTCTTCGAATCGACGAGCAGCATCCGGTTGTTCCCGCGGTCGGCGATCAGCAGGTAGCCCGGGATCGGACCGGGCGGCGCGAGTGTCACGGCCCTCGCGTTCGCCTTGGCAGCTTTTCGCGGCGCCGAGCCGGATTTTGCGAAAACGACGAGCAGGACGACCGCTAGGGCTGCAGCACCCGCTGCGATCGCAGCTGCAATCCCCAGCTTCTGACGCCGACGTCTGCGCCGCTGCTCTGTGCTACGACGGCGGCGTTCCTGGAGGTGTTCGGGAGGTGGCGTGCCCAGTTTGGGTCGAGCGGACGGGGCCAACGCCGTCTCGCGGTCCGAGGTCGGCCAAGCCTAGCGACGAGCTCCGCCGACCGCCGTTTCGGGACGCACGAATCATGAGTGTCTCGTGAGATGCACGTTCACGCGCATCTCACGAGCCGACCATGCCCTCGGCACAGACTGGGACTAGTGGTCGTCGACCCGATCGGCGCGAACTGTGTGCCACGAGTCCCACGTGATCTTGAGAATGACGATCGTGATCCCCAAACCGATGAGCGGATCGGCGATGTCAAGCCCGAGCGCCACGACCGAAGCACTGGCAAGCACACCGAGGGAGACGAAGCCGTCGACCCGCGCATGGTTACCGTCTGCAACGAGTGCAGGACTGTTGAGTCGATGTCCAGCGCGCGTGCGAACTCGCGCGGCGATCTCGTTTCCGATGAAACCGACGATGCCGGCAGCGGCCAGGAGCCAGAGATGTGAGAGCGACCGCGGGTGAATCAAACGCTCGATCGTCTGCCCGAGCGCAACGAGCGCGCTGACGAAGATCGCGAGCACGACGGCGAGACCGGCTAAGCGCTCCCCGCGCGCGCTTCGGAGATAAAACGCGATTCCGAGCGGGATCGCCGTCAGCGCATCACCGAAGTTGTGGATGAGGTCCGCGAGCAGAGCAACGCTCAGCGTTCGCGTGTAGATGAACGCTTGCACGAGCGCGGTGAGCGTCAGGATCGCGAGGCTCAGTGAGACGGCTCGGATCCCGGCCCGCGATCGGAGAATCGACCGGTCGACAAGGCCATGGGAGTGTCCGTGCTCCTCGTGCTCCTCGTGCTTCTCGTGATCGTCAACAGAATCGACGACGTCGACGTGCGGCCCTTCGCGATCACAGGTGGCTGTGTGGCTCATCGCAACACAACGCTACCCGGCAGGGCTGGTAGGCCCTAAAGTGCAACCGTGGAACCAGCTTCGCGCTCGAGCGACTTCGTCGCGCTCGGTCACGCCGGCTCCGATCACTACGCCGGACTGGAGACGTTCGCCAATCCGGGGGTGTCGCACGTCGAGATGACGAGCGACGAGCTCTCGGCCATCTGCCCCGTCAGCGGGCAGCCTGACCTCTACGTCTCGACGATCGAGTACTGGCCGCAAGGCCTCTGCATCGAGTCGAAGTCGCTCAAGCTGTATCTGAGCAGCTACCGGAACGAAGGCCACTTCTGCGAGGGGCTCGCGGTGAAGATCCGCGACGACGTCGCCGATATCCTCGAGCTGCCGCACGAAAAAGTCCGCGTGGTCCTCAGGCAGAAAGCACGCGGCGGGATCACAATCACTGCGACCTCGTAATCCGGAGCGACGCCGAATCCAAGTCGGTGCTCGAGGATCTATGAAGCAACGGCTACGCGTTCGGCCGCCTCCTCGCATTCCGTCGCACGATGAAGCGAGCTGTCCACCGCGAACCGTTCAGCGACGCGCACGACCTCGCCGCCGAGTGTCTTGAGCTGCAGCTCGACGGCCGCGTCATGAACTCGCCCATTCTGGTCGAAGACGCGCGCCGCCGCAGCGACGGGAACGACGTACGGGACATCCCAAGCGCGAAGCGCTCTCGTGGCGAACTCCATCGTGTTGATTGCCTGCAGGCCCTGTGTACCGCCCGCAGCACTGATCAGTCCGATCACCTTGTCGAACAGGAACGGCGGTTCCCGAGCACCGAGCAAGTGCAGCCAGTCGAGTGCATTCTTGAACGCGCCCGAAATCGTTCCCTGATACATCGGGCTGCTCCACAGCATCCCGTCGGCCCCATAACAGGACTCGATCAGCCGTACGGCCGCCGCAGTCGGCTCTTCGTTGTCCGGGTTGTACATCGGCAGATCGAGCTCGCGCAGATCAAGCAGGGTCGTCTCGGCACCCGCGCTCGCGGCCCCCTCGAGCGCCACTCGTAAGGCGGCCCGGCTCCTGGAGACCTCTGCGAGCGAACCGCCCAGTCCGACGATCTTCAGCGTGTTGGCCATTGAGCGTTCAACAAAGCGTGGTCACACCCCGAGTTGGTAAGCGGATTCGCCGTGCATCGCCGCGTCGAGCCCCTCCTCGGCCTGGGCGCCGACCCGAACCGGTGTGATCACGTCGATCAGCTTCAGCATCAGGTAGGTGAACCCGAACGCGTAGGCCGAGCAGCCGACGCCGGCGGCGATTTGCTTGCCGAAAAACGTCGCCGAGCCGTGTATCAGCCCCTGCGCTCCACTGGGGTTGATCGCCGTGCCGGCGAAGACGCCGAGCAGCACGATGCCGAGGAGCCCACCCATCCCGTGCACGCCCCACACATCGAGTGCGTCGTCCCAGTGAAGCCGGTTTTTCAGCTGGATCGCGTAGTAGCAGACGACACCGGCGGCAATCCCGATCACGACCGAGGCGTAGATCGGCACGTAGCCGGCGGCCGGAGTGATCGTCGCGAGGCCGGCTACGGCACCCGTGAGCAGGCCGACGAAATGCGGCTTCTTCGCGTACCACCACTCGAGGAACAGCCACGTCGTGGCGGCGAACGAGGCGGCGATGTCGGTGTTGAGGAAGGCCGTCGCGGTGATGTCGTCCACCTTGAGCTCACTGCCGGCGTTGAACCCGTACCAACCAAACCAGAGCAGGCCTGTGCCGAGCGCGATGAAAGGGATGTTGTGCGGTGAGTCGACGAACTTGCGCTTGCCGACGTAGAGCACGGAAGCGAGCGCGGCCCAGCCGGCGCTGGCGTGGACGACGATGCCGCCGGCGAAGTCGCGGGCACCCCAGTGCGCGAGCAGCCCGCCGCCCCAGAACATGTGCACGAACGGGTAGTAGACGGCGAGTTGCCAGACCACGAGGAACAGCAGATACGCCTTGAAGGTCACGCGATTCGTGAACGCACCGGTGATGAGTGCGGGCGTGATGATCGCGAACATCATCTGGTAGGCGATCAGGACGACGAGCGGGATTCCCGAAGGCTTGTACAGGGTGTGGACGCCCACGTGACGCAGGAAGGCCAGATGGAAGTTGCCGTAGATCCCGTCCGCCCCGCCGTTGAAGCAGAGCGAGTAGCCGACCAGCCACCAGAGCACGGTCGTGATCCCCATCGAGGCAAAGCTCTGGATCATGATCGTCAAGGTGTTCGAACGGCCGACGAGCCCGCCGTAGAAGAACGCGAGCCCGGGCGTCATCAACATCACCAGGCTCGCGGCAACAAGCATGAATCCGGTGTTTGCTCCGTTGAACATTGTCCGTCCTTTCGACCCCGCTCAGCACGCTGGACGATCCGGAAGCAGCCGACCGCGACCGGATCGCACGGACTATCTCACCGTGCGCCCGTCGCCCGTCACCCCGACGGGTCGGCGACTCTCACCGAGGCCGCCTGCCAGCGATTGGCGGTTAACTACGAAGCGCCGCGTTGACCGCGGACGCGACGGACTTTGCGTCGCTCGGCGATGCCAATGTCACGGGCCGAAGGGCGCGGCCGCTCTTGCCGACCAGGATCGTCGGCGTCGCCCGCACGCTGTCCGCTATGGCCTGCCGATCGAACGCGCCGGCCTGTGCTTTGACAAAGCCGGAGCCACTGTCGGCGAGGAGACGTGAAACATCGAGGCCGGGGATGCTGGCCGCCGCGGACGTGACCATCTGGTCGCTCAGCCAGCCGGTGTTCTCAATGCCCTGGTTCAGGTAGAGGATCTGTGCGAAGTTGAAGAGCTTGTTCTGCTCGCTGGCCGCGATAGCGGCGGCGCGGCCACGCAGCGAGTCAGGGCCGATGAAGGCGATCGGGCGCGCCTCGATCTTCACTTTCCCGGTGCGGACATAGTGTCCGATCAGCGCGGGCATCGCCTGCGTCTCGAACTGCTGGCAATAGGGACACTGCAGGTCGACGTATTCGAGTAGCGTCACCGGCGCCGATCGCGACCCGAGGACGTTGCCATGCTGCGGGATCCCTTGGAGGAGTCGCTGCGCGTCGGGGGCGCCCGGCAACGCGTTCACGAGCGAGCCACGCGCGGGCACGGCGGCCTTGGACGATCCGCCGCTGAGGGCGACTCCGAGGATGACGCCGATCGTCGCGAGCACGACCACCGCCGTTGCGCTCAGGAGGACGCGCCGCGACGCCCGCCGCTGCCGGCCTTTCCTCTGGACCGGCGGAGGCCCGGTCCTGGCTGCGCGGCGCTGCCGCTTGCTCTGCTTTCCGCTGGGCATCTACACCCAAGGTAGCGGTGCAAATGTCCCTTACGCGGCCCCCTTCGCGTCAAATCCGTCGCCCCCGGGCTCGAAGATGCTGAACAACAGAGCCGCGAAAACGAGTGCGAACGCGGTCAGCGCAAGCGTCGGAATGGTCACGAAGCCGAACTCGTCGATCCACTTCGTCGCGCAACCGCCAGGGGCGGAGAGCAAGCACGCCTGCGGCTGCTTGACGACGCCATTCTCGACGAGAAGGTGGTACGTCGAGACACCGGCGCCGACGAGCGGCAGCGGCAGCAGATAACGGGCTGCGCGATGGTCGTCCGCGAGCGCCATCAGGAACGCCGTTATCGAGAGCGGATACATGCAGATCCGCTGAAACCAGCACAGCTCGCAGGGGACAAAGTGCGCAACCTCGGAGAAGAAGAGACTGCCCCCGGTCGCCACCGCCGCGACGAGGAAGGCCAGCCAAAGCTCGTAACCCCAGATCCACCGCCGCAATGTGCGCAATGGCAGGCGCAACCCGAAAAGCCAAAGCAAGCCGACGAGAAGCAGGACCCCGAGCAGGACGAGCCCCAGCACACCGAGCGCGGCCAGAGTGACGATCAGGCCGTGAGTCACGCCGCCACCTTGCCAGGTCTGGGCCAGCCGTCAGCCTCGGCTCGCGCTGATGCGGATCAGGCTGCCACCTCAGCTGTATCAGGCGCGGGCTTCAACACGACCGTCTCGAACGGGGCGCTGGTCAGGATCCAGGTCAAGTCCTTCGGCGTGAAGCCCGCGTTGCGGCGACCGCCATTCGCGAGCGGCGGCGCCGGCGCGATCACGCGGTCGAATGTCTCTACATCCCACAGCCGCTGCAGCGCATGTGTCGGCGAACGTCCCTTCTCGATCCTGGCGTCAACCGGTACACCGGCTTTCAGTGCGGCGTGCTCGACGGCTTCGAGCAACGGCATCGCGACACCGACTTCCTGGCTGAGCGGCGAATCCTCGGAGTACTGAAGCGGGACGACGAGCAGGTAGGCGGGGACGAGCGTGGCCCGTTCCGCGTGGGCGATGCGGATCGCCGCCGCGAGTACGGTCGGATCGAGGCTGTCGCCGGTGAAAGGAAGGAGGATGCGGCGTGCTCCGGGGGCGGCGCGCAGTCGCTTCGGCGGTCGGCTGCGGTACGCGAGCACGCCCGCAAGCACCGCCACGAGCACCGCCAGCACGATGACGAGCCCGATCACGGCGCGAGCTCCTTACGGTCGGCGCGGTCGGCAACCACGCGAATGTCGACGCCGCGTAGCTCGCGCACCATGCGGGAGAGAAGCGAGCCGCCGAAGATCTCCCGGCGGCGTGATTCGTCCGGGGTGCCGACGAAGACATAGGTCGATCCGCGCTCGTAGGCGACCTTCCTCACCGTGTCGACGAGATCGTCGCCATCGGCCTCGAGGAAATGGACCCCGAGGATCGAGGACAGTCGGCGGAGAGCGGCGAGCTGGGTCGTCTCTTCCTCGCTCAGCTCCTGGCCCGGCCGGCGTACCCAGAGGACGTCGACGTCGGCGGCACCGAGTCGCTGGGCCGAGCGCCAGGCGCGGCGGATGATCCGCTGGGACTTCGGTTGCGGCTCGACGAGCGCGAGCACGCGCTCGGTCACCGCCTGCTGGCTCAGCGGGTCGAGCACCTCGGTGCGGCGCCGGTGCTCGACGTCTTCGGCGACCTCGCGCAGCGCGAGCTCACGGAGCGCGCTTAGGTTCTCCGGGCGGAAGAAGTTGGTGAGAGCGACCTCGGCACGGTCCTTGGCGTAGACCTTTCCGGCGCGAAGTCGCTCCTGAAGAGCTTGCGGCGCCAGGTCGACCAGGACGACCTCGTCCGCCTCGTCGAGGATGCGGTCGGGAAAGGTCTCGCGAACGCGTATCTCGGTGAGCTCGAAGACCGCGTCGTTGAGGCTTTCGAGGTGCTGGATGTTGACGGTCGAGATCACGTCGATGCCGGCATCGAGGACCTCGTCGATGTCCTGGTAGCGCTTCTCGTTGCGCATCCCGGGTGCGTTCGTGTGCGCGAGCTCATCGACCAGCGCGAGCTCCGGCTTGCGGGCGATGACGGCGTCGGCATCCATCTCCTCGAGCTCGATCCCACCGTGCTCGCTGCGCAGGCGCGGGACGACCTCGAGCCCCTCGGCCAGTGCCGTTGTATCGGGGCGGTCGTGCGGCTCGAGGTAGCCGATCACGACGTCAAGTCCCTCGGCCTGCGCCTGACGCCCTTCCTGGAGCATCCGGTAGGTCTTGCCGACTCCGGCCGCCATCCCGAGCAGGATGCGGTAGCGGCCGCGGGCCACGGCTCACGCTCCGAGCACGTTGTGCACGATCAGGTCGATCAGCTTGATTCCGATGAAGGGCAGGATCACACCGCCGAGCCCGTAGATGAGAAGGTTGCGCCGCAGCAGCGCAGTGGCGCCGATCGCGCGGTACTTGACGCCCTTGAGGGCAAGCGGGACAAGCGCCGGGATGATCAGCGCGTTGAAGATGATCGCCGAGACGATTGCACTTTTCGGCGTGCCCAGATGCATGATGTTCAGCGTATTCAGCGGGCCGCGCTCTCCGGCCTTGGTCGCGTAGGTGAACGCAAAGATCGCCGGAAGGATCGCAAAGTACTTCGCGACGTCGTTCGCGATCGAGAAAGTCGTGAGCGCGCCGCGCGTGATCAGCTGCTGCTTGGCCACCTCGACGATCTCGATCAGCTTGGTCGGGTTCGAGTCCAAGTCGACCATGTTGCCGGCCTCCTTCGCGGCGGACGTACCGGTGTTCATGGCGACGCCGACGTCCGCCTGCGCGAGGGCGGGCGCGTCGTTCGTGCCGTCACCGGTCATGGCGACCATCCGCCCCTTGCCCTGCTCTTCCTTGATCAGGGCCATCTTGCGCTCGGGCGTCGCCTCGGCGAGGAAGTCGTCGACGCCGGATTCTTCTGCGATCACGGCGGCGGTGACGGGGTTGTCGCCCGTGATCATCACGGTGCTGATACCCATGCGGCGCAGCTCGTCGAAGCGCTCGTTCATGCCGCCCTTGACGATGTCCTTCAGATGCACGACACCGAGGATCCAGTTGTCCTGGGCGACGACGAGCGGAGTACCGCCGGCGCGGGCGACCCCGTTAACTGCTTCATCGAGCTTCGCCGGCGCACGACCACCTTGGTCCTCGACGAACTTCTTGACCGCGTCGGCTGCGCCCTTCCGCATCTTCTTGCCGTCGTAGTCGACACCGCTCATCCGAGTCGTGGCCGAGAAGGGGACGAAGGTGGCCTCGTGCTCGCTGAGCTCCCGGGCCCGGAGCCCGAACTGATCTTTGGCGAGCACCACGATCGACCGGCCCTCCGGGGTCTCGTCGGCGAGCGAAGCAAGCTGCGCGATCTCCGCGAGCTCGACCGGCGCTACTCCGTCGACAGTGATGAACTCGGCCGCCTGGCGGTTGCCGAGTGTGATCGTGCCGGTCTTGTCAAGAAGGAGCACGTCGACGTCGCCCGCCGCCTCGACTGCGCGGCCCGACATCGCGAGCACGTTGCGCTGTACGAGCCGGTCCATGCCCGCGATGCCGATCGCTGAGAGCAATGCTCCGATCGTTGTCGGGATCAGCGCCACGAGCAACGCGATCAGGATCGTCTGCGATGTCGGCGTGTGCGCGTAGATCGCGAACGGGCGTAGCGTCACGACTGCGGCGACGAAGGTGATCGTCAGCCCGGCCAGCAGAATGTTGAGCGCGATCTCGTTCGGCGTCTTGCGCCGCTCGGCTCCCTCGACGAGAGCGATCATCCGGTCGAGGAAGGACCTGCCGGGTTCCTGAGTGACCTCGATCACGAGCCTGTCGGAGAGCAGCTTGGTCCCGCCGGTGACGGCGGAGCGGTCTCCGCCGGCCTCACGGATCACCGGCGCGGACTCCCCCGTGATCGCCGACTCGTCGACCGAGCCGACCCCCTCGATGATCTCGCCGTCGGCCGGGATCACCATGCCCGCCTCTACAACGACGACCTCGCCCTTCTGAAGCTCCGGTGCGGGAACCTCCTGAAGGTGGCCGTCCCTGTTCCGTCTGAGGGCGTTGGTCGTCGTCCGCGTCGCTCGGAGCGCGTTCGCCTGCGCTTTGCCGCGGCCCTCGGCGATCGCCTCGGCGAAGTTCGCAAAGAGAACGGTCAGCCAAAGCCAGAACGCGATCACCCCGACGAACCAGAGGTCGTGATTGCGGCCGCGCACGAGGTCGATGAAGAAGATCCCGGTCGTGATCACGCTTCCGAGCTCGACGATGAACATGACCGGATTGCGGACCTGCTGCCGTGGGTCGAGCTTGGGGAAGGAGTCCCGGATCGCCGCGAGAACGATCTCGCGGGTAAAGAGGCTGGTCGGTGTGCGCGCCATCAGGCGTGGGTCTCCTTGTCGAGTGCAACGTTGAGCGTCAGGACGTTGACGCCGGGCTCACCGAGGAAGCCGAGCGACCGGCCGTCAATGTTCGCTTTGATCAGCCGCTGCACGGTGGCGAGCGGAAGCTTTCGTACAGCTGCAACGCGCCGTGCCTGCAGCTGTGCGTAGGCAGGTGAGATGTCTGGGTCGACTCCCGAGCCGGATGTCGTGACGGCGTCGACCGGGATCTGGTGGATCGTCAGCCCCGGGTTGTAGGGGCCCTCGAGCCTGAGGATGGCGGCCGCCTGCTTCTGCACGGCTCTTGCCAGGTCGGGATTCGTCGGGCCGAGGTTGGCGAAGGTGGTGCCGCCGCCGTTGTAGGCCGGAGAGGTCGCCGACGGCCGCTCGTGGAAGTACTGGGGCTTCGCGAACGCCTGCGCGACGAGACGTGAGCCGACGGTCTTGCCGTCGACCTTGATCAGGCTGCCGTTGGCCTGGTGCTTGAACGCCACCTGGGCGAAGCCGGTGAAGAGCGCCGGGAGGCCGAGGCCGAACACGGCCGTCAACACGATCACGGCCACGATAGAAGACTTCAGGTCCCGTAGCATCAGTGCGCCAGCCCTTCTACGACCGGCCCCAAGGTCAGCGCCGGAAAGACCATCAGTCCCGCGGTGAGGACGATCACGCCGACGAGCAGGAACGCGAACGTCGGCCCGTCGGTGCGGAAGGTCCCGGCGGAAGCGGGAGCGGTTTTCTTGGCGGCGAGCGACCCACCGATCGCCAGCGCGGCGATCAGCGGGGTGAACCGGCCGAGCAACATCGCTACCGCGCCGAAGTACGCGGAGAAACTGGTCGCGCCGTAACCCGCGAAGGCGCTGCCGTTGTTGTTCGTCTGGGATGTGTAGGCGTACAGCGCTTCGGTGAACCCGTGGGCGCCGGGATTGAAGATCGAGGCGAGTCCCGAATGGGTCACGACCGAGATCGCGGTCAGCGTCAGCGCTAACGTCGGCACGAACAGTGCGCCTATGGCCGCGTACTTGATCTCCCGGGCCCCGATCTTCTTGCCCAGGTATTCGGGCGTCCTCCCGACCATCAGGCCGGCCACGAAGACGGCGATGATGATGTAGAAGAGCATCCCGTACAGGCCGGAGCCCACGCCGCCGAAGATCACCTCGCCGACGAAGATGTTGACGAGCGGCACGGCGCCGCCTGATGGGGTGTAGGCATCGTGACCCCCGTTGACAGAGCCGTTCGAGGCGTCCGTCGTCGCGGTCGCCCAGAGCGCCGAGTTGGCGATCCCGAAGCGCACCTCCTTGTCGGTCATGTTGCCGCCCGACTGGCCGTGGCCCTGCGTGATGTTGACACCAGAGGCGCGCAGCACTTGCGAGCCGTGCTGCTCGGACGGGAGCGCGATTGCGACGCCGACGGCGAACATCGCGAACATCGCTGCGAACACCATCCAGGCGTGACGGCGTGCCAGCACCATCTTCCCGAACATGAACACCTGGGCCGCCGGGATCAACAGGATCGCGATGGACTCGAAGAAGTTCGTCAGCCCGTTGGGGTTCTCGAACGGGACGGCCGAGTTCGAGTTGAAGAAGCCGCCGCCGTTCGTGCCGAGCTGTTTGATCGCAACCATCAGCGCGACCGGGCCTCGGGCGATCGTCTGCGCGACGCCTTCGAGCGTGTGAGCGGTCGCGTGGCCGCCGAACGTCTGCGGCACGCCCTGTGACACCAGGATCACGGCGAGGACCAGCGTCAGCGGCAGCAGGATGTAGGTGATCGAGCGGTAGAGGTCGACCCAGAAGTTGCCGAGCTCCTTCGCGTTCCGGCGCGCGAGGCCGCGCACAACCGCGGCGAGCACAGCCATCCCGACCGCTGCCGACACGAACTGCTGCACCGCGAGCGCGCCGATCTGGGTGAGGTACGACATCGTGGACTCGCCGCCGTAGTACTGCCAGTTCGTGTTCGTGACGAAGCTCGCGCTCGTGTTCAACGCGATGTGCGACGGCACAGCCTGGAGGTGGTCGGGGTTCAGGAACAGATGGCCCTGGAGCCGCTGGATTGCATAGACGACAGGAAAGAAAGCGACGCTGAAAACCAGCACCGACTTCGCATAGCTCTTCCAGTCCTGCTCGCGGCGGCCGCCGGTCAATGCGACGAAACCGCGCTCGAGCCCCCCGAGCGGGAGCCTCGGGGCTGTGTAGACACGCGCCATCCAAAGCCCGAGCGGGTACGCGAGCGCGATCAGGACGGCGCAGTAGAACAGGATCTGGCCAATGCCCTGGCCGGACATCTAGAACCGCTCCCCGCGGAAGAGTGCGTAGACGAGGTAAGCGAGCACGGCGAGCGAGATTGCAAGGCCGAAAGCGTCGGCAGCCGACATCAGACGCGCTCCAGCGCGTACAGGAGCATGAAGATGAACAGGAAGCAGACGACCGCAACACCGATTGCTGCGAGGTCAAACATCCAGGGTCGACCTGATTCGGGAGAGGGTGCTTGCGAGATCCGCGACGTTGCCGCCGGTGTAGAGCGGACTGCCGCCGTCACTGAGCAAGTCGCGGACCAGCACGATTCCGGCGGCCGCTACGGACTGCTCGAAGTCTCCGATACGGTCGGCCAGTGCCCGGATCTCGTGGACATAGGGGACGAGGCCACGGCGGTTGAGCGGGGAAGCGCTGAACGCCCAGGACGGCGACTGCACGTCGGACACGATCCCGCGCAGTGACCGCGCGAGCATGCGCCGCTCGCGCGACGAGGTCAGTTCGGCCGTGCGCCAGGCGACAGCGGGATGCGATTGCAAGCGACCCTCGGACGCGCGCAGCCAGCGATCGGCATCGCCGCGGGCCCTCGCCCGGGCGAGCCAGGAGCGGCGCGGTGCACGGCCAGGGCTCGCGTTTCGGAGAATGTCCACGAAACGCAACGTAGGCCCGCGACGCTGAGAGCGGCCTGACGATTCGGGCCCGGACCCTGAAGAAAGTCTGAGGGTCTACCCGGTCGGGTCGACCAAGCGGTACCCAGCTCCTTGCTCGGTCAGCACGTACCGCGGCTGCGCCCGGTCCGGCTCGATCTTGCGACGGAGCTGCGAGACGTTGACGTGCAGCAGATTCGACTCGCCGACGTATGCCGGCCCCCAGACCTCCTGCAGCAGCGCGCGCTGGGTGAGCAGCTTCCCTGGGTTGAGCGCAAGCACACGGAGCAGATCGAACTGGTGCGGGGTGAGGTGAACCGGTGTCCCACCGACGCTGACCGAGCGCTTCTCGAGATCGACGACGAGCTCGCCCAAGCGGATGACCGGCTCGCCCGATGGCGCGGTGCGGCGGAGCACGGCGCGCAGCCGCGCGATCAGCTCGTCGATCCCGACGGGCTTGGTTACGTAATCGTCCGCACCCGCGTCGAGGGCCGCGATCTTCTCACGTTCCTCGCCAACCGCAGAGAGGACGATCACCGGCGCCGAGCTCCAGGTGCGGAACTCGCGACAGACGTCGATGCCGGTCCCGTCTGGGAGGACGAGGTCGAGGATCATGGCCTCCGGGGGGCGCAATGCCGCCGCCGCAAGCGCACCCTTTGCGGTGTCCGCGGTGTCGACCTCGTAGCCTGCCGCGCGCAGGCTCGTGCGCAGCGCGCGCAGTATCTGCTGCTCGTCGTCGACGACGAGCACGCGCGTGCCACTCACACCCGCGCCTCCGCAGGCACCCGTGCAACGGGCAGCGCGAGCACGAACGACGCTCCCTGACCCTGCCGTGACTCCGCCCAGACGCGGCCACCGTTCGCCTCCGCGAAGCCGCGCGCGATCGCGAGACCCAGTCCGGCACCTCGGACCTCGCCGCTTCGGGAACCGCGTTGGAACGGCTCGAAGATGCTCTCGAGCTCGGTCCGAGAGATCCCCGGGCCGCGGTCGACAACGCGCACCAGCACCTCTGACGCCGTTGCGCTGACCTGCACACGCACCCGCTCCGATGCGGGCGAGTAGCGGAGAGCGTTCTCGATCAGATTCACGAGCACGCGCTCGATCTGATGGACGTCAACCCGAACCGACGGTGGCTCCTCGGGAAGAGCCACCTCCATACGGCCCGCCGTCTCTCCGACTTCGTCGAGCGCGCGGACGACCACATCATCGATCGTCCAGAGCTCGGGCTCCGGTTGGGCAGCGCCCGCCTGCAATCGCGACAGGTCGAGCAGGTTGCCGACCACCCGGTCGAGCCGTTCCGCCTCACCGAGGATCGTCTCGACGAGGTCGCGCCGATCGGTCTGGTCGAGGTCGAAGTCGCGCCGGGCGAGCGCACCCGCAGAGGTCAGGATTGCCATCAGCGGTGAACGGAGGTCATGGCTTACGGAGCGCAAAACGGCCGTCTTGATCGCATCGCTCCGGCGCAGCGCCTCAGCGTCCAGGGCTTCGGCGGCAAGGCGCTCACGATCGATCGCCACGCCGAGCAGCGAGGCGAGTGCCGGGAGCAACCGCTGCCGTGCCGCCTCACTCCCATGTCGCCGCCCTTCCAGATAGATCGTTCCGACTCGCCGATCGCCAACCACGAGCGGATGCGCATCGGCAGCTTCGGGGGCGTCCGATCCCAATTCGATTCGCGCCTGCTCGACCTGGAGCGCCCGTGCTGCCTCGGCGGCGATCCGCTCGAGCTCGGCGGTCACACCGCCGTGCTCCAGAAGCGAAGTAGCGATCTGACCGAGCAGCGCCGATTCGCGCGCACGTCGCCGAGATCGCGTCGCGAGCTCACTCACGACGACTGCCGTCACGACGAAGACGAGCAATGCGAACCAGTTCTGCGAGTCCGCGAGCGTGAACGTGTAGAGCGGGGGTAGAAAGAAGAAGTTGAACGCGAGCATCGAGGCGACGGCGACGGGTATCGCGTAGGCCATACCGAAGGCGATGGCGATCGGCAGCACCGCGAACACGTAGAGCACGCCGAGGCTCAGGACCGGGATGTACGGCTGCAGCAGCTGGATCGCTCCCGTCACGATCGCCACGGCTGCTACGGATGCCAGAGCACCGAGAAGGTTTCTGTGGGACTGAGACTTCGGCGTGAAGTTCATGCCACCATCAACGCTAGCGGGACAAGTCGACGCACCCGCCCAGCGCACCCTGCAGACTCAACGGACCACCGTGGTGCGGTACCCGCCGACGTGGGCGCCGAGGAGCCGAAGCTCGGTTGAGTGGGGTCGGCGTGGCCGGCCCAGTCCTACTGGGCCGCACGAACCTCGCGCCCGGCGGGACCGCGTCTGGGTCGGGCTCGCCGTACTCGGCGGGTGCCTCCTCTGGAACCAACGGCGGCAGACGGAACGGCCGCATCGAGGCGTCCGGATGGTGCTCGGCAGGTTGTAGGTTTCTGACAGCTGCGACGACGAGACCCGATGATGGCGGTCAGCAACCTCGACGACTTCCACGCCCTGGACCCGTTCTTTCGGATCATCAAGGAAGGCGTGGCCGGGCTGGTGGACGGGGAGCACTTCTTCGACCTGTTGGCCGAGGACGTCGTTTTCGAGTACATCATCACGGTCCCGGGCTACCCGCGCCGTGTCGTAGGGCGCCAAGCCGTGGCCGAGCTGTATCGCCCCTATGGCGCCACGATCGTTCTCGATCGTTGCTACGACCTGGCCGTTCATCACGACCAGGCCACCGGAGTTGTCGTTCTCGAATACGCCTCGCAGGGCCGGGTCGTGTCGACCGGCGCCGCCTACAGCAACCGCTACATCTCCGTGCTATCGATCGCCGACCGCAAGGTCGCTCACTGGCGCGATTACCTCGATCCGCTCGCAGTCTTTGACGCAGTCGGGTGGCCCGCCGCGGCCGCAGACAGCGTCTGACCCAGTCGGGCTGATCGGGTGATCAGCCCGACCGCCGGCGCGCGCGTTTTGGCTCGCGTGGACGCGCGAACTGAGCGTTCACTTTCTAGGAGCTCCTCCCTATCGAAGTAGCACGAAGACGTCGCCGTGCGTCTTCCCGCGTGTGGCGTGGATTCGCCAGCAGCCTGTCTCCCAGAAGAACCATCCCGTGCCCCACTCTCCGCCGGGGTGAACCCAGTTCGACCCCGTATGGAGGACTGGTCCCCACACCGGATTGACGCGCGTGCCGCTCGGCGCGGTCGCGAAGATTCGCAGCGGGCCCGTCCCGGTCATCCGCCAGATCCACTTCAGTGGATGCGGCTGTGAAACGAGTCCGTCGAACGTTGCGAGAGGGGGTTCGGCAGAGGGGCCGAAGCCAAAGACCCACATCTGGCCTCTATTGGTCGTGCCTCGGATTTCAGGCCAACCCGTGGGTTTGTAGGAGCTAACGGTTGAAGGCGGAGAGCATGTGATTGCCGATGCAGCAGTGGCGTGAAGCCGATCGGCCCCCGCGACGAGCGCGGCGATCGCAGTCGCAACAGCGGCAAGCGCGAACTGCATGACGTAATTGTGCGCGATCCAGGCTCTGAATGCCGATCGTCACGGCCCCAGTGACCGTAAAAGTGTCCTCGTGATCCGTGCTTAGCGTGGTCTTCGCTCCCAGGAGGGTGCGCAGTTCCGGAGGATTCACGGAGTGGGCCGGATGGATTCGACCATCGACCAACGGATTATGAGTTCTCGCAGGTAGCTCACGTTAGGCGTATACGCGGCTCTTAGCTTGTCTGGGACGCGCCTGAGTACCTGAGATATCCGCAGTTCGGGACACGTTTCGGGACACGGTTTCGGCTGGCCCCCCAGCCGCCTTTCGCGTGGGCTCCATCGCGAATCGCGAGGACGACGCCGCGCGCGATCTTCGCGGTTCGGTATAGAAGTTCGTCCGCAGTGGGCCGATAGCCGGTTCAGGCGTCCAGGTCGCCTTTGGCGCCCAGTTTGCCGATGAGCTCCTGGATAGCGCGGTCGATGCGGTCGGTGTCGATCGTGGTGGCCTTCGCGTCGACGGGTTGCTCGGCGATTGAGGCGTCCGGCACACCGCGGGCCTCGCGCTCGACTCGGGCGGCCGTCGCAAAGGACGGAATCGCACGGGTGACGAGCGCCAGGAGCTCAGCCAGGCCCAGATCTCGCAGCTCGGCCCGACCATCGGGGCCATCGAGGCGCGCACTGAGCTCGCGGACGCTGGCCATGACGGCTACCTGCGCCGCGGCCGCGTCGGCAGCCTGCCGCCGACCCATCTCGATGGCCTCCTGGAACATCGCCTCCCGTCTGCGCCGGTCGATCTCGGCGTCGAACGCGGCGGCGCGCTCGACCCAGGCATGTCGGCTGCGCCATCGTTCGATCAGACGGACGTGTCGGCCGTACTCGGACGCCACCCTGGACGCACTCCGCTCGCCAGGAATCAGGTCCCGGTAGATCAGGAAGGCACCATAGGCCTGCGGTGATTCGCTGGGCTGCTTCTCCGCGGGTGCAACCGAATCGACCATAAACGCAAGGCTAGGGCTGCCCTCGGCGATTATGACCTCGACCCGTCTCGGGGATGCGAGTCCCCCCCCCGCTGCGGCCGAACGGCTTCAAGCGACAGCACACTCGCGCAGCCCAGCGGCTTACTGGTCGGGGCCGTTCGGACTGTCTTGCAGGCACGTCGCGACCCACCAGCGGTTGTCTGCTGGGTCGTGAAACCCCGCAACCCGATCTCCCCACGGCCAGTCTTGCGGCTCGTGCAGCTTCGTCGCACGCGCGGTTACTGCGCGTCGATAGACGCTATCGACATCCGGGACATACACGAAGTTGACGCTCGGTCGCGCAGGATGGTCACGAGACGCCTGGCTGAACATGACCACTGAGTCTCCAAGCTGCATCTCCGCGTGGCTGATCCTGCCATCGGATGCAATCTCCCGAACGCCTCGTTCCGTGCAGTCGAACACTTCACACAGCCACGCAATCAGCGCAACTGGCGAATTGGCTACGAGGTACGGGTTGACGCTGTGGTACCCACTGCGAATCCAACTGTCCGTCGCCATCGCGTCATCGTCTCAGAACGAGTTCTCGGCGACACGCGCTCAGGGAACATTCGTGAACACTGGCCCAGGCGAGCGACGGCTACGGAAGCGCTGACTCCGAAGCGCGAGAATGGATGTCCCGCACAGTCTTCTCGGGGGTGTCCGCCGACGTGTCCAGCCACAGCCCCAGGCGCTCAGTCTCGTCGGCGAAGACCCCTCGGAGGCGGCTGACTGTCCACTCGTCGTAACCGAGCGCCGCTCGATCGGCCTCGCGTTGGGCGAGCGCTTCCTCGTTCGGGAGAAGCACGACGAGATGAAGCGGGCGGTGGGTGAACAGGTCCACGAACTCACTGAGCAGCGGCCCCGCGACCACGTCCTCGACAACAACGGTGTATCCCGTGCGTGCGTAGTGCTCGGCGACCTCTGCCGTGAGCCGGTAACGGAGCCGCAACTGGGCGAGAGCTTCCTCACTTGGCTCTGGCGTCATCTCACGGCGGCCCGAGACGATGAATCGGCGAAACACGTCACCCTCGACGTGAACACCTTTCGGGAACGTAGCAGCCAGCGCTTTGGCGACCGTGGACTTTCCCGAAGCCATTGGCCCGGTCACGAGGACGACCGAGCCGTCGAGGTGTGAATAGTCGCTGGCCATGCCCTGATCGTAAGCCCGTGTTCGGGGGACATTCCCGAACACTGGCGCAGGCTGCGGTCCTCTCCAGGGCGTCCTAAGGGAGGGATCGGAAGGCGATCACTCGGCCCGCGACCGCGCACCGGACGCGCTCGACGTCGTCGCGGTAGTCGTAGCGACAGCGGTAGGCGCCAACTGAGCACCTACTCGCGCCAGCCCCATTACAACCTGGAGTCGAGAAGTAGCGTACGAAGGTCGTTCGTGCGTGACCGCAGGTGAGCGATCGAGTCGCACTGAGATACCAGCCTTTACCGAAGCTCTGGAAACCGCACGAACGGGTGGAAGGCCGCACGATCACATTGTTGGTTGAGCGCTCGCTACCGCAGCCGGCGAGCACCACGCAGAGCAGTCCAGCGGACGTTGCAAGCGTCACCCTCACGCCTTGAGCTTGCCATTTCAGGCCAGGCCCGTCTTCGCTCCGTCGGGGGACATTCCCGAACACTGGCGCACGCGAGCACGCCATGTTCTACCGGCGAGGGATTACGAGCCGACGCGAAGAGAATCGAGTGCGCTGAGGAGTTTCGGCAGTTGGCCGCGCGCTTGGGAACCCACGCCAATGAAGACATAGAACGCTCGCCGATGGTCGCGGAAAGTCAGTTCCCCCCAGCGCTTGCCGGAGAATCCTTTGAGGAGACCGAGATGAGACAGCCGGAAGTGATGGGGTCGCCTTGGGAAACGAGCGAGAGTGACTGGAAGCGGCGAGGTCACCTCCGAGACGATGGCGATCACCTGGCGAGCCTTTGGTGGCGCGAGTGGCTGGAGGAGTGGCCCAGAGTAGATGGCGAAGCGTTCGACGGGATCAGTGACCGGCGTGAGTTCGCGCGTCGTCACATGCCATCCGCGCGGATAGCTCACTGACAGCCGTGCCTCCGCGTCGCGCCAGGTGCCCAACGGCACTAGGAGCAACGCAAGGGAAAGCAAAATCGCCATTTTCTGCTTGTACGGATAGCACTATGAGAAGGGTCCTGCCAGGCTTGGCCTCAGGGGACATTCCCGAACGCTGGCGCAAGCGACCGTGGGGTCAGTGGAACAGCTCTCGCTGCTCGTCGAACTCAAGTCAGGAGTTACGAACGCACCCACGGCTCGTGTACAGGCCGCCGAACCCGCTGTGGTTGAGGAAGCCGAACGCGACCGGCTTGCGAGTCGCGTACGAGCGAACGGCGATGGACGCCGCAAACCCGCGGCGATCCCAGACGGCGCGCGCCCGGATCAGAAGTTGACCACGCGCAACGCACGTGAACGAGTGCAGCCGGTCCAGCGGCCCCGGAAGCCCCACGTGGGTCAAAGGCACGAAGGTGCTCGTGTTCCGACATCGGTTTTGGTCGACGGAGACGCCCTTTTGCTTGTTCTGGTTTTCCGTCGCGGAAAGGATGAAGGCCAAGATGGTGCCGTGGTTCGCGTTGCCGGTGTAAACATCGAGCGAAGCCGGAATGCCGAGCGGCCCGGTGAAATTCGCGCTGTAGCTAAGGAGGAAACCGCTCCTCCCATGCAGCTCCCGGACCGTGCAAACGACCGTCAAGTCCTGAACGGTTTGCGCGAGGCTATTTCCCGCAAAGGCCGGGTCGCCTCCGACACGACCCACAAACGGGCTGCCAACGATGAGCAGGACGACCGCAAGCAAGGAGGCAACCGTGACTCCGCCAGAAACACGCATTCGCACCTTCGCCCGTCGACCGCGTCCACTACATGACCAACCGCGCCAGTCTACCCAGCGTTCGGCCCGGGACACGTCATCGCAAACGGGACGCTGTGGGCCGGAGCCGTCGAGGGACATTCCGCAACACTGGCGCAGGCGACGGAGCGAGTCTGCGAGCGTGTCCGGCACTGCGACGATTGGCGATCACCCACTCGGTGTTGCCCAGGGCAGGCGCTGCAGGGCGATCTCGCGGCCGGATGCGTCGCGGCCGATCAAGGCCTCTGGTCGCCTGCCTTCGACGTAGTCGGCGGGTTCGACTTCATAGAGCGCCCAGCCTTCGTTCAGCGGAATGTTCGCGACGCGGCCGTTTTGATAGCGCAGTTCGAGCTTTGCGATATCGGGGCCGACGGGCCCTACGAGCAGCAGGATCCCAGCGGGGGCGCCGCCCCCGAAGTTCATACCGGCCACCGCGATCTTGCGCGCCGCAGGTACAGCGACGGAGCAGGTCTGGTTGGTTGGCGTCCGATCGGAGCGGACGATCTGGCAATAGCCGCCGTCGCTCGCGCGTGCGACGAGCAGCGTCACTTCTTCGGACCCGTTCCGCGCCGGGATGCGGGCGACCTGATGCTCCGCCGTCACTTGGTGCGGGGGCTTGTACACCGGTTCATGGCCGGTAGGCCAGTAGAGCTTCTGGTGCTCGAGGATCTGTCCGCCGGCGTCGTAGGAGAGAAATTCGTCTGGTATCGAGGGGATCTCGGCGAGGAGCCAGCGGCCGACCAACGGCACAGCCACGGTGCGACTTCCAAAACGGAGCGCGACTCGCGCGACGCGGTCCCCCGCCCGTCCCCAGAACAGCCGCAGCGGGTTCTTGGCAAAGTCGTGGCCGGCGACGATGCCATAGTCATGGTTTCCATAGCCGTAGAACGACTGAGCGCGGTCGCCGCACACACTCGGCATGTTCAGCCGGCCTTGGTAGCCGCGATCTCCTTCAATCCAGGTTGACGCGCAGAGCCCGCTCGCGTTTGGCGAGGAGAATAGGTACACGGTCCCCGCCGAGCTGTCGAGCACCCCGGCGACGCGCGCTTGGTCGAGCTGAGGGTCGTCGGGATGCGGCACCGGAATCAGCTCCGCGCTATGCCCGAATCGGGCCGGCTGTTCGCGCACCTCCGGCGGGGCCGGACTGCCGACGATCAGTTCCTGGACGATCCCGTAGGCGGCGCCGGCAAGGACCGCAGCAGCAACGAAGGCGAACACCACCAGCGCTCGCCGGCTCGGGCGGCGCGGCCGCCTCGTAACTGCCAGCAGGGCCGCCCGCGCATGTTCGCGGGCGCCGTCCGGCGATGCGTCCTCGAGGCGAAAGTCCTTTAGCAGCGCGAGCTCATCCATCGAGAGCCTCCTCCCTTTCCAGCGCTGCACGAAATTGCGCACGCGCACGATGCAGACGAGAGCGAACGGTTCCAACAGGAAGGCCAAGCGAGGCCGCGATCTCCTCATAGGAGAGATCGGCCCACGCGAATAGGAGCAGCACATCGCGTTCTCCGCGCGACAAGGCGGCGAGCGCATCGGCAACGCGTGGCTCCTCCGGCGAGACATCATCCCGGCGTACGTCGAGCCGCGCGAACGCGCGCAGCCGCCGCTCCTCGTCACGGTAATGCCGGCGGAGCAGGTTGTTGGCTATCCCGAACAACCACGGCCGTTCCTCACCGCGCAAAGCGTCGTAGCGCTTGCGCTCCGCGAACGCGCGTGTGAAGGTCTCCGACCCCAGATCACTCCCAAGATCGGCGCCCACCCGACGCGCCAGATACCCGTAGATCGCGTCGAAGTGCCGCTCGAACAGCCCCTCAAAGGCTTCTGCCTTCACACCCCTACTTTCCCCCAGTGCCCTCAAAAGTTCTCGGGGGACATTCCCGAGCACTGGCGCAGGCCGCGGTACTCGGCATCGACTTAGCTTCGTCATGGTGTGGAAGCTGGACGGCTGCATACCATGATCGACAAGCCTGGACCGAAGCCAGATCCGATCCTACTTTCACGATGACTAGTGATTCAGAGATAGGTATGGGTTGCCGACATCGAGGGAGGAAGATGACTTGGAATCAGAGACAGCCAGCCATGCTTTTCGTTCCACTCCTTGCCGTGCTCGCTGTGACGGCGTCGGACTCAGGTGCCGCTGCGATTGCTGCTCGGGCACCTACTTTCAAGGAGCGCGAGGGGATCATCATGGCGCTTCCGAAGGCCATCCGGGACACGCCGGTCGAATGCATATGGCTGAGGATCCGCGTTTCCACCCGTGATTCACGCTACGCCGACGTGGGCGGTGCCTATCTCAACTGGGAGAAACCAGGATCGCGATGTCTCCGATACACAAGCAACTGGCACCTTTTCTTGAGGAAGGCTAGAACCTGGAAGATCATCTTTAACGGAACGACGGGGCCGAGCTGCAGATTGAAGATCCCGCGCGATTTGACACCGTGTTTTCCGTGAACTCGGTTCAATAGTCACCGCACGCAGGACAAGCGAGAACGGGATCCTCGAAGAGATGCGCGCAGGGAACATTCCCGAACACTGGCGCACTACGGCGTGCTCTTACCGGCGTGGTCTACATGACGCGTCACGGGCACTCAGTGAGACTCGACGTTCGTAGTACGTACCCCTCGGCCCGTCGGCTCCGGTCCAGTTTCAAGCAGCCGAGTCGCTTCCGGCCACGGTCTAGCACGACCCACCAGCTGGTCCCATCGCCGTAGTCAAACGCGGCCGCAGAGCGGCGGGGAGCTAGGCGTCGCGTGTACTTGAAGTGGTCGCACGCGTTCGTGGAGCAGTACTTGACAACGGTCGTTCGTCCGGTGTCGTTTCGAAGCGTCACGTTCCATGTTGTAGCCCCTTCGATTGTCGTGCAGCCACCGCTCACGGCCACCAGGCATCCCAGCCCGACGGCAGCCAGACAGGCCCGGATCGACCTCTTCTGCATGGTCAGAGTCTGCGTGTGAAACCTCGATCCCGCAATGACCTCAGCGCTCGCCTCGGGGGACATTCCCGAACACTGGCGCAGGCGACAGTTTCGTCTCCGCAAACAACTGCCATCTAGACGGCTACAGGGTCGAGATCAGCGGCCGCTTGCGGATGTACCGATTACGGGAAGCGGTGCCGGATCGCTGCGACGACCTCGTCCGGCCGCGTCATCGTCGGAACGTGGCCGCTGCCCTCGAACTCGAGCAGTTCGGCGTTCGGAAGCAGCCCCGCGAGTTGACGGCTGGCCTCGATCGGGACGATCGCATCGGCTGTCCCGTGGAGGATCAGTGTCGGGATGTCGATTTGACTCGGGTCGACGTCCGGCACGGCCTTGTCGCGCCACATTTCGATGATGCGAGCTGCTTGCTCCGGCTCCGCGCGCATGAGGATGTTCCTACCCCAGCGCTTGACGTGGTTGCTGTCGGGCTCCGGGAAGCAGGCGCTGACAAACTGGTCGACGGCCGCCGGGTAGTCGGCCCGGCACGCATCAGCGAACGCGCCGCTGCCCTCGTTGCGACCAGTGCGGGTTGGCGCGGAGAGGACGAGCCCATCGAACCGTTGCGGACTGCGGGCGGCCGCGTACTGCGCGATTGCACCTCCTTGCGATTCGCCGGCGAGGATGCAGCGCTCGACTCCGAGCGCGTCGAGAACGCCGGCGACATCGTCGACCATCGCGTCCACGGTGATCAGCGCGGGATCGACGGGCGACTCGCCCGAGCCGCGGTGGTCATACGCGACGCAGCGCCAACCGCCCGCGGTCAGCTGCGCAATCGGCTCCTCCCATACCTCCCAGCTCCCCGTCCAGCCGCCGACCGCGACCAGCGTGCGCGGGCCATCACCGAAGACGAGGGCGTGGAGTCGAACGCCGTTGACATCGAGGAACATGAGCCGTCTTGTATCGGTAAGCCTCGGTCGTCGCAAGCGCGGCTTAGTACGACCATCGCCTGAGCAGGCGGTGTCAAGGGACATTCGCATCGCTCGCGCAGGCAAACGTTGCTTTGCCCATGGGCGCTGTCTAGGGTCGTGTAGAGGTGACCCACGATCGGCAGCAGATTGAACGGCTCGCACGGGAATACACCGAGGCGTGGTGCAGTCGCGACCCGAGACGCGTTGCCGCCCACTACGTCACGGGCGGGACGATCGCCATCAACGGCGGGGAACCGGCCCCAATAGCGGGCGTCGCGGAGTCGTTCGTCGCCGCCTTCCCTGATATCGAGGTCTTCATGGACGACCTCGTCGTGATAGACGACCTCGTCGAGTACCACTGGACATTCACCGGCACGAGCGCCGAGACCGGCAAGTCTGTGCGCATCCCAGGCTTCGAGGAGTGGACGATCGGTGCCGACGGCCTCATCGCCGAGTCACGGGGTCACTACGACCAGGCCGAGTACGACCGACAACTTCGCGAGGGTGCCGCAGCCGGTTAGCGCACTGCGATGAGCCCCGTCTCGATTCAGGGGTCATTCCCGAACACTGGCGCACGCGAGAGTCCTGCTTCGAGATCGTTCCCCCGCCAGTCTCGGCTACATCTGCTCGAACCAACGAGCGCGCTCCGTAGCTGGTTCGAGCAGGGCCTCCACGACCCAGTATTCACGCGTAGATGTGATTCGGCCCTCGTCGATCTCGAAGAACGAGAGCGCGTAGTACGGGCCGACTGTGGGATGGGGGACACGCACCTCCGACACCACCGTGCTCCCCTCCGCAACGATCCGGAGCACTTCGATCGACCAGCCTTCCGGATAGCTGCGGTTGAAATCCACGAAATTCGCGCGGCCTCGGATCCGGACTTGGTCGTGCGGCCATTCGAGGACGAAGTCATCCGCGAGCAACTCCCCTACGCCGACCCAGTCCCGGGCCTGAATTCGGCTCCAGAGCTGGACGACAACTTCGCTCGGCTCCACGCCCCGATTATCCATCGTCAGGGACATTCCGCATCTGTGAGTGTGTGAGCAGTCCCGTCTGGGGCGTTTGTCAGGTTGGTGTCGGTGCTCTTTGTTCGTGACTCGATTTCGGAATGACTCCGT
>Ga0193729_1000067_pt1 | contig 46186 bp, 39 predicted proteins | sample U1c2metaG_FD_143036 | JGI IMG/M metagenome (GOLD analysis project Ga0193729, IMG submission 143036) | Soil microbial communities from a riparian zone of the East river system, Colorado, United States - U1c2 | ecosystem: Environmental > Terrestrial > Soil > Riparian zone | place: USA: East River...
ATGAGAAAAATAACCTTGCCGCGTGCGGCATCGAGCGTCGGCCACTCGTGATGTAGAACCGCCTCCTCGAGCGTCGCGTGCTTGCCGCGCACTTGATCCGGCGTGATCATTTCATTCGGCGCGAACACCGCACGGATTTCCGCATCGAGGGCATCGAATGTCGCGGAGGTGAATTTTTCCGGAGTGGTGGCCTGATACTGCGGCGGCAGGTCGGATTGCTTGGTCTCGAGCAGAATGAAGATGGGTATGTGTTTGGGATTCGAATGCGACCAGGCGCGGACGATTTTAAGACAGGCGATTAACTGCTGGCAGGTGCTGCGGTAGTCGAAGTCCTGAAGGTGCATGACCTTGAAACCCGGCTTCTTCATCAGGCCCTCGGGATCAAACTCCGGATCCTTGGGCAAATTCGCCGCCGCGACCGCATCGGGTCCTTTGGGATGCGCGTAGCGTCCGCCTTCGCTATCGGCAAAGATGTCCAGTTCGATCTGGCGCACGCCCGCGGTGAACTGCTGATCGAGCGGTGCGTGCCGATAGTCGAGCGACGCATAGACCTGCGGGTTCCGCTCGAGAAAGAGCTTGGCTTCGCTGGGCGCGATGCCGGCGTGGTAGCTGTTGTGCGTGCCGATGACCTGGATTTCGTTCAACTTGACCGCCTCGCGGGAGGGCGCGGACTGCGCGGCGAAGGCCGGAGCGGCGGCGCACAGCGCCATGGCGCACCAAGACAGGGAACGGTTTGGAAGCATGCAAGGACTCCGAAGCAGCGGCCGGCGCGTAGTATAGCCTCGGCGTCATTGCACTTTTGTAAAGCGAGGGCGCCCACACCGGCGCCGCTGGGCTACATCTGCTTGAACAGGTGCCCAAACTGACGGCTGACGGCGAGCTCGTCTTTGCGGCCCTTGAGGGTCAAGGTCAAATGACCCAGCTCGTCGCGCTTCGCGAGTGCGATATGCCGCGAGTTGACCACGGTGCCGCGGTGAACCTGCCAAAAAATCGTATCGTCGAGCTGTTCCAACAGCTCTCTCAACGGCATGCGGATGATGCTGTCGCCTTCGCGCGTGGCCACCGTGATGTATTTGTCTTCGGCCTCGAACCACAGAATCTCGTCCACGGGGATGAGCTTGACGGTCGTACCCGCGCCGGCCCGCACGAAACGCAGCTTCTCCCTGCGGCCCGCGCCGCTCCCCAACAGTTCGGCGATGCGAGTCGCCATCTCGCCGACCGAATCATCGCTGGCGCTGCCGCGCGCCAACTGGTTCGACAGCCGCTCGACGCACTTGGTCAGGCGCGCAACCTCGACCGGCTTGAGCAGATAGTCGATCGCGGCCGTCTCGAACGCATCGAGCGCATAGGCATCGTATGCAGTGACGAAGACGATGAGCGGCGGTCGGTCCTTCAAGCACAGTTGCCGGGCCGCTTCGAGCCCGTCGAGTTGCGGCATGCGCACATCAAGAAATGCAACGTCGGGGGAAAATTCATCGGCCAGCTTCAGCGCTTCGGCGCCATTGGCGGCCAAGCCCGAGCATCGGGCCGACGGCCAATGCTCTGCCAGCTGCTTCGCAAGCGCCCGGGCCAGTAGCGGCTCATCCTCGGCAATGATGTAGCTGTAGGGCGTGCTCATCCGGCAGGTCTGGAGAGCAAATTCAACGGCACCTCGATCGCGGCATGCGTTCCGCGCGACGCGCCGGGTTCGACGATCAGCCGCGCCGAGCCGCCGAACAGCGACTGCAGGCGGTCGCGTATGTTTTGCAGGCCCGCGCAGGTGCCGGAGGTATTCGCGTTGCCGAGGCCGACGCCGGTGTCGTCAACCGACAGTTTCAACGTGTCGCCGGTGCGCTGCACGCTGACGCGAATGTTGCCGCCGGAGCAAGCCGGTTCGATGCCGTGCGTGATGGCGTTTTCCACCAACGGCTGCAGCAGCATCGCGGGGAATTTCAGCCGCAGGCACTCCGGATCGCAATCGAATTCCGTGGTCAGGCGATTGGGCAGGCGCAGCGCCATGATGCCCAGGTAGGCCTTCAATAATTCCACTTCAGTCTGCAGAGTGGCCGCCTCGCTGCGCGCATGCGTGAGCGCCGCCCGTAAATAGCGGATCAGATTGGCGAGCAGATTGCGCGCCTCTGCCGCATCCACCGCAATGAGTGCATCGAGATTCGCCAGGGTGTTGAATAGGAAATGCGGTTCGATCTGCGCCTGCAATGCGCGCAGCTGCGCTTCAATGGCGGCGCGTTCGGCGCGTTCCACGTCGCGTTTGCTTTGCGCCAGCTGAACCCAGCTGAAGTTGATGAAAAGCGCCATGCTGCCTGCGGCCAGCGAGAAACCAATCGCGACCAACCAGGTGTAGCGTTCCTGCAAGAAGTTCGGCGGCTGGTGTAAAAAGACCTGTGACAGCAGTTCGCCGCCGATGGCGCCGGCCCCGACCAGCGCGAAGTAGATGACGAAGCGCAGGCCCATGCGGCCGCGAAAGCGCTGCATGACGGTGCAACGCACGGAAGCGATCAGCGCCAAAATCGTGAAGCCGATGCAGTAAGAGACGACGAGATTCGGAACGACTGCGTCCCACGAACGCAGCAGCAATGCGATGAGCAGGGCAATGACGGTGTTGATCGCCAGCACCATGGGCAGCCGGCGACGCAAAAAGTCAATCACCGTGTCATGGGTTTCGTCGAAAAAAGGCGAAAATCGCTCGCGCTCAATTTGCGGATGGGTCTTCATTCAGGTCCATTGGTTGCGCTGATTCCAAGTCTATCGCCCTTTCATTCCCAGTGCATGGCCGGCCGTCAGGTTGTAGACCGCCGAGACAGTGTAAATAACGGCACACGGGCGCGCGGGAATTGCGGCAAATCGGCGGTCCGGCGGCGCGAACGGCGCTCCCGGGTCGCGAACGGCTACGCCGCCTTGCTAGGGCCTTGGGATTCCAACAGCGTTATGTCCATTTTCGAGCAAAAAGACCCGCCGCCCTTCAGGACAAACACGCCCGGTTTGTTCTTGAAATCGCCCGAGAATCCTTCAGGGTCCGTGACGCCGTGCCAAGGTTCTATACAGATGAACGGCGCTCCGGGTTTCGTCCAGACGCCAAGGTAAGGGGCGTCGGGAAAGCCGATTTTGATGCGTGGCCCCTCGTTGCTGCCGTAGAGCACCGATCGGCTCTTGATTTGATCGAAGATCAGCACATCGTCTTGAAACAGTGAATCGGCGAGCGCCAGCCGCCGCTGAGTGATGGGCGTCGGATGCCGTTCGGCGGTCAGCAATCCGGCGGAGTCAATGCGTCTGGCCGGTGCGGGCTCGTCGCATTCGAACTCGATGAAATGCGAAGCACGCGCGCCTCCAAAGGGCAGCGGCCAACGGAATCCCGGGTGGTAGCCGAAACTCGCGGGCATCGCCGTGCTGCCTTTATTGCGAATCCACGTGGTCACGGAAAGCGTCGCGCCGTTGAGCTCGTAGCGCACCTCCAACTCAAATTGAAACGGATAAACCCGCAAGCTCGACTCGTCGGCGGCCAATCTGAATACCGCGGCAGACGCGCTGGTGCTTTCTGTTGCAAACAGCTTGCCGCGCGCGAACCCATGCCTCGCAAGCGGGTAGCGCTTGGCACCCAACTGGTAAGTGCCGCCTTCGAGCACACCCACAATGGGAAAGAGCAGCGGCGCGCGGCCGGCCCACACCTTGGGGTCGCCATTCCACAATAGATCGAGCGCCGCGCGGTTCTTCAACGCAGACAACTGCGCGCCGAGAGGATCGATTTCGGCGATGAGTTGGTCGGAACTGATCGACACCCATGGATCAGACATTGGCGGACAAGCCCGCGCTACCACAGCGGGACGCGTGGAAAACGCCGATACAGGAATTGGTCCAGCCCTGCCACGCGTCCTGCCGCCGTCACCAGCACGATGATGGACAGCACCAGATCGGCGGTGTCCAGGCCTGGGATTCCCGTGACGGAGGATTTGGCGAACCAATAATTGAGCAGCATGAAAATCGATACCATGGCAGCCAGGCGTGTGGTGAAGCCTAACAGCATCGCGATGCCGACGTAGATCTCGCCGGTCAGCACGAGATTCGTGAATAGCCCAAGATGCGGCAGGACAATGTTCGAGAGGAACGGACGATACCAGAGACGGGCGGTTCCGGACCACCTCGTGATCAACTGCAGCATTTCTCCGGGTGCGCCATTGCCGTGATCGCTGAGCAAGTACGTGGCGGCGAGATAGAGCCGTGTCAGCACCAGTAGCCAGCCCGGCATCACCGTTACACCAGCGCTAGCCATTTTTCGGGCGCGGCAAGGCAGTGGCGGCGGCGGAATTGCACGATACGCCCGATGGGGTTCTTTAGATCGCGGCTGGATCCGCCGCGATGCCAGTTGTTGTCAGCCCTGCGCCGGCACTCAGAGCCGGCGCAGGGACATCTCAACGGTACAGCCACCTATCGGGGGCGCTGCATCAATCAGTCATCACGTCCCTCGTGGTCCCGGTCGTCGCGGTCGTGGACTCGAGTAAGGAAGTTGTCGACGACAAAGTCGGCCACCGACCTGCCGAGTCTTTCACCGGCATTCTCATCGGTGCGGAAATGCTGACCCGCGAAGATTCGGCTGGCGCTGGCCTCGTTCTCGGCGCCGGCGAAACTGTCGAAGGAGCGGGTGGTCCCGGGAAGCACTTCAGAGGTGACGATCAAATTGAATGGCTTTTGGCCGAACACTGCGTTCAGCACGAACTCGGCGCCTGCGCTGATCGTGGCATGAGCGCCTGGATACGACGGATCCGCGGCGGTCTTGGTGGGTTGCGGAAGCCAATTTGGATCCCCCAAGGTGTCGGGGTTGCCGTCCGTGTCGGCGGCGCGAATCGCGGTTACCGGCCGCCAAAAGGCATAGGTGTACTTGGTGTCGTAAAATGCGATCACTTCGTCTGCCAGGGTGATGTTGAGCAATGCGAACACCCGGGCGCTCTGTGCAGTCGTCAGGTGATGCGCCTGAACCGCCGTCTGAGCGATTTCATTCCAGTAGTTTTGAATCGCTCCGCCCCAGAACTGGCCGATGAGCTTCTGATCCGCCGTGGCGGTTATGCTGCCCAGCATGCCCAGCGACTTCACTTCATTGAAGGCGGCGGTGTATTGGGCGCTGGCCAATGCCGGCGGCGGCCCGAGACGGAATTGGTTCGCGCGCTCCAGGGCAAAGGGCGTGACCTTGGACCAATGCGTGAACGCAGGCGTCGGGAAATTGGGTGGTGTCAATTGGTAGTTTCCGGGGGCATTGCCGGGGACGAAGGCGATCAGCATCGCGGCCGACCCATCGTCGTTGCGCAAGGCCAGGATGGCCTGCGCAACTGCCTTGCCGACGTCGACGCCGGTGGTCTTGTCGACGCCGTCGGGAATCACTGCCAAGGATTGCTCGAGTTGCGCATCGAGCGTCGCCTGTGACGCCGGATACAGCGCTAACAACGTGTCATGCGCCGCGGACGCGGCTGCGGCATCCTGCGAGGCATGCGGCGATACATGCTCGATGTGCACGAGGTAAGGCTTATGGGTCGCGTCGATCGCGTTCACCGCGTCATAAACCGCGGCGTGCATGATCGCGAAACTGCGGGTCGGATGTACGGTGGCCGGTTGCGCGCCCGCCGTGCGGACGATTTTCAGCAGCGTTTGGTTCCATGGTACCACCGCGTCGGTCGATGCCGCCGCAGAGTCAGCGTAAGAGGCGCCATATACAAAGAGCGCAGCGCACATGAGTGCGAGCGAGGCCCGTGATCTCAGCATAGATATCTCCTTCGATTGCGTTTTGTTCTCGTGATGCCGGTCGAGAGCGCCTTCCGCCGCAGGCTTGTCCCGTTACTGTGGAGACTTCGGCACGGAAGCGTTTATTCCACCGGGGATCGGGGCAGGTATTCCAGTTCGCGGAGCTCGTTCAAACCAAAAGCCGCCAACGAGGGGGGGGCGTCTTACCACTGATAGTTGATCGAGAACGCCAGTTCGCGTTGCGTGCTGGTCTCCGTCACGGGACTGACATCGGGACTGCCCTTCAACTTGGTAAGGGCGGCGTCGATATTCAGCAGCCAGTGGTCCGTCAGGAATCGGGTGGCGCTGAAGCCCACGCCGACCGATTGCATGCCGGCATGCGCATCGAAGACCGGATGGCCTGAGGCCAGGGACTGTGCCGGAGTCACGCCAAATTCACTTTGCAAGTAGCGGTGCGTGGCGAGTGTGATCGACGGGCCGGCGAACATGACGAACTTCTTCGAGCTCCCGGGAAGCGGCATGTAGATGCCGACGTCGCCGACTGTACCGTCGGCGCCGCCCAGGATCTGCCTGGCGTCCATGCGCAGTATCAGCGGAAATTTTTTCGAGAGTACGAACGTGGCGAAAAGCTTTGCAGCCGGCGCGGCGGATATATCGCCCATACCGCGCAAATTCCCGTAGTCATCCCTTTCCCTGCGCCCCAAGTCGTAGGCGATGGCCGCTCCGACGCGATAGTGATCGCCGCGCAGAAAGTTCACGCCGATACCATCGCCGGTGGATAGAAATGCAATATCTTTATATTGGATGTTGATGACCGGGCCGCCCTGGACCTTATATGCGTGAGCACCGGTATAGGCCGGCTGAGTCTCGGCCGCGGCACCGAGAATGACCCGCCAATCGGGCAGATCCGGCTCGAAGAGTCTCGAGAGGATGATGCCGCCGGAATACTGCCATTCCTGCATGGGCGATGGAGTCTGCGCGCATGCCGTCCGCGCGCCGAACAGGCTGATCAGGAGTGCCGCGCACGCCGGACGACTGGCAATCAACGGCACGGTCTGTCGTGGATTACTTTCAATGCGTTGTCAGGATCGCGCTGCTACTTGGACGATGCCGGCGTGCTGCGACGGATCGATTTCTTGCGGGACACGCCTGCTGCCTTCCACTTGGCTTCCGCGTTGGCGGGCGGCTCATCCGGGCCTTGAGTCGCGGGCGGATCGCTTGCGGGAAAGCTATCTTTCGATGAAGCGTCAACCGCGGCGGATTTCGCGGCTTGCGTCTTCGGCGCAGCTTGCGTCTTCGGCGCAGCAAGCTGTCGTTCGGCCTCCTGCCAGTCCTGCTCCGCAGTTCCATCGGGGCAGCCGCGGGCCTTCCAAAGCTGATAGGCGAGTTCACGGACGGATCGATGTTCAGAGTGCATCTTGGGCCTCCCTTGACCACTACGCTGCAAAGTAGGGTGCCGCAATTCGCTGGGATAGGACCCTAATTTGGCAATCCAGGTCAGCCGAATCCTACATACACCGAACCCAGGCAGCCTCATCGCGCTTGCAGTTCTCGCTAGTAGAAGAAGCGCTGACTTAGGCGCGCACACTCCCAAACAGAAAACCAACAGGCATTGATTGTGCTAGCTTTGCCGGCGCGCTCTAAAGCGTCCCTACACACTCGCCGGAGTTCAAGTGATGACATTGCGAATGGCCGTGCCGCTCCTGGGACTGATCTTCTCGGCCTGCGCGGCGAGCGCGCTCTCGCAACCGGCCGCGACGTACGACGTCGTGATCCGAAACGGCCGCGTGCTCGACGGCAACGGCAATCCGTGGGTCAACGCAGATGTGGCGATCAAGGATGGACGCTTTGTGAAGATCGGCCGTGTCGAAGGCCGCGGTTCGCGCGAAATCGACGCGCAAGGCGACTATGTTTCCCCGGGCTGGATCGACATGATGGACCAGTCGGGCGAGGTGCTGCTCAAGAACGGGTTGGCGGAGAACAAACTGCGCGAGGGCGTGACTTCCGCAATCGCGGGTGAAGGCGGCACGCCGGTGCCGGCCGCGCAAATTGCCGACTATTTCAAAAAGCTCGAAACCCAGGGGATCTCGCTCAATTTCGGCACGTACTACAGCAGCGGCCAAGCGCGCGTCGAAGTGATGGGCGATGTGGCCGGCCACCCCAACGCGCAGCAGATGGACGCGATGAAGGCGCACGTCGATGAAGCCATGCGCGCCGGCGCGATGGGAATTGCGACCGCGCTGATCTATCCGCCGGACAGCTTCCAGAGCACCGACGATCTCGTCGAGCTTGCGCGTGTGGCCGCCCGGCGTGGCGGCATCTATGCAAGCCACATGCGCGATGAAAGCGCCAAGCTGCTGCAGGCGATCGGCGAATCCATCGAGATCGGCGAGAAGACCGGAATTCAAGTGGAGATTTTCCATTTCAAAGGGGCCTATGCGCCCGGCTGGGGCAAGCTCGTGCCGGAAGCGGGCCGGCTCATCGAAGCGGCACGTGCACGCGGCGTGAACATCGCGGCGGATATGTACGTGTACACCGCCGGGGGCACGGGTCTTGATATCACCGTGCCGAATTGGGTCTGGGAGCAAGGCGCGAAGCAGGGTTTGGAACGCCTCAAGGATGCCAAGGTGCGCGCGCGGCTCAAGAAAGAAGTCGCCGCCGGATCGATGCCGGGCTGGTCCAACCTGATCGAGGCCAGCGGCGGCTGGGATCACGTCGTGCTCGCCAATGCCTTCAATCCGAAATACGACCGCTATCGATTCAAGAGCATCGACTATATCGCCAAGCAATTGAGCCAGGATCCGGCGGATGTGTCATGGGACATCGTGCTCGGCGCGCAGCCGAACCGCGCCATGGGCTTGTATTTCATGATGAGCGAGCCGGACATCGCCACGGCGTTGCGCTGGCCGTGGATGAGCATCGGCAGCGATGCCGGCGCCAACGAAGCGCCCGGCAAGATCGACGCGATCGGGCTGCCTCATCCGCGCGCCTATGCCAATTTTCCGCGCGTCATCGCGGAGTACGTGAAGAAGCGCCACGTACTCACCCTCGAGGACGCGATTCGCAAGATGACGTCGTGGCCCGCCACGCGCATGCGGCAGTACGATCGCGGCGTCATCCGCGAAGGCCTGAAGGCGGACGTGACCGTCTTCAGCGAAGAGCGATTGGACGATGTCGCGAACTATGAAAATCCGACGACGTATCCGACCGGTATCGATTACGTTCTCGTGAACGGGCAGCTGGTCGTCGACAAGGGCCGTCACACGGGCGCGAAGCCGGGCAATGTCTTGAGGGGCGCGGGCTACGAGGCGGCCGCCGGGCACGCGTCGCCGTGAGCGCAATCCCCCGGGCGACCCCGATCGAGTCTTCCTGGTTTCAGCGCTACCTGCTGCCGGGTTTCGCCTTCAAGGCGGTGGTCATCGGCGGCGGCTATGCCACGGGCCGCGAGCTGGCCGAGTTCTTTCTGCCGAGCGGTCCGCGCGGCGGGTTGCTGGCCATCGTGCTGGCGATGGCGATCTGGAGCGGGGTCTGCGCGGTCACATTCGCTTTGGCTTACGCCACCTCGAGCTGGAACTACCGGGCGTTTTTCAAGAACCTGCTGGGGCCCGGCTGGGTCGTTTTCGAAATCTGCTATTTGCTGTTCATCATCTTGATTCTCGCCGTCTTCGGTGCCGCGGCGGGGGCCATCGGGACGGCGCTGATGGGCTGGCCGCCGCTCTTTGGAACCCTCTGCCTCATCGTCTGCATCAGTGCCGTGACCGCTTACGGCACGGGCTCGGTCGAGCGCTTGTTCAAGTGGGTCTCGATATTTCTGTACGCCGTGTACGCGATTTTTGTGGTGCTGTCGTTTTTCGCATTCGGCGATCGAATCATCCAGAACTTGTCCATGCCGACGCCGCATGAGGGCTGGGTGCTCGGCGGATTCACCTATGCCGGCTACAACGTGGTCGGCGCCGTGATCATCCTGCCGGTGCTGCGGCATTTGCGCAGCCACAAGAATGCCCTGATCGCCGGAGCCCTGGCCGGTCCTTTCGCGATGCTGCCCGCGCTGCTCTTTTTTGTCTGCATGATTGCCTACTATCCGCAGATCGGCGGCGAAGCGCTGCCCTCGGATTTCCTGCTGCAGCGACTGAATTTTCCCGCGTTCCACTACCTGTTCCAGCTGATGATTTTTCTCGCCTTGCTGGAAAGCGGCACGGGCTGCGTGCATGCGTTCAACGAGCGCATCGCCGAAGCGTACGCCGCCCGTAAAGGCGGCAGCCTGTCAAAGTCCGCCAGGCTGTGGATCACCGGCGCACTGCTGCTGGGATCGATCTTTTTGGCCGCGCGCTTTGGCCTCGTGACCTTGATCGCGCGCGGTTACCGGGGCCTCGCGTACATGTTCCTGGCCGTGTTCGTGCTGCCCGTCATGACCGTCGGGCTGTGGCAGTTGTACGCACGCGGCAAGGCGCGCTTCGTGTCAGTACCTCGAAGTGAATGAGGTCAAGTGATACACCCACGCCATCCAAAGCATCACCACCGCAGACACGGCGAGCACCGAAGTCCATAGTTTGCCGGGCCAGCGTCGGCTGCCGGTCCAAGCAATAGCTGCGGCCCAGATCAGTGCGATCGCCCCGCCGACGAAGCCCAGGATCGTGACCAAGTGCAGGAGAAACAGCCAGGGATCGAGGCTGGGTCCGAGCATCGCGGTCCTCGAGCTCAAGACCGTGAACAACGCCAGCCATCCAAGCGATACCACGGTCACCACGGCGGCGGCGATGCGCGAGACCATGCGGCCGCGTTCATCACGCCCGACGAGATCCAGCTGCAGATTATTCTTGCGGCGCACGATCACGGCGACCGGCCACAGCAGCGTGGTCAGCAAGAGCGCAGCGAAGGAGATCGCCACAGCCGGCAAGAGCCAACCCGCAGAGCGCCACCAGCGGCTCGGCTCGTACACCGTAAAGGGCGAAATTTCATCGATGCTGAAGCGCTGCACGTGTCCGTCCACCACCTTCGCGGCCAGCCGCCAGCCGCTGTCGACATCACGCCAAACGAAGGGCGCGACCTCGCGATAGTGACGCGGAGCGCCGTTGCGGCCCTTGAAGGACGACGCAGTCAGCAGGCCATCCTTGTCGACGCTGACTTTGAAGGGACTGGCAAAGCTCAAGAGGCTCATGAACGACGTTTCGGGGCGCCGCGAGCTTTCGTAGTAGCCCGTCATCAGCTTGGCATGCTCCGCGGCAGTTTTCTTATCGACGCTGCCCGTATCCGGCGCGCCGGGAAAGTAGCGCGCGAAAAAGTCATCGAACAGTGCGCCCCGAATCGCGCCCGCGGCGCCTTCACGGCCTTGACTGTTCACCGACACGAATAGACCGACGTGATCATCCAGTAATAAATGCAGGTAACTGTGCATGTACACCGTGTCCCCGCCGTGGCTGATGACCCGATGGCCGTTGTAGTTTTGCTCGTAAAATCCAAGCATCATTCGATTCAGCGGCGGGATGATGTCGGTGGGCGTTTCATGCATCTTTTTCAGCGTTTCCGCGCCAAGAATGCGCGCGCCGTGATACTCGCCGCCTTCGAGATGCGCAATCATGAAATGCGCCATGTCGACGCCGCTGGCCGCGAGGCTCCCGGCCGGCGCCGGTACAACGATTTCATAGGGCTTCGGCGGCTGCGATCCGAGCGCGTAGCCTTTGGACATGTCGGTCTCGAACGCCGCGGGCAGCGGCTGCCGGAATGTGGCATGCGACATCTCCAGCGGTTTGAACAGGTTGGCATCGAGGTAGTCATCGAACGGCTGCCCTGAAATGCGTTCAACGATGTAGCCCGCGAGCGCCGTCGCGTAATTGGAGTACGCCGGAGTGGATCCCGCCTTGAATATACGCACCGGTGTCGAGCGTTCGGCATAAACCTTGAGAGGCACCAGCAGCTTCGGGTCGGAGACGATCAGCGACTTTATTTGCTCTTCGAAGCCCGGCGTGTGCGTCATGATGTTGCGCAGCGTGATGGGACCGTCCGAGCGCGGCGGTATTTTGAAGTCCAGATACTCGTTGACGTCCTTGTCGAGGTCCAGCTTGCCCTGCTCCACGAGCTGCATGACTGCTGTCCAGGTAAATAGCTTGGAAATCGAGCCGGGCCGAAACATCGTGCGTTCCGCGTCCACCGGCTTGTGCTTCTCCACGTCGGCGAGCCCATAGCCCTTCGCGAATATCACCTCGCCGTTTTTGACCACGGCAACTACGGCGCCGGCAACATCGCCTCTCTCGATGGCGTAGGGCATGAAGCCGTCGAGCCAGGGCTCGAGATCGGCGCGCTCGAGGGAATGCGCCACCGGAGGATTCGAATTTGGCCCAGCGGCCGGCTCTGCGGGGGCGGCGCCGGCCGCGACTGCGAAACTGAGCAAGCCGGAAAAGAAGAGGGAGGTCGAGAAAAGCTGTGGGCATGGACGAGACATTTGTTTTCCCCGTGAAGCTACGCTGGCCAGGCGCAATGTTTACACTAAGAGAAATTTTCTACAATGAAAAAATTAGGCGTAGCTGGGATTTAGTTGCCAACCGGGATTATAGAAACCACCCGCATAGGGGGCTGGGGGTCAATTCTAGAGCGCGCCAACGCGGCCGCCAGGATCCGCTACCGCTTGCGATTCCTGGCCGCCTTGACCGGAGCGCGCATCGGCTCGGGAGCCGCAGGCGAAGGCGCCTCGGTTTCACCGTGCAATGACATCAAGGAGTGCATCAACCCCTCGTCGGGGCTCGAACACACTCCGAGCACCACCGCCTCGTCGCATCCTTCCGCAGTGACGTAGGCGTGCCCCATGTTGCTATCGAGATAGATCGACTCGCCGCTATTCAAGACCACCGGATCGTAAAACTCCGTAAGGACTTTGATCGCCCCTTTCAGGACGTAGATGTATTCTTCGCCCGAGTGGCGTACCAGGTCGCCGAACTCCTCTGCGCTCTTGGCGCGGATGCGCGTCAAGATCGGGATCATCCGCTTCCGGCGCAGCTCCGGACACAAGTAATAATAGTCGTAGTTTTTTGTATTCACCCGTACCGCATCGTCGGTGAGTCCGATGCTGCGGCGCGCGGTCACCGCCGGTTCCGTTTCGGTCGGATCTGCGAATAACTCGGATACGCGGATTTCCAGCCGTTGGCTCAACTGCACCAGCTTGTCGTAACTTAAGGTGAGTCGGTCATGTTCCACTTTGGAAAGTGTGGACACAGGAATGCTGGTGCGCTCGCTCATCTGGCTCAAGGTCCAGCCGTTGCGCGCCCGCAAAGAGCGCAGCAAGCTTCCCAGCGTTGGGTGACGCGTATTCATATCCATCTAAGCCGCCTTCAAATAACGTTTCCGTTGGCCGCTCGCAGCATACCTACCGCATCCTGCAGGTCAACCGCTTCAAAGCGGATAAAAACCCGCACATCGCATCATGTAGCAGACAGACCTGTATAGAGAATTACGTTGACAATTATCTATACAGGATTATTCTGGCTTGATTGCGACACGATATCAGGATAAGCAAACGATGTCCGACTCTTCCATTCGCGTAACCCGCCGCCGCACGTTACAGGCCATGGCCGGCGCATTGGCCGTTCTCGCGCTGCCCGAGGTAGAAGCCGCGCCAACTGCAGCGCAAGAACCCAAGAACAAGTACCCGGCCAAGGTTTTGGACCTGGTGCAACGCTCGCTCGTGATCGACATGCTCGCGCCGCTCAAGCTGGATTTTCGTCCCGAGGCCTACGCGCTGCCGCTGACCGATTCTGAGGCCGCCATGTTTCGCTCGTGTGGCATCACCGGATTTCACAATTCCGTGGGTGTCGGCGGCGCGAGCGCCTATGAGGACGCGCTGCAATTCATCGCCGCGTGGAGCGGATTTGCCGGGCGCAATTCACACGTATTTTCTTTGGTGGGCAAAGCCGACGACTTGGATGCCGCGAAGGCCAAGCAGAAGATTGCCGTCATCATGGGATTGCAGAATGCGGACGAATTTCGAGAACCGAAGGACGTCAAAGCCTTCTACGAATTAGGTCTGCGCTGTGCGCAGCTGACATACAACACTCAGAATCTGATCGGCAGCGGTTCGACGGAACGGGTCGATGGCGGGATCAGCGACTACGGCGAGAAGATCATCAAGTCGATGAACGAGGTGGGCATGCTCGTCGACGTATCGCACAGCGGCGATAAGACCACGTTGGACGCCATCGAATTGTCCCCCAAGCCCATCGCTTTTACGCATTCGAATTGCCGCGCGCTCAATAATCATCCGCGCCTCAAAACCGACGAAGCGATTCGCAAGCTGGCGGCGAAGGGCGGCGTCATGGGCATCACCGGCGTGCGCATGTTCGTCAAAGACAAGGAACCGACCACGGTCGAAGACATCGTCGATCACATCGATCACGTCGTGAAGCTGGTCGGCATCGACCACGTCGGCATCGGCTCGGACTGCGACTTGATGGGATACGATCATATGCCGCCCGACCAATACAAGCAGCTGAAGGCCGGATACAAGGCCTCCTATGCATTCCGGGACAAAATAGACACCGACGGCTTTGATCATCCGCGCAAGGTGTACGACCTCACGGCGGCGCTGATCCGCCGCGGCTACAGCGATTCGAATATTCAGGCGGTGCTCGGCGGTAATTTCCGCCGGCTGCTGGGTAGTACTTGGAAATAAATAAGGCCGGATCAGAAAAAAGGGGGATAAACCATGAACGCAATCTGCAAACTTGGGATGCTCGCAGCGCTCGGGGCAGTTGGGTTTCTATCGCAGGAGAGCAGAGCGGCGGATGCCGCGCAGCCGGCCGACAGCGACGCGCTGGCCAGCATCGTGGTGACCGCGGAAAAGCGCGAAGAGAAGCTCAAGGACGTGCCCATGAGCATCACCGCCTTGGGCGGCAACTCGCTCGACAAGCTGCAGTATCGGGATTTCAGCGACTACGCTGCCATGGTGCCGGGCCTATCGCTGGTGAGCGCCCAGCCGGGCCTCACCACCCTGACCCTGCGAGGCCAGAATGCCGGCGGAGTCGGTTCCACCGTGGCTGTCTATCTGGACGAATCGCCTTTCGGCTCGAGCAGCGCGCTGCTCAACGGCTCCATTTTGAGCGGCGACTTCGACACGTGGGACCTGAAGCGCATTGAAGTGCTGCGCGGTCCTCAGGGCACATTGTACGGAGCCAATAGCGAAGGTGGACTTCTGAAATTCGTCACCGCACCCCCGGTGCTCGGCACCTTCTCGGGCGCTGCGGAAGTTACCGGTGAAAGCGTCGCTCACGGCGGCTTGGGCGCCGATGCGCGAGCCATGTTGAACTTGCCGCTCGGCGACAAGATGGCGTTGCGCATCAGCGGGTTCGATCAGGATGTGGCCGGCTACATCAACGATCCCGTGCGCCACAAACTCGATGAGAATGACGGCCACAAGTACGGCGGACGACTTTCGCTGTTGGCACAGCCTGTCGACAGCCTCACCATTCGCCTCACCGCGTCTTCACAAGAGTCAAGGTATAACGGAACACCCGAAATGGACGTCGACCCGGCAACCTTGAAGCCGGCATTTGGTGATCTAAACCAAGAGCGCTTCGTCAATCAACCCAGCTCATTCCAATATAAAAACTACAACGCGACCATCAACTGGGATGCCGGACCGTTCAGCATCTTGTCGACGACGACCTACGGCATTCTGAACTCGGACTTGTTCACCGACGACACCAACGTTCAACTTGTGCCGGGCACCACCTTCCAGGACGCGCTGGGGGGGCTGGGAGCCACTCTCGACAATCTCGTGGATCTGAACAAATTCACTCAGGAAGTTCGAGTGTCGTCTGCAGCGAACAACTTCTTGGAGTGGCAGGTTGGCGGCTACTTCACTCGCGAAACGGGCCATTTGTTTCAGCACTTGGTCGCGATGGATGTGCCGGCCGGTACTCCCACCGTGGGCATTCCGGTTCTGGAATTTGCGGTCCTGGATTCCATTTATAAGGAGACTTCCGGGTTCGGCAATGTGACGGTCCACATCATCCCGCAGTTCGATATACAAGCCGGCGGCCGCTATTCAAAGAACGAGCAAGTAGCCACCGAAAGTCTTTCCGGGCTGCTTGCGACCCCGCCGGTGTCCTTCAGTACACCTTCGGCGGGACATGTCTGGACGTATTCCGCGGCGCCGCGCTGGCATATCGACGCGAACAATATGCTTTATTTCCGCTGGGCGACGGGTTTCCGGCCGGGTGGACCCAACGCATTGCCGCCGGGCGCTCCGCCTGATGTGCCGCGTCAGTTCGGGGCCGATAGGACCAGCAACTTCGAGCTCGGAATCAAGTCGACCTTGCTCGAGGGGCAGCTGTCCATCGACGCCGCGCTCTTCCATGTAGATTGGACCAACATTCAACTACTCGAGATCGTCGACGCCAATGGGGTCAACGGTAACGGCGGCAAGGCGAGAAGCCAGGGCATCGAATGGGCTTTGGGCTATGTACCGGTCCACGGCCTGACGCTGCAATGGACGGCCGCTTACACGGACGCGAAACTGACCACGGATGCGCCCGCGGTCAAGGGCGCCACCGGCGACCCCCTGCCGTACGCGCCAAAATACAGCACATCGTTCGACGGCGAATACGATTTGCCCGCGTTCGCGGACTACAAGTATTTTCTCGGCGCTACCTGGAGCTATGTCGGCACCCGCAAAACCGATTTCGGCAGCGACCCAACCGCACTCACGCAGATGAGCTTGCCTAGCTATAATACTTTCGGTACGCGTGTAGGTCTGGAAAACGATCACTATAGCGTGACGTTCTACGCCAAGAATCTGGGCGATACTCGCGGCATTACCAACTACACCTCCAGCGGGGCTCCAGGATTGAACGGCCAGATCGCCGTTATTCAACCGCGCACACTCGGTGTCACACTGTCTGCGAAGTTCTGAACGTTGCGGGGAATGAATTTGAAGCGCGAATTGCACGCGGAGGCCAGAATGCCGCAGATGCTGGATTTACCTCAGCCGTATCTGCTGTTCTTGGGCGACACCACGGAAAAGGGTTACGCCAAGACGGCGTTCGGGCTGCGTGACTGGGCTCCGGATCGTTGCGTCGGCGAGTGGTCGTGCGCCGGTGCGACCATCACGACCGATCTGCCGCGTTTGACGCCGAAGGAGGCGCGTGCGCGCGGCGCTCGAGCTTTGGTGATCGGTGTGGCCAATACCGGCGGAGTCATCGCCGACAGTTGGATCCCGTCGCTGGTCGAGGCGCTCGAGTCAGGACTCGACGTCATCAGCGGCATGCACGCAAAACTCGGCAATGTGCCGCAGCTGAAGGCCGCCGCGGAGCGCCATGGCCGGCGCCTCATCGATGTGCGCACGCCGCCGAAGAATATTCCGATCGCAACCGGCGCCAAACGATCCGGCAAGCGTTTGCTCACCGTCGGCACGGATTGCGCTGTCGGCAAGAAATACACAGCCCTTGCCCTGGCGCGCGCCCTTGTGAAACGCGGAGTCGATGCGGACTTTCGCGCCACGGGACAGACCGGGATCTTGATCGCGGGCGGCGGCATGCCGATGGACGCGGTGATCGCCGATTTCGAGGCCGGTGCGGCTGAGATCTTGAGTCCGGATGCGCCGGCGCAGCATTGGGACGTCATAGAAGGTCAGGGCTCGTTGTTCCATCCCGCCTATGCCGGCGTGTCGCTCGGCCTGCTGCACGGCAGCCAACCGGACGTGATCGTCGTGTGCCACGACATCGATCGCGGGGAAATGCTGGGACATCCGGGCTATGCGCTGCCGGACGTGTTCGACACCATCGATTTGAATTTGCGGCTCGGCCGCCGCACCAACGCCGGGATCCGATGCGGGGGCGTCAGCTTGAATACCTCCGGGCTCAGCGCGAAAGACGCTGACCAATTGCTCGTTGCGGAGAGCGCGCGGCTGGGCGTGCCGGTTGCCGATCCCATGCGCCCCGGCGCTGCCTTCGAGAAGCTCGTGGATAAATGTCTCGCGTAATAATCGTTTGCGCGATGTAAAGGTTTGTAGATAACAGCGACCCGGTCGCAAGAAGAGAAACCATGCGTACGTTCACCTTGCTCGCCACTGCGGTCCTGACTCTGGCGCTGACCGCGACTGCCGCACCCCCCGCCGCGGCAACCACTGCGGCACCCGCCGCGGCACCCGCCGCAGCGCAGGCGCCTGCCGCACCGGCAACCGCAACGCCCGTCGCGGTGCCGCTGACCGCGGACGATGTGAACGCCTGGCTGGATGGATACATGCCCTACGCGCTGCGCACCGGCGACCTCGCCGGCGCCGTGGTCGCCGTGGTCAAGGATGGCCAGATACTCACTGAGCGCGGCTTCGGTTATTCCGATGTCGAGAAGCGCACGCCGGTGGATCCGAAACTGACATTGTTCAGGCCGGGATCGGTCTCGAAGCTCCTGACCTGGACGGCGGTGATGCAACAGGTCGAGCAGGGCAAGATCAATCTCGATGCGGACGTGAATCAATATATTGATTTCAAAATCCCGGCCCGCGATGGCAAGCCGGTCACCATGCGCGAACTCATGCAGCATGTTGCCGGCTTCGAGGAACAGGCCAAGGGCATTATGTCCGATAATCCGCAGGCGCCCGGCTATGAAGCGCTGCTCAAGCAATGGGTTCCCGGGCGGGTGTTTGCACCGGGCAGCACGCCTGCCTATTCAAACTACGGCGCATCGCTGGCCGGCTATATCGTGGCGCGCGTGTCCGGCGAGACCTTTGACGATTACATCGACAAGCATATTTTCGCGCCGCTCGATATGAAGCATTCGACCTTCCGTCAGCCCTTGCCGGCGGATCTGGCGCCGCTCATGTCCAAGGGTTACCCGCAAGCCTCGGAACCGGCGAAGCCTTTCGAGATCGTCGGGCCGGCGCCCGCAGGGTCGCTGGCCTCTCCCGGCGAGGACATGGCGCACTTCATGATCGCGCATCTGCAAAACGGCGAGTATCACGGCAATCGCATTTTGAAGGCCGAAACCGCGGAAATGATGCACAACAGTCCGCTTACCATCCTGCCGCCGCTGAACCGGATGGAGTTGGGTTTCTTCGAAACCAACATCAACGGCCGCGAAGTGATCGCGCACTTGGGAGACACCCAGAATTTTCACACCTCGCTGCACCTGTTCCTGAAGGAAGGCGTGGGCTTCTATGTCTCGTTCAACAGCCTGGGTAAAGAAGGCGCCGCGGGCGGCTTGCGCGGTGCGCTGTTCGAGGACTTCGCGGATCGATATTTCCCCGCCGCGGAAACCAACGCCGCCACGGTTGACGAAAAAACCGCCGCCAGCCATGCGGCGCTGCTCAAGGGCCATTGGGCGAATTCGCGCGGCTCGCAGTCGAGCTTCTTGGCGTCCGTCGGCCTGTTTGGTCAAACCAAGCTCGGTGTGAATGCCAAGGGCGAACTCGTCACGCCGTTCAAGGGATTGAACGGCAAGCCGTTGCACTGGGTGGAAACCGCTCCCTACGTGTGGCGCGATGCAAATGGTCACGAACGTTTGGCCGCCAAGGTGATCGACGGGAAAGCCGTGCGATTCAGCATCGACGGCATTTCGCCGTTCATGGTGTTCGACCGCGTGCCCGGGTCCGAGGACGGCGCGTGGTTGCTGCCGGCGTTTTATTGCGCCCTGGGCGCCCTGTTGCTGACGGCCGTGTTCTGGCCGATCACCGCAATCGTACGCCGCCGCTTTGGCGCGACCTTGGCGCTCACGCCGGAGGCGCTGCGCGCCTATCGTTTCAGCAAGATCGGATCCATCTTGCTGGCCGCGGCGATGGGACTGTGGGCGTTCACCGTGATCCGCATGTTCAGCGACTTCAACAATCTGACCAACAGCTTCAATGGCAACCTCCGCTTCGCGCAGGTGTTCGGCATTCTGGCGTTTATTCTGGGCTCAGCGCTGATTGCGTGGAATCTGTGGACCGTGTGGACCGGAGCTCGCCGCTGGCCCGCCAAGGTGTGGAGCATTGCGCTGGCGCTGTCGGCCTTCGTCGTGCTCTGGGTCGCCTTTGCATTCAATCTGATTGGCTTTGGGGTGTATTACTGATGCCGGGTTTGAAGCTGCATGTGGAGGTCGAGAAGCTGCCGCTGTCGGCGCCGTTTCGCATTTCCGGATTTGTTTTCGAAGAGCAGGACGTCGTGGTCGCGACGCTCGAGGACGGCAAGCATCGCGGCCGCGGCGAAGCCTCCGGTGTCTACTACTTGGGAGACACGGCGCCGACCATGGTGGCCGAGATCGAAGCAGCGCGCGCTGCCATCGAACGGGGCGTCGATCGGGCAGCTCTGCAGGAGTTGCTGCCGCCCGGCGGCGCCCGAAACGCCGTGGATTGTGCCTTGTGGGAACTCGACGCGCAGCGCCGCGGTGAGCCGGTCTGGGAACTGGCCGGTCTGCCGGCGCCGAAGCCGCTGATCACGACCTTCACGTTGGGCGCGGACGATCCGGCGGTTATGGCGGCGGGCGCGCGCAAGTACGCCCAGGCGCGGTCCCTGAAGTTGAAATTGACCGGCGACTTGACCGTGGACATCGAGCGCGTGAAGGCCGTGCGAGCGGCCCGCCCCGAGGTGTGGATGGGAGTCGACGCCAATCAGGGTTACGGCATCGATGCGCTCGATGCGCTGCTGGGCGTGCTGATGCGCGCCAACGTCTCGCTGCTCGAGCAACCCTTGAAGCGCGGCCGCGAGGCTGACCTCACGGGATTCAAATCGCCGATTCCGATTGCCGCCGACGAGAGCGCGCTGAGCTTGAAAGACGTCGCCGGTCTGGTCGGGCGATTCAATGTCGTGAATATCAAGCTGGACAAGTGCGGCGGCTTGACCGAAGGCCTGGCGATGGCGCGCGAAGCCCGGCGCTTAGGGCTGGGGGTCATGGTGGGCAACATGGTGGGCACGAGTCTGGCCATGGCGCCGGCGTTCGTGCTCGGACAGCTCTGCGACGTGGTGGATCTGGACGGCCCGATCTTCCTGGCCAAGGACCGTACGCCCAGCATGACGTACACCGATGGCCACGCGTGGAGCGGCGAGCAAGTGTGGGGCGGGACGCGCGCTTAAGGCTCCTGAGGCATGAACACGCGCCCGCAGACTTGGTTCGGTCAGCCGCGCGGCCTCACCATACTTTTTCTGACCGAGATGTGGGAGATTTTCTCCTACTACGGCATGCGCGCCTTGCTGGTCTACTACATGACCAAGCAATTGCTGATCGGCCAGGAAAAGGCGTCGCTCATTTACGGCATCTACACTGGGATGGCGTACTTCACGCCGATTTTCGGCGGCATCATCGCGGATCGTTGGCTCGGCAAACGGCGCGCGGTGATCATCGGCGGCAGCATCATGGCCGCGGGCCATTTCATGATGGCATTCGAACCCTTGTTCTATTTTGCGTTGGCGACGATCGCGTTGGGCAATGGACTGTTCTTCCCGAGCCTGCCCAGCCAAATCGACGGCCTGTATCGGCCCGACGATCCGCGCCGCAGCTGGGCCTACAACGTTTACTACGTCGGCATCAATATCGGCGGCTTCTTAGCTCCCCTCATCTGCGGCACGCTCGGCGAACTCTACGGCTGGCACTGGGGATTCGGCGCCGCCGGAGTCGGGATGCTGGCCGGACTCATTATCTACGTGCGCGGCGGCAAGTACCTGCCGGAGCAGGCGCGCGTGGCAAAAAACACGCCCGCGATGGCTGCCGCGACGCCCGCGGGCAATTACCGCACGACATTCATATTGCTGTTTGCGGTGATCATCTCCGTCACCGTGTTTCGCAGCGCCTATGAACAAGTCGGAAATACGGTGGCGCTGTTTGCCGATGTCGGTATCGATCGGGTTACGGCGGTCATGACCATTCCGATGACCTGGTTCCAAAGCTTGAATCCGCTGCTGGTCATCGTGATGACGCCCATGCTGCTGGCGCATTGGCGCCGGCGCGCTCGAGCGGGATCGACCGGATCTTCGATGCGAAAGATGGCGCTGGGCGCGCTGCTGGTTGCCGCGGCGTATCTGCTGCTCGCGGTGGTGGCGTTCTTCGCCGGCGAGGGCCGCGCGAGCTGGCTATGGCTGGCGGTGTTCTTCGCCGTCTTTACCTTGGGCGAACTGTATATCTTGCCGACGGGCCTCGGGCTGTTTGCGCGCCTGGCGCCAGGGCTTCGGCGCCACGACCGTGGCCGCCTGGTTTTGCACCATATTTACCGGAAGTTTTTTGGCGGGCGCCGTCGGCACATTGTGGGCGGGCCGCAGCCACGCCCAGTTTTTTGCCATCTTGACCGTCATCTCGGCGTTCGCCGCCGCCATGCTGTTCGCACTCGATCGTGCCGCCCGGCGAATCGAGGCCGAGCGGGCCGCCGAGATCATCACCTTGAACGCAATTCAACTGGAGCTCCTTGCATGAAAACTACAGTCTCGGCATTGGGGATGTTCCTGTGCGCGGCAGCCGCATTCGCAGCGCCGCCTTCAGGGTTCGAGGGCCGCGTCGAAGCGCTGCGCAAACAGATCGGTGTTCCCGGCATGGCCATCGCCATTGTCGAGAACGACAAGGTCACGCTGGCCAAAGGATTCGGCGTCAAGCGTCTCGGTGCGCCCGAGACGGTGGATGCCGATACGATTTTCCCGACGGGTTCCACGGGCAAGGCGTTCACCGTGGCCGCGCTCGGCATCCTGGTGGATCAGGGCAAGATCAGTTGGGACGACAAGGTCATCGATCACCTGCCCGGCTTTCAAATGTATGACCCCTGGGTGACGCGCGAAATGACCATTCGCGATTTGCTCGTCCATCGCAGCGGCTTAGGGTTGGGCGCGGGCGACTTGCTGTTCGTGCCGCGCACGAATTTGAGCCGCGCAGAATCGGTGCGGCGGCTGCGCTACATCAAACCCGCGACCAGCTTTCGCAGTGCCTATGCCTACGACAACATCCTGTATATGGTCGCGGGTCAGTTGATCGAAGATGTCACCGGCGAAACCTGGGAGAAATTCACCGCGAACCATGTATTGAAGATGGCCGGCATGCTGCATTCCACCACGGATGACGATGCGCATTTCGCCAATCCGGATCGCGCTCAGCCGCACGCACGCATGAACGGCGGCTTGCGCGGAGTCGGCGATCAAGCGGTTCTCAATGAGCGCGACAATCTTGGCGCCAACGCATCGCCCGCCGGCGGACTGGCCATCAGTGCCAACGACTTCGCCCGATGGCTGATGATTCAACTGGACGCCGGCGCGCTGCCGAACAATGGCGGCCGGCTGTTCAGCCAGGCGGCGCACGACCAAATGTGGACGCCGTTGGTCCTGCAGCCGGTCGCGCCGCGAACGGGCGTGATGGCGCCGACTCAGCCCATGTTCAACACCTATGCGCTCGGCTGGGATGTGAGGGACTATCGCGGCGCCAAAATCGTCTGGCATGGCGGCGCGGTATTCGGATTCTTGACTGCGGTCGTCTTGATTCCGGAGAAGCACGTCGGATTCTCGATCGAGATCAACAGCGAGGATGGCGCGATCATCATCGGATTGATGTACGAGCTGCTCGATCACTATCTCGGCCTGCCCAAGGACACGTGGCCGGAGAAAATCGTGGCCGAGCGGCAGAAGCGCGTGCAGGAAGCGTTGAAGGCCTACCAGTCGAGCACCGCACAGCCGGCGAAAATCGGACCCTCGCTGCCGCTGGAACGCTACGTCGGCACCTATGCCGATCCCTGGTACGGCAACATTGAAATCGGACAGGCCAACGGCGCACTCACGATCGATTTCAAATCAACGCCGCGCATGGGCGGTGCGCTGGAGCATTGGCAGTACGACAGCTTCGTGACGCGATTCGAGGATAAGACCATTGAGCCGGCCTACGTGACTTTCGGTTTGAACGCGGACGGCCAGGTCGAGCACGTCACCTTGAAGGCGGTATCGCCGCTCGCCGATTTCAGCTACGACTACCAGGACCTCTCATTCACGCCGATAGTACAGAAAGCCAAATGACGCACACGCCTGGATGATAGATTCACCGGCGGCTGACATTTGCATGACGGACCGTTGGGTTAACTTTCTCAACTAATTTCGATAGTTAAGGCCATTTCGTCGGAAATGGCCTACACCCAAATCGGAAATAGATGAAAGGGGAGTCTTCTCATATTCTCCCCACGATGCATTTTCACGCATTACGATGGCCGTTCCTTGTGCCGTCGTCAACCCAAACTCGAGCATGCAACCCATGTTAAACCGGAATATCAGTTCCCCTGCGCAATTGAGCAATGAGCGATCGATGCTCGAGCGCCGGTATGCCAGCGTGCGCGCGGCCAGTGCGGTTCTCGCCGCGCCTCTGTCGGACGCGGACGCGACGGTGCAGTCGATGCCGGATGCGAGCCCCGCGAAATGGCATTTGGCGCACACGAGTTGGTTCTTCGAGGCGATGGTCCTGGCGCCGAATGCCTCAGGTTATCAGCTGTTCGACGATCGGTTTAATTTTCTATTCAATTCCTACTATGAATCGGTCGGCGCGCGCCAACCAAGGCCGCTGCGCGGTTTGCTCACGCGGCCGGCGCTTTCGGATATCTGGCGGTATCGCGAGCACGTCGACTCGGCGATGGCGAAGTTCTTCAAACAAGAGCCGTCGGAAGAAGTACTGAAGATCATCGAACTGGGCTGTCACCACGAACAGCAGCATCAAGAACTTCTGTTGACCGATATCCTGCATCTGTTCGCGCAGAATCCGCTGCGTCCCGCTTACAAAGAATCCGTTCCACTGCCGGTCGAATCAAGAGAGAGGGCGGCGCCGAACTACAAGAGTTTCGCAGGCGGCCTGGTTGACATTGGACACGGTGGATCCGGATTTGCGTTCGACAGCGAAGGACCGCGGCACTCGGTGCAGGTCGAGCCTTATCGTCTCGCCGATCGATTGGTCACGAACCGCGAGTGGGTTGAATTCATGTCCGACGGCGGGTATCGCAACCCACTGCTGTGGTTGTCCGATGGCTGGACCAAGGTGCGCGAAGAAGGATGGACCGCACCGCTGTACTGGGAGGCGCGCGCGAGCGAGTTCTGGACCATGACGTTGCGCGGCGCTCAGCCCATCGATCTCGACGCGCCGGTAACCCATGTGAGCTATTTCGAGGCGGATGCGTTTGCGAGCTGGGCGGGCCGGCGCTTGCCGACAGAAGCTGAATGGGAGGCCGCCGCGCATGCGTTGCCGGTGAGCGGCAACTTCGTCGAGTCCGGCCGCCTGCGGCCGAGGCCGGCGCCGGCAGCCACGGGCGAGTTGCGGCAGATGTTTGGAGACGTCTGGGAATGGACGCGCAGCGCCTTCATGCCCTATCCGCGCTTTCGTCCGATGCAAGGGGCGTTGGGAGAGTACAACGGCAAGTTCATGTCCGGGCAATTCGTCTTGCGCGGCGGCTCCTGTGTCACGCCCGAAGACCACGTGCGCGCCACTTACAGAAATTTCTTTGTGCCCCACGCGCGGTGGCAGTTCTCGGGATTGCGACTGGCGGAGGACGCATGATGCTTGCCACCGATTACCGGGTATCGCAGCCGGAATTATTCCGCCAGGACGTCATCGCAGGGCTTTCCATGCGCCGCAAGACCTTGTCCTGCCGTTGGTTGTACGACGAACGCGGGTCGGAACTCTTCGAACAAATCACGCAGTTGGAAGAGTACTATCCGACGCGCGTGGAGACCGCGATTCTGCGTGAAAACGCGGCCGAAATGGCCGCATTCATCGGCAAGGGCGCCACGCTGATCGAATACGGTGCAGGAGCCGGGGTCAAGACGGAAATAGTGATCGCGGCGCTCGAGGCGCCGCGGCTTTACGTTCCGGTCGATATTTCCGGAGACTTTCTCGATCAAGCGGTTATCTCCCTTCGGCATCGCTTTCCAAAAATTCGCGTCCGGCCCATCGTTGCGGATTTCACCGAAGACTTTGAAATCCCCGCCGGTATCCCGCTAAAGGGGCGATCGGCTTTCTTTCCAGGTTCGACCATCGGCAATCTGGACTATGCCGAGACGGTTTCTTTCCTTCGGCGCATGCGCCGGCACGTAGGGCCGAGGGGAACGGCGGTGATAGGAGCGGACCTGACGAAGGATATAAAGGTTCTTCTTGCCGCTTACGATGATCGGCAAGGTGTCACGGCGGCGTTCAACTTGAATCTTCTCGCGCGCATCAATCGCGTGCTCGACGGCAACTTCAGACTGGAACGCTTCGCTCACGAGGCTCGTTGGAACAGCGCCAATTCAGCGGTCGAGATGCACCTGGTGAGCCTGGAAGCTCAAACCGTTGTCGTAGACGGCCAGAGTTTCGACTTCGCGGCGGGCGAGTCGATCCATACTGAAACCTCGCGCAAGTACAATGTCCAGACTTTGTCGGCGATCGTCGAGAACGCCGGATGGTACATCGAAGAGATGTGGACCGATCCACGCCAATCATTTGGCGAGTTCGGCCTCGCCTCTCTGTAACGGGGAGAGCCGTGTTCTTAAAGGCGCCCGCGGCGACTATTCAATAAGAATGCAATGACGAGAACGGCGACAATGAGTCCAATGGGGCCAATACCCCATCCGGCACCCATGCCCCAATACAGACCGCCGCCGCCGCCGAAGAGCAGCAATAGAACGATCAGAATGACTACCATATCCATGGACTTTCCTTTTTCTGTGCGATGTGTCGAACCTATCGTCGAATCATTCCCATGAACGATTTCCGGGGAGCGGTCATATAGCCCGCCAAATATCCAAGCGACGCGGCGACGCCGGCGATCACGCCGATGGCGACCCAGGGGTTTTCGCGAACGTAGTCATCGGCTGAATTGGCCGCGTTTTTCAGCGCATCCAGGGCAACGGTGTCCGCTCTTGATATCGCGGTCTTCGCAGACTGGATCGTTTGATTGACTCGGGTGCGCAGATCTTGAAGGTGAGGGCTTTGATCGTCTGCGACCTTGCCCAACAGGTCTTCCACATGATCGGTGAGCTGCTGCAGTTCCTGCGATTTGTTCATCATGGCCGTCATTCCTCTCAGTTTGCCTTGAGAGATGGTGTGGCCAGGCAGGCCCATTCGTCTGTAGGCGGACGCGCTCAAAGTGGCGGTGCGAAATCTCACACGGCGCGGGCGGGAAAGGGGCTCAAGCCCCCAAGCCGCGCCGATTCGTGACATCATTTGGGAATTCATGCCGGATGCCAGGAAAAACGTACCGGGATTCGACGCACAAACCTTGGAATTCGAAGGTGCGGCGCGTCATGTCTACCGCGCAGGTGTGGGTCCCGCGGTCATCGTCATGTCGGAGATCCCGGGGATCACGCCGGCCGTCGCGAGCTTTGCGCAGCGCTTGGTCGATGCCGGATACACGGTGTTCATGCCGCTTCTGTTCGGCGAACCCATGCGGCCACCGGAGCGCGGCTATGCGCTGCGCGTCATTGCGAAAGCCTGCATCAGCCGGGAATTTCGCGTTCTTGCGTCGGACCAATCGAGTCCCATCGTGGACTGGCTGCGCGCGCTGGCGCGCCATGCGCACGCGGCGTGCGGCGGCCGCGGTGTGGGCGCGATAGGCATGTGTTTCACCGGCAACTTCGCGTTGGCAATGATGCTGAACGCGCCGGTGCTGGCGCCGGTCTTGGCGCAGCCGTCGCTGCCCTTCGCCCTGACGAAATCAAGACGCGGCGCATTGCACGCGTCCGCAGAGGAATTGCGGGCGGCGCATGAGAAAATCGACACTGAAGGCGCGCGCATTCTCGCGCTGCGATTCATCCAGGATCCGATGTGCCCGGGCGAGCGATTCGCACGATTGCGCAGCGAATTTGGCAGTGCATTCGAAGCGATCGAAATCGATGAGAAATACGCCAATCCCAGCGGACCCAAGCCGGCGCACAGCATGCTTACCAATCACTTGATAGACGAGGCCGGACAGCCAACTCGGGAAGCGCTCGATCGCACGCTGGCCTTCCTCAAGGAGCAGCTTGTGAGCGCAGCATGACAGGCGGCCTGACCGGGGCGCGCTATATTCTTCCGCGGACGGTGAACGCTGCGCTCGCGCACGTATTCGCAGAGCCGGTGGACGGGGTCATTGTCATCGAGCACTCGCTTTATGCGCTAGCCCACCTCGGCATGCGCGCCACAACGCGCCCCAACCGCATCCTGCTCGCAATCGGCGGCGCGGAATTTGTTGCAAATCCCGAATTGCTATTGCACGAGTACTGCCACGTCATTCGCCAGTGGCGTCCGGGACACCTGACACGATCGCGATATTTACTCGAGTCCGCCCGCTGTGGTTATTGGGCCAACCGCTTTGAGCGCGAGGCGCGCGCCTTTGCTGCCGCTGCCGAGGGAGATTACCGCCGATACCTGCAGCAACTCGCTCAGTGAATACGCCGCCCGAGCCAATCATTCATGGTGGTCGTGACCAAGTCGGATACATCCTGCTGGACGAAATGGCCGGCTCCCGGAATGGTGACCAAGGTGAAGTCCTTATCCACCAAATCCCATGTGCCGTTGAGCGCGCCGGGCAGTAGTGCCTGGTCGCCAAGCCCGTGAAACTCGAGTACCGGAACCGTGACCTTGGGCAGGGGCGAGGGTGGCGTCACGGTTGCCGGGTTCTGGTCGGGACGCGGGTAGTTCGCGCGGTAGTAGTTCAGCATGGCCTCAAAATCCGAGCGATTGAATGCTTCAATATAGTGCACGCGTGCGGCATCGTCCTTGACCCATCCGGCTAATTTCTCTGCGGTAAGGTTCTTTTCGGCGCCCGGCTTCTGGAAGTTGAACGCGTACTGACTGTTCTTACGCTGCTCCGGATTGTTCTTTATTTCACGTTGAATGCCGGTCGGGTGCGGCAAGTTCAGGATGACGAGCGCCTGGATCCATTCCGGATGCGTCATCGCCAGCGTCCAGGCTACCGCGCCGCCCCAATCGTGTCCGACGATCACGGCGCTGCTGCGGCCTTCAGCTTTGATGACGGCGCCGATGTCATTGACCAGCAACGGCATGGCGTATTGCTCGATTCCGGCTGGGCGGTCTGACAGATCGTAGCCGCGCTGATCCACCGCGACGACACGATAGTGAGCTTTCAACGCGTCCATCTGCTTGCGCCAGGTGTACCAGAAATCCGGAAAGCCGTGGATCATGACAATCAGCGGACCCTTGCCCAAGGCGACGTAATGAATTTTGACGCCGCTCGAATCTGCATCGTGGTGTTCGACCCGATTCCATAGATCCTTAGGCGGGCTGTCCTTCGCAATCAATGGCGCAGCGCCAAGGAGCAGCGCAGCGAAGACTGCGGTGCAGACCATATCCATTGCTTTCATGCCGGCTCCCTCAAAAGACTGCGGATCCAGCATAACAGATGCGCAACTGGTCAAAAAACGCACAAAGCGGCGACCCCGACCCGGGCATGCAAGCTTATACTACGTGGTGGAGGCCATGGGATGCCGACAGGGAATTCAGACGGCACGGTGCAGATCGGCGAGTGGATCGTCAATCCCTCGCTCGACACCTTATCCAAGGGCACCGAAACCCAAAAGCTCGAGCCCCGCAACATGCGGCTGCTCATGTGCCTGGCGAACTCCGCCGGCGAAGTCGTCAGCGTCGATCGCCTGCTTACCGAAGTATGGACCGGCGTGGTCGTCGGATCCGCATCGGTTTATCAAGCCGTGTCCCAATTGCGCAAATTGCTGGGCGATGTCGACCCGAATCCGACCTACATCGTCAATGTCCCGCGTAAAGGCTATCGGCTCATCGCGCCGGTGCGGCGCATTGATGCGGCGAGCGCGTCAAGCGAGATTGCAGCTGTTGCGGAGACGCCTGCTGCGGAGACGCCAATCGTTGTTCCGCAGCCACCCGCTCGCAAGCGCACTGTGATGCCGCTCATCCTGGGTGGGGCGGTGCTGATCGCGCTCCTTGGTGCTGCGGCGTTAATTTGGAAGAAATCGTCGACCAGCGGACCGTTGGCGGCTGCGGCCAATTCCATCGTCGTGCTGCCTTTTATTGATATGACTACAGAGAAAACCGAGCAATCGTTTTGCGACGGTCTCACCGAAGAGCTATCCAATTGGCTTGCACAGATCCCCACTCTACAGGTCGTGGCGCGCACGTCTGCCTTTGCATTCCGTGGACAGAACGAGGACGCGCGCAAGATCGGCAGGGCGCTCGATACGAACCACATTTTAGAAGGCTCGATGCGCCGATCCGGCGATCACATGCGTGTCACCGTGCAGCTCGTCGATGCGCGCAGCGGCTATCACTTGTGGTCGGAAAACTTCGATCGGCCTGTTGAGGACGCGATCAAAATGCAAGAGGACATTTCGCGTTCGGTGGCGAATACGTTGCGAGTTCGTCTTACCTCAGAGGCCGAACGGCAATTGGTTGCGCGACGCACCAAGGACCCGCAGGCCTATCAACTGTACTTGCTCGCGCGGTACTACGCTCAGCAGTTGACGAAAGAATCGACCGATCGTGCCATTGATCTATTCCAGCAAATGTTAGCCGCGGATCCGAACTTTGCGCCCGTTTACACCGAGCTTGCCTACGCTCGCATGAATCAGGGATATTTCGATAAGCTTCCGATTGCGCAGGTGAGCGAAAAGGTGGAACCCCTGATCGCATCAGCGCTGCGCCTCGATGATCGCATGTCGACGGCCTATGCCGTCCGGGGCGCGTTGCGAGTCGCTCAATCCAGGACAAGAGAAGCCGTCGATGACCTGCAGCGTGCGATTTCGTTGAATGCAAATGACATGGGCGCCTTTGCCGAGCTTGGCCGGATGCGGCTTGGAGATGGACAACCGCGAGAGGCGCTCAAATATTATGAGCGCGCGTCGGCCCTCGACCCGTTGAATTTCACGTTACAGGAGCAGCTATGCAGGGCTTCGCAGGACCTGGCGCACTATGAGGCCGCCGCAGACTCCTGCGAGCGTGCGCGTGTCTTAAAGCCCGAGCTTGCAGCCGCTGCCGATGGGTTCGTATGGCTTGCTGAATCGCGGGGGCGAATCGACGAGGCGCTGCAGTGGAACGCGAAGTCCCTGGGGCCTGAACCGCACGACAATTTCGATCTATATTGGGCACGCGCGACTTTGTTCCTCTCCCTTGGGATGGCGGCCCCCGCACGCAAGGCAGTGGAACGCGGCCGCAGTGTTACCAAGAACGACGTTGATGCCGACACTGCGCTAGTGCGGGTTACGTACCGCGAAGGAGGCCCGGATTCGCTGCGAAGGCATCTGGCGACATCGCGTCTCGATCAATCGCCGGATGCATCCATTCTTTTTGAGTTGGCTTATGCGAGGATGCTGCTGGGCGAAGCGCCTGCGGTCAAAGAATTAATCGCCCGTGCGCTGGTTGCGCCCGACCGACAGCCCGGATTGGCCGAGGGCCCATGGTCCGCAAGAGCCACGACGCCTTTGTTTACCTCCTATCGAATTGATCTGGCGGTGGTGGATATAGTCCTTGGCGATCAACTGTCGGCGCAACGCGAGCTGGGAACGGTTCTTACCATGCTCAACGCGATGATCGCCGCCGGCGTCGAACGCCACGGCACGTACGAGCTTCGCGCAAAGGTGTACGCCCTGAAAGGACAGGGCGATGATGCGATGCGAGATCTCAGCAAGGCAGCCCAGCTCGGCTGGCGTCGAGCGTGGTGGGCACTGCACGAACCTTATTTCGCGTCTTTGTGGCCGAGGAGCGATTTCCAGGAACTCATCACCCGCGTGAACCAATCCAACGATCGGCTCGCAGCCCGCATTGAAACCGACTAGTAATCAGCTCCCAGTACTTGCTCGCTAACCGTCGGCCGATTACGAGCTCACTATGGGCCGATTACGAGCTCACTATGGTACATATAAAAGGACAGAGACCGTGTGGATAGGGTCCGATGCCCGGCCCAGGTTGTCCCCCTGCAAGACTAGATCCTCCTTGCTGTTGCTGCTGAGGCTGCTGACCCTGCTGTTGCTGACCCTGCTGTTGCTGACCCTGCTGTTGCTGACCCTGCTGTTGCTGACCCTGCTGTTGCTGTTGCTGTTGCCGTTGCTGCTGCTGCTGAGGTTGAACCACAGTCCACCATGGAGGCGGAAGCGACTGCGGAGGCGGTCCTACCAGTACCTCCGGAAACTTTTCCAGGACTTTCATTCCCATGAGAAAACCGACCTGCCGATAATCGTACTGCAATTGTCGGAATGATATGTCGTTGGGAATTCTCTCGAGAAGCCTTTCGAACTCTTGTACAAAGGTATCACTGGTCATGATTGGCCCTTCCCTGTTCGTTCTTTGATAACGCAATTGAGTCCATGCGCGCTTGCCGCGCGCGCCGATTATGCCGCAAATGCAGCGTCGGCAACCATCTGCAACTGGTTAAATTTTGACCAACGCCGAATCCAATCGCCTTGCTTGAACCGAATCTTTTAAAACACCAAGTATCCGTAACTCATTGAAAATACTAATATCCGTCATTAATACTGAACGATCGTATAGTTGCGGTCTTTGTACCGAAGATCCGTCCTTGCCGCTATCTAACCGGCTTCGACACCTGCGTATAGATCACCTCAAACCTTAAAGTCACATCGAATCGCTTTGCCGCCATCCTCGCCAATCACAGCGGCGGCGCAACGCCGGCCGAATCACCGCTACAATGATGAATGATGGGACGATGGAGCAGGGGTGTGCCGACTTTCTTCGAAACTGCCGAAGCGTTTGCCGGCTGGCTGGAAAAACACGGCGCCGCCGAATCGGAGCTCATTGTCGGCTACTACAAGCGCGGCACGATGAGTTGGCCCGAATCGGTTGATGCGGCGCTTTGCTTCGGTTGGATCGACGGCGTGCGCAAGCGCATCTACGAGCATTGCTATCAAATTCGAGCGGGTGCGCGTTCTCAAAGCTGCGGGGCGGATGCGAGAGGCGGGTCTGAAGGCCTATTCCCACCGCCACGAGAAGAAATCGAAGATCTACGCGTACGAACAGAAGAAGACGGCGACGCTCGAGCGAAGCGAAGAGGCGAGGTTCAAAAAAGCCAAAGCAGCATGGAAATTCTTCGAAGCGCAACCGCGCGGTTATCGACATCTCGTCATTTGGCGAATCGTCAGTGCCAAGCGCCCCGAGACGCGCCGGCGCCGCCTGGCGGCACTCATTGAGGCATCTCAAGAAAAGCGGCGCCTATAATCGAGAAACATCGACGAGTCGATTGCAGATGCCAAGATACCTCTGCGGATGACTTGGTTCGCGAGCAGTTGGATTTACCGGTCTACAAATAGGGCAGGGGAAAATATGAAGGGCAAAGTGGTTGTCATCACAGGGGCGACATCGGGCATTGGCGAGATCGCTGCGCAGCGGCTGGCAACGCTGGGCGCGCGGATGGTGTTCGTCGCGCGTGACGCGGAACGCGGCCAAAGGGCCCTGGCCCTATTGGCCAACAACGGCAACGGCGCTGCGCATTCGATTTACTACGGCGATCTATCGCGAATTTCCGAAATGAAGCGGGTCGCAGCGCAGATCGCGGCGGCGGAGCCGCGCATCGATGTGCTCATCAACAATGCGGGCGCCTTGTTCGGCTCGCGCAAACTCACCTCGGACAATTTGGAGGAGACTTTCGCGACCAATCACATGGCGTATTTCGTGCTCACGTTGGGATTGCGTGACAGTTTGTTTGCCGCCTCGCCGGCGCGGGTTGTCAGTACCGCGTCTAACGCCCACAAGGGATACACCCTGGACTTCGATGATCTTCAAGCCGCCAAGGGCTACTCCGCGATTGGTGCGTACGGGCGATCGAAGCTCTGCAATATTTTGTTTACGCGCGAGCTTGCACGCCGCTGGATCGACAAAGGCGTCACCGCGAACTGTCTGCATCCCGGGTTCGTTGCCACGCGCTTCGGCGACGGCAGCGGCGGCTTATTATCGCGCGTGGTGCGCGTCGCGAAGACCTTTGCCATCTCACCTGAAAAAGGCGCTGCGACCATCGTCTATCTGGCGTCCTCGCCTGACGTGGGAGCGCTCAACGGTGAGTATTTCTACCAGTGCCGGCCCGCGACACCGACGGCAGCTGCTCGCGACGACGCGACGGCTGGACGACTGTGGACGGAGTCCGCGAAAATTGCGGGGATCGGGTAGCCCATGCGCACCATAGCTTTGCTGTTCTTTTCCAATATCTTCATGACCTTTGCCTGGTATGGGCATCTCAAGTACGGCCACGCCTGGCCGCTATGGAAGGCGATTTTGGTGTCATGGTTGATCGCCTTGGTGGAGTACTGCCTGGCGGTGCCGGCCAATCGATTTGGATTCGGCGCATTTACGGGATTCCAGCTGAAGATCATCCAGGAAGCCATTACCTTGACGGTATTCATGATTTTCGCCATTACATTCCTCAAGGAAAAGATGGCTTGGAATTACGCGGTATCGTTCGCATTGCTCATTGCGGCGGCTGTGGTGGCGTTCGCATTCAAACCCAGCACCGGCGTGGGATGAGCTGAATTGGCGCATCAGTTGTTGAGCGACATGCCATCAGGCACAATGAATTTCACGGTTTCGCTGGGGATTTCTGCGCGCGTGCTGGGAAATTCATAATGCCGACGCCGGATAAGCAAGACACAAAAAAACGGGGACACCATGACGCGATACGTAGGGGCGATCGATCAAGGAACGACAAGTACGCGATTCATCGTGTTTGACCGCGGCGGCAACATCATCACGTCGGCGCAAAAAGAACATAAGCAAATATTTCCCAAGCCAGGTTGGGTCGAACACGACCCGATGGAAATCTGGCAGAACACGCAAGAGGTTGCCGGTGCCGCCCTGGCGCGCGCGGGATTGGGATCGGGCGATCTTGCCGCCGTCGGCATTACCAATCAGCGCGAGACCACCATTCTTTGGGACCGGCGCAGCGGCAAGCCGTTGCACAATGCGCTGGTCTGGCAGGACACGCGCGTCGATCAGCTCGTTGCCCAATACGCCCGGGACGGCGGACCGAATCGCTTCCGCGCCAAGACCGGATTGCCCCTGGCCAGCTATTTCAGCGGCCTGAAGTTGCAGTGGCTCTTGGACAACGTGCCGGGAGCGCGCGCAAAAGCGCAATCCGGCGACATCCTCTTCGGCAATATCGACACCTGGCTGTTGTGGAATCTGACCGGCGGCAGCGACGGTGGGTTGCACGTCACCGATGTCACGAATGCCAGCCGCACTCAGTTGATGAATCTCGCCACATTGGACTGGGATGCCGGCTTGCTGCAGGAGTTCCTGATTCCGCGCGCAGTATTGCCGCGTATCGTTGCCTCCAGCGAGGTCTATGGCGAAGCCCGAACGCCGGCGCTTTTGGGGACATCCATCGCCGGCATTCTCGGCGACCAGCAAGCCGCGCTGGTCGGCCAAGCCTGCTTTCGCCCCGGGGAGGCGAAGAACACCTATGGAACCGGCTGCTTTCTTCTCATGAACACCGGCGAGAAGCCCATTGCCTCGACGGCCGGACTGATCACGACCGTCGCCTACAAAATGGCGAAGGAACGGGCATGCTATGCATTGGAGGGCTCGATTGCGGTTACCGGCGCGTTGGTGCAATGGCTGCGCGACAACTTGGGATTGATCGGCAGCAGCAATGAAGTTGAAAAGCTGGCCGGCGAGGTGCAGGACAACGGTGGGGTTTACTTCGTGCCCGCATTTTCGGGACTGTACGCACCCCATTGGAACGAGAGGGCGCGTGGCACGATCATCGGCTTGACCCGCTATGTGACACGCTCTCATATCGGACGCGCGGTGCTCGAGGCCACGGCGTTTCAGACGCGCGAAGTGGTCGGTGCGATGGAGCAGGATTCATCGATCCGCATCCCGGAATTGCGCGTCGACGGTGGAATGGTCGGCAACGAGCTGCTCATGCAGTTTCAGGCCGATATTCTCGATGTTCCCGTCGTGCGGCCAAAAATCACCGAGACCACCGCCTTGGGCGCTGCATACGCGGCGGGTCTTGCGGTTGGATATTGGCGCAACCGCGATGATCTGGTCAGCAACTGGGCGGTCGACAAACGCTGGAAGCCACAGATGTCGGAGACTCGCCGCAGCACTCTCTATGGATCCTGGCAGAGAGCCGTCGGACGCTCTCTGGACTGGATCGAGTAGCCAAGCAAAAGACAAACTCGGGCTTCGTCTTCAAGAACAACCAAGCGACGGCGATACAAGGGGACAGCATGCATTCCGCATTTCTCGGCGAGTTTCTTGGCACGATGATAATGATTTTGCTGGGCAACGGCGTCGTTGCGAATGTGGTGTTGCGCCAGACCAAGGGCGAGAAATCCGGGTGGATCGTCATCACCGCGGGCTGGTGTTTTGCGGTAATGGCGGGAGTATTTACCGCGCTCGCGATCGGCAGCGACGGCCATCTGAACCCCGCCGTTACGGTGGGGGTCGCCGTCTCGAGCGGAGATTGGAGCCGGCTCTCCGTCTATGTGCCGGCACAAATCCTCGGCGCCATGTTGGGCGCGACATTTGTCTGGCTCAGCTACCTATCGCATTGGGAAAAGACGCCCGATCCGCTGGATAAATTGGCCTGTTTTTCAACGATCCCCGCCATCCGGGCGCCGTTGGCAAACATCGTGACCGAAGTGATCGGCGCTTTCGTGCTGGTGCTGGTTGCCGCTGCCATTTCCTCAAAGTACGGCACCGGCGTGGGCTTGAGCCCCGGTTTGGGTCCATTCTTGGTCGGCTTTCTGGTGTGGGGAATCGGCCTGTCGCTCGGCGGACCCACGGGCTACGCCATCAATCCGGCGCGCGATTTAGGTCCCCGCCTCATGCACGCGGTCCTGCCGATCCCCGGAAAGGGTGCCTCGGATTTCGCTTATGCCTTCGTGCCGATCATCGGTCCGCTACTGGGTGCGACCATTGCCGGTATTGTGGTCAAGATGATCGGAATCTAGCGGTAATCGTGCCGTGAAATGAGTGCCGCTCTGTTCGTTGGAAGTCACGGATAGGGTGCCGCCGTGGGCGCGCACGATTTGAGAACAGATATAGAGGCCGAGGCCGAGTCCTTCCCGATTGCCGGTGGTGGACTGGCGCCAAAAAGGCTCGCAAATTTTGTCGATGCTTTCAGGCGCGATGGGCTCACCGGCATTCCACACGTCGAGGACGAATTCAGAGTCCTCAGCATGGGCCGATACCGTCACCGGTCCTTGCGGCGCGCCATGTTTCAGCGCATTGCCGATCAGATTCGAGGCGACTTGCTGGACTCGTCCCAGATCGCAGCGCACTCTGCGCGCCACGCTGATATTGGCAAGGATTTGACGCTCAGGTTGACCGTCTTGAAACTCCCTGACCACGGCATATAAACCGGCATCCATGTCGTCGACGTCCTTGATTTTAACGCCCATTCCCTCGCCCAGTCTCCCCCGGGCAAAATCCAAAATGTCATTGATCAAGGAAGTCATTCGCTTCACGTTGATGCGGATTCGACCCGCCACGCTTTGCAGGGCGGGGTCCGTGAGCCTTTTCTCCAGCAAAACGCCGGCGGAATAGACGGCTTGCAGAGGATTGCGCAAGTCGTGCCCTAGAATGGCAATGAACTGTTCGCGCAGCTCATTGGCCGCCTGCGCGTGTCGCAGCGCCGTCTTGTCTTGCTGCCGCGCCATTTCGTCCTCGAGCTGCATCGCGATGAGGGCCGCAAATTTTGTGAACATGCCGACGATTCTTGGGTCCGCCACTTTCGCGGGCGCCGGATCGATGGCGCAAAGACTGCCGAAATAGCGGCCGTTCGCCAAGACTATGGGTACGGACACATAGCTTTCTATTTTGTAGATCCTTGGGGTGTGATGGCTGCAGTAGCGAGGGTCGACGCTCGCGTGCTCGATGACAATGGGTTCGTTGGATCGCTTCGACTCGATGCAAAGCGTCGATTCGAGATCCAGCTGATCGCCGGGCTTGAGGCCAACGTTGATGTCATCCTTCACCACGCACGCCGTCCACGTGCTTTCGGTGACCCGGGCGATCGCCGCGAATCGCATTCCCGTGATATCGCACAATACTTCCAACAGCGTCGGAACCGCCTCAATCTTGTTGACGGCGGAAACGTCGCGAGCGATCTCCTCCAGGGTATCGATTTGACTGGGTGGATCGGAGAGCGAAGGCTGGTGCATCGAGATTCCTTGCTGCATTGCACTGGCCATGTGAACTTGCCACCCGTGCTTCAATTTAGGCACTAGTCGGCAGGCAATTGGCGACATAGGCAAAATCATGCCATGGCGCGACAGGATTCAATAGTAGTCTGCAATTCGATACACCGCCGTGCTGCGCGCGGGGCCGCTGATTTAAGTCAATATTCGGGGCGAATGTGAAGAAGAAAACGGCGTCGGTGAAGATCCGTAAAGAGGTGAAAACCCTTGGCCAGCGCGCAACGGCGGTACCCGGGCAATGCCGATGCGGCCATGTGCGCGTCGAGATCGATTTTCCCGCTCGTTGGGCCTGGCACGATCATTCGGCAGCAAGCCGCCATTCTCATGGCGCTGCCTATGCGACCTATGTGGGCAGCTGGCGGCGCCGCTTTCGTATCACGCAAGGAGCGGCGAGGGTCACGCGATTCGAGGATTTGGCCGCGGGGACGACACGCAGCTTTTGCGCTCGATGCGGCACTCCGATTGCCTACGAACGTTCCCGTTCGCCGCACATGGTGAACGTGCCGCGAGCCCTGTTTAAAACGCGCACCGGCCGCCAAGCTCGATATCACATCGCGATCGAGGAGATGCCGGAATGGGCGTACTTAGGAGAGCCATTGTCGCCCCTCAAAGGATTTCCCGGCGTCGTATGGGATCGATCGAGGCGCAAGCCGCGCGTGACGCCATTGAACTAGATCACAGGGACGAACTCGTCGATTGGCGGGACGAGTTCGATCTCGCCTGATAAACGCTCGCGCCTTCCGGCGTATCTCATGGTGAAGTCCATGGTGATTACTACGGGGATGCCGCGCCGTTGCGTTTACTCGATCGTGTTGCTCGTTGCCGCGCACCTCTCATCTTGCCGTCGCTTCGTCACGCAGCGAGGTCGATCGAGGTCGCGGGACCCAGCCGTTTCGCTGCCCAAATTGGGGTGTGCCCGCTGCGATTCGTCCTCGGCGATGATTTGACGCGTGCCAGTACCGAATTGGCCTTTGCGGACGGCGCTCGCCTGGCGGGGTGCTTGGATCTATTGCGCATGCCTGCGCAGCATATGTGGATCGAGTGGAATGACGAAGCCCATATGCGCGTCATACATGAAACGCAATCGACCGCCGATTTCGATGCAGCGGCGATGGGGCGAAGGGTTGGGATCTTGCTGCAATCGTCAGCCAACGGCCTGACGGCGGTAGGGCGGACCTTTTGGACCGGCTCGGGGGCCGATGAAATCAGCGATGTAACTCTGTCGCCGCTGGAAATGCACATCTATCTGCGCGGAGAGTTTCCGGATGCCGCACGCACGCATGATGTCTTTTCGGGCGGTTTCATTGATGCCACTTACAGCGGCAATCCGGCAACGACGGAGCTGCTGAACCATGTCAGATTTCGATTTGACGAATCGTGGGCCGGTTACTATCGAGAGGCCGCGCGCAATGCAGATTTCAAGCGCCGCCTGATCGTCGATTCGATCGATTCCATCGCCTGGGACGCGCCGTTTCTGTTCGCCTTCCTTTTGCTGCTGAGTGCCAAAGACGCCACGCGCTCGATTGCCGTGTCGCGCGCCGCCATCAATCGCAAACGCTCGGCAAATGGACGCGCGCCCCTTCTCGACCATATCGAAGTGAACGCTTCGCTCGATGCCGTATCCAGCGCCGATTCGACAGGCGATCTCAGCGGGCGCCAATCACCGCGATTGCATCATGTACGGGGCCACCTGGTTCGCCGCGAGCATCGGGTGTTTTGGCGTGTGCCTCACCTGCGCGGCAACGCAGCCCAAGGCATGGTTCGTTCGAGGACTGTCTGCCTGGCCTTTGCGCGCAAGGGTGATCCCGAGAGGCGAGTTTGAAAAATCCTCAAGGCTGTATTCGCAGCCCGTCCTTGGCGAAGCTCACGGTACCTGCGTAGCGTGAGTGGATGGATGCCAATACAGCATCGCGATTCGCATCGATGGCGGGTGAAACATGGCTCAACAACAGGCTGCGCACGCCGGCATCCCGGGCAAGCTCGCCGATGGCACGCGGCGGCGTGTGCAAGCTGTAGAGGATGGCAGGGGATCCGGGCGGATCGAGTACCACGCTGTTGAACACCAGCAAGTCGGTTGCCTTGGCGATGCGGCGCAGGGCAGGAAGACCCGCTGCATCGATATCTCCGGAGAAAGTAACGCTTCTGCCCGCGTGCTCGATACGGTAGATCACCGACGGTGCATCGCCATGGTGTCCGGAGATCGCGGTAATCGAAAGATCGTCTCGTTTGAGAATTTGACGAGGCAGTGCATTCTTCAAAGGCGCTTGAATGTCATGCGCATGAATGGTCATTGGCGAGGAGAAATCCTTCAGATAGGCATACGCGCCCTTCGGTCCGAACAGCAGCCGCATCAACTGGCTCGTGCTGGGGAAATACGCGTCTTCATGTTGCCCGGGCGAACCCCCGGGGCCCCATACGTCAAACACAATGGGACCCGATGCAGACACGGCGCGCGCTTTGAACAGGCCGGGCAGTTCTCCCGCGTGATCGATGTGCAAATGAGTCAGCAGCACGGTGTCGGTATTCGCCAAGGAGGCTTGTGCCTCACCCAGGCGAGCGAATGACCCCGGACCTGCATCAACCAATATTCGTGGAAGGCCGTCGATGAAAACCAGGTAGCTCGATGCCGCCCGACCGGCTGCTCCGGGCCCGCCTGAACCCAGGACGAGGAGATCGAGTCCCGGCGTGAGCGCTTGGGCAAAAAGAACCGAGCGCGAGCAAACAAATAACGCAAGCAGAAGCGCGAGCCGGCGAATCATGGCCGGTTCTCTTCGGGCGGCGCCCAGTCCCCGGGGCGGCCGCCGCGTTTAGGCTGCAATAGGTCCCACTGATTGCCGTAAACATCCTGGAACACCGCGACCGTACCGTAGCGCTCTTCCTTCGCTTCGCGGACGAATACAATGCCCTTCGCCTGATAGGCGCGGTAGTCACGCCAAAAATCGTCGGTGTGCAAGAACAGACAAACTCGTCCGCCGGTTTGATTGCCTATTCTCGAGGCCTGCTCTTCGTTGCCGGCTCGGACCAACAGCAATGCCGACTCGTGGGATCCGCGGGGCGCGACAACAACCCATCGCTTGTCTTGCTCAGCGATATACGTATCCTCGAGCAAGCGAAAGCCTAGTTTCCCGACAAAGAATTCCAGAGCCTCGTCGTAGTCGCGCACCACCAGTGCCGTCAACCCTATAGATTGCCTGATCGCAGGTGGGCTTGCGGCGAGCCACTCACTGCGTAATTGACCAAACGTCAAAATATCGTGCCAAGCGTTTCGCACGTAAAAACTTTGAAGCGCCAGACCTTCCCGGCGAAACCCCAGTCCCTCGAGGATCCGCATGGAAGCGGTATTGCCGAGAAACACGTGCGCCCAAAGGCGGTGCGCTTGCAGGCGATCAAACCCGAATTGCAGCAGCGCACGCGCTGCTTCCTGTCCGAATCCTCGGCCCCACCAGTGGCGGTGAAGGCAATATCCGAACGCATAGTGCCGGCCCGTGCCGTCGCATTGCTCCAAGCCGCAACTGCCGATGAGATGGCCGGAGCTCTGCTCGATGACCGCAAACGTATGGACTTGCCGCGGGCTCACCGAGCCGGCATGAATACTGCGACTCAGGAAATCGCGAGTTTCGTCCACCGTGTTGGGTCCAAAGGAGGTGAACCGCGTGACCAAGGGGTCCGAAGCATAGTCATGAACCGCATCAAAATCCGACAAGACCAAGTCGCGCAGGATCAATCGATGAGTCTGAAGCATGTGCGCAATCTCAAGCTTGGGATCAATCGGCCCAGGTACGGATGAACTCGCCCAAATTGGGCAGTACGTCGACGGTAGCGTGCAGCAGAACGATCAGCAGCAAGCTGCGCGTGCGCGCCCACAATGTCCCGAAGAGAAGAGCGACCGGAGACAGAACGGCTACCGTAAAGGCAATCACTTGCGTGGGATCCGTGGAATACCCATCGACGCCCGGATGTCCGCGCAGATAGAGCCCGGGCACATGAGCCAGTGCGAACAGCAGCGCGCCGGTCACGACGGCGCCGGCTTCGGATTTGAGCACCGCGGCAAGCCGGGTCTGCAATACCGCGCGAAACAGGAACTCCTCGCATAAGCCTGCTTCGAGTGCGAGCCAGAGAAACGCTGCCGGGGCGGCCCAGGCGAGAGTGACGGTGGAAGCGTGCAGTTCCGCAATTTCGCCGAGCGCCGGCGAGACCACGCACATCAAGGCCAGAATAATCGCTCCCACCACGAGCAGGGGCGGCCAAAAGCCGGGGCGCCCAATGCCGCTATTGAACAGAGGAGCGAGCCTTGCTCCAAGCGCTGCCAACAATATGGCCGGCACACCGACATGCACGACCAGCTTGACGATCAGCACCAGCGCTGCCTGCTCGCGGCCGGCGGGCACGACAGCCCGTGTCGCACTCATTCCCCATCCTAGAAAAGCCACCGCGTAGACCGCCAGAAAACCAAGCAGCACCATCAGCTCCAACGCGGGGCGCCGCACGACAATGGGCAGCGGCGCGGCCTTTCGTGTGAGGGCGATGCTCAAGGCCGGTAGCGCAGCACCGAACACCGCAAGCGAAAATGCCGGAAAGGTCCAGTCCTCGCCCTTGATCCCGAGGTATGCGGTTGCAGCGGCCCAGATGACAAGGTAAGCAGCTGCAAATTTTGCGGCTCGAGAGTCGATGCGTGGCAAAACTGGCATTGGGTGCGTCTAGTGTTTGTTCGCGGCGAATGAACTCGTGGGATAGATTGCCGGACGCACCGGTGCATCGGCAATCGTTTCGACCAGACGGTAAAAGAAGGTGTTGAATTTCGCCGCCGCCGCGAAGTCCATGGGCTGAGTGAGGTCGTCCTGCGGACGGTGATAGCGGATCTGATACCACTCGCGGTAGCGCTTCTCGGCATCGGTGTTTGGGTCGTAGCCGAATATGAAGCTGATGGCCGGAACGTGCATCGTGAGAAAGGGATATTGATCGGCACGGCGCAGCAGGTTGCGCTCCGGCTCAGCGTCAGCGCGAATCTCGATGTGCAGAGGTTTGGCGACTATGCGCGCCGTTTCGCCAAGCGTGGTGTCGGCGAGCGCTTCGGCGGTAAGAATGTTCAGCGGGAACAGCGGCCGCAGCTGATCGAGATTGACATCGGCGGCGAGCTGTGCGGCGGGCACCGTGGGGTGATCGGCAAACCAGTGCGAACCGAGCAGGCCTTTTTCCTCACCCGTAAAAGCGGCGAAGAGAATGCTGCGCTTAGGATGGCGCAGCCGGTGCGATTTGATGTCGTCCCCCATCTGGATCAATAGCGCGACGTAAGCCGCATCGTCCAGAGTGCCGTTGTAAAGGTTGTCGCCATTGACCGGCGTCCCGAAACCATAGCCGTCGAGGTGCGCAGCAATGACAACGTACTCGTCCCTCAGTCGCGAATCGGTGCCGCGGAGTTTCGCAAGGACGTTGGGCGATGCGATGTCGCGTTGCGCAACGTGCAGTCGCATACGGATGTTGCGCGGGATCTCGAAGTTGGGGAGCGGCCGCTTGGCGCCCCCAAGCTTCAGGATGGTGTTGGCGTCTTGACCGGTACCGGCGAGAAGGGTGGCGAAGGCTTCGGCGCTGAGGCGCATGGAGGCGAGCGGTGCCGGTGGCGCGGTTGCAGCTGTTTGCAAGCGCAGCGTGACGGTGCGCGCATACGCATAGGGCCAGCGCGGAGGCTCAATGGTGAAGTAGGGGTCATCGACGTTGATGAGGCCGAGCGCGCCGCCGTCGCGTGCGTTCGCCGCACGCATCTGGCCGGTCGGCAGACCTTCGCGCTGAGTGCCGAAGCAGACGACGACTTTGCCTGCGATGTCGGCCATCACGTCCTTGCCGCAGTAACCGCGGAACACCAGAGGCGCTTCGAGCTTGGGCGGCAGCTCATCCGCGGGCGCGATGCTGATCTGCTGCAGAAAGATCAGCGCAGTTTCCGAGCCATCACCGACGAGGGTGAAGCTCGTTCCTTCCGGCGTCACGGAGCTTTCGTGCATGGGGACTGACTGGAAGTAGCTGCCGTTCTCGCCGGCGGGTTCGAGGCCTGCCGCCTTGAAACGGTTGGCAACGTAGTCCGCTGCGCGCTGATAGGCGGCGGAACCGGTGTCGCGGCCCTCCATACTGTCGTTGGACAGAGCCTCCGTCGTATGCCACCACGCAAGCGTGTCCGCGTCGTGAATCTCGCGGTCGCGCGGGTGTCGTTGTGCATGCGACACGAGCGGTGCCGCGAGGGTCAGTGCGAACAGCAAACTGCATAGCGGCCGGGTCATTTTGCGGCGGGCTCCGCACCCGTGTCGGCCATGAAACCTGCCGCCGCGATGCCGGCTACCGCGCAGGCCTCGTCCTGGTCTGAATTTGCGCCGGTGATGCCCACCGCGCCGATAATCGACTTGCTGCTCGATCGAATCAGCACACCGCCGGGAACCGGAATGAGCCGGCCACCGGCCAGCGCGTTCACCGCGGACACAAAGGCGGGCGCCACCGCGGCTCGCGCCGCGATCGCGCGGCTGCCGATCCCCATCCCCAAGGCACCATAGGCCTTGGCTTGCGCAATGTCGGGTCGCAGCAGACTCGATCCATCCTCGCGCTTGAAAGACACCAGGCAACCGGCGGCATCGAGCACGGCGACAGTGAGCGGCGGCAGCCCGAGGCTTCGTCCGTTTTCCAGGGCATGATCAACGATGATGGTCGCGTGAGCCAGATCGATCATTTTACGAGCCCCTCGATAAGCGCCTTATGAAATGCGCGCGGATCTTGAATCTGCGGCGCGTGCCCCAGGTCGGGGAATTCCACCAGTTTCGCTCCCGGTATGAGTTCTGCCGCACGCTTGGCGAGTTCGGGATAATTTCCCAAGGTCGCGCGAATTTCCGGGGGCGCGAAATCCTTGCCGATGGCCGTGTTGTCCTTGTCGCCGATCATGAGCAGTGTGGGCACGGTGATTTTCGCGAATTCGTAGAACACCGGCTGAGTGTAGATCATGTCGTAGATCAACGCTGAATTCCACGCCACGAGTTCCTTGCCCGGCCCGTTGTTCAAGCCCGCCAGCATCTGCACCCAAGGCTCGTAGTCCGCGCTCCAATGGCCCGCATAATACGTGCCCTGTTCATAGCGGCGAATGCCATCGGCGTTGGTCTTCAGCTCGCGCGCGAACCAATCATCGACCGAAATGTCGGGAACGCCCTTGGCTTTCCAGTCTTCCAGGCCCAACGGGTCCACGAGCACCAGCTGTCCGGTCTCAGCGGGATACATCAGGGCATACCGAACCGCAATCATCCCTCCCGTTGAGTGCGCAATCAGCGTCGCGGTTTTGACGCCGAGCGAGGCCAGCAGGGCGTGTGTGTTCCGCGCGAGCTGCTGAAAGGTGTATTGATAGCGCTCCGGCTTGCTCGATTTGCAAAAGCCGATCTGATCCGGTGCGATGACGCGGTAGCCGGCTGCGGTAAGCGCGTCGACCGTGCCTTGCCATGTGGCGGCACAGAAGTTCTTTCCATGCAGCAGCACTGCAGTTCGGCCGTTCGCAATTTTTGGACGCACGTCCATGTAGGCCATGTGCAATGTCTGTCGCTGCGAGGAGAAATCGAATTGCGCTACCGGATAGGGATAGGAGAACCCCTGGAGTTCCGGGCCATAGGAAGCTGTGTCGGCGCATGCGGCCGAAGCGAATGTCGCGCCAATCGCCAGCAGCCCGGCCGGGAAGAAACTCTTGGAAATCATGAAGCGACCCCTGATGCCTAGGGCCTCGATTCTAACCGTCGTCCCGCCGCCCGCACATATTTGAATGCTGCGACAAATCATGTCTTACAATCCGCTATCATGAAATTCCACCCATTGCTGTTGATTTCCCTGATCGCTACCGCCGCGTTTGCCGCGGAAAAGAATGCGCCAACCGGTCGGCCCGTCGCTTCCTCCGCTGAGCGGTTGGGCACCGTGTCGTTCTCGGTGTCCTGCGCGCCGGCGGTCGAGGCGCGGTTTACCCGCGGCGTCGCATTGCTGCACGATTTTTGGTACCAGGAAGCGCGGCAGCAGTTTGAGGAAATCGCGAAGGCTGACCCGAGCTGCGCCATGGCGCACTGGGGTGTCGCGATGAGCTTGTTCCACCAAATATGGGATCGGCCCGATGACGCGACCGTCGCGCATGGCTGGCGGGAAATGCAGGCCGCTCAGGCGCACCCAGCCAAGACCGCCCGCGAGCGCGAATACGTCGCCGCCTTGAGCGGCTTCTACAAACCCGATCAGCGCAACTATCAGTCCCGCATTGAAGGCTATGCAGCCGCGATGGCGACGCTGTACCAGGACTATCCGGGCGATACCGATGCGGGCGCCTTCTATGCGTTGTCGTTGCTGGCGGCGCAGCCGCCCAATGAAGCCAGCGTGACCCTCAATCAAAAGGCCATGGCGGTGCTCAGTCC
>Ga0193729_1000068_pt1 | contig 45165 bp, 41 predicted proteins | sample U1c2metaG_FD_143036 | JGI IMG/M metagenome (GOLD analysis project Ga0193729, IMG submission 143036) | Soil microbial communities from a riparian zone of the East river system, Colorado, United States - U1c2 | ecosystem: Environmental > Terrestrial > Soil > Riparian zone | place: USA: East River...
AGCGGTTGGCGTGCGTCTCGGTGAAGCCCGGCGGCACGCTGACGGGAACGTGCGGATCGTGCGGATCGAGCACATAGTCCCGTTCGACCTGGTTGCTCGCCGGGTCGACGTACACGCCCGAGGAGATGTGGTTGACCTGCGCGCTGACGATCTCCCGCGGGCTCGTCTTCAGATACAACGCGAGCAGCGGCACCGGCGCGTGGTTGGGCACGCCGACCTTTCCGCAGCGCAGCGTGACCGAGTGGTCATCGACGAGCGCCAGCAGGTCGCCTTCGATGTCCTGCTGGCGCGCCAGTTTGCTCAGTTCGCGGTGCGCGCCTTTGTACTGCGAAGGCGCGTACGCGAGCAGCGCCACGAGCACCACCGCCCCGCCGGCCATCCACCAGCGTCGCCGCGGGTCGCCTCGCTGCAGCCGCATCCAGCCGAACGCGCCCGCGCCGCAGAACACGCACAGGATCGCCGAGGTGAGGAAGGCGTAGCGCGTGTTGATCGGCAGCCCGGCAGCGGCCACCGCTGCGAACACCACCACAGCGAGCACGCCGGCGCCCGCCCCCGTGAGCGCGCGGCGGCGCAGCCACAGCAGCGACAGCACGCCGCCGAGCGCCGCGCCGACCAGAACCGGCGGGCGCAGGATCTCGCCGATCCGCCGCGGCACGTACTCGGGCACGTTCCCGATTCCCGTGATCCGCGCCAGCGCGTGAGCCGTGTGGCGCGTGTTCGTCAGCGACCACAGCGCATCGCCGGTGATCGCGAGGTCGCCGAGGATCCACACGAGCGGTCCCGCCGCCGCCAGCAGCGTCAGGCCGAGCACCCGCCGGCGCGAGCGCGGCGTCCGCATCGGGGCCGCGCCCGGCATCCGATCCACTAAATAATTTAAATAGATCCAATACAACCCGGAGAACACCCACGCCTCGGGACGCAGCAGACCGGCGACCGCCAGCAGCGCCAGCACGGGCGTGGCGGCCGGCGGCTCGCCGCGCATCCGACGGCGCGACTCGACGAGCAGCGCGCTCAGCACGAGCAGCATGTAGGGGACGTCCACGTACGCGCGCACCCCGTAGGAGAGGATCGGCACGCGCGTCAGCAGGATCAGCGCCGCCAGCGCTCCCGCGGCACGCCCGAACCACAGGCTCCCGAGCTGGTAGACGACCCAACCGCAGCCGGCCAACGCCAGGAAGCCGAGCGCCACCGTCAGGCCCTCGACGGCGCTCGGCCCCAGCGGGTACAGCACGACGCCGAGGCCCTCCAGCAGCGGGTGGGGCGTGGGCGTGATCGCCACGTCGTACGCCGGCAGTTCGCCGCGCGCCAGCTGCCCGCCCCACGCCAGCGCGTACAACGTGTCGTAGTTGGCGAAGCCCACGCCGCTCACCAGCCACAGCACGGCGGCGCCCGCGGCGAGCGTCACCGGGGTGCCCAGGCGGGTCGCAACGCGCAGGCTGGCGGCTCTCACGAGCGCGCACGCTATCCGCTCGCGCGGGCGCTCGGGTGGGGTCGCGACCGTGGGTAGACTCAGCCGAAGGTGTCCGCACTACAGCAGCCACAACAGCAGCAGCGATCGCTGTACCGCCGGCACCGACCGCGCACGTTCGCCGAGGTGGTCGGCCAGGAGCCGGTCGTGCGCACGCTGCGCAACGCCGTCGAGCGCGGCAAGGTGCACCATGCCTACCTGTTCGTCGGCTCGCGCGGCACCGGCAAGACCTCGATGGCGAAGATCCTCGCCGCCTGCCTGAACTGCGAGCGCGGGCCGACGACCGAGCCGTGCGGCGAGTGCGAGTCGTGCCTGTCGATCGCCCGCGCCAGCTCGCTCGACGTGATCGAGATGGACGCGGCGTCGAACAACTCCGTCGACGACATCCGCGAGCTGCGCGAGAGCGTCGCCTACGCCCCCGTCTCAGGCCGTCGCAAGGTCTACATCCTCGACGAGGCGCACATGCTCTCGACCGCCGCCTGGAACGCCTTCTTGAAGACGCTCGAGGAGCCGCCGCCGAACACCGTATTCGTGCTCGCGACGACCGAGGCGCAGAAGGTCCCGGCGACCGTCGTCGACCGCTGCCATCGCTTCGACTTCCACCGCCCCACCGTCGAGCAGATCGCGAGCGTCGTGCGGCGCACCGCGCAGGCCGAGCAGATCGAGATCCCTGCCGAGGCCGTCTCGGCGCTCGCCCGCTCGGCGACCGGCAGCTTCCGCGACGCGCTCGGCACGCTCGAGCAGCTCGTCACCTACAGCGGCGCCGAGATCGCCCTGGCGGACGTGCTCGCGGTGCTCGGCGTGGCCGACGCGCGCCTGCTCGAAGAGACCGTCGACGCGGTCGCCCAGGGCGATGGCGCAAGCGCGCTCACAGCGCTCGCGCAGTGCGCCGAGCAGGGCCGCGACGCCGCCTCCTTCGCCGGCGACCTCGAGGTTCGCGCGCGCGAGCTGCTCGTCGTGCAGACGCTCGGCGAGCTGCCCGCCGAGCTGTCGCTCACGCCCGAGGCCGACGCCGCGCTGCAGGCGCAGGCCGAGCGCGTGCAGCCGGCCGTCGTCGTCCGACTGCTCGAGGCGCTCGGCACGGCGCTCGAGGGCGTGCGCGCCGGCGCCGACGCCCGCACGCGGCTCGAGCTCGCGCTCGTCAAGGCCGCCAAGCCCGAGGTCGACTCCTCGCTGCGCGCGCTGCTCGACAGGATCGAGCGGCTGGAGAGCGGCTCCGTCAGCGCCGTCGCCGCAGAGCGCGACGTGAAGCCGGCCGAGCGACGCGGCCCGACGGCCGTCGCCGACCGATCGCAGGTCGACCAGCCGCCCCCCGCGCCGCGCGCCCCCGACATCGAGGCGCGCGCCGAGCCTGCCGCAGGAGAGCATCCGGCATCGGCGCTGCTCGCACAGGCGCCCTCGCCGCGTGGCGCATCGGCCGAGCCCGCCGCCGACCCCTCGCCGGCGCCCGCCGACCCGGCGCCGGCCGACCCCGCGCCGGCGCCCGCCGACTCCACGCCCGCCGATCGCGTGCCGACGCCGGCCGACGCGCCGGAGGCGGTCGAGCCGTCGGAGGCGGAGGGCCTCGCGCCGCTGCTCTCGTGGTGGCCGGCGGTCGTGGAGCTGGTGCGCACCGACAACGCGATGCTCGGAGCGTGCATCGAGGAGGCGCGGCCGGTCGAGGTGACGGGCGAGGACCTGACCGTGGCGTTCTCCGCGGCCGCGCCGTTTTTGAAGAAGAAGGCGGAGCATCCGGACAACCGCGCGGCCGTCACTGCGGCGCTGCGCGACGTCACCGGCCGGCGCTGGCGGCTGTCCTACGAGCTGCAGGACTCCTCCGTCGAGCCGGGTGGCGATGAGTCGGGCGGGCGCAGCGAGGAGGAGTGGGTGAGACGCTTCATGGAGGAGTTCGACGCGGAGGAGCTGCCCGGCGAGGACTCCTCGCACGGGCGCGAGAACGGTGCGGAGGCTCTGACCAGCGACGAGAAAGGCGCGTGACGATGCCCAAGCAGCCCGGCATGCCGAACATGCAGCAGATGCTCCAGCAGGTTCAGAAGATGCAGCAGGACATGGAGGTCGCGCAGGAGCAGCTGAAGGACGAGATCGTCGAGGCCTCGGCGGGCGGGGGCATGGTGACCGTCCGCGTGTCCGGCGATCTCGAGGTGAAGTCGATCGAGATCGATCCCTCGGCGGTCGACCCCGAGGACGTGCAGATGCTCGCCGACATGGTGCAGGCGGCCGTCAACGAGGCGCTGCGCATGGCGCAGGAGCTGGCGGCGCGCAAGCTGGGCGGCGCGACGGGTGGCCTGAACCCGGGCGATCTCGGCGGGCTCGGTCTGCCGGGCCTGTGAGCACCTCCTACGCCCCACCGGTCCAGCGGCTGATCGGCGAGCTGTCGAAGCTCCCCGGGATCGGCAACCGCACAGCCCAGCGCCTGGCCTTCCACATCCTGCGCGCCTCCGGCGAGGACGCCGCGGCGCTGTCCGACTCGATCCGCGAGGTCAAGGAGCGGATCGGGCTGTGCGAGGTGTGCTTCAACCTGACCGACGAGGCGCGCTGTCGCATCTGCCAGGACCCGCGGCGCGATCACGCGCTGATCTGCGTCGTCGAGGAGCCCAGCGACGTGATCCCGATGGAGCGCACGCACGAGTACCACGGCGTCTACCACGTGCTCGGCGGGGCGCTCTCGCCGATCGAAGGAGTCGACCCCGAGGACCTGAAGATCGCCGAGCTGTTCGCACGCGTCGGCTCCGCGGGGCAGGAGCAAGGCGTGGTGGGAAACGGACAGCCGGCCGAGCACGCGCCCGCGCCCGCGCCCGCGCCGGCGCCGGCGAGCGCCGGCGAGGGGCACGTGCGCGAGGTCGTGCTCGCCACGAACCCCACGACGACCGGCGAGGCGACCGCGCTGCACATCGCCGAGGAGCTGCGCCGCCGGGCGCCGGGACTGGCCGTCACGCGCCTGGCCAGCGGCCTGCCGGTGGGCTCGGACCTGGAGTACGCCGACGAGGTGACGCTCGGCAAGGCGTTCGCCGGGCGGCGCTCGGCGTAGGGGAGCGCGGGGACAGCCTGTCAGCGTCGCTCAACGGCTCGGCATAGTGAGTACACAATATGGTACATTTCGCTTGTGGCGAAAACGGTCCCAGTCCGTGAGTTCCGAACCAATCTCAGCACCTTGCTGAGCGACGTTGCCGATCGCCGCGATCATGTCCTGGTGACCCGCAACGGAAAACCGGCCGCCGCGCTCGTTCCAATCGACGAGTACGACGCCCTGGAGGAGACAGCCGAAATCCTGTCCGACTCTGAGACGCTCGCCGCTATCGAAGCCGGTGTTGCGGAGCTCTCGCGCGGGGAGACCATCACGCTTGAGGATCTTCGCGCCGAGCTCGACGCCCGACGCTCAACGCGCTGAGCGGTGGCACGCGTCGTCCTCGCGCGGCGCGCCCGAGGTGAGCTGCTCGAGCTCAACTGGCCCCTCGTCGATGCCATACAGGACGCGCTCGGTCTGCTCGAACGCGATCCGCTGGCCGGCCACGCGCTACGCGGGCGGCTGAGGGGGCTCCGCTCGCTGCGCGTCGGCACCTACCGCATCATCTACCAACTTGGCGAGGATGAGAGAACGGTTCGCGTCGTCGCGATTCGGCATCGCTCCGTCGCCTATCACCGCGATCCCCGCTAAGCCGGGGCGGGATCAGAGCAGCATCGGTATCGCCGTTGCTCGCGAACGTGTACCTGCACTACGTTCTGGACCAGTGGGCACACCAATGGAGACGCCGCCACGCGCACGGGAACGTCGTGATCGTGCGGTGGGCTGACGAGGTGGTAAACCGCGTTTCGGTCCGAGGCGACGAGGCACTGGTTCAAAGCGCTAAGGCGCCGCAGCCAGCGCTCCCGTCTGATCTGGGAGCGCATGAACCGCCTCTCGATTCGATGGCTACCATCCGCCCGCATCCTGCACCCCTGGCTCGAGGCCCGCTTCGACGTCAACACCCAAGGGAGGAGCCCGGTGCACTAGCTGCTCGAGGGTCGGCGCTCATATGTGCAGAAGAAACCTCCGCGACATGGAGTTGATTGGGGCGATGACGACGCACTATGTGGCTTACGGCTTGGGGTTGGACTCCTCGGTTCGGCTCCCCGGAATGACGCCAGGCGCGGGCGAGGGACTTCCGGCGCTCGCGGTGGGGCTCGCGACGCCGAAGGAGCTCACCGGTAGCTGGAGCGGCTCGGACGGGCCGCCCGAGTGGACGGGACGTCTGGGCGACGGCTGCGATCTGACCATCGAGCAGGGCGTTGTCGGGGATCTCCTGTTCAGCTATGGCGACCGCGCGCGCTTTCTCCTGGATGCGAGCGGGAACGATCATCGAGTATTGACAGCGGCCGCGGAGGATTCGACATGACCCCAGGCCCCACTATGTCGCACAACGCCTCGCTGCTCGCGTCGAGCATCAAGGTCCCCCAGAACGTCGTCTACCGCAGCTTCCCCTCGGAGACGGTCGTCCTGAACCTGCAGACGGGCAAATACCACGGGCTGAACGCGACGGCCGGTCGGATGCTCCAGGAGCTCGAGCGGGCCGCGTCCGTTGCGGACGCGATCGGCGCGCTCGAGCCGGTCTACGACCAGCCCCGCGAGGTGCTCGAGCGGGACGCCTGCGAGCTGTGCCGCTCGCTGCTGCAGTGCGGGCTGATCGAGGTCCACGGTGGCCCAGGCGACTGAGCGCGGCTGCGTCCCTGGCACCGCAGGCCTTCACAGCGAACGGATGAGACAGGCGCTCGAGCCCTCCGTGCGGGGTCCGATCGTGGCGCGCATGCCGGTCGGTCGCAGGCTCAATCCGGCCGAGCGCGCGCGCCTGATCGTCGAGATCCTCGCCTCCTACCGCGAGGCGCGCAGAGCGCTGCGCCGGGAGTCGATCGAGGCGGCCGTCGAGCGCCTGCGCGGCGGCCCGGCGGCCGCTGCCGATCGCAGCACTGACCGCGAGGTGCCCTACGAAGCCTGGCGCCTCGGTCGTGCGGTGCAACGCACGTTGACGCTGGTGCCGGGCGACACCCGCTGCCTCACGCGATCGCTGCTGCTGACGCAGATGCTCGCACGGCGGGGGATACCGGCCAAGCTCGTGATCGGCACGCGCGCAAAGCCGAGCTTCTCCGCCCACGCCTGGGTCGAGCAGGCGGGGGAGCCCGTCCTTCCCGCCGGCGAGCACTCGTTCGGCCGGCTCGTCGAGCTGTAGACGCGGCGCACGTCGCCTCCCACCTTTTTCCACCTTGACAGGCCAACGCCGGTCCTTATCATGGCTTGCCTAGTCAGCCGTTTCGCCATGAACGGAGCGGAGACCTACGGCAAAGGAGCGTCTCATGGACGAGAGTTCGCACGGCGAATGGCAATGTGACACGGACAAGGCATACACCGCACCGTCGGTCGAGCTGCTCGGCTCACTGAGCGAGCTCACGTTGGGCACCGGCGGCGGTTGCGGCCCGCACACAAACAAGGAAAAGCTCCACACGGATGGCTTCGGCAACGGTCAGTCGGGCTGCGTCATAAGCTGACGACTACGCCTGGACCGGTGGCCGCTCCAGGCCGCTGATCGTTCCCAGGAGGAGGTCTGCGGTTTCATCGATCCGCTCGATCTCGCGCGGGCGTCGCATGCGCACCATCGGCAGCGCGAGCAGCTCCATCAGGGTGCAGAGCGCTGCCGGATCGCGTTGTTCCCCGAGCAGCAGCGCCAGGTTCGCGTAAAGCGCCCTGACGCGGTCGTTGGGCGGGACGTGCGAAACCGCAGGGCTGCCCCACTCCAGGCAGACGAAACCTCCGAGGGGAACTTCGCAAGGCGCCGGCCTCAGGTGCATGCGCCAGCGTTCGCGTGTGCCGAGCACGCCGATCGACTCGCCGAGTCCGAGCGCCAGCGCCGCCTCACGCCGCAGGTCGATGCAGCGCGGCCCAGCGAGCGCCTCAAGGCGCCCGTTGACGACAAGGACGTCGTCGGCCAGCACCGGCGCCCCCATCGACGCAAGCATCGCAAGCCACGCACCCTTGCCGGCTCCCCTGGAGCCGAGAATCCCCCACGCCATCCCGCCCGCCACGAATGCGCCCGCGTGGAAGCTGTGATCGCCTCTCCAGTACGCGGCCACGATGCCCGTGATCCCCAGCCGCGGCTGTGCGATCTCCGGCAGCGCGGGGGCCCCGGGCAGATGCATCCTCGAGGTGCGCGCGGCGCGATCGATGTCCACCCAGCCGCTGGGCTCACATACCAGGCGCGCGCGCGCATCGTCAAGGAACTCTCTCGGCCTGCCGGCGCCGGCGGCGAGCTCGATATGCCAATCGCTCCATCGATCGGGCGCATTGACGAGCAGGCTGCCGGCACTGGCCAGCGTTGGCAGATGCAGGCCGTAGGCACCTGGACGCGGGGGGTCACCAACTGTCAGGACAATCCCTCCATGCTTTATCAACGCGATCCCCGGACTCATCTTTGCGCACAGCCGTGCGGCCATGTGAGACTCGCGATCCAAGCGGTCTGACGCGCGGGCGACTGCAACAAGTTTCGGCATCAGCGCGGCGTTGTTGCATATCAGGAGATCGCGAACCCCTCGATTCCACGACTGCCCCGGGCTCTATGCGCGCGGACTGATGCGCTCGTTCGCCGGCAAGACGATCCTGGCCGGCGCAGACCTGGAGGTGCCGCCGGGCACCCTCGCCGTGCTGGAGGGTCCCAATGGCGCGGGCAAGACGACGATGCTGCGGATCTTCGCCACGCTCGTGCGGCCAAGCGGCGGCGAGGCCCGGGTCGACGGCTACGACGTGGTGCACGGCGGCGCGCGCGTGCGGGAGCGCATCGGCGCGGCGTTCGTCAACGAGCGAAGCTTGTACTGGCGCCTCAGCGGCAGGGAGAACCTGAGGCTCTTCGCGCGCACGCGCGGCCTGAGCAGGCAGGCGGCCAGAGCACAGGTCGACGCTCTACTGGAAGAGCTCGAACTGGTGGAGATCGCCAGCAAGTGGGCCGCCGACCTGTCGGCCGGCCAGCGCCAGCGGCTGATCATTGCGCGCGCCGGTCTTGGCGAGCCGAGCTGCATGCTGATCGACGAGCCGCTGCGGGGTTTGGACGAGAACGGGATCCAGACGATGCTCTGCTTCCTTGCCGCGCAGGCGCGCCGCGGCGGCGCGGTGCTCGTCGTCGCGCCGAAGCTCGACGAGCTGCGTGCCTATGCCGACGTGCTCTATCGCCTGCGCGAGGGCGTGGTGCTGCCGTGGTCCGAGCACGACGGCCAAAGCGATGACGAAGACCGCTTCGAGCGTTCCGGAACAGAGCAGCCCGACGAGCTTCCTCTGGGTGCCGGCAGATGACGCGCACTTTCGAGATCGTGCGGATCTTCGCGCTGAAGGACCTGCGCATCGCGCTCACCTACCGGCTGAGCTTCGCGCTCGGTCTGGTCAGCGCTTTCTTCTCGATGCTCACGTTCTTCTTCATCACGCGCGTGGTCGGCCACAGCGCGAGCGTCGGCACCCCCTCCCACTATTTCCGCTTCCTCGTGGTTGGAGTGGTGACCGCCAACATCCTGCGCGTCGCGGTGGTGGCGGCTTCCAGCAGCGCGCGCAACGACCAGCTGGAGGGCACGCTCGAGATCCTCGGCACGCAGCCGATCTCGCCGATCGCGCTCGCGCTCGGCTGGTCGGCGCTGCCGGTGATCGAAGCGATCCTGGAGGGGGCGCTGATGCTCGTGCTGGCCGTGCCGCTCGGCTTCACGGGCTTCACGCCCGACTGGATCTCCGTGCTGCTCGTGCTCGCGATCTCGACGGCGGTGTTCCTCAGCATCGGTTTCATAGGGGCCGCGTTCGTGCTCGCGATCCAGCAGGGCGCCGGGATCACCGGTCTTGCGCTGACGGTAATGGCGCTCGCGGGCGGGACGCTGTTTCCAACTTCGGTGCTGCCCGGATCGGCGCACATACTCACGCTCCTCTCGCCCTTGACCTACACGCTCAGAGCGATGCGGGGCGCGATGCTCGCCGGGCAGAGTCCGGCCCACCTGCTCAGCGGCGACCTCGGCATCGTCCTCATCTATGCCGTGATCTCGATCGCGGTCGCCTCGGCGGCGCTGAGCGCGTCGTTCCGCTTCGCCAGGGCAAAGGGAAGGCTCTCCCGTTTCTGATGGATGAGCGTCCGCACATCGCTCCGCTCGCACTGGCGAACGAGCGCCTCATATGGCGCGAGGTCGACGACCAGGTGATCGTGCTCGACAAGCGCACCTGGCACTACCTGTCGATCAACGACTCGGGCGCGCTGCTGTGGAGGCAGATCGCGGAGGGCGCCACGCGCGCCGAGTTGGTCGCGCGCCTGCGTGATGACTGTGAGCTCGACGAGCAGGCCGCGGCGCGCGATGTGCAGGCCTTCATCTGGATGATGCAGGAGCACGGGCTGTTGCTAGACGGGGAGGGGTGAAGATGGGCGCCACCGCCCCGGCGCCGCCTGCCGCGACGCTTCCAGAGCATCTGCGGCTTACGCCGCTCGAGGAGCTCTGGGGCATACCGCTGGGGCTCGACCGGCACACGCCGCCGCTCCCGGAGAGCCCATCTGTACAGTGCCCCCGCCAGGCGCTCGAGGAGGCGGTGCTTACGGGGCTGCAACGTCCGCCGTGCCTGATCTCCTTCTCGGGCGGTGTCGACTCCTCGGCTGTGCTGGCGCTGGCCACGCATGTCGCGCGCCGCGAGGGGCTGCCGGCGCCCGTGCCGGCCACCTATCGCTTCCCGGGCCTGGAGGAAGCCGAGGAGACGCCCTACCAGGAGAGCGTGATCGCCCACCTGCAAGTCGAGGATTGGGTGCGGTTGGTATGGGAGGAGGAGCTCGACGTGGTCGGCCCGGTCGCCCAGACCGTGCTGCGCCGGCACGGGCTGCTCTTTCCGTTCAACTGCTTCTTCCACTACCCGGTGCTCGAACGCGCCGCCGGCGGCTCGCTGTTGACCGGGATCGGCGGCGATGAGCTCTTTACTCGTGCGGCCCGCGGGCCCGTGTCGAGGCTGCTCTACGAGCGCCGCATCCCGCGCGTCGGGGAGTTGCCGCGCCTGGCTTTCGAGCTCTCTCCGCGCCCGCTCCGGAGTCGGGTGGATGCTTTCCGTGATGATTTTTTTGAGGTGTTTTGTTGGATCGCTGTCTCGCAGCGTCGCGGGCTGCGACGTGCATCTGCGGACTGGCGGAGCCGCACACCGCTGCGCAACGATCGCGCCCTGCGCGAGTGGTGGTGGCGAAGCCGCATGCTCCAGTGCGGCCTGGCGAGCATGCAGGCGCTGGCGGGCGACTGCGACGTGCTGATCGCCCACCCGCTCGCGGATGCCGGAGTCCTGCAGGCGTTCGCCCGCGCCGGCGGCGCGATCGGGCTGGGAGCAGGCTCGCGCGCGCGCGGCGTCAACGCGCTGCTGAGCGACCTGCTGCCGGAGAAGATCCTGCAGCGCCGGACCAAGACCACCTTCGACGGTGCCTTCTGGAAAGGACACGCGCGCGCCTTCGCCGCCCAGTGGGACGGCTCCGGGGTGAACGCCGAGCATGTGGACATCGCCGCGCTGCGCGCCGAGTGGTCCAAGACATCGCCGGTCCCCCAGAGCTTCATCCAGTTGCAGCGGGCCTGGCTCAGCACGGCCGCCCCGGCCGATCGCGACCTGAGCCCGTCCGCGTCTGAGGATTGACCGACTTCCCGGACCTGACATGGGAGGACTTTGAGCGGGCCAGCGACCTGGCTCGGCACGATCTCTCCTCAACGTGAGGGTCCTCGCCGACTCCCACGCCATCGTCTAGCACCTGCAGGGTTCTGCCCGGCTGTCAGCTCTCGCCGCGAGTGTGCTCATCGAAGCGGAAGCCCACAGATGGTGTGGCTGTTTCGATCGCCACCCTGATCGACCTGTGGTACGTCATCCAGCCGACCCAAAAGCTGACTCAGCTGGGACGGTACTTTAAGACTACGTAAGTCCGGTGACGGGCCCAGCGTTAGTCGGCTGTGTCCAGAGCCAGCATCGAGACGGAACGGCCGGCCACCGGGCGCAAGGTCGCCGATACCGGGGGGGTCGTCGCCCTGATCGCCGAGGAAGGCGCGCGTGAGCGCATCGGCGCGATCCTGAGGGAGCAGGGAGTGGAGCTCGCCGCGTTCGAGGACGTGGACGCTCTGCTCGACGAATCCGATTCCAGTCCCTCCCTCGTAGTCGTGTGTGCGCGGGACACGAGCTCCTTCCTTCCGATGTTCATCGAGCCACTGGCGAAGTGCCTGGAGCAGACGCCGCTCGTGCTGGTCTGCGCCGAGATCGAGCGCTGGGAGGTGCGCACGGCTCTGGCGGCGGGCGCCGCGGGCATCGTGCTGCACGAGGACCTCGACTCGGCACTGGGTCCCTGCCTGCAGGCCGTCCAGGCGGGCCAGACCTGCGTGCCCCGAGGGCACTGGCGACAGATCGAGCCACCGCCACTGTCCACGCGCGAGAAGCAGATCCTCGGGTTGGTCGTGATGGGCTACATGAACTGCCAGATCGCCGAGCAGCTGTTCCTCGCCGAAAGCACGGTCAAGAGCCACCTCTCCTCAGCATTCGGGAAGCTCGGCGTGCGCTCGCGCAACGAGGCGGTGAACCTGATCCTCGACCCGGAACGTGGCTTGGGCATGGGCATCCTAGCCTTGGGGGGAGAGCCCCTGGAGCCAGTCCCGACCACGGCGCAATGAGCCTCGACACAACCGCAGGAGTTCCGCTGACCGTGATGGATCACAACGATCCGGAACTGCTCGGCGAGCTCTTGGCCGTGGTCGAGCGTGTGGCGGCCACGGGCGCGTTCACGGGCGCCGCCGCCGTCGAAGAGTTCGAGGCCGACTATGGCGCGTGGTGTGAGGTCCCTCACGCTGTGGGCGTGTCCTCCGGCACCGAGGCGCTCGTGCTGGTCCTGCGAGCGCTCGAGATCGGACCCGGGGACGAGGTTGTCGTGCCGGCCAACTCGTTCATCGCGACCGCCGAGGCGGTCAGCCTCGCTGGCGCCCGTCCGCGGTTCGCCGACGTGGATCTCCAGACGCAGTTGATGACCGCCGAGACGCTCGAGTCGGCGCTCACGCCGGCGGTGCGCTGCGTCATTCCGGTACACCTCTTTGGTCGAACCGTGGACATGGCGCCCATCATGGAGCTGGCCCGGGCCCACGGTCTGCTGGTCGTTGAGGACGCGGCCCAGGCGCACGGAGCGCGCTATCGCGGGCGGCGGGTGGGAACGATCGGCGACGCCGGCACGTTCTCCTTCTATCCGGCCAAGAATCTGGGAGCCTGGGGAGACGCGGGCGCGGTCATCACGTCCCGTGAGGACCTTGCCGACCGGGTGCGTCTGCTGCGCTCCCACGGAGAGAGCCCACGCCATCGCCATCGCGTGGTGGGCACGACCGCAAGGCTCGACGCGATCCAGGCCGCGATCCTGCGCCTGAAGCTCTCCCGCCTGGAGGACTGGAATCAAGCCAGGCGGCTGGTCGCCGACAGGCTGCGCGAGGCGCTGGTCGATGCCGAGGAGATCGTCTCCCCCCCACCGGCTCAGCCCGATGGCGATCATGTCTACCACCAGTTCGTCGTCCGCACCCCACGTCGCGATGTCGTGAGAGACCTCTTGGCCGACCGGGGCATCGCGACCGGTGTCCATTATCCGATACCCATACACCGCTCTGAGGCTTATGAGGCACTGGTCGAGGAGTGCGACCCCGCCCCCCACGCGACACAGCTTGCGGAGGAGATCCTGTCGCTGCCGATCTTCCCCTCGATGACAGAGGAGCAGATCCGACGAATTGGCACGGTCCTGCGCCGATGCTCTACGCGCATCCGCGATTCGGTGCTCGCGTTGCCAAGCTGAAATCCGGAGACGATCATGTCTACTCTGGCTCGCACCCCCTGGGTGCTGCTCCGACGGCGGGGCGCCGCGTGACACAGGAGCGGCCTCAACGTCGGTAGATGGCGCGGACCGTGCTTTGAGTCCTCAACCGGACCCTCCGGGCGGGATTCCGACTGCGCCCTCGAGGTACTCCGCCGAACCGTCCGGACGGATTCCGACCTGCCCCAGGCCCTCCGCTGGAGCATCCGGACGGGATTCAAGTGCGGCGATATTTCATCCTTATCTCCTACCCGCGAGCTAGCTCTGGGCAAAAGCCGGCCCGCAAGCGTCGCGTTGGTGTGGACAGGAGCCACCGACGATGTCGAGCCCTTCGTGGGCAGGGAGAGTACAGCGGTGATAACCACGCCGATCGGGATCACGGTAGTCGGCTTCGGCTACTGGGGTCCAAACATCGTGCGCAATATCGTCGAGCGGCCGGAGTTCCGCCTGATGGGCGTGTGCGAGAGCGATGCCGCTCGCGCAGCGGAGTTCTCACGTCGCTATCCCGGCTGCCCGGTGGAGCACGACCTCGACGCCCTGCTGCTGGACCCTCGGGTGCAGGCGGTGTCGATCGCCACGCCACCGCGCACCCACTATGACCTGGCGCGGCGGGCGCTTGAAGCGGGCAAGCACGTGATCGTCGAGAAGCCGCTCGCCACCAGCGCCGTCCAAGCCGAAGAGCTGATTGAGATCGCCGCGGAGGCCGACCGGGTACTGATGCCGGGACACACGTTTGTTTACAGCCCCCCGGTGAACAAGGTGCGCGAGCTGATCCAGTCAGGGAAGTTGGGCGACGTGTACTTCATCACCTCCTCGCGCATGAATCTTGGCCTGTACCAAGCAGACGGAGTCATCAGCGATCTCGCCCCCCATGACCTGTCGATCCTGCTCTACTGGCTCGACCGTCCGGTGACTCACATAGCCGTGGCCGGCCAGAGCATCTTCCAGGATGGCGTCCCGGAGACTGCATTTCTCACGGTGACGTTCTCGGGCGGCACGACCGCCAACGTCCAGATCTCCTGGCTCGCTCCGCGCAAGATGCGTCAGATGGTCGTGGTGGGCTCCAGGCGGATGGTGTCCTACGAGGACACCTCCTCGGATGAGTCGGTGCGGATCTATGACCGCGGGCTGGACGTCTCGACGGTGGAGGCTCCGGCGACGTTCGGGGAGTACCGGCTGACATACCGCAGCGGGGACATCGTGGTCCCTCGCATCGAAGCGGGTGAGCCGCTGGGATTGGAGCTGGCTGATTTCGCGGATGCGATACGCACGGGTGAGGAGCCGCGTTCCAACGGCGCGCTCGGACTGGAAGTCGTGCGTGCTCTGGAGGCGGCACACCGCTCGATGGAGCGGTCAGGCGATCCGGTCGAGCTCATCGACGGCGAGCGTCCGAGGTATGGCGGGCGTGTCTCGCAGTTCGTCCCGGTCCTCGATCGTCCGCGGATCGACGACAGGGTTCCGATCGCTTGGGGCGCACGTCACCGCGGGGCGCTGAGCTTGCCGTGAGGCTCCCCGCAGACCGTCAGCTCGCCTCGACGACCGCCTCGTCCCCGCATCTCATCTATGACCGGGTCGCTGCTGATGCCTGACGTGGCTCGCTTGGGCACGGAGGCGCAGGTGGCGTCGCTGGATGCTTCTCTCCAGTCGCGCCCTCGTCCGCAGGCCACTCCGCCCCGGGCGGGGATGGTGGTGGCGCGTGGGTATGGGCGGCGGGACTGGTTCCTGCGGCGGCTGCTGGCAGTTACTGACGCTGTGTGCCTGGCTGTGGCGATGGCTGTGGCGATGGCGCTGGTCGGCGGCGCGCGCGGTCATTCCTGGGATGAGTACATGCTCTACGGGTCGATCACGCTGCCGGCGTGGGTGGTGCTCTTCAATATGTATGGGTTGTATGACCGTGACGCGAAGCGGTTGAGCCACTCGACGCTTGACGATCTGCCTTCGCTGTTTCAAGGCCTTCTCTTGGGATGCCTGTTGCTGTGGTGTTGGTTTGTAGTGGTGGCGCCCGCGAAGCTGGTGTTCACGGCGATCCTCGCGTTCGGGAGCCTGGCGATGGTGTTGGTGCTGGCCGGTCGTGTCCTTGTGCGCGCGTGCTTCCGGCGCCTGATCTCGCCCGAGCGGGTATTGCTGATAGGGACGGGGCAGGCGAGCGGTGCCTTGATCGAGAAGATGCGCGCGAAGGCGAGCCTGCGCTTGGAGCCGATCGGGATGGTCAGCTGTAGGGAGTATGCGGGGAATGTGCTCGCGCTGCCGCGGCTGGGCTGCCTCGAGGAGGTCGACCTACCGAGCCTGATGGTCGAGCATCGCGTAGGGCGGGTGGTCGTGGCGGACGCGGAGGTCGAGGGCGAGCGGCTGCTGGGTGTGCTGCGGGACTGCAAGACGGTGTCGGTCAAGGTCAGCCTCCTGCCGGCGACGTTCAGCGCGCTGGGACCGTCCGTCGAGGTCGACGACGTGCAGGGCGTCACGGTGCTGGGGATCAACCCGTCGGTGCTCTCACGCTCCTCGCGCGTGGCCAAGCGCACCCTGGATCTCGCGGGTGCGGCGCTGTTGAGTGTCCTCGCGCTCCCGGTCCTCACGGTGCTGACCGTCGCGATCAAGCTCGACTCGCCTGGTCCCGTGTTCTTCCGCCAGGAGCGCATCGGTCGAGGCGGCGCTCGCTTCCGGCTGTTGAAGCTGCGCACGATGGTTGTCGATGCCGAAGCGCGCCGCGCGGAGCTGCTCGCGCAGAGCAAGGACTCGGGCTGGTTGCACCTCGAGCACGACCCGCGCATCACTCCCGTGGGGCGCCTCCTGCGGCTGGCGAGCCTCGATGAGCTCCCGCAGCTGTGGAACGTGCTAAGGGGCGACATGAGCCTCGTGGGCCCCCGCCCGCTGGTCGCCGCGGAGGACAGGATGGTCGATGACTGGGCGCGCGGGCGACTCGACCTCACCCCAGGGATCACCGGGCTCTGGCAGGTGCTTGGTCGTACCAGTATTCCCTTCGAGGAGATGGTAAAGCTCGACTACCTCTATGTGACGAACTGGTCGCTTTGGGGAGACGTGCGGTTGATCCTACGGACGCTGCCGGTGGTGCTGCGGCGCAGCGGAGCGAATTAGGAGGAGACCGATGGCAAACGTGCTCATAACCGGCGCCGCCGGCTTCATTGGATCACACCTAGCTCAGGGATGTCTGGATCGAGGGTACAACGTGCTCGGAGTCGACTCCTTCACCTCCTACTACGAGCCTGAGCTCAAGCGCGCGAACGTCGCGCAGATGGACGAGCACCCGGCGTGGAGCTTCCTCGAGGGAGATCTCGTGGATCTGGACTTGGACTCCGTTCTGGATGGGATCGAGATTGTCTTTCACCTAGCGGCGCAGCCGGGGGTGCGCATGAGCTGGGGACAGACGTTCGGGGCGTATATCGACGGCAATGTGACCGCACTCCAGCGCCTGCTGGAGGCGTCGCGCTCGGCCGCGCTCGAGCGCTTCGTGTTCGCATCCTCATCGTCGGTTTACGGTGACGCGGATCGGCTTCCCACCAATGAGGAAACGCCTCTGAAGCCGATCTCGCCATATGGCGCGACGAAGGCACTGGGCGAGCACCTCTGCCGGCTCTACCACCGCAGCCATGCGCTGCCCATAGTCATGCTCCGCTACTTCACCGTATACGGGCCACGCCAGCGCCCGGACATGGCTTTCAACAAGCTGATACGGGCAGCCTTGGAGCACGAGGACATAATCATCTACGGGGACGGCGGCCAGACCCGCGACTTCACCTTTGTCCGTGACGCGGTCGACGGCACGATCGCCGCCGCCGCGGATGGGCATCCCGGTGCGGTCTACAACCTCGGCGGCGGCGCCAGGACGTCGATGAACGACGTGCTGGAGATGATCGCCGCTCTCACCGGCGAGGATCTCAACGTTCGCCGCATCGACGCGCAGGCCGGTGACGCCCGCGATACGGCGGCCGACACGAGCCGTGCCCGTACGCAACTCGGCTTCGCTCCCTCGCGTTCGCTCTATGAGGGGCTGAGCGAGCAGGTTGCGTGGCATCGAGGCGAGAGACGGCCGGTGGCGATGGCGCTCGCGCGCGGCGGTGGGGGCAGGGCTGCATGAGCTGCACAGCTGTGTGGAACGTGCTGCGGGGCGCCATGAGCCTCGTGGGGCCCCGTTCGCTGGTCGCCACGGAGGACAGGATGGTCGACGACTGGGCGCGGGGGCGGCTGGATCTGACCCCGGGGGCAGATTGAGCAACCTCACGCTGCTTTCTCCCGAGAACCCACGCTGGCGGACGTTCGCCGTGGGACACGCGACGTCGCCACTGCAGCATCCAGCGTGGCTCGACACGCTCACCGGCGCCTACAGGCTCCACGCCCGGATCATGGCGCTCACCGACTCGCAGGGCTCGATTCTGGCAGGCCTGCCGATGATACGCAGCAAGCTGCCATGGCGAAATAGATGGACCTCGCTCCCCTTCACGGACACACTCGAGCCCGTGGCCAGTGATACCGCGCACCGCGATGATCTGCTGATCGCAATGGCGGAGCACGCCGACGCCGAGCCGATCGTCGTCCGCACGCACGCAGCCCTCCCGGGCTGGTTCTCCCGCCAGGTCGGCACGGTACAGGCGATCGACCTGTCGAACGGCACCGAAGGCGTCCTGCGTGGCGCCAATGCACATCACCGGCGCTCGGTCAACCGAGCTCACCGTCCAGAGGTCGGGTTGACCGCACGGCCCATCACCGGCCGAAGCGAGTTCCTAGATGCCAGCGTGGCCCTCATTGCGCAGTCGCGCCGGAGGCTGGGCGCACCGACCCAGCCACGCCGCTACTGGTCCCGCGTGTGGGAGCTGCACGAGCGAGATGAGGCGCTGACAATCGGGGTGTTCCTTGGCGACAAACTGGTGGCCAACGGCATCTTCATCGTCAGTCGCAATCACGCCGTCTACAAGTACGGTGCATCCGCCCTGACGACCCGCCAGTTGCGCACGAGCTACCTGATGTTCGCGACCGCGTTCGACCATATCGCGGCTCGCGGCGTTCAATCGATGGACTTCGGCATCACCGACTTGCACAACGCATCGCTGCGCAAGTTCAAGGCGCGCTGGGGCGGCGAGGAGCAGCCGGCGTATTTTTCCGCAACCGACGCTGGCATGCTTCCGGACACGCTCGAGCCGGGGCAACTCTTGACCACCATGATCCAACGCGCGCCCGTGTTGGTTGGACGTGCCGTCGGCTCACTTGCGTACCCGTTCGTTGCCTGATGGCCACCAACGGAGCTTTGATGGCCACCACCGGACTCGACCCGAGCCGTGGCGCCCTGGCCTCGACTATCGGTCCGCTCGTAGACGAGCCCACGGCCTCGGTGCTCGCAGCCACGGACCGCGCGCTCGTCGAGCACTGGCGCGATGAGCGCTGGAGCGCCCTCGAACAGCGGGCAGGCTCCCTGGCTCCCCGTGAGACTGCCCAGTGGTATGAGAGCTTGGTCTTCGAACGCTGGAGGGAGGACACGAACACGCGCGGCCTGCCCTCGTTCATGCTGGAGCTGTTCTATGGAGTCAAGCGCTTCATCCCACGCTCGGTTCAGCTGGCGATGCGCCGGAGGCTGATCAAGCGACAAGGCTCCCCGGTGTTTCCGGCGTGGCCGTTTGAGGTCGCCGGGACCGACCTTGTCCGAATCGCTCTTGCCGACGCTCTGCTGGATCGCGGAGTGGACGCCGTGCGGTTCCCTTGGTTCTGGCCCGAAGGCTCCAAGGCAGCAGTGACGCTCACACATGACGTCGAGTCGGCGGACGGCCTCGCACAGGCATCGAAGACCGCCGGATGGGAGGAGCAGCACGGTTTCAGATCCTCGTTTAACATCCTGAGCGATTCGTATCCGATCGACATGGAGCAAGTCGTCTACCTGGCCAACCGCGGCCATGAGATAGGTTCTCACGCAATCCATCACGACCGATCCCTGTTTGCGTCCCGTGATTCATTCGAGGGACAGCTCCCGTTGTTGCGTGAGGCTGCCAAGCGACTCGGCGCTGTCGGCTTTCGTTCCCCCGCCACGCATCGCGTGGTCGAGTGGCTCGCTGAGCTTCCGTTCTCCTACGACTGCACGATGCCGCACTCAGATCCCTACGAGCCGATCCCGGGCGGGACCGCAACCGCGTGGCCATTCTTTCACGGTAACGTCGTTGAGCTACCCTACACCGCTCCACAGGACCATACACTGTTCAACCTCCTCGGCCACCGAGACTGCTCACTCTGGCGGCAACAACTCGACAGGATCGTTTCGTGCAATGGCCTGTTCCAACTTATTACGCACCCCGACCGCGAATATCTTGGTCGATCGGTGATCGGCGCCGCCTATCGCGAACTGCTCGAGGCGATCGCGCACCGTAACGACGTATGGGTCGCGCTTCCACGAGACATCGCCGACTGGTGGCAGCGTCGCATGGAGGGGCTCACGCCGCGCAACGACGGCAGAGCAATATGGACCGGATCCGAGATCGAGCTCACATTTGACGCATATCTCGAGAATGTTTGAGTCATTTATGGGCGCCCGCGGGCAAGCCGCTCCAGATGTGGTGATGGTCCTAGAGAACTGCGGCTACCCGCTGGACGCTCGCGTTCGCATGGAGGCAGAGAGCCTGGTCGAGTCGGGCCTGTCGGTAGAGGTCCTAGCGCCGCGCGAGCCCGATCGGCCCGTCCGGGAGCTCGTCCGTGGCGTTCGCGTAACGCGCGTCCCCCTACCAGAGGGTCACGGCAAGCTCCTGGGCACCGGGCTCGAGTACCTCGCCGCATCCTGCGTGATCACCGCAGCGGTACTACGACGGTTGGCCCGCACGCGCAGCGGAACTCTGCATGTACATAACCCGCCCGATTTCTTCTTTCCCTTGCTTTGGCTCGCTCGCTGGTGGGGTTGGTCAACTGTCTTCGATCACCATGACGACGCGGCCGGAATGCTGCAGGCCAAGCTAGGCCGCGCAACGCCCGTGGAATCATTGTTGGCGTGGATGCGCGACCAGTCGGCAACGGCGGCCGATTTGACGATCACGACTAACGACACGCAACGCGAACTTGTCGCAGTTGCTGCCCGCCGCGTAATCGTCGTACGCAATAGTCCACCTGTGTGGTTTGCCGATCACCGGTCATCGCCTCCCTCCGGTCGCGCCAGGCTTGTGTTCCTCGGCGAGATCGGAGTGCAGGATCGAGTCGAGCGAGCGATCGACATCTTGTCGCAACTCCTAAACGACCGGCGAGTTGACGTCGAGCTCCTGATCATCGGCGACGGACCGCAGCGCCGAACAGTAGAAGAGCGCGCTCGACAGCTGAACGTCTCTGACCGCGTCACAATCACGGGATGGGTCCCTTTCGAGGAGGTTCCGGTCCTGCTCGCGTCTGCACACGTGGGTCTTGACACGGCGCCTCCGACCGAGGTCAATCACGGCTCAACGATGGTAAAGATCCTTGAGTATCTGGCCCTCGGGCTGCCGGTTGTCGCGAGTGCCCTGCGAGCGACGGAGGTGACCGGTGGTGATGCCATCGTGACGATCGCCGAGGATTCGGTCGAGGCGTTTATCACCCCCCTCATCGAACTGTTGACATCGACAGATGCCTGGCAGGCAAGCGCCGATAGGGCAAGGGCCCGAGGTATGCAGCTTCAGTGGCCGGTGCAGGCAGAATGTCTCATACACGCATACCGAAAGCTCGGCGAAGTATTTGATCCCGATGAGGAAAATGTCGTGTGTAGGCCCTCGCATGGATAGGTATGAGCCGGAGCACCAGGCTGGACTACGCCTACGCGCTGGTGACGGAACTCGCGGCGGTGTAATAGTGCGACCCGGCGATCGTTTCTCGTAGCATCGCGACCATGTGCGGAATCTGTGGACTAGCAGGGCGAGCGACCGATCTACCACCTCTTGAGCCTGTCGTCCTGCGGGCCATGACGGAGGCGATCGTTCACCGGGGTCCCGACGAGGACGGCCATCACGTTGCCCCGGGGATTGCGATGGGGATGCGGCGGCTGAGCATCATCGATCTCGCTTCCAGCCACCAGCCGCTTTCCAACGAGCGCGGCGACATCTGGACGGTCTTCAACGGGGAGATCTTCAACTTCCCGGAGTTGCGCCGCGAGTTGCAGGGCCACGGGCATCGGCTGGCGACCGCGGGCGACACTGAGACGATCGTGCATGTCTATGAGGAGCACGGGATCGACTTCCCCAGACGGCTGCGCGGGATGTTCGGGATCGCGGTGTGGGACGAGCCCCGCAGGCGGCTGGTGCTGACGCGCGATCGGATGGGCGTAAAGCCCATCTACTACGCCCTCACGCCGCGTGGCCTCGCGTTCGGCTCGGAGATCAAGTCGCTGCTCGCCGGCGGTCTCGTGGAGCCGCGCCTGGACCCGCTTGCGGCCGAGCTGTATCTCGCCTACGGCTACGTGCCGGGGCCGCGCACGCTCTTCGCGGACGTCCGCAAGCTGGCGCCCGCGACCACGCTCGTGTGGCAGGACGGAGAGCTGAAAGGGGAGTCGGTGTACTGGACGCCCTGGGAAGGTGCCGAGCCCTCCGGCGCGTCGTGGGAGGAGGACCAGGAGACCCTGCTGCGGCTGCTGCGCGATTCGGTCCGCGCCCGCATGATCAGCGACGTGCCGCTGGGGGTCATGTTGAGCGGGGGCCTTGATTCGAGCCTAGTGACGGCGCTGATGTCCGAGGTCAGCACGCAGCCCGTCAAGACATTCTCGGTCGGGTTTGAGGAGGACGCGCAGGCCAACGAGCTGGCCGATGCACGCCGCGTCGCGCAGCGCTTCGGCACCGACCACCACGAGTTGCTGACAAGCGCCGTGGAGCACCCGTCGCTGCTCGAGGAGGCGCTGTGGCATCTAGAGGAGCCGATCGTGGACCTGTCATTCCTCGGCTTCCTCCTGCTCAGCCGGCTCGCGCGAGAGCACGTGACGGTGGCGCTCTGCGGTCAGGCGGCCGACGAGCTGCTGGGCGGCTACCCCAAGCACGCAGTCGCCCGCGCGGCCGACCATCTCGCACGGGTGCCCGCTCCCGGGCGAAGCGCGGTCGCGGCCGTCGGCTCCAGGTTGCCGGAAGGCTCCCGCCTGGGCCGGGGCCTGCGCGCTATGACGACCGAGGATGACGCCGAGCGCCTGCTGCAGATGAGCCGGGTGGTGCTGGAGAGCCAGCGCAGGGCGCTGCTCAACCCGGCGTTCCGCAGCACGGAGGCCGATCGCGAGCTGCGCCAGGTCATTCGCTCGCGCGCCAGCGGACGCACCGGCAGCGTCCTGCGCGAGACACTGTTTCTCGACACAAAGCTCGCGCTCGTGGACCTGATGTTCCTGTACTTCGACAAGATGTCGATGGGGACCTCGCTCGAGGTCCGCGTACCTTTCGCCGACCACGACGTCGTCTCGTTCTGCATGGGTCTCCCCGACGACCGGCGGATAACTCGCGGTCGGCGCAAGGAGATCCTTAGGCGCGTGAGCCGCGGCCTGCTCGACGACGCTACGATCGACAAGAAGAAGCGCGGCTTCTTCCGCGGTGCCTCCTCGAGCTGGCTGAACACCCATCGCGACGGGATGGTCCGGGATGCGCTGCTGGACGAGCGCGCCCGTGGCCGGGGCATATTCGAGCCGACTGCTGTGCAGAACCTGATCGCCCGATCAAGCGGCACTGGACGAGCGGGCGAGCCGCTTCTAGCCGTTCTACTCCTCGAGCTGTGGCATCGCTGCTTCATCGACGCTGATGGAGCAGGTCAACGCCTGGCGGCAGAGGCACGCACATCGGGTAAGCAGGCAACCTCCGGTATCGCGCTGAACCAATGAATGTACTTTGGCTGACTAATATGTGGCCGGATCGCGAGCGCCCTTGGTATGGCTCGTTCGTATACAGCCAGGCGCGCAGCCTCGAGCGTATCGGTGTAGATCTCGATGTGCTGTACGTTCCGGGCTACCGATCCTCATTTGAGTACATACGGGGAGCGCTCGAGGTCATTAGGAGACGCAAGCGCCGGCGACATGACCTAGTGCATGCACATTATGGCCACTCTGGAGCGCTGGCCCGCTTGCAGACCAAGACACCAACTCTCTTGTCCTACTGTGGCGACGACCTCCTGGGAGCCCCTAAGCCCGATGGCGTGGGCCTCACCCGCCGTAGCCGCGTCGAGGCTCGAGCTTTTGCGCAACTTTCTCGTGTGCTGTCGGCCACTATTACCAAGTCGGAGGAGATGGAGTTTCGGCTTCCCCTAAGCTCGCGACAACGTAACAGCGTTGTACCGAATGGCGTTGACTTGTCGCAGTTCGAGCCGATAGCCAAGCAGGTGGCCCGTGGTCGGCTCGGCTGGAGTAACGCACGAAAGAATCTCTTGTTTGTCGGAAATCCTGAGTTTCCCCGCAAGAATGTGAGACTTGCCCTGGCTGTCCGAGACGAGCTGCTGCGACGCGGTATGAAGGTGGAGCTGCGCGTAGCGTGGCAGGTAGAGCCGAACGCGATGACCGTGTGGATGGCCGCCTCCGATGTGCTGCTATTTCCGTCGCTCTTCGAGGGTTCGCCCAACACGGTTAAGGAGGCCATGGCGATGGAACTGCCTATTGTCAGCGCGCGGGTGGGCGATGTCCCAGAGCGCTTCAGGGATGTCGAGGGAGCCTTCATCTCTGAGCGCGACCCAACGATCATGGCCGACGCGGTCGAATCCGCTCTAGGTTACGACCGGGCGCCTATGGCTCGTGCCGCGATTTCTGAATTGAGCATCGACAAGGTCGCGAACCGAATTGTGTCCCTATATCGGTCACTAATCTAGCGTACCCCGGACTCAAGCGCGGTAGATCGCTCGGATGGCTCGCCAAGAAACGCATACTGCAAGCATGAGACCTCTACGTCCGGCGACTTCCGTGTTGTACATCGGCGGCTTCTCGCGTAGCGGGAGTACTCTGCTCGCGTACCTCTTGGCAAACGTCGACGGGTTTCGTCCGGTCGGAGAGCTGCTTGAGCTCTGGACTAAGGGGCTCGTGCTCGACAATCTCTGCAGTTGCGGCGAGCGGTTCTCCGCCTGTCCCTTCTGGACCTCGGTCGGCGAGCGCGCGTTCGGTAGCTGGAACCGGACCAACGTGGATGAGCTGGCGGCGACGAGCATTGCCCTAGCCACTAACGCTCGCCTCGTCCCGGCCTTGCTGGCGCGAGGGCGTGAGCCGGCGCGACTGACGCGCTTTCGGGAGCACACAGTACGCGTCTATCGAGCGATCAGCGAGGTGACAGGCTGCTCCGTCATCGTCGACTCGAGCAAGGGAGCATCGTATGCTCTGCTCGTGGCTGCCGACCCCGAGGTGCGCCTCAGGGTCATACATCTCGTCCGTGACAGCCGTGGCGTCGTGTTCTCATGGACCAAGCAGGACATCGTCAAGCCGGATGTCGAGGGCGGCGGCGCTACGATGGACACCTACGGGACAGGTGCTACTGCACTCCGCTGGAGCTACCACAACGTGCTCTTCGAGTTCTTTCGGCTGAGGCGGATTCCCCTTGCCACGATGCGCTACGAGGAGCTTGTTGCTGCGCCGGCAGTCGAGTTGGAAAGGTCACTGCGCCGAGTTGGCCTTGCCGCAGATGATGTGGCGCGTAGGACTCTCGCCTCGGGCAGCGTCTCGCTTGGTGACGCGCACACGATCGGCGGGAACCCTATGCGCTTCCGCGGGCGCGAGCAGCCTGTCCGACTGGACGACGAGTGGCGCCGCGGCGTACCGAGCGACGTGCGCAGACGGGTCACAATGCTCACTTGGCCGTTGCTCCTGCGCTATGGCTATCTGGGCACGCCCATTCAAGGGATGATGGCTAAAGTTACACTTCCACATCGCGATGTCGATTCTTGATGGCAGCCCGGAAGGGCGCCACTTAGGTCACATGCCCCAACACCGCGAATCCCCAGTGCTTGCAAGCAATCAGGGAGCCGGCGCCGGAAACCCGGAAAGGTGGACGCGGTCCAGCCGACGCTCGCAGCTATATCCCGCCGTCGCCGGGGCGCGTCCGATGCGCAAGTCCGGTGCGTGCCCTGCCGTTGCTCTTTCATGCTGAATATTGCGACGAGACATCGCCGTAGCCGACGGATCTTGCGAGATAGCGCGCCTCCGTGGGCGGTCCGACTGACGGGGAAGGTGGACGACGGAGGAATCCCTATGCCGCCGCCGCCTCCAACATGCCTTCCGGGCTGGCAAATCGGTCCTCCAGACTTCGTTGGCGTTGGTGTGCAGCGCAGCGGGACGAGCCGCTGGTTTGATCTGATTGCCTCACACCCAGAGGTGTCTCAGTCGACGACCAAGGAGCTTCACTATTTCGACCGATTTTACGCTGGCGGGTACACGGCAGCTGATGCGACCGGCTACCACGAGTACTTTCCCAGAGACGGCAGCCGCAAGGTGGGTGAGTGGACGCCCGTATACATGAGCGCTCCCTGGATACCAAGACTACTTGCCAGTGCGGCCCCAGACGCGCGTCTGCTGGTGTCGGTGCGCGATCCCGTCGAGCGCTACCTATCCGGTCTCGAGCACGGCACGAGAGCCGCATGGGAACGCGGCACTCTGCTTAGCCAACTCACGCCACTCGAGACGTTTATGCGAGGCTTCTATCATGCCCAGCTTGTCGGACTGCTTAGACATTTCGACCGTTCGCGGGTCCTGGTTTTGCAGTATGAGCGTTGCGTGAAGGAGCCTCTCCACGAGCTACGGCGGACGTTCGAGTTCCTTGGACTCAGAGACACCGAGTTCTTACCCGACGTTGGCGCTCGTATCAACGCCAGCCGGAGCGAGAAGCCGATGCTTGATCCCGACACTCGAAAGAGCTATGTGCGGGCCTACAGCGAAGATGTAGCGAGTCTGATCGACTCCTTTCCGGAGATCGACGTTCGCCTATGGCCGAACTTTGCCCAGCTGGCAGGCTGACCGCGCTCCACATTTTGTTGTGCCGGACCTTGTGTTGAACACGTGCGCGGAGAGTGTGGAGGCCCGAGGTCGAGCGCGTGTTGGAGCTGCTCACCGCCCGGGGAACTGACTAGCGAATCAGGACGGCCCGGCTGTGGCCGGGCACCTGCCTACCGTTGTCCACCCACAAAATGGCACGGTACAGACCGACGCGGCGGATGCGCACGACCCGGCTGAAGCGCGATGCGCTCGCGCTTGCGCGTCTGACCTTCGTGCCCGCGACGTTCAGCGGCTTGTGACCGGAGTGCAGGAGCTGAAAACCTACCGAGACGCCGACCTCGGCGGGCTTGACTGAGCCATACAGGCGCACGAACCCAGGGCGCCCGGTCGAACGTACGTGCAAGCTCAAGCGCACCGCGACGCGCTCGATGACGGCGTGGCTGTTGACGGACGGCGTTTCGAGCGTGGCGACGCGGAACTGGGTGTTTTCCAAGAGGTTCGTGACGGTAAACGTAAAGTTGCCGCCAGCGTCGGTAACCTCGGGGTTGCCGGTGTCCTTGAAGCCCCTCAGATAGGGAAACGGGGTGGCCTGCAAGACAACCTTGTGGTTGGCGGCGCCCGTTCCCGAAAGGACGCCACTCACCAAGAACGAGTTTCCAAACACGACGGGGTCGGGCGTCGCGGCGATCTTGAACGTGAGCGGGATCTTCTTGGTCGTGAAGGCGACATCCAGACCATCGGTGGTGCCAGCCGCGTTCGTCGCAACGATCCGGTAGTGGTAAGTGGTGTACGGCTGCAGCCCGGCGATCGGCTGGCTCACCTTGACTTCCGCGGTTCCTCTGCCCACTGAAGCAGGCGAGGTTTGGGCACCGTAAGCGGTCGTCGTACCGTACTGGAAGAGGTAGCTCGTTTCAACGCCGCGCGGGTTGACGCCGCCTTTGAGCGTAGCGGAGGAGGTGCTCAGCTGCGGGGAGGTTCCAGTGTACACAGACGGGGGCTTGGGGGCAGGCGCGGGAGTGGCTGCCTGCGAGGAGAGCGGCAGCGCCGGCACTGCGCTCGCCAGCAGCGCGCCGGTCAGCGTGAGCCGTCGATTGGTCATGAGAGTCGTCATACCGAATAACTCCCCTGCTTTCGCGATTCTTGCGCGCCTGCGGCCTGTCCATCCCGGCCTTTGGATTCTATTGGCCCTAACCCGCCGGGCTGCCGGTCGATGCGGCGCCGCGTGGACCTCGGGCTCAAGCGCGACCGAGTTGACCGTTAAAGCCGGTCGACTTCGGCACCGATCGTTTCGGAGGCCGGCGGCCAATAGCGCCGCCGCCGCGCTGCCAGTGCCGGTAGGATGATGGACTCCTCCTCGACCCCGGTGCGTGACAGCATGTGCCGCGAGAGGAAGTGGAGCATCCAGTAAGCAGCGACGAGGACGCCAGCAAGGTAATTAGGCCCGAGTACATAGGTCAGCGGGGAAAGAGCAATCGATCCGACGAGTACGCCGAGGCTGATCACGAACAGCTTGCGCGACTCGCCGAATGCCTGTAGAAGTCCTGAGTTCACCCCGAAGAACAACTCGGCGGGAGCAGCGAGCAGGATGATCAGAAGCAGTGGTTCTGCACCCACGTAGCTGCTCATCCCGACGCTGTCGAAGACGACACGTAGAGCGTGAGTGACCCACAGCAGACCATCGAGCGCAAGGAATATAGCCGTAACGAGCATGAGATCGCGGCTCCCCGGCACTGTGATCCGCGTGCCGCGCTTCCGCTCGACGGCCGCGATCGGCAGCAACGCAATGAGGAAGGACGAGCGGAGCCGTTGTGGGATCGTGTATACCAGCAACGCAAGATCGAAGAGCGCGACCTCACGGTAGGAGAACTGCGCAAGCGATATTCGGGGCAAGACCGCCAGCAGAAGCACTGCGAGGTTCGCAAGAGCGAGCCAGGCCGAAAACCCGAGGATGTGTCGCGTTGTGGCTTCCGGATCGGGCTCGTCCGCGACGTGGGGAGCGCGCCGCAGCGCGGCGCGTCCGCACAGTCGAGCGGCGCCATAAGCACCGAAGTTACCGATATAGAAGCTCGCCAGCACCCAAGCGACGTCGATGCGGATGCCGGACGCTATCAGCAGCACGAGTGCGAGCGTCTGCAGAACCATGTTTGCAGGCTGGATTGAGGCAGCGGCCCAGATCATTCCCTTGCCGCGAGCGAACCCGGCATAAAGTCCGGCCCAGATCAACGGAGGGACAGCGACTGCGGCCATGAGCGAGTCCGCCGCCGAGCCGGTGACGTCATACGTCACGGCGGCCATCACGACGGCGGCGGCCGCAGTGGGGCCGACCACGGCGATCGAGGAGGCGTGCAGCAGATCACGATCTCGGCGTAGACCGACAGTGCGGGCAGCCAGCCGCGACACCGTCGCCGGGATCCCGTACGATCCAATAACCGTCGCGGCGCTAAAGATACTGAGGAGCAGGGCTACGCGGCCGTAATCGCGGACCGACAGCTCGCGAACCGAGAGGTATCGGTACACAAACTGGAAGATTACGAGCGAGCACGCGCTCCCGAAGAGGATGAGCGAATCTCGACCGGCTCGGCGCCACATCGTTCGCTCTCGCCTGCTGCCCACTACCGCCGCTCGATTTTACGCAGCGTCACGCCCACGAACAGCATGAAATACCACTCGCTGTCGGTCGACACTTGCGTGTTGTGGAACATGCTGTCGAGGATGACCGCGATCGTCGTCGCGAATGCTACTGCCGCAACTTGCCCACTTGGCGTAAAGCGCGATCCGCGCGCTACTGTGAGAAACGATCTGCTCAAGCTGAAGAGGGCTGACCCGTACACGACGAGTCCGACCAGGCCCGTCTCGATCGCGAGCCACAGGAATAGATCGTGTGGCGGGTATTCGACATACTTTTCGGACTGTGGCACGTATACGCTGGTGTTCGACGTGTGGGCCCCGCTCCCGATCAGAGTCGTGCCCAGGTCGGCCGATTCAAGCTTGTGCAGCTCATTCGACCAGATTGCTTCCCGCCCAGTTAGGACTTGCGCCGTACCCGATGAGTGCAGGCGACCTTCCGCGCGGGAGATAAGCGATGCGCTGCCGACCACTTGGACGACCGCGACGGCGCCGGCGACGGCGATCGTGGCAAGCCGCACTCGGGGGCCAATTGCGCTGGTGGACCGTACCTGCCAGAGGGCCGCCCAGACGACGAGCATTACCACGAGCGCGATAATGTCCGCGCGCGTAAAGGTGACGACGATGCCGATCGACACGATGGCGAGTGTTGTGAGGTCGGCGCGGACCCTGTATCTGTCGCGGCGCAGTGCGTAACGCAGGAGCACGAATCCAGCACAGATGAGCAGGAATTCGGCAGTCCCATTCGCGCTGCCGAGCACACTCGTCGCACGATACGGGCCACTGATCTCAGCCTGCGATTGAAGAGTAAGACCAGAGCCGAATGTGAACTGGGCGAGCGCGCCGACCGCTACGAGGACGCCGGCTATGCCCACAGCACGAGCCAGCGCAAGCAGCCGCTTCTCATCATCGATTACATAGTAACCAATGAATGCGAGGACGACCCCACCCACAATCTTAAACAGGTCGCTCAGGCCGGCTGCGTGGAAGGGCGTTATCAGCTCGGCCAAGGCGTACACGACTGCAAACATCGCGAACGCCCTGAGTGGGAACGGGAGAGGACGGGATCCGCGCCGGCTGTGCAGCCCCACGACGGCGATCCCGAAGCCGAGGACGACTGTGACTCCCAAGAGCTGGCTGATAGAAGCGCTGACGCCGCCGGTCTTTTCAAGTTCCCCGTTGCTCAGAAGGACATGTACCACTCCCCAAGAGCCCGCGAACGCAAGCAAGGCCGGCCGCGGTCGGAAGATGCACAACGCCATCACCCCGAGCGCGATAACCCCACCGAGGACCGTCTCCACGGCGCCCCGGTCGAATGCGGTGTAGGCAAAGGCGATGTCAACTCCGGCAACGACCACCAGCGCGGGCATCCAGCGCCTCACTGCGGCAAAGTAGCTCGCCGGCTCATCGACGTGGCGCGCCACAGGGAGCGCAGTCGAACTCATGGTCCGCAGATCATCGTGGCCACCCGCTCAGCAGCCCGTCCGTCCCAGAGGAACAGATACTCGGAGAACTCTTTGACTACGATACGGTCGATCTTCTCGGGCATCGTGCAGTCGCGTGAGCGCAGGGCTGGCTCCAGGTGGGCGACCGGGATGCCCGGCTCGACGGCCACGAGCCTCGCGGCAAGCGTCGAGTTGGCGTCGCCTGGGACGATCGCGAGATCGGGGTGTTCAAGTGCTTTTCAGTGGATGCAAGGTGCCGCGCTTGGCACTGCCGGTGAGACCTCGACAAATAGAAGCTGCTCCTGGATCTACGGGGTCCGATGGTCCTACAACGCTGCGCACCGGAGATTTCTTATGGCGCGCCCGAAAGTTTCTAGGCGCAGGGACGGTTTTTAGCGCGTAAGGCCCGCGGCGATCTGAAGGGGAAACATCCACGTGCAGCAAGCCTCCGAAACGCTCAGTCTCGAAGATGCCCTAGGCGTCCTGCGCCGCCGTATGCCCTGGATCGTGCTCTGCGTCGTTCTCGTCGCGGGGGCGGCCTACGGCTTCTCCAAGCACCAGACCAAGAAGTACACGGCGAGCGCCTCGCTTGCCTTCAGCAACAACTCGCTCAGCCAGCAGATCGCTGGGCTCTCGCCCGGCAGCAGCAGCAGCAGCAGCTTGCTGGCCCAGCAGGCGAGCAACCTCGAACTCGTCAGGCATGGCGAAATGGCAGCAAAGACCGCGAGCCTGCTCGGTCACGGGCTGACCGAGGAAAAGATCAGCGAAAGCTTGAGCATAGCCGGGCAGGGAGAATCGAACAACGTCGATGTCTCGGCTACCGTGACCTCCCCGGCGCTTGCGGCCGAGATCGTGAACACCTACGCAGGCCAGTTCGTCAAGGAACAGCAGAGCGCCAACCACCTGTACTTCAAGTCCGCGCTCGCGCTCGTCAACCGGCAGCTCGACGCCCTCCCGCCGCGAGAGCGATTCGGTGCGGCCGCAGCGGATCTCCAGAACCGCGCGCAGACGCTGGACCTCCTCTCAGAACTAAAGTACGGCAACGTCCAGATCGCTCAGAAAGCGCTGGCGCCTACCGGCCCCTCCTCGCCGAACACATCGAAGAACACGGTTCTCGGTGGGCTGCTGGGCCTACTCATAGGTCTCGGTGTCGCCTTCGTGATCGAGCACTTCGACCGCCGGATCAGGGGGCCGGAGGACCTGCAGGCGATCTATCGCCTTCCGCTGCTCGGTGTCGTCCCCAAGAGCGGCGCGCTTTGGCGTTCCGCACGGCACCATCGAGGAAAGGGGGTAGCTCTGCCGCCCGCCCAGGCCGAGGCGTTTAGTCTGATTCGCGCTCACCTGCGCTTCTTTAAGATGGATCGTGGCCTAAGCACAGTTGTAATCGCATCGGCCGCGCCGCGCGACGGTAAGACCACCATCGCTCGCCACCTGGCTGGAGCGGCGGCGAGGATGGGCTCACGGGTGCTGCTCCTAGAGGTGGACCTCCGGCATCCGACGCTCGCCCCACAACTCGAAATCCAGTCCGGGCCAGGCCTTGCTGACGTGCTGATCGGCGCCATCCCGATGGGCGAGGCCACTCAGCCGGTCGAACTGGAGGCCCCGCCCGGCAAGGGGACCAGGGGACGGACGCTGGACGTGCTGGTCGCCGGCGCCGGGCTGCCCCCCAACCCGGGCGAGCTGCTCGAGAGCCACGCGATGGATGCCGTGCTCGAGCGGGCGAAGTCCGCATATGACCTCGTGGTAATAGACACGCCGCCGCTCACCGCCGTCTCGGATGCGTTCCCGCTGCTTACCAAGGTCGACGGTGTCGTCATCGTAGGCTGGGTCGGGCGCAGCCGACGTGACGCCGCGGAACGACTCCACCAGGTTCTCGCCAGCAGCGGCGCACCCGTGCTGGGAGTCATCGCCAACGGCTCGAAGTCGGGCGGCCCCGGCTCTTACGCCTCCGCCAGGGGCGAGAAGTCGTCTCCTGCCGTCGCATCGGCCAATGGCGCCTCTCCAGCCGGGGAGCTCGTCCCGACTACCAAGGTCTGAAGCGGCCAGCTTCAGCGCAGCGTTTTGTCGGGTCCAACGCCAGACGAGTCATCGTCAACAGATACCGGCCCAGCATGCCCGCGCCGCGACCCAGGTACGATCTTGCCCGCCGCTTCGGTGCGCGTCGGTCGAGCTCGTCCAAGACCTCGCGTGGCAGCAGCACCCGGCGCCTCACAAACGCGCCAAAGCCCCCAGGCGGCGCCAGCAGCCCGTCGATCAATCCGATGTCGGCATAGAGCTGGGACTGGCTGGTATGCGGGTTGGGGTTCGCCAGCCGCATAGCGATGCGGTCGCGAACACCCAGCGTGCGCATGTCTCCAAAGACTTGCGTAGTGGGTAGACCCACTACCTTCTCGGCCACCTTGGCGGCCACCCGAACGACGCGCGCGAGCGCCGGATAGGCCCGCAGCAGCTCATCGAGCGCGCCGGGCTGCAACTCGGCACCATAAACATCCCACCACGCGCTCAAGTCGGTGGCCAGGCGGAGGTCGATGAAGCCATCGCGGGCATAGAAGAGCAAGAGGGCGACGAGCTCATCGGCGGGGGCGGGACGCCAATCGCCCGGTGGATCCTCCGCGGGAGGCAGCAGTCGCTCGCGCGCAAAGCTACGCTCATAACAATGCACCCGCCAGTGGAGCTCCACCGGCGGTAGCTTCTGCCGCTCGTGGACGAGCAGAAAGTGCAGCTGAGGCAGGCCGGAGGGGTCGACGTGGTCGGTGGGGGCCCCGTAGCCCAGTCCACGCACGACCTCCACTGCCGCGTGCAGCTGCTCCGGCGCCACGAGCAGATCGATGTCGCTGGAGAGACGCCGACCGGGATCGCCGTAGATGGCCTCGCCCAGCAACGAACCCTTCAGAGGCGTCGAGCGAATCCCCACATCGGCGAGCATGACCATCACGCGCAAGGAGATGAGTTGTAGCGAGGCGCCCTGCCGACGCCCCGCCTCCAGCGCCTGTTCCACCGCTGCGACAAAGCCATCGCTCGCCTGTCCCTCCGCCAGCTCCAGGATGCGCGGACCCAAAGCGGGCAGCAGCCTTCGCAAGCGCAGCGTCTCGGCGAGCCGTGACCAGTCCACGTCCGCCATCAGTCCCCCAGCATGCTCACGCATGTCCTGTCGGCGTGCGGCGATGCCGGCACTGAGCAGAATGACCTGCCGTTCGGCCTGGGAGAGAGCCATTCGGTTCAGTGCCGTGACCCGTTTCGCCGCCTGGACCCGTTTCGGTGCAACTTCATCTTCAGCAGCTGTAGGTGGTTCCAGGGGAACAAGGCCATGAGCTGGCTTGGTGGCTTGCCTTCGAAGTAGCCGCCTGGCCCGAGGTACGGGTTGGTCCCGGTAGGCGTCGGGTCCTGGCCGTAAAAGCCAATGTTGAGGCCACCTGTGAGGCAGACGAAGATCCCGTAGCGCTGCGCCGCTTCGGCGATCATCAACGTCAACCGTGGAAGATGCAAAGCGGCGAGGTTCAGAGAGGGGTGCAGACGCAGGTGGGCGCCCTCGGGCAGCGCCAGCGGGTCGCTGGATTTCCCGTCGGTCCGTTGAGCCGGCGAGGAATAGACCCTGGCGCGCACGTTGGGAAGGGACAAGCTCAGAGCGTGGTTGATCTGTCCGCGCTGAAGATCTTCCAGAGTGATCAACCCACCCACCATCGAAAACGAGCACGACGAAGCGCCCCACCCAGCCTTGGCGCCCGGCCATGCTTCCGGTCCGTAGACACCCGGATTGGACGACACGTTCTGCATCGCGCCACCGAAGCCGGCATACCAGCCTTCGGCGCCATGCACCAGACGCCAGAATTCCCACAGCCGATCGGTGCTGGGCTGCCACACCACCAGAAACCCATCCGTGCCCGCAGCCGGCTGAGCATTCGCGGGCAACGGGACCTTGCTCCAGGCGCTTTCAAGAGCGGGGACGAGGTTCGGATTGTGCAAGGCCACCGGCATGTTGGGTTGGTCGGCGGGCACGGTGTAGACCGGGACGCTGTAGGAGGTCGTGCTGATCGTCGTATGCGGCGCGCCGCCCGTTTCCTTGCCATGAGCGATTTCCGCGTCCAGAGCGCCCATCACCGCTGGCGAGCTCGAATCCAACGGCGCGTCGGCAGCCAGCGGTTCATTCCAGAAGCTTGTAGGCGAGAAGAAGCGAAAAGGAGCCGCTGGTTCGACCGGCGCAATCGGTTCGCTCACGGGGGTCGGTTCGCTCACTGGGGTCGGTTCGCTCGGCGTGGTCGGTTGGCCCGGCGACGAGCCCGAGCCACCTGGTTCCGACGAGGCCGGCCCCGAGCCCGACCGCTTCGGAGAGACGCTCGGCTTGGTCCTGCTCGTCTTCTTCTTGACGACGCACGACTTGCCGGTCTTTCGATGCTTACCGGCCGTTCGACGCTTGCCGCCGCGTGCCGCGGCGACGCACTTGGTCCGCCGCGTAGACGATGACTTCTTGCTGCTCGCCCGCCGCTTGGAAGCGCGTGAGGCGCCCACGTCATGTCCACCAGCGCGTGAGGCGGACGCGCTGGAGCGATGTGCACTCGCGTCAAGGCTGGACGTGGCGGCCATCGACAGCATCGCGCCTGTGAACAGCAACCAGATCCGAATCGCGATCCGGCGACGAGTACGCAGCATGCGACCTCCTTGTCTTTGGGGATACCCCGACGACAGCCCCGCAATCGGACGTGCGCCAGTTGTTATCGGACGGAGCACCTCGAACCTGGCGCGCGAGCATGTGCGCCTGGACGTCTATCTGGGCGCCGCAGGGTCGCGGCACTGCCGGCGCCCTCACCGAGGAGCGCCGATGCACCTCGCGTACCTTGCCGCGCACCGCCCCTGGCGACTGTGCGCTTGCATTCCAAGCCGCGCGACGCGCACTGCACCCTTGGTTTTGCGCAGCAACCTGCCAACAATACCACTGGTTTTGTTCAGCAACTACCCTCATGATCATTGGTTTTGAGCAGTTTTCTGGGCGTATCGCTAGAATCGCGGACGATGAGAGACTTCGAGCGCCGCCAGCACCTACTCGACTCCAACCCCTGGTGGCAGAATCCCAGAGGCTGGGAGCAGCACGATCCTGACCTGCGCGAGGCGCGGCTGAACGCCCTCAGCTCTTACGATCCACGGCCCCTGAACGACATCGAGCTCGGGGCGCTCTACCTGCTCATGGGGCCAAGACGGGCCGGCAAGAGCGTGGCGGTGAAGCGCGCCATCTCCGGCCTCTTGGGTGGGGGCTTCGATCCGCGACATGTCGTCTTCTGCCCGTGCGAGAACCTCACCGGCCAGGACCTGCGACGCATCGTCAGGCTCGCCGAGGACCTCACACCAGGGATCGAGTCCGAGCGGCGCTACTGGTTCTTCGACGAGATCACCTACGTCGGAGGCTGGGCCACCACGCTCAAGCAACTGCGCGACCAGACCTCGCTGCGGGCTGGCTGCGTCATCGCCACGGGATCCTCCGGCGCGACGCTCAGGGAAGCCCAGGGGGAGCTCGGGGACCGCGAGGGTCAGGCCGGCGGCGTGCGGCTGCTGATGCCGATGGGGTTCCGCGCATTCGTGCGCGAGCTCTACCCCAGCCTGGCCGAGAACCTCCCCGGCGAGAGCGTGGCGTCGGGAGACCTTCAATCCGAGGCCGCCCGGCGTCACCTGGAGCCGCTCGCCGTCCATCTCGACCAGCTCGCCCTCGCATGGGAGCGCTACCTGAGCATCGGCGGCTTCCCGCGCGCAGTCGCAGACGCTCTCGGGCGAGTCGACGTGGCAGCAGCCACCGCCAACGGCCTGTGGAACATCCTCGTCGGCGATGTGCTGCGTGTCGGCTCGATGAGCGACCGCGACGTAAAGGCGCTCCTACAGCGCCTGGTCCTCGGGATGGGCTCGCCGCTGAACGTCGCCAACGTCACCAAGGCGCTGAACATCGGCGCACGCAACACCGTCGAGGGCCGCATCGACCGGCTCTGCGCCTCGTTCTATGCATGGCGGGCCGCGACCACCCATGACGGAGTCGCGCCAGTCCAGGGAGCGCAGAGCAAGCTCTACTTCATCGATTCGCTGATCGCCAGGCTGCCGTCCCTACGCGACCGCTCGCTCGCTGCACCGGACATCACCTACATGTCCGAGCAGCAGCTCGGTGTCTGCCTGCTGCGCGCCGTCGCGCGCGCCGAGCATCTCGCGATCCTCGACGAGGCTGCCCTGCTGGTGCAGCGCAACCCCAACACCGGCTCGGAGATCGACTTCGTCGGACCCCTCGTGCGGACACCGATCGAGTCCAAGTACGTCAGCCAAAAATGGCGAGGGGACCGCAGGATGCTCGACGAGCACTACGGATGCGGCATCCTCGCCACACGCGACGTCCTCGACCTCAGCGAGAGCATCTGGGCAATCCCCGCCGGGCTGCTCGCCTGGACCATCGACGGCTGATCTGTCTCTTTGTAGGCCAAACGGCTGCGCGAGCGCCCACGTTTTGCCGTAAATTGCACCTTGTGGGCCGATCCCTGAACGGCTACGTGCAACGATATGCCTCACTGCGCGCTACTGGATTCGACGCACGTTCGGTCATGATCCGGATTTCCGCCAGCCGGTCTCGTGAGCCCGAAGCCGCAGCCCTCCCAAGCAATCCCCCGGCCATGAGAACCCAGTCCTTGTTTGTCCATTGTTCAGACCCCCCCGGCGTGAACTCCAGCAGTCACCGGCCGTTAAAGGAGGGTGTGCCACGATCACATCGGGTCCCATCGTGAGCAGGTCGCCCGCGAAGGGTCGCCATGCGGAGGACCTTCAAGGCGTCCGCGAGCAACGCGGCGTGACGCTGCAGCTCGACGGCTTCGCCTACGAGACGATCGCCGAGGAGGCTGCCCGCCTGGGAGTGCCGGTGGAGGAGCTCGTCACCTTCGCTGTCCTCTACTACCTCGCGGACCGTGACAGCGGACGCATCGCGCGGCGGATCCCGCCGTCTCCGCGACCGACGACCGGAAAAGAGACCTGAGACCGATACCGAGTTCAGACAGGGGGCTCTGCCGCGAGGGGACCAGCGCGAGCCGTCGCCGGCGCTGAGTCGCGCGTCGCCGGCGCTGAGCCGCGGCTGGCCAGCTCCGCCGTCAGAGCTCTACGTCCGCGATGGTGCAGGCCATGGATCGATCCCTCGGTCTTACCCGTCCGCGTCGCGATCTCCGTCGGTGAGAGCCCGGCGAAGTGGCGTAGGATCAGAACCTCGCGCTGCGCCGGCGGAAGCGTGGCGAGGGCATCCTTGAGGTCGTCGAGGTGCTCGCCGGCCAAAGAGTGCGCGAGTCCACGATCGGTCGTCCTGACCTCCTCGACGGGAACCGGGAGCTGCTTGCGGAGATGGTCGACCGCGACGTTCCGAGCAACCCGCAGAATCCACGCGAAGAATGGCACCTCGCGCTCCTCGTATTTGCCGATCACGTGGATCAGCTTCGCAAAGACCTGCTGGGTCACATCCTCCGCCTCGTGGTGATCGTGAACGATGCTGCGAACGTAGCCGTTAAGGTTGTCGGCGTATCGGGCGTAGAGAAATGCGAGCGCGTCACGATCCCCAGCCTGGGCTCGCTTCACGGCGCGCGACACCAGCCGCGTCGTAGCCTCCTCCCCATCCTCCGATGCATCCCTCGGTCCACCGCGTTCGGGCGGGTCCTCGTCGCTCCGACCCATCGCGACCGCCATCAGCTCACCTTGCCGTGCGCCGTCGAAACCGACGGCCGACGGAGATGGGGCCGCGGCGCTTGAGGCGTCCGCTTCGGCGCCAGCTCGAATGACGACGGTGCTCCGTGCTGCAAACAGGCGTTGAGCGCGTCCCGTTCATTCTCTGCGTCCCTTCTCCTTGCTCGTGCTCCTCCGGCGGTGCTTGCCGAGGGCCCCAGACATGCAAAGCTGGGCAAACCTGCATAAACGTCCGCGATCACGCTAGCGTATCGACAGAACATCTGTCAACTGGGGGTTTCCCATAACTGCCCTGTCGCGTGTAGCAGCGAATTAGGGTGCCGCCTGAATACTGGTTTGACGAGCTTGATCCTGATACCCAGGCGTCCGATGCGCCGTTCGTCGACGCGATCAGGGCCGTAGCCGAGCGGCTCGACAGAATCCCCGCCTGATTCCGAGTTGTGGCTGTAGGTGAGCGGTGCAGTTGGGCGATCGCCCTGGCTGTCTCGTGGTCCGACGACCATCTGGATAAAGCGCCCACAGCAATATCCTGTGGTGGATGCCCGGCCTGATCGTGATGAAGTTCGGCGGCACCTCGGTGGCCGACGCCGAGCGCATCAAGCGCGCGGCGCGGCGCATCGTCGACAAGCGCAACCTCGGCCACCGCGTCGTGGCCGTGCTGTCGGCGCGCGGCAAGACGACCGATGAGCTGATCGCGATGGCCGAGGAGGTCTCCGAGGTGCCCGATCCGCGCGAGATGGACATGCTGCTGTCGACCGGCGAGCGGATCTCCTGCGCGCTGTGCGCGATGGCGATCAACGACCTCGGCCACCGCGCGATCTCGCTGACGGGCTCGCAAGCGGGCATCGTGACCGACGAGTCGCACACCAAGGCGCGCATCATCGACGTGCGCGCCGACCGCATCAAGGAGGCGCTGGAGGAGGACAGCGTCGTGCTCGTGGCCGGCTTTCAGGGCGTCTCGGGCACCGCGCGCAACGTCACGACGCTCGGCCGCGGCGGCTCGGACACGACAGCGGTGGCTGTCGCGGCGGCGCTCGGGGCGGAGGTCTGCGAGATTTACACGGACGTCTCCGGCGTCTACACGGCCGACCCGCGAATCGTGCCCGGCGCGCGCAAGCTCGCCACGATCTCCTTCGAGGAGATGCTCGAGATGGCCGCGTCGGGGGCGGGCGTGCTGCAGCTGCGCTCGGTCGAGTACGCGCGCAACCACGGCGTGCGAATCCACTGCCGCTCATCGTTCGAGGACGCGCCCGGTACCGTTGTGCTGGCAGAAGGGGAAACGATGGAGCAGCCGCTGATCACAGCCGTCACGCATTCGACAGCCGAGGCTCGGGTGACGCTCGTCGGCGTGCCCGACGAGCCGGGCGCCGCCGCGCGCATCTTCGAGGCGCTCGCCGAGGTGAGCGTGAACGTCGACATGATCGTGCAGAACGAGCCGGCCTCGGGCGGCGGGCAGGCGGAGATCTCCTTCACCGTGCCGCGCGAGGACCTGCGCGCCGCGCGCGCCGCGCTCGAGCCGCTGGCGGGCAAGTCCTTTCGGGAGCTTTACGCGCACGAGGAGATGGGCAAGGTCTCGATCGTCGGCGCCGGCATGCGCTCGCACCCGGGCGTCGCCGCAAAGGTGTTCGGAGTGCTCGCGCACGAGGGCGTGAACATCGACATGATCTCGACCTCGCCGATCAAGATCTCCTGCGTGATCGACCGCGATCGCGTGGAGCACGCCGTGCAGGCCCTGCACAGCGCCTTCGAGCTGTCCGGCCCGGGCACGCTCGGCGAGGAGGAGCCGTTCAAGGCCCGCCAGACGCTCTAGCGCAAAGCTGCGCATAGGCGCTCAGAGAAGTCAAAAAGCGCGCAAGTTGCGCAAAAAAGGCGAGCAAATGTGCAAAACTGCACATGGTTCCCGGTGACGGTGATGACCCCTTGCGCAGCGTAAAACGACCACGCCGCTACGTCGCCAAGCACTGGCTTGTGCTGTTTGCGCCGTTGTTCGGCTACAACTACTCACGCGACGCCTATGTGCTGCGCGTAGTCGGACGGTATGTCGGTCCCGTGCTGCGCCCCGATCGCCGCACGGGCCGCGCGCTGCCCGTCGAGGGCGCCGATCGCCGCCGTCGCACGAGCATGGCCTAGATCCGCCGGCGCGACGGCGACGGCGACGGAGGTGGCCGGCGAGCGACGGGGCCACGGTGTCACGGCTCGGCGAGCGCTGATTTTCGGCTCAAAGCCCTGGTGTGACAGCCGCTGGGCACGCCCGCACGGCAGCTATTACCCACCGGTCTATCTGTCCAGTGTCCTTGAAATTGAAGCACTGGCGCCATAAGACCCCCCTTCTCCGCGCACGCTGTCGTTCGGGGGCGACGCGGGACCACCCGGTCACGGGATGTCTAGTCAAGGAGCTGACATGGATCGAGTCATTCGGTCTCACGCCAAGGATGGAGCGTCACTAAGTGTCGGGGTCGTCGGACTCGGCTACTGGGGTCCAAACCTGCTTCGCGGCCTCATGGAGGTGCCGGGCGTCGACGTACGGTACGTCTGCGATCTGGACGGAGACCGCCTGTCCGCCTTCGCGCGGCGCTATCCCGGCGCCACGCCGACCGACCGCTACGAGGACCTGCTCGCCGACCCGCAGCTCGACGCGATCGTGATCGCCACGCCGGTCTTCACGCACTTCGAGTTGGCGGGCGCCGCACTGCGAGCCGACAAGCACGCGTTCGTCGAGAAGCCCTTCGCGCCCTCGACGGCCCAGGCCGATGAGCTGATCGCGCTGGCAAGCGATCGGGACCTGCGCCTGATGTGCGGCCAGACGTTCCTCTACAGCCCGCCCGTGCGTGCGGTCAAGCGGCTGATCGACACGAACGAGCTGGGCGAGATCTTCTTCATCTCGTCCAGTCGCGTCAACCTCGGCCTTCACCAGCGCGATGTGAGCGTGATCTGGGACCTGGGTCCTCACGACTTCTCGATCCTGCTGCACTGGCTCGAGGAGATGCCGGAGTCGATCACGGCGATCGGACGCGATTCGATCGTGCCGGGCATCCAGGACGTCGCCTTCATGAGCTTGCAATTCCCATCGGGGATCGTCGCGAACGTCGAGCTGAGCTGGCTCGCGCCGAGCAAGCTGCGCCGGACGGCGATCGTCGGCAGCAACAAGATGGTCGTCTACGAGGACGGCACCGCCGAGCCCGTGCGGGTGTTCGACAGGGGCGTCGTGTACCGAGACCCCGAGACGTTCGGCGAGTACCAGCTCTCCTATCGCAGCGGAGACATCCTCTCGCCACTGATCCCGAACACCGAGCCGCTCGTCACCGAGCTCGCCGAGTTCGTACGCCTGATTCGAACGGGGGAGACCTCGGGGGATCTCGAGCTCGCTCGCCAGGTCGTGACGCTGGTCGAGGCAGCCCAGTCTTCGCTCGATGCCGGAGGCGTCCCGGTTGCGGTCTCCGATATCGCCGCCGCGGCGACTCCAGTCCCGGCCTAGCGCTCCCAGCTCGCGTGCAGATGACCCCCCGACAGAGTGCCGATGGCTAGCCGCACCCTGAGCCATGCGCGCCGCGATGCGCGACGCGGCGCCTCCGATCGCCCGGTCGGTCAGCGGCCGCCGCAAGCGGCGACGGGCGGCCGGGGGCGACCCGTGCCGTTCGTTGGGCTCGCTCGCCAGCACGCGACGCTCGGCGACGAGCTGCGTGAGGCGTTCGAGCGCGTCGTCGGCTCGGACGGGTTCATCCTCGGTCCCGAGGTCGAGGGCTTCGAGCGCGAGTTCGCCGACTACTGTGCGGCGCGCGAGTGCGTCGGCGTGGCGTCGGGCACGGCCGCGCTCGCGCTCGCCCTGACCGCCGCCGGGATCGGGCGCGGTGACGAGGTCGTGGTACCGGCGCACACGTTCATCGCGTCTGCGCTGGGCGTGCTCCACGCGGGGGCGACGCCGGTCTTCTGCGACGTGCAGCGCGACACGGGGCTGATCGATCCGCGTCGGCTCGACGCCGTGCGCGGCCCGCGCACGGCAGCGGTGATCGCCGTCCACCTGTACGGCCAGGCCTGCGACATGGACGCGGTCAACGCGCTGGCGCGGCGGCACGGCCTGTTCGTGCTCGAGGACGCGGCGCAGGCGCACGGCGCGCGTTGCGATGGTAGGCCCGTCGGCTCGCTCGGCGACGCGGCGGCGTTCTCCTTCTATCCCAGCAAGAACCTCGGCGCGCTCGGCGACGGGGGAGCGGTCTGCACGAGCGACTCGGCCTTGGCGGAGCGCGTCAGGCAGCTGCGCGATCTCGGCCAGCGGCGCAAGGGAGAGCACGTCGTGATCGGCTACAACGCGCGCCTGGACGGGCTGCAGGCGGCGCTGCTGCGCGTCAAGCTTCCGCACCTCGACGGCTGGAACGCCGCGCGGCGCGCGCACGCCGCGCGACTGTGCGCGGGCCTCCCGCCAGAGCTGGTCGCGCTCGGCGAGCGCGCGCAGACCCCGTGCGTCTACCACCTGTTTCCGGTCCGCCATGCGACACGCGACCGGCTCGCGGAGCTGCTGCGCGCCGACGGCGTGAGCGTCGGGGCGCACTACACCCCGGCGGTGCACCGACATCCCGCCCTGGCGGGACTGCCCGCCGGCGCGCGCCCGGTCGCGCTGCCGGAGGCCGAGGCATGGGCGCGCGAGGAGCTCTCGCTGCCGATGTTCGCCGAGCTCCAAGGCACGGAGATCGAGCGGACGGTCGCGGCCTGCGCGGCCGCGTGCGAGAGGCTGGGGACGGCCTCGGGGGGCGGGGCGGATGGCTGATCGCGCTTCGCTCACAGACGCTCGAGCGGCATCGCTCGAGCCGCGGTCTGACTCGCTGCGGGGGCTCGAGGCCGGCCAGCCGGCGGATGAAACGCTCGTCGCGCGCTCATACGGCAGGCGGGACTGGTTCCTGCGAAGGCTGCTCGCGCTCAGCGACGTCGGATGGCTGGCGGCCGCGATGCTCCTGGCGACGGCGCTGGCCGGCGGAACGCCGGCGCATCCGTGGACGCACTTCCTGCTCTTCGGCCTCCTGACGTTGCCCTGGTGGGTCGTGCTGTTCAAGATGTACGGGCTGTACGAGCGGGACGCGAAGCGCCTCAGCCACACGACGCTCGACGACCTGCCCTCGCTGTTTCACGCCCTGCTGCTCGGGTGCCTGCTGCTGTGGTGCGACTTCGTCGTCTTCGCGCCGGCCAGGCTCTCGTCGGAGACGATCCTCGAGTTCGGGGGCACCGCGCTCGTGCTCGTGCTCGCCGGCCGCCGCATGGCGCGCCTCGTCTTCCTGCGCCTCATCTCCCCCGAGCGCGTGCTGCTGATCGGCACCGGCGACGCCAGCGGAGCACTGATCGAGAAGATGCGCGCCAAGGCGAGCCTGCGGCTGAAGCCGATCGGCGTGCTCAGCTGCGATCGCGGTGCGCCCGACACGGCCGCCCTGCCGCTGATCGGCTGCCTGCAGGACGTCGAGGACCTGCCCGCGCTGCTGCTCCATCGACGCATCGGGCGGATCGTCGTCGCCGACGGCGAGCTCGAGGGCCCGCAACTGCTCGAGGTGCTGCGCGACTGCAAGACGGTGGCCGTCAAGGTGAGCCTCTTGCCGGCGACGTTCAGCGCCCTCGGGCCATCGGTCGAGGTGGACGACGTGAGCGGCGTGACGGTCCTCGGCGTCAACCCGCCGGTGCTGTCGAGCTCCTCGTGGCTCGTCAAGCGCACGCTCGATCTCCTCGGCGCTGGCCTGCTCGGCGTGCTCGCGCTGCCGCTGCTGCTCGTGGTCGCGATCGCGATCAAGCTCGACTCCAGGGGACCGGTGTTCTTTCACCAGCAGCGCATCGGCCGCGGGGGCCGCCGCTTCAGGCTGCTGAAGCTGCGCACGATGGTCTCCGATGCGGAATCCAGGCGAGCGGAGCTGCTCTCGCGCAGCAAGGACCCGGGCTGGCTTCACCTCGAGCACGACCCACGCATCACGCGCGTCGGGCGCCTGTTGCGGCTGACGAGCCTCGACGAGCTTCCGCAGCTGTGGAACGTGCTGAAGGGCGACATGAGCCTCGTGGGCCCCCGCCCGCTCGTCGCCGAGGAGGACAGCATGGTGGACGAGTGGGCGCGCGGGCGACTGGATTTGACGCCGGGCATCACGGGGCTGTGGCAGGTGCTCGGCCGCACCAGCATCCCCTTCGAGGAGATGATCCGGCTCGACTACCTGTATGTGACGAACTGGTCGCTGTGGGGGGATGTGCGGTTGATCTTGCGCACGCTGCCGGTGGTGTTGCGGCGGAGTGGGGCGAACTAGCAAGAATGAAACAGGTAATACAACGATTGCGTAACGGGCTCGTCGAGGTTCTCGATGTGCCGCGGCCGATCCTTACCCCGGAGACCGTGCTCGTCGACGTGCGCGCGAGCCTGCTCAGCGCTGGTACCGAGCGGGCAAAGGTCGAGGCGGGCAAGAGGAGCTTGATCGGCAAGGCACGCTCGCGACCGGACCAGGCGCGACGGATGGTCGAGAAGGCGCGGGAGGATGGGGTCCGACAGAGCCTCCAAGCGGTCCGGGCTCGCCCGCGCGAGCGCGGTTCACGATGTCGAGATGCGTCATTCAATGGAGCGCACGTGGCTGGAGTGTCTCGATGAGCCAGGTCGCCGCAGCGTCGAACACACGCGCTCCCGATATGCGTTCGAACGCACGGGTGAGAATGGATCTCGTCTCGAATCGTGTTGATTTCATAATCGCGCGCTGCGCCGAAGTCATTCGAGCACGTGGGCAAGTCGCTCACCTCGGATGTAGCGACAGTCCCTTCACTGACCACCGGCTTGCGAACGGGAACCTTCTCCATACCCACCTCCTCGCTATCGGACCTGTCGTTGGCTTCGACATCGACACCAGGGCGCTGGAGACTCTTGCCCACCGGTTCCCCGAGGCTGAATTCATAGCGACGGGCATCGGCGAGGTCGTTCCAGCGGAGCACCGACAGCGATATAAGCTTGTCATCGCCGGTGAGGTGCTCGAGCACGTATCGGACGCAGGGCAATTCCTTCAAGGCTGTCGTGCTCTCCTGCAATTTGATGGTCGGCTACTGGTCACCGTGCCGAACGCGTGCAGCCCGAAGATTGGTGTTCGCGCGCTTGTCGGACGCGAGACTGTCCATCCGGATCATCATGTGTACTACGGACCGAGAACGCTGCGGCGCGCCCTGTTTGACGCCGGGCTCGAAACCAGTTATCTCGCGAGCTATCTCGCCACACCGGGCCCGCTGGGGCGCAGCGTAAATCTC
>Ga0193729_1000069_pt1 | contig 44825 bp, 43 predicted proteins | sample U1c2metaG_FD_143036 | JGI IMG/M metagenome (GOLD analysis project Ga0193729, IMG submission 143036) | Soil microbial communities from a riparian zone of the East river system, Colorado, United States - U1c2 | ecosystem: Environmental > Terrestrial > Soil > Riparian zone | place: USA: East River...
CGGGGTACAGCACCTCGAGCGAGTCATGTAACACGTACGCCCCGCAGCATAAGGTCGAGATAGCGACGCCAATCGGCGCTGCCGGGCTTGAAGTACATCGTGGCGGTGGTCCCACACATCACCATCGCAAAGTCGTCAAAGCTGAAATCGTCGCGGACGGCGCCCGCAGCGACGGCGCGGGAGATGACTCGGGTGACGACCTCGGCGAGGGCGGCCTTCTGCTCCTCGATGCCTTCCCACTCGAGCTCGTTTGAGCCCATCATCGCCAGCTGAAAGCCGGTGTCTCCCTCGACCGCTTCGGCGGAGCGACGCATGATGGTCTCAAGCGCCGCGAGCGGGTCGGCGGTCTCCTCGGCGAGCACCGCCACCTCTGCGAACTCCTGAAAGCGGACGCGCACCATCTCGGTAAGCAGTGCCTCCTTCGTGGGGAAGTGGCGATAAACGGTCCCTATGCCGACACCGGCGTGGGCGGCGATCTCGTCCATTTGCGCCTCAGGCCCCTCGCGCGCGAACAGCTCGCGACCCGACGACAGGATCCGCTCGCGGTTGCGTCGAGCATCGGCTCGGAGTGCTCGTTGATCGGTGGCCATGACCTTGACAAACGGAATCTTAGCTCCGTATGCTGCTATAAGCAACAGGAACCGTATTTCCGCTTCCGGATCGTCGCAACGGCCCACTCGTGAGAGGACCAGCATGTTCAACCAAGACAAGACGGGCGGCACCATGATTACGGCCTCCCGCTCGCCCAGAGCGGTCGCCGACCTCAGCTCATCGCGCGGCAAGAACCTCGCTCTGATGCTCCTGGCGATGACCCAGTTCGTGGTGGTGATCGACGCCTCGATCGTAAACGTCGCGCTCCCGTCGATCGGCGCCCACCTGCACTTCTCCCGCGATGACCTCTCGTGGGTCGTGAACGCCTACACGCTCACATTCGGAGGGTTCCTCCTGCTCGGCGGGCGCCTGGCCGACCTGCTCGGGCGCAGGCGGATGTTCATGATCGGACTCGTCGTCTTCTCGCTCGCTTCGCTCGCTGGCGGCCTGGCCCAGTCTGAGGCATGGCTGATCGCCGCGCGTGCGGTTCAGGGCCTCGGCGCGGCGATCGTCTCGCCGGCGGCGCTGTCGATCATCACGACTACGTTCGCCGAAGGTGCTGAGCGCAACCGCGCGCTGGGGATCTGGGGCGCGGTCGCGGGCGCCGGCGGGGCCGCCGGGGTCCTACTGGGCGGCATTCTCACGAGCGGTCTGAGCTGGCGCTGGGTGTTGTTCGTGAACGTACCGATCGGCATTGCCGCGGCGACAGCCGCCCCTCGTCTGTTGCTCGAGAGCAAGGCGGAAGATGGCACGGAAGGCTTTGACATCCCTGGCGCCGTGACCGTAACGGCGGGCCTCGCGCTGCTCGTGTACACGGTCGTCGACGCCGTCAACGTCGGCTGGGGCTCGACAGGCACACTGCTCCGGCTCGCCGGGTCGGGCCTCCTGTTGGCAGCGTTCGTCGCGATCGAGCGCCGCCAGCGCCACCCGCTGTTGCCATTTTCGATCTTCCGCCTGCGCACGCTCCGAGGAGCGGACATCGTGGGACTGCTGATCGGCATGTCTCTCTTTTCGATGTTCTTCTTCATCTCGCTCTACCTACAGAACGTCTTGCACTTCTCGGCGATCAAGACAGGGCTCTCGTATCTGCCGCTAGCCGTGGGGATAATCATCTCGGCCGGGGTCGGCTCGCAGCTCGTGACACGCATCGGCTTCAAGCCGGTCCTGATCGGAGGTCTGCTGCTGATCGCGGGCGGTCTGCTGTGGTTCTCGCAAGTACCCGCCCCCGGCGGGTCCTTCAGCGCCGACGTGCTGGGGCCATCCCTGCTCGCCGCCTTCGGCCTGGGGTTCTCGTTCGTGTCGGTGACGATCGGCGCCGTGACGGGGACCAAGCCGCATGAGGCCGGCCTTGCCTCGGGACTGATCAACACCGCCCAGCAGGTGGGCGGCGCGCTCGGCCTGGCAATTCTCGCGACCGTTGCCAACAGCCGCACTCAAGGGCTGCTGAGCGGCGGCGTGCACCCTTCGGTCGCTCTCACGAAAGGGTTCGACCGCGCCTTTCTCGTCGGTGCGGGCTTCGCGATCGTCGGCGCGATCCTCGCGGCTGTCCTGATCTCCTCGCGCGACAGCCGCGAGCAGGCGGAGGCGGCGCGTCGCGGCGAGCTTGACGCAGTCGCAGTCTCGCGTGCTCCCGCGGTCGCCGCGACGGGAGAGGTGTGACGCTCTATCCGAGCGGGGCGGCCTGCCGGCATGAGCCGCGGTCAGGAGCCGTTGTTTACAAATGCCTGGTAGGGGCGGCAGGGCTCGTTGCGCAGGCTCGGACATGCAGGTTGCGCCGTGGGCACGCTGGCACCCGGCACGATCGGAAGGATGAGGCTCGCCTGTCTGCTTGACGAAAACGTGAGCGCCACTTCCGCGGTTCCACCTGCCGGCTGCGTCTCAGTGGATGACCAAATCGGCTGTGTTCCGTTGGGTCCGGCGATCGTGACCCTGACGCGGGAGCCCGCTCGGTACGCATGCCCCTCGAAGTAGAGCGGGATTGTGATCGGGACGAATTTGCCCGCCGGCATGGGCGTCATTTTCTTGAAGCTGGGTATCGGTTCGAGCAGCGTCGGGGTCTGCTTGAAGATGTTGGTCGACGTTTTGGCGAGCGCCCGCTCGGACGCCCGCATCCAACCGTTCTGCACGAACGTCTCGTTGCCTTCGGGACCCACTTCGCTGACGGTCGCCTGGAGATCGACGTCCGGAGTGGATGACTTCACCCAGAGGTGGATCGCGCCCGCGCCGACGGCGACGGCGTCTTCGCTGAGCGGCTCCGACACATAGGACGCGGCCGAGCCAGCGGGAGACTGCACCCAGTTCCAGGACCACTGGGACGCGTTGCCCCAGAGACCGCCGCCTCCGGTGCCGCCCGTGAAATCGGTTTTCGGCAGGGCGTTCGCATCCGAGGTGTAGGTGTTCACGCCTTTGGCGGTTGCCGGCTGGTCGGTGAGCGCGCCCTGCGGGCCGAGGTACCAAGACCGTGCCGTCGTGCCAGGAACCGGGAGGTCCGAGAACGTCTGTTCAAACCCCGGGTACGGATTGCCGGCCGCCGTCGTCCCGCCGGGAGGCGCTTCACCTGCGCCGTTGTCGAACAGCACCCGTATCGCCGGGAGTTTTTCGAATTCGGCCAGGGCCATTGCGTAGGTCGGCTGCGCCTGGATCGGGTCCGGTGGAAGCGTGACGACGTCACCTTCGGGGAGCCCCATCGCTTCCTTGTAGACGACCGGGGCCGCGGCCTGCACGGGCGCGGCGTTTTCGATCGGTGCTTTGTGGGCGACGTACAGCTCGTAGAAGTCGTACAGCCGGTCGTAGGTATACGGATCGAGCGAGTCGATATGGGCGCCATTTGTGTACGTGAACCACTTCTTGGTCGTGCCCGTGAAGTGCTGGGCCAGCATCGGGCAGTGGCCACCGGTCTGCTCGTCCTCGAACTGGCAGGCCATGAACACCGGAACGTTGATTTTGTTGACGAACGTGATGGGGTCGAGCGGGTCGGCCACCTTGGGGTGGTAGGTCGCGTTTTCTTTGATCTTCTGCAGCAGGTTGGCCGCCTCGCCGTGGAGGGCCTGGTTGGCAGCGCAGGTCGCGTCGCCTTCCTGGACGCGTTTGTATGTCCAGGCCTGGCCGTGGCCGGGACCGGCCGGTTCGGCATTCTGCTGGCGCTCTTCGGCCCAGGCCACCGCGAAACCGTTGTTAAGGATGCCGCCGGGGTAGAGCGTCGTCGCCGTCGCGTCGATCACCGACAGCGGCGCGATCGCCGCGAGGTCGGGGGGCTGAAGCTGCGCTGTGAACAGCTGGCTGATCCCGCCGTAGGAGATGCCGAGCATGCCCACCTTGTGGTTCGCCACCCACGACTGTTTGGCGATCGTCTCGATCACGTCATAGCCGTCGAGGCCCTGCAGCGGTTCGAAGAAGTCGAAGGCGCCACCCGAGCAGCCGGTCCCTCGCATGTTCACGTCGACCACCGCGAAGCCCATCAGGTTGGCCAGCACCGCGATGCCGCTCTCCGGGCCGGCCGGGTTCGCGTAGCCGTAGCCCGAGTACTCGATCAACGTTGGGTAAGGCGGCGCGTAGCCCGTCGAGGCCGGGAAGGTCGGAAAGTGAAACTGCGACGGTGCGCCGGGCTGGCCCGCCGGACTGGTCGGTGGGTGCACGTTGATCGCCAGTTCGGTGCCGTCACGCGTCGTGAGATACGAATATCCGTTTTCGCTGATCGTCTGGTTGTAGACGCCGGGGTTCCACGGCGCCGCAGCGGCGGTGTGGACGGTGAGCGGACCGGACGTTTCGCTATTCGAGTTCAGGCGAACCTTGTAGCCCGTGCCGGGTTTCACGTTACGGAACAGCAGCCCTCCCTGGGCGTTCGCGTTCTGTGTGTACACGGTCGCGCCGCTTTTGTTCAGCAGCGACATCTGGGCGCCGGCGGCCACGCCGGTCACGTCCACCTGATTCACGCTCTCCCGAGCGCTGAAGGCAGATGCGCTTGCGGCCGGCACCAGCCAAACGGCGAGCGCACCGAGCACGGCGATGCCGCTCATCCGCGCGCGTCGTCCGAGCGCAGACTCTTGCGCCAGCCGGCAACTCCTCACGACCCGACGAACCCCGCTCGCTCGATTTAGCACGCTGCCCCTCCCCCACCCCGCGCACGCGCGGAGTCTCGGTCCGTTGCTCTGGCCCGGTCCCTAGTCCGGCACCAGCTCGAATGCGCCGTAAATACCCGTGCACGCGCGTTCTAAAACGTCAATGCGAAGAAGAACCTAACGCCCCGATCTCTTCGGCTTTGAAGAGCGGCGGTGCTCGCGCGCACAACGCTCGCCAACACGGCGCTACGAGACCTATGTCCGCCCCGCGATTCGGGCGCGCCGGGATCGCCGGGGTTGATCGGCTCATTTCGGTGGTCGAATCCCCCGGATGACGGATGGGCATGCTTGCGGTTGCGCGCTAGACCTGATCGTGAGGACAACCAGCCCCGGCGGAGCTACCGTGCGCTTCGTCGGGGCGCGTTCGCTGGAGCCGCTCGACGCTGAGAGCTGACCCGCCACGCCTCTTTGGAGCGTCGGAGCCGGCCGCCACGCTAACGGTCGTACGCTGTGGCGGCCCGTCTCTGCGCCTCCGGTTTCGTCGCGCGCCGGATCGGCGAAGGGGGCCGGCCGCGGAGACACCGAGAAAGCCCCCCTCTCCGCGTCTCCGCGCCGCTGCAGCCCGTCTACGAGGGGAGGGACCCTCCGCGCTGCTACCCCTGGATGGGAACTGCGACCGAATCGTCTGCCATTTCGGCGGGAATGTCGAATAGGTATTTGACGCTCGCTATACGCCTTGCCTGTAGCTTTGCCTGAGCACGGGCGACGCGTGGAGTGCTCCGCCGTCTGCATCTTCGCGCATGGGGACGCGCGCGCCTGACCTCTCAGCCGGCGAGCGACCACTGGATCGGTCCCAGCCCTGGAAAGGCGAGCGCGGCGGCCGTCGCGCCCGTCAGATCCCACTCCCGGCCGAGTATGTAAGGGCCGCGGTCGATCACCGGCACCGTCAGGCTGCGCCCAGCGTAGGTGAAGGTGACGGGCGTTCCGCAAGGCGCCGTCTTGTGCGCGACGCCGAGCTGGTTGCGGCCAAGTACACCGCCGCATGCGAGCCCGAGACCGTAGTCCCTGAACACAGATGCGACGCTCACGTGGAGCCCTGACTTCGCCTCCAATGACCACGGCAGCAGTCCTTCCAGATTCGCGGCGGCTGCGCTGAGCCGCTGCTGGCGTTCGCGCTGCTGGATCGCGTCCAGCTGTGCCAGCTCGCTTCGCACTTCGGCGTCGGAGGGCGCGCCCGCCGCGGGCCGGAATGCAGCAGGGACCGGATGGGCCGGCGGTATCGGACGGGACGCGCCCGGCCGCGTGGGGACGAGCGTGGTCGAGGAGCCCGGCTGGGACCGGCCTTTCGCGCCGCTCCGTTCACCTGGCTCGGCAGCGGGTGGGTCGGCCGCTTGCGAACCGCGCTGCGTGGGGACGCTGGCGACATCGGCCGAGGCACCGCAGCCACCGACCAGCGTCACCGCGAGGAACAGCACGACCACGGTCAGGCCAGCCGTGCGGTTCGGGCGCGGTGATTCCGACATCCGAGGAGTATGGGCCAGGACGTGCGGTCCCGGTGAGCGAGCGTCGCTTCAGTCCGACGGCAGGTCGCGCGCCTCAGCGACGGTCGGCGGACCGCCCTCCGCGGCCGCGAGTGCGCCCTCGAGGTCGCCGAAGTACCGGATTGACTCGACCCGGCCTTCGCGGAGTCGGTAGACGACGACGATCGACTGCTCGATGACGCTGTTGCTCCCCGGCATCCTCCCGGCCCGTCGCGCTCGAGCTGAAGACGGACTTCGTCCTCGAGAATGGCAAGGTTCTCTGGGAGGCGTGACTCCAGGTCTCGCGCTTGAGGGCGGCGCAGAGTGGGTAGTTGGCTGACCGAGCAATGCGGTCAAATGCACATGGCGAGCGGCGGATCACCGGTAGCGGGTTCCTCCGGCTGGGGGTGGCTGCACTACTCAGCGTCGGCCTCCCCACCATCCTTCCCCACGGTGCGGCCGCGGAGGCCCTGCCGCCGTCGCCGATTCCCCAGAATCCCTCCGACGTTGCCGCGGTCCCGGCATTCACCGGCTCGCCGGCGAGCCCCAAGCCGGTGTCCTCGCCAACCGTGCCTCAGAACGCGTTCATGGCTCCGAACGGCAGAAGCAATCTGCACGACGACGCGTACATGACCAACACGTATCTGTGGGCAGGACTGCTCGGCAACAATGCGCAGACGCTCTCGACCTTGCAGGGCGGCGAGTGCGCGTCGCTGACCTTTGACAGCTCGGGACGGATCGTGGCCATCTGCATCGGGCTCGAAGGTCCGCGGCTCGTCATGTTCGATCCCAAGACCCTCGACCTCCTGGCGGTGATGACGCTCCCGCCGCGCAGTCTCGGCACCAACAACCCATTCACCGACTTCTCCGGCGGCGGATATTTCTATCTCGACCAGAGCGACCGGGCCGTGATCCCGACCGCAAACGGCCAGATCTGGGTCGTCGGCGAGACGAGTGGCGCCACCGGCACCGGGTTCTCGCTGCAGCGTGCGTACGACCTCAGTTCCTTCATGTCGTCGGGTGATCAGATCATCTCCGCGCTTCCCGATTGGAGCGGGAGGATCTGGTTTGCCACGACCAAGGGTGTCATCGGCACGATCGACCCGGCCAGCGGCGCGGTCAAGGTTCTGAACCTGGCGGAGCCGATCGGCAACTCGTTCTCGGTCGATCAGACAGGTGGCGTCTTCATGGTCACCGATCGCGCTCTGTACCGCTTCGATCCGGCGCCGGACGGGTCGCCGTTGATCTCCTGGCGCGAAACCTATCCGAACGTCGGCAGCGTCAAGCCGGGGCAAACCGAGGACGGCTCTGGAACGACACCAAATCTGATGGGCGCCAAATATGTGGCGATAACAGACAACGCCGATCCGATGGACGTCGTCGTCTACCGGCGCGCGAAGAGCATCTCCGGCAGCCGCGTGGTCTGCACCGTGCCGGTGTTCAGCATCGGCTCAGGCTCAACTGACAACTCGTTGATAGGCACCGGTCGCTCGATCATCGTTGAGAACAACTACGGCTACACAGGTCCTCTGGCCACGCGCAACGGCGCCGCGACCGCTCCGGGGATCGAGCGGATCGACATCAACAGCGCCGGAACGGGCTGCAAGCCCGTTTGGTACAGCGCCCAAAGCGCACCTTCGGCGGTGCCGAAGCTGTCGCTGGGCGCCGGGCTCGTATACGCATACACAAAGCCGCCGCGCTCAGACGGGATCGATGCGTGGTATTTGACAGCTCTCTCGTTCCGTACCGGCAAGACCGTCTACGAACAGCTGGCTGGCACTGGCCTCGGATACAACAGCAACTACGCCCCCGTCAGCTTGGGCCCCGACAATACGGCCTATGTGGGCGCGCTCGGCGGGCTGATCCTGGTTCGAGACGGCTAGCCCAGTCCAGGCCTCCACCACGGCCGACTACACCACAGATCCTCGGCTACGCTCGTCCCGCGGCCAAGAGGACCAGGTTCGAGAGCCTCACTGTTCCGGTACCTCCGGACGTCTCGCCGATGGCCTCGGTTATGGCGGACCAGGTCTCCCTCTGCACCTCCTCTGGGTGCGGAGCGATCATCCCGCTGATCGGTGGGGCGATCGCTTTGATGAACGTGGTGAACTCCTCGGGGGAGTGCCACTCGAAGGTGACCTGTGTCTCCTCCACGTCCACGTCGGAGAACCCGCCCGCCTCCAGCAGGCCGCCCAGCGCCTCCGGCGTCGGGCGGGACAGCGGGCCCGGCGTTCCCGGGGGAGGCGGCGGTACCTGCAGGCGCTGCATCGCGGTCCGCATGGGAATCGCCAGGAACGGCACGCGCTCCGGCGGTCCCCAAGAGCTGATGGCCATCCGTGCGCCCGGCTTGAGGAAGCCGCGGACACGGGCCGCGGCCGCCTCCCCGTCGGGCTCGAAGATGATCCCCCAACGTGAGAGCGCGGCGTCAAAGCTGGCCTCGGGGAAGTCCAGCGAGCCCGCATCCGATTCGATGAATTCGATGTTGTCGAGCCCGGCCGCGGCGGCACGCTCGCGGCCGAACGCGAGCATCTCAGCGGAGATGTCGGTGGCGACGACGCGGCCCTCGGACGCCGCTATCTTGGCCGCGCTCAGCGAGGGCTCGCCGTAGCCGGCGGCGACGTCCAGCACACGGCTGCCCTGCTCCACGCCGGCAAGCTCGACCAAGCGCTCGCTGACCGCGCTCGCCGCGCTGTCGATCAGCTCCGACCACCTCCGCCAGCCGGTCGCCGCACTGTTCCACTGCTCCCGCTGTCCGGTTCGGAACTCGACAGCATCCATCGTCTTCGACTCCATCGTCATCTCCTCCTGCCGGTGATGGCCTTCCGCCACGTGCTCGGTCTCATGGTACGCCCACTCGCGCAGGCTGAAGTCGCCCGCTCGCAGGGAGCGCACATGGCGCGCACGACCTCCAGGGTCGCCTACGGCGTCAGCCGGTGTCCGATGCGAGGTCGAGGTTGGCCAGGACACGCCTGGGCGGGCCTTGACTTCATCACGACGGGCACTGAAGTGGCTTGATCCCCTCTAGGTCAAGGCACCTGTCTACGCGTAGGGGCAGCTTGCCGCGACGAATCGCGAAGCGGGTGTACTTTCCAATCTCGCCGGGCTTGGAGACCAGGATTTCCAGCGTTACGCCGAAGCGCAAGATGCGCTCAAAGCCGCGGAGCTCGGAGGGCGCAACTCCCCGCTTGCCCAGCACCGCTACGCGTCTGACAGATTTGAGCGGACAACCGCGACCTTTGCACCTCACGATGATCCGTGCCCCTGCCGGCGCCTGCCCTGCTCGATCAGGGATGCGAGATCGCGTCGCTACAGGCCCTCCTCGATGGGCGAGGAGGTCTACCGCCACCTCGGCTATGAGGAGATCTTCTCCTACAGGTTGTTTGGCGCTATGCCCGAGTAGCGTTCCTCCCGCCGGCCCTGCGCGGTCGCGGCTAGTAGGAAGCAGGCAAACCTGCCCGAGACGTGCTGCTCTGGATCGCTCGCGTTATCTGGTCGCGTTGGGCCGGTTCGCGAACGCTGGCACGGAGCGCGGCCACAACTTCAGGATCAAATTGAGTGCCGGCGAAGCGCTGCATCTCCTTCAACGCCTCGCTTACAGGTTTGCGCCCCCCGTATGGACGGTCGCTCGTCATGGCGCTGAACGCGTCGCAAGCAAAAACGATTCGAGAGCCGAGCGGAATCCGATCGGCTGCGAGCCCATCGGGATAGCCGGCGCCGTCGTAGCGCTCGTGACTGGAACGCACGAGATCCGCGATTGAGGTGAGCGCTGGGGCGGTTCTTAGAATCCGCTCGCCTAGCAGCGTGTGGCGTTCCATGAACGCGCGCTCTTGGTCGTTGAGGGGTCCTGGCTTGTCGAGGATGGTGTCGGGGATCGCCATCTTGCCGACGTCGTGAAGCTCTGCGGCGCGGACCACTTCGTCGATCTGCTCTTCGGAGAGGTCCATGTAGCGCGCCACTGCCCGGGCGAGACCCGCGACCTCCGATAGATGCTCGTGAAGATCAGGATGAAGCTCTCGCAACATCTGAAGCAACGTCACTCGTGTGTGATCGTGGGGCACCGCGCGACGTCGTTCCTTGCTTTCGTACAGCCGCGCATCGGCAATACCGAGCGCGTCACTCGCCGACTTCGCCTCTGTGGGCACGTATACGGCCCCGTAGGACGTCCCAACCGCAAATCCGTCGCCATCCTCAGAAAGTGCGGTGCACGCTGCACCAACAACGCTCTCGAACTTGCTCGCCCCACTGTCCACGACCGCACAGAACTCGTCGCCGCCGATTCGATACGGGCTTCCGAAGGGCTTGATCGCCGTTCGAAAGTGACCCCCGAGGCGGCCCAGGAGCGCGTCGCCCGCGGGGTGGCCAAAGCGGTCGTTGTACAGCTTGAACCCGTCGAGGTCGAACAGCACGACATAGAACGATCTCGGGCTAACGCCGGCGGTAAGGCGGCGCTCGAGGTCCAGCATGAGATGGCGGCGATTGCCCAACCCGGTGAGCGCGTCCGTCAGCGCTTCGCATCGCGTCTCTTCTAGGGTCTGGAGTCTCTCCCGGAACGTCATGACCAGTCGCATGATGACCGCCAGCAATGCCACCGTGGCGAAGGCGACCGCGAGGAGATTGATGCGGTGCAGCGTCGCATAGACGAGCAGCCCCAGCCCTCCGATCGCAAACCCGATCGGGGCCGCGATGGTGTTGAGGCTCTCGCGTCGCTCGCGAGTGCGCATCGGCTTTGCCGGCTGCCATGCGGCGAGAGCTATTAGGCTGATGCCGGCCCACCATCCCACATCGAAAACACCGCCCTGGGTGTAGGTGTTCTGCGCGGTCTCGACGAGATACAGGCTGTCCGCGGTCCAGAAGAGCGCGATGCCCAGCCCGAACAGAAGTCCACTACGGTCTGGTCGCCAGCGGCGAAGGGTGTAGGCCGTAGCGACGATCCCCAGCAAAAGCAGGTCCCCAAGGGGGTAGGCGAGGTTTGTAGCAATCGAGACTGGCCTTCCGCCGACGGTCGCGAGCACCTCGTCAAACACGACTGCCGCCCCAACCGCGGCGACTACGAGAGCGGCGATGATGGCGTCGACCCAAAGGGTGGCGCTCACGTGCTTCGCCCGAGTCCGCAGCAGCACGATTAGGCCCGAGAAGGCAAGGGGGTAGACGCCCAGGTACCCGATGTCAGCCGGCGAGGGCACTGGAATAGTCTTAGCTGTCCAGAGAACTGCCGTGTAGTAGACCTCTCCGAGGCTCCACGAGAGCAGTGCGCCCGCAATCAAGCCCCACGCGAGGCGCTCCGTCCGGTGACGAACGGCCCCCAGCGCGCAGAGTCCGGTCGCGACGAGAAGCAGCGCGTCGTGCACGTACCGACCAAACAACGGCCCCGCGAACGAAACTGAGACCAGCAAGTGGAGCTCATATAGGGCGAGCCACGTCCCAAGGACTGCGAACACGACCTTGACCGCAGGCGGCATGCGCCTTGAGGAATCCATAGGTGTGCTTCGGCGGTCCTTCGATCGCCTTGAGTCGTGGGAGCAAAGCTACGCACCAGTACGATCGCTCGTCAGCCTTGCGACCACTACGTTCTGGATTGCCGCGCTGGTTGGTGGCGTAGTACTCATTGCTGCAGCTTGCGGCGCACGAAGCTGCGCCGCGGTCCGCCTCGAACACGACATTGAGGGCTCGCCGCGCGGCCTCGAGGTAGCCAGTTGCCCCGTAAAGTGCCGTCAAGATTGCTACGACGAGGGCTGTCGCGGCGGTTCCCTTGCTCGTCAGCGCCGCCCGCACTGCGACGTCGAGCGGTGCCAGGGTTGTCGCGGGCACAACACCGCGGAGGTGACTGAAGATCGCTTCATAGGTCGCCGGAAACCCGCCCAGCCGGCCGGGGAGCGACACCGCCAGGTCAATGGCCGGACAGGTCGAGTGCGAGCTCGCCCATCAAGAGGAGACGCGGGTCTCCGCAGAGGAGACGTGGCGATCCGGGGTTCGATGCCCGTAGGAGAGATTGCGAAGCGGATGTCGGGTCGAGCGCCCAAGCGGGAGCCGCTCACGGTCATTCGAGGTTTGACGCCAGATAGGTTGGTGACCCGAACCCACCGTGGCGCAATGACCCCGTACTATGCCCAAGGAAAACGACTCATCCACCGGCGTCGCCACTGCTGGTGGCGTGGGCCTAGTCCCGCCGCGTCAGCGAGCACGAAGCTGACCAAAAGCACCAATGCGAGGACGATAAGGATCACCAGCGTCGCGTCGCTCGCGACCGGGGGAATGTTGAGTCCAAGCACGGTAGCCGTGCTCGGTGAAGAGGGCTTCGTCCCGAGACGGGGGCGCTCGCGCGACGGGAGCTTGATGTAGCGAGCCGCTTTGACACCGCCCGTGGCACCGCCGACTTCGCCTATCGGGGGTCCGAAGGCTCCGAAGCTGCTGAACGCGACTAGACCTGAGGCGGTATCTCTGGCCGCGCCACAATTGTTAGTGCGAGCCGTTTGGCGCAGTTGCCGCAGCGCCCGCTTTTCCAATCGGGTGAGTTCCACGACGCTGATATGCAGATACTTGGCCACCGCCGGGGGACTGAGCGCGCTGGGCACATTGACCCCCGTTCTCAGCTGCAGTACTAGCCGAAGCCGATCCGGCAGGTTGCCGAGACACCCCGACAGGCGCCGCACCGTGGCCATGAGCGCGAGCTCATGGGCGCGTTCGGGCTGGCCGAGCCGCCCCAGCGCGCGGGGTGTGACGGCGCCCGGCGCTACGGGGCCACCGTAGCCGAAGGACGGCGCTGCACCTGGCGAGCTCTGGCCAACTGTGGCAGAAGTGTTGGTCGGGCCCCCGTTCGTGGCCGTGGCGGTAGATCGTGCGGACACGGGAGGCGATCGAGTTACACCTTTGACGGCAGGCGTCGTGCCGGCAAGGGGACTCGAGGCTGACGTGGTCGAGGGAACCGTGACCTTGACCGGTGGGGCTGTCGGCGTCGACGGAACCGTCACTTCGACCGGTGGGACCGTTACAGAAACGGACGGCGCCCCGACTGAGACGGACGTTGACGCGACGGGCGCGGATACCGACACACCGGGCAGTCCCGCGCCCCAAGCGTGAGCAGGCACCGCAAAGAGACCAACAAGCGCCGTCGCCGATGCGAGGAGATTCTTCGTCATGTGGCTGGGGTCATCCCTAACTCCTAGAACAAGACCCCCGAATCGGCAAAAGGATCCCTAGTAGTAGGCGCGCGTCCTTCGCCCGTAGGCAACACGCCCGCGAACTCAGCGAGGTGTTGCTTGGCGCGGCCTGCGCCAGATTCGACCCGTGCGACCGATAACGCTCTCATAGATGTGTTACCCCTATTTGACGCCCGTAACCAACCAATCCTGTTCAAACCTCGCCTAGACGCAGCATCGCGAGCGGCGTCCTCCCCGCCGCTTCGTTGAACGGGCGGCGCTCATCGGCGGCGGCGACGACCTGCGCGGCGCGCTTAGAGCCCGAACGTCTTGGCCCCCGCGAACACATCGACGAGAAGCGGGCTGCCTTTCGTGGGAATCACCCCACCCGTGCGCACCGAATAGGTCAGCGATGTTCCCGCCGTTCCCGGATCGGGCTGGCCGTCGAACGTCGCCCACCCGCGCGCCGAGCTGCCGATGACGTACGTGCGCGGCGTGGTCTTGCCGGTGGGCAGGACCTTGACGCCGACCGCGCCGGTGAACGCTCCGCTCGCGAAGGGGCTGACGGAGAGATGGCCGCCCGCGTCGAGGAACACGCCGGGCACGATGCGAGAGGGCCGCCCGTCGCTCGCGAGCAGTTCTGAAAGGGCGTTCGTGACCAACAGGCCGGCGTAGGGGCCGACGCTCTCGGAGTCGTCGGAGTGGCCGTAGCCGAAGCGGTCGCGCCCGCCGTTGGCGCCCGAGGCCTCGTACGCGAACCAGGGTTCGGCGGCGATCTCGCCTTCGTCGCCTACGAAGTTGCCCGGCGGAGACATGTAGCCGATCATGTCTTCGCCGAGACCCACCAGGAACCGGTAGCGCTTGGTCATCTTCGCGGAAACCCACGGCGTCATCGGCAGTGGATTGCCGCAGTTGTAGTTTTCGGTCGAGCTTTCGTAGCAGTCGGTCGGAAACGGCATCTGTGCCTCAGCGATCGGCCCGCGAACCTCCGTCACGGGGAACACCTCGCCGGGCGAGTACGCGAGCTGCACCGGCCCGAGCGTGAGAACGCCGACGTTCGTCTTCAGGTAGGTGGGAGCTTCCCCAGATGGCGCCGCCGGCGCGGACGGTGCCGCGGCGCTCGCTCCGGCGGGTTTGCTTGCGACAGTGCATGCCGAGTCGGTGTAGGACGCCCGATCGGGGAAGAGACCAGCCGCAAACGCGGCCTTGAAGAAGTTGTTTTCCAGCTCGAGGCAGATCGCCTGCTGCTGGCTGGAGAGCGTTTTCGGAGCGTAGGAGCTCGCGCCCGCCAGCGCCGCCGCCGCCGCATCGGCGACGCTCTTGCCGTATGCGGGGATGAATTCGCGCGCATCGGACACCGGAGAGCCGGAGGACGGCTCGGGATAGACGCTGCGGCATCGGTCGGGGTTGCCCGCAACGTTGTGCAGCGCGCCCGGGACGCGGAGCACCTGCGTCGTCTCCGGTTCGTAAACCGTCGGCGTCTCCACGCTGCCGACCATGCCCGCGAGCTCCACGCCGACACTACCCGGCCAGCGTGTCTCCAGCGCCGTGCGCATCGCCCCGGGCCAGTCCGCGGACAGCGTAGAGACGTACGAGGGGACGCCCGAGAACGCGAGCGTCTCTGCGTGTGTGCTCACGTCGGCGAGCGTGAAGATGACGTTGCCTGCTTTGTCCTTGGCCTGCATCACCGGCATGGCCTGGTCGTCTATGAATGGGTAGGAGGACCAGCAGGACTGCGTGTTCGACGGCATCGAGCCGCTCGCGACGGCGAGTTTCGCCGTCTTACGCGCGGCGTCCGCGGCGACGACGGCGTGCGCGACGCGATCGACGAGGAAGCTCATGTAGTACTCGTCCACGCCCGAGCTCGTCGCCGTGGGCGTTTCAGGGTGTTCGGGCAGTTCGCTCGCATCCGGGCCCCACAGCCCGATCGGATCGGGGGCCGACTCGTCGTGCGTGCTCGATACGAACACGTTCGTCAGCGTCGGGTCCAGCCGGCTGACTTCGTCGCGGATCTGCTGCGCCGTGACGTTGAAGATGCCGATCGAGTCGACGGACACGATCGCGGCGCGTGCGTTGCTGCCCGCGAGCACGACCGCCTGCGCCTGGGGCCCGTTCCCCGCGTCGACTGACATCGGCCAGTGGTTCTCGCCGTCGCCGCCTGCGATGTAGGGCGCCTCGTAGCGATTGGTGTGGTCGGCGTCGCAGTAGGGGTCGCCCGGCGCGTACTTGCCCAGGCCGTGCGCGTCGATGTAGGGCTTCTCGAACGCGAACTCGCGCCGGCCCGGCCACAGTTCTGCGACCTGCGCCGCGCTCGTCCCGCATAGCGGTACGAACGCCGCATCCGAGGCCGTCGTGTAGGGCGGTGGCGTGATGTCCGCCTTCGCCGCCCCGGCCTGGAACGCGCTTGCCGAAGCCGCTAGCCCGCCTGCCACGATCGCTGCTGCGAAGATAGCGCCAAGCGTCCGCCCAACCCTGAAACTCATGCCTCCCCCTCCCGCTCGTAGGCGCTCTTCGATGCGTTCGCTCGTGTGCATTGCTACTTGAGGCCAGTACCCCTCTGCGCGACCTTCAAGCACAATGTCTTCCGCTCAGACCCGGTATGGCGGGCGACGCGCACACCTCGCAGCGCGGCATGGCAAGCGGTCAGAGGTTCTCGAGGATCTCGTTCGCGCGCGACCATTGCCCGGCCGGAACGACAACGTAGACATCACCATGTCCGCGGCGATCCAGAGGATGATCGGCCACACACGCCGCGTCCACGCCGAGCGTTCGCAGCTGGTCGCGCCAAGCCACGGCTGTGCTTTGATCCTCGAACGTACTAACCGTCTCCCACCCGTCGAACCGCGGATCGCCAATCGCCACTCGCGGGTCTTTGGTTGAACCACTCAGGAAGCGGAAACGACGCACCCTATGAGCGTACCCAAGCGTCGCTGGCTACCTACGGCTTTTGGGTTGCTCGGGTTGGAGGGAGCAGGGGGAATCTGATCGTTCCAACGCCGATGCCGTTTGCGTTGAAGACTCTGAACGCGACGGCCACGGCCGCTCGGACGCCGTTCCTCACCGCCTTGGCCGCTGATGCCGGCAGCCGGACGTCGACGCCGGGTGCCGCCTTGCCGAGGACAGCCGAGGAGGAAACCAGTGCCAGGTTGATCGTCCGCGCTTTGGTCGTCTTGCGGCCGTGGCGGGTCGGCGCGATCGTCACCACGCCGCCGATCCGGACCGCGGCGTTTTGATCGCATGTGTATGTGACCAGGATCACCGGGACTTTATGCTGGCGGGCTCGCCGCTTTGCGCCGCGCACGACCCTCCACCGCTCCCTGGCTGTTACTCGACACTTGGGTGGCGCGGCGGAAGCGGGCGGCCCCGGGACGGGTGTGGTCGTCGTGACGACGGGAGCCGTCGGTAACGTCGGCGCGCTAACGAGGAGCACGCCCGACCGGCTCGATTTGGCGTGCACTTCGTCGCCAACATATTCGGCCGTGATCGTGTGGTTGCCCGACCCGACTTGGCTGGGAGCGTATTCCACCGAGCAGCCGGATCTTTCAGAATCCAGCGGGTTGAGGGTGCAGTTTCCCGACAGGCCAAAGCTGGCACCCGCGGCGTCGGAGCGGAAGCCGACCGTCCCGGTCGGGGTCGAGGGCGTCCCTGCGGTGCTCGTGTCGGTGACCGTGGCCGTGCACGTCGCCGACTGCGGGATGACCACTCCGGAGCCGCAGCTGATGGAGACGGTCGTCCGACGACCGACCGCCAGCGTGCCTGACCCGCTCCATTCGGCATGCGCGGAATCGCCACCGTATTTCGCGGTGATTTCGTGGGTACCAGAGCCTATCTTCGTCGGGTCGTATTTGACCGGGCAGCTGTTGGCCTGTTCTGTCCCGGTCGACGGGCTCAATTCGCACGACGTCGGGCTGAAGATTCCTTCCGAGTCCGAGCTGAAGCTGACCATCCCGGTCGGCTTCGACGGCGTCGCTTCGGTGTCGGTGACCGTGGCCGTACATGTCGCCGGCTGTGCGACTTCCACTCCGGAGCCGCAGTCGACGAAGACCGTGGTCGTGCCCGCCCCGGCGGCCAGCGCCTGCGAGCAGGTCATCAGCGCGAAGCACGCCACCAGCGCGAAGCCCACCGCGAGGGCGGGGACCGCTCGCCGCACCCGGCGGCCGGCGTCGCGCCATGCGCGACGTTCGCCGTCATTCACAACCCTCCCTCCCAACATGCCTTGATTGTAAACCCGCGGTTACGCGGCCGTCGAAGGCGAAGGGGTGATGGAGGTTTGGTCGTGGCTCATCGGCGATCTCGGCGACGCCAGCTCAGAGCCACTTCCAGGGCCCAACGTTCCAATCCCCGATCTGGCCCAGTCGTGCTCGGTAGCCGAGTTCGGGACCTTGGTATTCGTAGAACACGCCGAGCAGGTAGATCGCCTTGACCCAAAGATTTGCAATCGACGATTGATCGTTGTTGATGACTTCGACTTCTTTGAAGATGAGGACCACGCACTCTGCACGGTTTGGGGCGACGAGCGCACAGCCGTTCTGTTCGATCTGCCAGTGGTAGACATGGTTGTAGGCCGTTTCGGCGAGTTCTTTGTTGGCGTAGTACTTGGCCCATTCGAACGCCCCGTTCACGAGGTACTGCGCCATCGTTTGAGTCGGAGTCGGAGTCGGAGTCGGCGCGGGAGCGGGCCCGGGGGGCGCAGTCGGCTGCGGGGTTGGGGTGGCCACCGGCGTAGGACGACAGACATAGTTCCGGCCACGAGCGCGAATCTGTTGACGAGGCCGGCAGCTCGGACGTTGCTTGTGACCCCGCCGCGTGCATAGGAATCCATGCCTCTCGCTGCCACGCAGGCGCCATCCCGGTCTGCAGAGCGGGCGAGTCGACGCGAGAACCGCGTGGCCGCTCCCGATGGCCGCGGCACGGTGCCGATGGACAGTTGCGGCCGATACGGGCGAAGCGAACCATAGAACCGCAAAGCTCAGAACAGCCGGAACGCTCAACCACCGCGCGCGTATGTGTTGCCCCCAAACTCCCATGCGTCCCCCCGATCCTCCGGGCAATCCGGCCCGGCCTGACTCCATTCAGTACGCGTACCTTACCCTGTCAGACGCCGCGCAGCAACCTTTATGGCGGCGCATGCCGGTCTTGGGCGCGACAAGCAGGCATTGACCTCCTGCTGTTGAGGCAGGGTCACGTCCTCCGAAGCCCAACTGCGCGAAGGCAGAACGACCCCGCCCGGCCAGCGGAACCATGCTGTGGGATCGTATAAACGTCGAATCGCGATATCGGGCGGCGCAGCGAGGGCATCGTGCAGCCATGGGAAAATACTCATGCCCGATCTGCGAGGAGGACGTTTCGCCGGTCAACTTCAGACGTATCTTGGATGGTGGGATCGTCATTCCGGACGCGGAGGGCGTGCTAACTGAACTGAAGCAGTGCTCGGCGTGCGGCGCAAGTCTCGAACGCACACCGCTGGATCGCTGGCACGAGGCGGGTCGCCTCGAGTCAACTCGGCAGATGAGGCTGGCCGGGTTTCGCTAGGTCGTCGGCGCTCATAGCGACCCAGCAGCGGCCCAGGCGCTTGGTAGCCTTTGCGACCGGGATGAGCGAGCCCGACGACGACTTCCGTCGATTCCTAGCACGGCAGGCCGAGGCAGAGGAGGCGTTCGTGCTCGGCGACGCCGAGCCGCGCATGAAGCTTTGGTCCAGGCGCGACCCGCTGAGTCTGCTCGGCGCGTTCGGGATGTACGAGTCGGGCTGGGATCGGCTGAGCGAAACGTTCTCTTGGGTCGCGTCCACGTTCTCGAACGTCAGCGACTTTCGCTGGGACATCGAGGTAGCCGACGTCGTGGGCGACATGGCCTATACGGTCGGCTACGAGCGTTTCAACGGCTCGATCGGAGGGCGACCGGCGCAAGACATCGAGGTGCGCGTCACACACGCATACCGTCGCGAGGACGGCGAGTGGAAGATCGTTCACCGCCACGGCGACAGCGCGGACCTTTCACCACAGGCAGGCTGACCGCTACCAACGATCGCGCGAGAGCGTCACCCGTATCGCATCCCATGGAGCCTTGGCCGGCTGGTTTCGGCCGAACCGGCCGGCCGGCCTGGACACTGCAGTCGCGATCGCCGAGTCGCGCTCGGCTTCACGCTGGTTGAGCCATGCCGCGTATGGGTCGTAATGTTTGGCACGCGCGACGAGCATCTGCGGTTCACAGCGGCTCGCAAACCGCTCCGGTCCGTCTTCTGCAAACAGCTCGCCCGTGGAAGAGGGCGGGGAGGTGCGGAGCGTCGGGGTTACTTGCAGTGAACGGTGAGGCGTTTGAAGTGCTTGCATGACGGTCTCCTGAAAGGGTCGAGCGAGATTCAAGAATGCATCATGCCCAGCCATTTTCAAGGGGTGTTCGACAAACGACGTAAGTCACTTCCCGAAGGGTGAACGGCGCATCTCTAAACAGGCAACCGATCCGCCCTTATCGGGCAGGAAATGTCCTCCTCTTCGTGCATTCACGCTCGACCTTGCGAGTGAGCGCAAGCAGCTCCTCTCGCCCTCGAGACGTCGCCTCGCGTGCTCGAGCAGACTGCGCAGCTCAGGAAACGAATCTGAAGCGGTCACTCGGTGAGATCGCGCTCGTCCCGTTCGGCGTCGTCACCGTCACATCGACAAGGCCGGCTGGCCCTGCGGGCGATGTAGCCGAGATCGAGGTCGCCGAGTTCACCGTGTAGCTCGTCGCGCTGGTCGAGCCGAATCTGACCGACGTCGCTCCATTCAGGTCGGTGCCGATGATGGTTACGGTCGTGCCGCCGCTCGTGGGGCCTTTTCTGGGGGTTACTCTTGTAACCGCGGGGGGTGGGCTATCAGCGAGACTGTGGTAACCGCCGGCTGAGATCCTCGTGACTCCGCTCAGGCCGACCACCGGCAGGGGCAGCGTGCTCTCACCGCGGGGTGTGCCGTTCCCCAGCTGCCCGTTTTCGTTCCAGCCCCACGCCATGACCGTGCCGTCGCCGAGCAGCGCGAGGCTGTGGGCGAGCCCTGCCGAGATGGACACGATCCCGCTCAGCCCGGGCACCGCCACCGGCACGTGTTTGTTGATGATCGTGCCATCCCCGAGCTGCCCATTGCCGTTGTCGCCCCACGCCATGACGGTCCCGTCGTTGAGTAGCGCCATGCTGTGAAATCCGCCTGCCGAGATGGCCTTGACTCCGCTCAGGCCGCTCACCGCCACGGGTACGTCGCTGTCAGTCGTCGTGTTGTTCCCCAACTGGCCGTCGTTGTTCGCGCCCCACGCCCTGACCGTGCCATCCTTGAGCAGCGCGAGGTTGTGATCGTCGCCCGCGGAGATCGCGATCACGCCGCGAAGACCGCCGACCGCCACGGGTGTCTTGCTACAGGGAACCGTGCTCGTACCGGCCGAAGGGCACAGTTCTGGGCCGGTGTGAGTGCCGTCGCCCAGCTGGCCGTATTCGTTGTCCCCCCACGCCATGACTTTGCCCGTGCCTACCAGGGCGAGCACGTGCGGTCCGTTGGCTGAAACCGCTTTGGCGCGGCTTGGCAGGCTCACCATCACGGGAACGGCGCTGTCGGTCGTATCTCCATTGCCCAAGGCGCCGGCGAAATTGCTACCCCAGGACATGATCGTTCCTAGTTTGAGGAGAGCAAAGCTCGAGCCACCGCCGGCTGAGATCGCGCGGACTGCGCTTAGGCCACCAACGGCGCCGGGGGTCGTCGCGCAGGCAACCGAGCTGAATCCGGACGGGCACGTTTCCGGTCCCGTAGTCGTTCCGTTTCCGAGCTGACCTGAGCCGTTCGCCCCCCAAGCTAGGACGGCGCCGGACGTCATGAGGGCAAGGCTGTGAGTGCTTCCCGCCGAGATCGCCGAGACTCCATCGCCGAGTCCTGTTACCGCCCCAGGGAGGTCGCTGCTGGTCGTGGTGCCATTGCCGAGCTGACCCTGTTCGTTATCGCCCCAGCTTGTCGCCCCGGAAGTCGCAAACGAGGGCGCGGCGGTCGCCAGCGCGAACGCGAGCATCGCGGCTACGCATGCCAGAATCGGCACACCCGCGCATGCCGATGTGTAACGACAAAGCCTCATCCTCATCCCCATCCCCTCACCCGCGCTCATGCCACCTCGGCATACTGCCTTCGCCCCGGATCTCCGTCCCGATCAAATACCGGACCCAAAGTCGCTGCAGGAGTGCTACCCGGTGCGGGAGGTCACCAAACACCGCACGAAAAAGGCGAGCCGAACGGATAGGTCAGACCAGACGAAGGTCTAGTTACGTATCTGGGCTGTCAGGGCAAGTTCGTCCGTGAGCGTACACGCGTTGATCGGCGCGGTGGAGATCCGAGCCTTCGAGCCCGACGACGAGCCGCGGGTCGTCGAGCTGCTGCAGAGGGCCTTCGGTTGCTGGCCGCGGGACATCGAGGGCATCGAGCCGCGCGAGTTCTTTCGCTGGAAGCACAGCGCCTCCCCATTCGGGCCCTCGACATGCCTGGTCGCGGAGGCCGACGGTGCGCTGACGGGCTTCGTCGGCCTGATGCCGTGGCGGCTGCGGATCGGCGAGCAGGTGCTGAGCACGATCCGCGGCGTGGACCTCGCCGTCGATCCGGCCCATTGGCGACACGGCGTCTCGATGAGCCTGATCGGGGCCGCGCGCGGCCATTACCCCGAGGACATCGCGTTGGACTGGACGAATCCCAATGAGTACAGCCGCGGCGGAGTGCTCAAGTCGGGTCGGCGCAGGGTCAACGGCGTGCCGCGGTTCGTCGGCCCCCGCGGGCCATTGGCTTTGACGATCCGACGCGTGGCCCATTCCTTGGAGCGGAAGCGGGATTGTGCCCGGTTTCGTCACGACCGCGACAGTCTTCAACCAACGTCGCGCAGACTGACGGCGAGCGGCACATGGTCTGACAGCTCGACCCGATCTTCCTCCAGCGGGATGCAACGGTCCAGCAGATCCGCGGAGGAGCACGGCTCGTATCCACGCACAAAAAGGTGGTCGACGTCACGGTGCGCGACATCGACGATGTCGCCGTTCGTGGCGCGGGGAGACCGCAGGTTCAAGTCGCCGCCGACGATCAACGGCGCGTCGCCGGCCCACGTGAGCGCGCGCTCCCATAGGCGGTCGAGCTCGTCCTCAGCGAGGCGGACACGTGCGCTGCCGTGGAAGTTCACCAGACACGTCCCGTCGCGGAGCCTTGCGAGCTGTGCGACGCGCCGCTCCGGCCAACGCCGGAGGCGAATGGTGCGGTGCTCGGCGATCGCGCTGCGCGCGAGGATCGCGTTACAGCCGCCACCGTTTGACTTGACCAGGTCAGGCCAACGCTCGGCGAGCGCACGGCGCAGCGTAAGGCCCAGGTTGCGCGAGGTCAGCGCCGTCCGCTGTTCCGCGCCGGCCACGCGAGCGAGCAGCGGCGGCCACCACGGCGGAACCTCCTGCAAGAGCGCAGCGTCCCACTCCCACCCAGCCAGAAGCGCGGCGAACTCCCCTGTCAACGCTCGCCCCGAGGGAGGTATCGATCGGCCATGAAAGAGGTTCCATGTGAGAACTCGCATCGTCGGTCGCTGTCGTCGGGCTCACGTTAGATCTTCGCCGTCCTGTTCCTGAGTGCCGTGGCCGACGGCGGCTCGGATCAGGCGCCAGGCCGCGTAGCACCCAAGTCCGACGGCGACCGCGACGAGCAGAGCCTCGCCGAACGGCTGGCGGGCGAGTGTCTGGAGCGCTCCCTGTTGGTTGGTCGCCTTGCCTCCCGCGCCGGCGGCGAGCTCGATCGCGAGCACGCCGATGATTCCGTAGACGACGCCGCGGGCGACGAGTCCGGCTCGCGCGAGCCACACGAGCTCGTGTTGGCGGACAACGACCTCGCCGCCACGTCGAACACCAGGGAGTGGTGTCGATCGGTCAATCGCTCTCAGCTCCGTCAGGGCAAGCAATGCCCGGCAACCCCTTGAGCTAATCGCGATGCGTAGCCGTCGGCCCGGCGGCACTCGTCCGTCGCGACTGTCAGCGTGTGGCGCGCCCGAGCTGTGGATGGAGACCTAGCACCCCGGGCGCGCCACGACCGTGCTCGGACGGTCTGTCATGTCGAATTAATCCTGCGATCTGATATCCACCTGCGCGCGGGCGCTCGCGGCGCGCGTGGCGCGCGCAGCCGGCGCGTCGTGGCGCCTAATTGACGCATGAGGACATCGCCACGAGGCGCTCAGCCGGTCTCGGCATGGACCTCGGCGATTGCCCGTACCAGAGCCGCGCGCCCCTCGCGGAGCACAGGCGCACCGTGAGATACGAGCACGCGCTCGATTGGCAGCTCGACGACGAGCGGGCGAAGCAGCTCGGCAAGCCCTGCCCGGTTTACATGCACGTCATCCAGCCAGCTTTGCGGGCACAACGCCAGGCGCCCATCTCGCGCGCCGATGAGCCGATCACCAGGGACGAGCGCTGCGACCGCGGGCAGCCAGAACATCGTCTCCCCTGCCCCTCGCAGCGGCCGCGGCTGGATCCCAGGGGGAACCGCGTTCCACGCGCGTGACGTGGTCGACTTGTAGCGCTCGGCGAGCTCCTCGCGGTCGCGCCGGTGCCAGTGGATCGTCGTAAGAACGCTGACCGGACGATTCGCGATCCGCCCGTCGAGCCAGCGGAGGAACTCGGTACGGCCCTCCGACGGGAGCAGGGGATCGATCAGCGCGACGGCATCCGGCAGCTCGTAGAGCACCGAGCCGACGCTTTGGCCCCAATCCCCGGCGCTCCCGGGCGCCGCCTGCGGGTTCCACTGGGGGTGAGGCGCGGTCCAGCGGAGCAGGCCGGGCAGGATCTCGACCGGAAGCACCGGCGGATCTTACGGGCGTCTCATCGACGGCGGGAGAGAAGATCAGGAAAGCGGGCGAGCCGAACGTGCAGGTCACGCCAGACGAACGTCTAGTTGCGCATTCGCTCTGTGGTGGCAAGTTTCGGTCTGTGAACGCACACAGGCTGATCGGCGTGGACGCACCATGACGCACTACCGGCTGCGCGTGTACTCGGACGCTGGCTATTTCCCGGACAAGGCCGTGAAGAGCGTCGTGCGTCGTCGAGTCGAACGCCGCGCGCTGCGCCTCGAAGAGGAAGGGTTCAAGACGAAGCTCCTCGCCGCTCCCGCGAAGGTCCGACCGCGCACGAGGGTCGCGGCACCCCGGCGCCGCCAGACGGTGCCTGAAGAGTTCACGATCCAACGAGTCCGTGAGGCCCGTCGTTGCACGCTCATCTTGGCGGGCCGCCTGGACCTCGCGTCCGCGTCAACGCTCGAAGAAATGATCGTCGGACTCTGTGACGACGGGACACGCGAGGTCGTGCTCCACCTCGACGGCCTGACATACCTCGACACGATGGGACTGCGGATGCTCCTTCTCGGTCGGGGGCTCTGCGCCGAGCGCGGTTTGGACTTCCGCCTCGCTCCGGTAGGTCGCGTTGAAGCTGGAGCGCTGTTGGGCGAGCGGCGCTCGATCAGCCGACGAGTGCGCCAGAGGATGCCCCAGATGCGTCGGGGCGGGCGCGTCCAATCGACATCGCGGTGACGTTGCTGCTCTAGCAAGCGGCCCCGACCTCGAGGCTAACAGCACGTGATGCGGCAGCCGGCCAGTGGTGCTTGCTGCCTACGAGCTGACAGGGCACGATCAAGTTCTGATCGCCGACGGTCGATAGGTAATACGACGAACGAGCTACCGCATTTGCGGTAGCGAAACTAGCGATCGAGATACAGGAAACGAGCGATGCTCTCCACCAGATGCTCACCGGGGCCCCACGCGCGCCGATCCAAACTCCACGGCCCCGTCACGCGGCTGGTTGCCTCGGCGATCGCGTTTGCGGTCTTGGGATGCCTTACGCCGGCGCTCGCCGCCGCCGCAACGGCCGAAGACAAAACACAGTTCTCGGTGACGGCCGGCTCGCTGTCGCTCTCGACGACGCCGGCGATGCCAACGCTCAACGCGATCACCTTGAACGGCTCCGCCCAGACGACGAACACGATCATGACGAACTTCGGTGTGGCCGACGCCACCGGCAGCGGCTCAGGGTGGAACACCACAGTCACGGGCCAGCCCGGCGCCGGCAAAAGCGCCGTGTTCAAGCAGTACTGCCCCACTGCGACCTGTGGAAGCGACCCCGAAGGGTATGTGACGGGCGGCGCAACGCTCGCCGCCAACTCACTCACCCTGAACAGCACCGGAGCGAGCTTCGCGGTGCAGAGCGGCACGACCGGCACGGCGCCGACGCTCCAGTGCTCAACCGCCTGCAACGTCGACAGCGCAACCGCGGTGAAGATCGCCTCGGCGGCTGTCAGCGCGGGGATGGGCACATGGCTGACGACGGGGTTCAGCGCGACCAGTCTCGCGCTGGCCACCCCCTCGACGCTCAAAGCGCTGTCCAACGGCGAGCTCTACCGAGTGAACCTGCTGTGGACGCTGAGCACCGGGCCGTAGGCGGCGCATCGAGGCAGGAAACGAGCAGCGGCCGCTGAATGGGCGAGCGTATGACGCTTCTGCTCAGGCGACGACGTGCGCCCGCCAGTGGCCACCGTGCGCTCGTTGCCCTCGTGGTCGCCGCATCGGGGTTGTATGCGGCGCCTCCCGCGCTGTCGGCTTCACCGTCCGGCCTGGTCGTAATGCCTCACACCTCCTCGCAGCCGGGGCTCAGCTACTTCAAGGTGTCGGCTCGACCCGGCTCGGCCGCTCAGGCTGGCACGATCGAGTTACGCAACCCGACCGCCAAGCGCATGCGAGTCGTGCTCGCTCCGGTCGATGGAGAAACGCTCGGCACGCTGGGCTCGTCGTACGCGCCCCCCGGCTCGCGTCCTCACCGATCGGCGCTGTGGCTGCATCTCGCCAGGCGAGCGGCGACGCTCATGCCGAGCTCGAGCCTCGTCGTCCCGGTGTCGGTCCTCGTCCCGCGCAGCGCCCAACCTGGCGACTACCTCAGCGGCGTCAGCGTCGAAGCGCTCGATCAGCGCTCCCAGACCCTCAAGCGAGGGGGCGCCTCGATCGCCAGCGTCTCGCGCTACGCGATCGGCGCGGAGGTCTCCCTGCCGGGCCCCCGCCACCCAGTCATCCGGTTCACCGGCGCGACTCTCCGGCGCGAACCTTCCGGGTTGACCTTCGCGCTGAAGGCACGAAACTCCGGGAACGTGATCCTGCGGGGAGTACATGGCCACGTGCGCATCACACGCGCCGGGCGCACCGTCGTCTCGCAAGGGATCGAACCGGGGACATTCGTCGCTCACACGCGTATCGCATATCCAGTTAACGCCTATCGCGAGACCCCGCCTCAGGGGACCCATTATCAAATCTCCGCCTGGATGCGCTACTCCGGTGGCATCGCGCGCCTGAACACGACGGTGGTCTTCGGTCATCGCGCGGCGGTTGCACAGCAGCAGTACGGTGGACCGCGGGCCGGAGGTGGAGGGACAGCGTGGTGGAAGATCGCTGGAGTCGTGGCCGCGATTCTCTACGGCCTGATCACGACGATTCTCCTGCTTCGGCGTCGCAATCGAGGCTCGCGGAAGGCGATAGCGCCGTGAACGTGTGCCGAGGTCGGCCCGCGCATGGGGAGGTGATGGCAACACGGTCCGGTCCACAACAGCTTGCATGATCGTCGGTACCTGCGCATTGGTGCTCGGTGCCGACGCGGCACAGGCCGCGTTCGAATTTGGCACCGCTCCGAAACTGCCGACCCTGTCCGCCGCGACCCTCAACGGCAAAGCACTGACAGTCAACACGACGATGACGAACTTCTCGGTCACCGACACGCGAGGCACCAAATCGGGATGGAACATCACGGTCGTTGGGCAGTCCGGCGCCGGCAAAAGCGCGTTATTCGCCCAGTACTGCCCAAAAGCCACATGCGGGACAGATGCCGAAGGTTATGTCACCGCTGGGCAGAAAATGGCTGCCAACTCGCTGACTCTCAACAGCACCGGCGCGAAATTCACCGGCGCCGGAACGGCCCCCACGCTTTCCTGCTCGGCCGGCTGCAAAGTAGACACCGCAACGGCGGTCAAGGTCGCGTCGGCGGCGACCGGCGGCGCCGGAGAATCAACATGGACGACTACGGGCTTCTCGGCGACGAGTCTCGCGTTGGCGGTTCCCACCACATTGAGGGCGCTCAAAAACGAAGAGGTCTACCGCGTCAACATCCTGTGGACGCTCGCCACCGGACCGTAGGCGCGGCAAGCTCCACCTCACCGACCGAGTGGGACGCTGGCATGATCCCGTGGCGGAGCATCACGGAGCCGGTAGAGTCGGCCCGTGGAGGTTCGGGAGAGGCCCTCGCCGACGGTCGACGCGCCGCCGGGCGACTCGATCGAGGCCCGGGCGATCATCCGTCGCGTCGGCCCGCGCCTCGTTCGCGATGGCTTTGGACCGCTCGCGACCTTCTTCCTGGGCTGGAAGCTGATCGGTCTGAGCGCGGGGATCGTGTTGGCCGTCGCGTTCGGAGTCTCCGTCTTCGTACACGAGCGCCGCCAGGGCAGGCCGGCGACGCTGGTACGCGTGGCGCTTGCGGTCGTATGCCTCAGAGCGGTGGTCGGGCTCAGCTCGGGCAGTGCTTCGGTGTACTTGGCTCAGGAGATCGGCATCGACCTCCTGCTTGCCTGCGGCGTCATGGGCTCACTGGCCGCCGGGCGACCTCTCACCGCCTGGATCGCGGCGGATGTATACCCATTCACGGCTGAGATGCGCGATTCAGACACATTTCGGCACGTGATGCGCACGGTCACCGCGGTGTGGGGCTCGTATTTTCTGATCAGAGCGGCCGTCCGCCTGGTTGCCCTGCTCTCATTGAGCACAGACCGATACGTGCTCGTCGTCGCGCTCAGCGACGCACCATTTCTGATTGCGCTGCTCGCGTGGTCTGTCTACTACACCCTCGGCGTGTTCCGGCGCAGCGACCAGTGGAGCGCGTTGCTCGCCGGTGCCGAGGGCGGCCCGCCGCAGGTCGGCCCTAGATAACGGGAGGCCGCTCGTCGCCCAGCGTGCCACTCGGATACTCTCGCCGCCGAAGGCGCCGAACGGGGGCCGTGGCCAGAGAGGGAGGAAAGGATGTCCGAGCAAGTCAGTCCTGCCCACATCATGCAGGTCGGCATGGGGTTCTTTGCGTCGAAGACCGTCCTGTCGGCGGTCGAGCTCGAGCTGTTCACCAAGCTGGGCAGCGACGGGATGACCGGCCCGCAGATCGCCGACGCGCTAGGGCTGCACGCCCGAGCGATCCCCGACTTCCCCGATGCGCTCGTCGCCCTACAACTGCTCGACCGCGACGGCGAGGGCGACGAGGCGCGCTATCGCAATACGCCGTCGACGGCCGTCTTTCTCGACAAGACGAGCCCGGCGTATGTAGGCGGAATCCTCGAGATGGCCAACGCGCGGTTGTACCCATTCTGGGGAGATCTCACCGAGGCTCTGCAGACCGGAGCGCCTCAGAACGAGATCAAGCAGACGGGCAAGGCGATGTTCGAGGAGCTCTACAGCGATCCGGACAGGCTCGAGCAGTTCATGAACGCGATGGCCGGGATCTCCCTGGGTCCCTTTCAAGCGCTGGCGGAGAAGTTCGATTTCTCTAAGTACGAGACCCTGTGCGACGTGGGCGGCGCAACCGGACAGCTGTCACTCGTCGTCGCCAACCGCCATCGCCACATGCACTGCTCGAGCTACGACCTGCCGGTCGTCGAGCCAATCGCCAAGCGAACTATCGAACGCGCCGGGCTGAGCGATCGCGTGAGCACGGCCTCGGGTGACTTCTTCGCCGAACCCCTGCCCAGGGCCGAGGTCATCACGATGGGGCTGATCCTGCACGACTGGAACCTCGAGCGCAAGATGCAGCTTGTGAAGGCCGCCTACGACGCCTTGCCGGAGGGCGGCGCATTCATCGTCGTCGAGAACCTGATCGACGACGCTCGTCGCGAGAACGCGTTCGGGCTCCTCATGTCGCTCAACATGCTGATCGAGTTCGGAGACGCCTTCGACTTCACCGGCGCCGACTTTGCCGGGTGGTGCAAGGAGGCCGGGTTCAAGGAGATAGACGTCGTGCCGCTCGCCGGTCCGGCGAGCGCCGGCATCGCGTACAAGTAGACACGCTCCAAGGCGCCTCCGCCACCAACTCGAGAGCGAGCTCATCCCCGGACCTCGTCGAGTGTGCGGCCGCTCAGGACAGAGCGAGGATGCGCGGCGACGACGTCCGAGCCGGGCTGTGCATACTCGTCGCGGCGCTTGATCAGCAGCCATTGAGGCTTGGTGCCCGAGCCGGTGCGCTGCAGGGCGAAGCCCCCACGCAGCTTCTCGCCATGGAGCACGAACACGGCGTGGCCGCGGGCGAGCGCCTGAGGCCACGCGACGCGCCCGCCCTGCTCGTAGTTTCCGCGATCCCAGACGATGACTCGACTCGATCCGAGCGACCCCTCGAAGGCGTTGTGCTCGATTGCATGGTCCGCGACCTCTACGGCGAGGCGCTTGACCGCCGGGTCCAGAGATGGCCCCTTGGGAAGCGCCCACGAACGCATGACCCCGTCAACCTCGAGGCGCAAGTCGCAATGGCGCGCCGTCGCGGCGTGCTCCTGCACGACGAACACACCGGCGCTGACACCGCGAATCGCGAACTGCTCGTGGCCCTCGACCCGGACCGTGTCGATCGCGACCCCATCGACGCGCGCCAGCGGCGGACCGTCGCGCAGGAATGCGCAGAGCTCGTCGACTCCCTGCTTGGGCCCCTCGGCGTGGATCAGCACGCTGCGATCGTCCCCGTTGCGCACCCAGCCCATCACCCCGAGCTCGCGCGCCCGGTGGACCGTCGCGTCGCGAAACCCGACGCCCTGCACCGCACCGTGAACGATCGCACGGATAGCCGCGATCTCAGTTCCGTCGCGCTTATCAGCCACGGTGCCTCCGCGCGGGATCCTGTGCCGAGCGCATCGTCCAACCGCCCATGCGCCGTTCGCACACAGGCCGTTCGCGTCGCGCGGCAGCAACTACCAAGGGATCGCTCAACCACGACAGGGTGACATTCCGCTCGCACAGGCGTTGCGCTCCCGGCGGACCGGCCCGAGGAGGCGAGCAGCGGGCGCTCGCCGCGACTGGTGCAGAAGAGTAAAGTCGCCGTCACCGTGTCGGTTTCGCAGAGCCCGCACTCGCCGGACGTGGACCTTGGTTCAGTTGACTTCTGGGGCAGGCCGGCCGAGGAGCGCGACCGCTACTTCGCCGAGCTGCGACGCGATGCTCCGCTGTCGCGCCATCAGCCGCCCGAGGACATCCTTGGGCTCCCCGACCAGGAGGGGCGCATGCCCTATTGGGCGATCGTGCGATACGAGGACGTGCGCCGCATCTCGCGCGACCCCGAGACCTTCTGCTCGGGCCAGGGCACGCAGTTCGCCGACGCGCCGCCGGAGTTCCTCGAGGCCTCGCTGTCGTTCCTCGCGATGGACGCGCCGCGGCACACGAAGCTGCGGGGCCTCGTCTCCTCCGCGTTCACGCCGCGGCAGGTGGCGCGCATCGAGGAAGGCATCAGGGTCAACGCGCGGCGGATCGTCGCGGAGGCGGCACCCACCGGCGGCGGGGACTTCGTCGAGCTGATCGCCAAGCGACTGCCGCTGATCACGATCTCGGACATGATCGGCGTGCCGAAGGCCGACCGCGAGCGGGTGGTCGCCGCCGCCGATCTGCTCGTCGCGGTCTCGGACCCCGAGGCGTTCGGCGAGCGGCCGCCGATCGAGGTGCTCGGCGAGGCGCTGTGGACGCTGACGTCGTTCGCGACCGAACTGGCCGCCCACCGCGAACAGAATCCGGCCGACGACCTGATGACCGCGCTCGTCCAGGCCGAGGTGGACGGAGAGCGCCTCACCCACGCGGAGATCGCGGCGTTCTTCGTCCTGCTGTCGGTGGCCGGCAACGACACCACCCGTCATACCACCTCGCATGCGATGCGGGCGTTGAGCGTCAACCCCGATCAGCGAGCCCTGCTGACGGGAGACCTCGACGAGCGCCTGCCGTCAGCCGTGGAGGAGTTCGTGCGCTGGGCGTCGCCCGTGATGACGTTCCGCCGCACGACCACTCGCGAGGTCGAGCTCCACGACCAGCGCCTACCGGCTGGTGAAAAGGTGGTGCTCTTCTATCACTCAGGCAACCGAGACGAGCGGGCGTTCGAGGATCCGTGGCGCTTCGACGTCACGCGTGACCCGAACCGTCACCTGGGCTTCGGCGGCGGCGGGCCGCACTACTGCCTCGGGGCGTCGCTGGCGCGGACGCAACTTCGCTCGCTGTTCGGCGAGCTCCTACGCGTGATCCCTGACATCGAGGCGCAGGAGCCCGAGCTGCTGCGCAGCGCGTTCATCCACGGCGTCAAGCGGATGGACTGCAGCTTCAGCCCGAGAGCATGAGCTAGGGGGTGCGATCCCAGCGGCCGGGTGTACGCTCCCCGGCGATGAGCGCAATCGAGCTCGACACGCTCAGCTGGCCGCAGGTGCGGGCGGGAATCGAGGCCGGGCGCGACACCGTCGTCGTGGCGCTCGGAGCAACCGAGCAGCACGGACGGCACATGCCGCTCGCGACGGACGCGCTGATCGGCGATCACCTCGCGCGCATCGTGGCCGATCGGCTCGACGCGTTCCTGGCACCCACCCTGCGTGTCGGCTGCTCGGCGCACCACGTGGGTTTCGCGGGCACGATCTCGTTGAACGAGGACACGTATCACGGGGTCATCGCAGACCTCGTTCGCTCGCTGCTGTGCGGCGGCTTCAGGCGCATCGTGCTGCTGCCCACGCATGGCGGCAACTTCGGTCCGCTGGCCGGCGCCATCGCCACGCTGGAGGATGCGGAGCGGGCCCGTGTCGCCGCGCTCACCGACCTCGGCGTGCTGTTCGAGATCGCTCAGATGGGTGAGCGGGAGTACGGCGTGCCGCTCGCCGAGGGCGGGCTTCACGCGGGCGAGTGGGAGACCTCGCTGATGCTCGCGATCCATCCAGAGCTGGTGAGCATGGAGAGCGCCGAAGCCGGTTTCACCGGCGACCTCCAGGAGGCGATTTCCTCGATGTTCGCGGGTGGCGTCGCCTCGATCTCCGAGAACGGCGCGATCGGCGACCCTGGCTCCTCGACCGCCGAGCACGGGAGGAGGTACTGGGACGCCATCGTCGAGCTCGTTCTCGAGCAGCTCCTCTCCGCGCGAGACAGGCGACCGTGAGCGCGCGCATCCGGCCGGGCTCGAGCCGCACCGTATTGCCTCGTTCGCGCGTGCGCAAGCGAGCCCGCTCGGCGCGCACAAGCGAGCCGGCTCGGGAGCCTGAGCGCGCATATGGCGCGCGCTATCGGGTAACGGGGGCATTGAGAGACCGGGAGCGTAAGGTAACGGGGCAAGATGCTTGCGACAGCTTCCATAACCTCCAGAAGGATTGGCAATAGGGGTCTCCCCTGTTTGAGGCGGGTCATGCTGTCGCTGCTCGGCGCGCTCGTCCTCGCGGGCGGTGCGTTGACGCAGGCGGCCGTCGCGGCCGGCACGTCCGGCGACCAGGTCGCGACCGAACCGTCCACCTCCACGGAAGCCTCCGAAGGCACCCCCCCGCCACCCGACCCGGGGGCGGAAGCCTCGGAAGGTGTGCCTGCCGGGCCGGGTCCGCAAGAATCCCAGGAAGTCGCGCCCACGCCGCCCGCCGAAGAACCCCCGGAAGTCGTGCCCACCCCGCCCGCCGAAGAATCCCCGGAAGTCGTGCCGGTTCCCCCCGCCACCGAGGAATCCCCGGAAGTCGCGGCGTCTGGCGCCTCAACGGAGGCAGCCGCTGAAGGCTCGCTGTCGCCGCTGCCCGCCAATTCTCAGGACTTGGTGGCGCGCAATGACCCCGTTGAAGGAGCCGCAGCGGGCTCTCCAGCTGCGCTGATCGACTCGCTCGAGGCGCCTTCGACCCTCGCCGGCCCCGCGCAAGCGCCGGCGAGCTTGCACGCTGTAGTTGCGCCGGTCGGCGCGGTGGCTGAGATGATCGCAGCGCAGCGCCCCCAGGACTTGAGTTGCGAGCTCTCCGCGGTGGGGGGTCGCATGACGGACAGCTGCTCCACTGGCTCGTCGGTTAGCCAGCGCTTCCAGTCCGCGTCGCACAGCGCTCTCGCCAGTGCCGTGACGTCCCTGGCGGCGGCGACGGGAGGCCCGCCCCCAGGTGGCGGCCATGGCGGATCGGCGGTCGGCAATCCGCCGGTCGGCCCGACGCCGGGTCCGGCGCCCGGCGGAGCGTCCGGCTCGGCGGCGGGCGCGTCCGGTCTCGCCCTGTCGGGCTTCTTGACTCTCGCGGGCCTCCTGCTGCTGGGGGCTCCGCGTGCGATGCGCATGTTGCGGCTCTCGTGTCAGCCGTGGCGCACGGCGTGCTTCGCCCTGATTCCCGAGCGCCCGGGCTAGCTCCTCACGATCACCTCGCCCGGCGCTGGATCCTGCGATCCAGGCCACTGGAAATCAATTCGAGGCTTCTGGAAGGGGCTGTACGTAATGAAACGCCATCAATTGGCGTCTGCGGTGAGCGTAGATACTCGGAACGAGCACGGTGCAGAAGGAAACGCCGTAGATCGAACGCAGACAGCCTTCGACGACAACGTGGGCGCAGGGCCCGCTTCGAGCGAACCGAGGTTCGTGCTCGCGAGCGTGAGCGTTCGGACGCATACGCTGATCCTGACCGGGGAGTTGGACGGCGCGTCGGCGCTCGTGCTCGAAGCGGAGATCGAGCGCCTCTGCGAAGAGGGGGTCACCGGCATCACGCTGGACCTGCGGGGGCTCGAGAACATAGATTCGATTGGAGTGGCAGTGATCGCGTTCCGCTGCGGTCTGTGCCAGCGGCGCGGATACGATTTCGCGCTGATTCCCGGGTCGGGACTCGTTCAGAGCGCCTTCGAGCAGGCGGGAGTCGCCGAGCTGTTGCCGTTCCAACAGGAGGACGTCGAGGCTCCTCGACTGCCGGCGTTGGTTCTCGGCCACCGGTCGCGGGACGCATGCGAGCAGTGATGTGCTCACCCGCGAACGTCGATCACAGCGCATCGAGATCGTCGAGCCGCGCGCTCGACAGCACGACGCGCTCACCGCGGAATGGGACCGCCTCGGCTTCGAGCAGCCGCCGCTGGCGCGTCCCCTTCGCGAGTGACCCGTCGGCGCGCACGACGCGGTGCCATGGAGCGTCATGCGCCTCGGCGTGGCTTAGCACGTGGCCGGCCAGTCGCGGCGCGCCCGGCGAGACGTCGCCATAGGTGCGCACATAGCCCGTCGGGATCGCGCGAACCCGCCGCAGGATCGCCTCCCGAGCCTCGCTGCTCGCCTGCCGTGCCATCGGCCGAATCGTGCCACGCCATGGCGCCGACCGATGAGGTCGGCTCCTACCGGCTGTAGACGACGTTCGCGTTGGGTATGGAGATCCACACGAGCAGCGGCCCGGCGCGCCGCCGGTTGTCGCGCTTGCGCGGGTAGACGCGGCGCTGCGTGGGAACAACCAGCCCGTCGAAGCTCTCGTGATCGAGGCAGTAGTGAGCGGCCTTGGCGAAGCTGCCTAGCGGCTCGGCCGTGTAGTCGTGGCGGCGGATCAGCCCGTTCGCGTCGATGTAGAAGACCTGCTCGCGCGAATGCGTGTGGATGTGCTCGGGAAAGATCACGTGCAGGCGCCGCCAGCGCTCGCCGCCCTCGACCCACTCCTCGAGCTCGCGCACCTGGTAGTCGGGGCGCGCGAACACGAAGGGCGTCGAGAGGTACGTCCACATCGCGTACGTGGCGAAGTACAGGATGTCGAGCCGATCCCACCACAGCTTGTGGCGCAGGCCGGCGAATGCCTCGCGCGCGCGCTCGCGGGACTCGAGCATCTGTCCGTCGTCGGTCTCGATGCGCACCGTGCCGTCCGGCAGCAGCACGCCACGCTGGCCGGGCTTCGGATATGGCGTCATCACGACGTGCTGCTCGCGTGTGGAGACGCGCGCCTGCACGTCGCGCACGGCACGCCCCTGGAGCTTTGTCGCGAACGCCAGGCCGCCCGATGAGACGCGTGCGCTGAGCTCGTCGGCCGCCTGCCACAGGCCCAGACCGCCGTGCGCCGCGATCGTTTGCTCGACCAGCTCGATCGCCATCGTCACTCTCCGAGCACGGCCGCCGAGCGGCTGCTCGCCGGCAGCGGCCCGACGGTCGCCGCGGCTACGGGCTCGGCAGGCATGGGCTCTGCGGCCAGCGGCTGCGCGGGCAGCAGCAGCACGGCCATGATCGCGCCGGCGATCGCGACTCCGCCGGCCACCAGGCAGCCCGCGCTGAGGCCGTGTATGAAGGCGCCCGAGGCCGCCTGATGCAGCTCGCCGGCGAGGCTCGCGCGGCCGCTGTGGCTGAGGCGGGTGGAGACCTCGAGCGCTGCGCCGACCGATTCGTGAGCCGCGTGCGTCAGCGCTCTCGGCAGGCCGCTCGGCAGAGCGCTCGTCAGGCGGCTCGCGTAGAGCGATGCGTACACGCTGCCGATCACCGCGACGCCGAGCGTTCCGCCGAGCAGGCGGGTGGCGTCGTTGACGGCCGAGCCGACGCCCGCCTTCTCCTTCGGCACGGCGCCCATGATGGCCTCCGTGGCAGGCGCGCTGGTAAGGCCCATGCCGACACCGTAGAGCACCATCTGCGCGGCGATCGTGCCGTAGGGCGTGGTCGGCGCCACGATGGCCGCGACCCATACGTAGAACGCGGCCACGAACAGCAGGCCGCAGGCGACGACCAGCTTCGTGCCGAAGCGCACGGCGAGCTTCGTGCCGAGCACCGAGGCGATTCCCACGGACGTGGCGACCGGCAGCAGGTGCAAGCCTGCCGATAGCGGCCCGTAGCCCTTCAGGAACTGGAAGTACTGCGTCATCAGGAAGATGAAGCCGAACAGCGAGAAGAAGGCGATCGTCACCGCGCCGCTTGCGGCCGTGAAGCGTGGGTTGCGGAACAGGCCGATGTCGAGCATCGGCTCGTCGGTGCGCCGCTCGCGCACGACGAACGCGGCGAACAGGACGATCACGGCGATGAAGCCGCCGATGCTTCGCGCGCTGCCCCAACCGTAGTTCGGAGCCTCGATGACCGTGTAGATCAGCAGCGCCATGGCGGCCGTCGAGAGCAGGAACCCGGGGCCGTCGGCTCGCGGAGCGTGCGGGTCGCGCGAGCTCGGCACGCTCCAGGCGACGAGCGCCGCGCCGAGCACGGCAACGGGCGCCATCGCGAAGAAGATGCTCGTCCACGAGAAGCTCTGAAGCAGCCAGCCGCCGATGATCGGACCGAGCGCGATCGCCATGCCGGCGGTCGCGCCCCACAGGCCGATCGCGCGCGCTCGCTCGGCACGCTCGGTGAAGACGTTCGAGATCAGCGACAGCGTCGCCGGGAAGACCATCGCCGCGCCGAGGCCCATCACGCAGCGCGCGACGATCAGCTGCCCGGGAGTGTCGGTCAGCCCGCCGGCGAGGCTCGCCAGGCCGAACACGGCGAGGCCCGAGAGCAGCATGCCCTTGCGACCCAGCCGGTCGGACAGGCTCCCCGCGACGAGCAGCAGCGCGGCGAACACGAGGTTGTAGGCGTTCACAACCCATTGCAGCTGCGTGTTCGACGCGTGCAGCTCGCGCACGAGCGTCGGCAACGCGACGTTGACGATCGTCGTGTCGAGATTGATCGCAAAGGCCGCCAGCAGGAGCGAGAAGAGGATCAGGGGCTTGCTGCGCATTGCCGGGGTTATAGCGCCTTAACTTGAGATTCTCAACTATAGACTTGCGATTATCACGAAATATATATAAAATTATTGTGATGCGTTCGTATGCCCAGTACTGCTCGGTGGCCAAGGCACTCGACCTCGTGGGCGACCGCTGGAACCTGTTGGTCGTGCGCGAGCTGCTGCTTCGTGGGCGCTGTCGCTATACCGACCTGCTGCACGGCCTGCCGGGCATCGCGACCAATCTGCTTGCCGACCGCCTGCGCGATCTCGAGCACGCGGGAATCGTCTCTCGCGAAGACGCCCCGCCGCCGGTCGCCACGACGCTGTTCGGCCTGACCGAGCGCGGCGAGCAGCTGGGCCCTGTGCTGCACGAGCTCGGCAGGTGGGGCGCGCCGCTGATGCTCGAGCCCGCCGAGGAGGATGCCTTCCGCAGCCACTGGCTGGCGCTGCCGGTGGAGATGTTCCTCGCCGACAGCGCCCCCGGGGAGCCGCCCGTGACGATCGAGGTTCGCACCGGCGATCAGCCGACGAGCATCGAAACCGTCGACGGGCGCGTGCGCGCGCGCCAGGGCGCGGCCGAGGCTCCCGACCTGGTGCTGAGCGGCGCGCCCCGCCTGATCATCGGCCTGCTGAGCGGGACGTTGAGCGTTGCCGCCGCCCGTCGCGCGGGCCTGCGATGCGTAGGCGACGTCAAGGCCCTACGGCGCATCCGCCCGCACGCGCCGGCCGCAAGCGAGCGACGAGCCGCGCTCGCCGGCGCGGCCTGAACAAGCGCCGGAAGAGCCGGCGGCCTCTGCTATCGGCGGTGGATCGTGAGCCGGGGTCCGAGCTGCTCGGATTCCGCGTCAGGCTCCTCGTCGGACTGCTCGTCGGGCTTCGGCGGCCGGCGGAACGACGAAGGTCGCCAACGCGCGGGCGCACGCTCCTCGGCGTAAGGCGGTCCGTGTACGCGCAGGCCGCCGATCACCGCGAACACGTTGAGCAGCGCTATGCCGGTCGCGATCGCGATCAGGGCGCCGGCGAGCACCAGGGCCAGCAGCGTCAGCGCAATCGCCGAGACGGCGAACAGCAGCACCAGCATCCCTTGGGGTTCTACGTAGCGGTGCGGTTTCCCTCTGGGGAAGGGTTGCATGCAGCGAGAGGTGCAGCCGTCAAGCTGCCCGCCGGCTGCGCGAGAGCAGTCGTCGGCCCTGCGCCAGTCCGGCGTCGATCACGGCGTCGCGAGCCCGCGGGTCCATCAGGTTCGGTCCCATCGCCGCCGCGCTCGCCTCGTCCGGGTTGATCGCGCTCACGATCGCTCCGCGGTTTCTCGATACCAGCGCCTCGGTGGCGGCGACCGCACGCGAAAGTGGTCCGAACGCGCCCGCGAGCGGGCCGCTGCCAGCCCGCAGCGAGCCCGGCGGGTTCAGGCACAGGACCCGCTCGCCCCGTGTCACCTCGGCCGCGTCGATGTTCGTCGGGCTCCACACCCCTCCGTCTACGTAGGACCCTCCGCCGGCAACCACCGGTCGAAACACGCCGGGGATCGCGCACGACGCCTGGACCGCTGCGGCGACGGAAAGCTGCGGGGCGCCCGACGCCCCGAACACCACGCGGCGGCCGGTCTCGAGCTGCACCGCCACGATCCGCAGGCGACCATCCCAGCGGGCGCCCGAGCGCTCGACAATCCGGCCGAGCTCGGCGAGCGATCGGCGGCCCGGCCTAACGTTCCGCAGGACCGTCCTGCGGATCACCGCCCCGCCGGCGGCCGTCGAGGCGAAAGCCAGCGATGCGATCGGGCCCGCCGCGGAGCCCGCGAGCCCAGCGGCGGCGCTGAGCCCTTGCCGGAAAGGGCTGGCGCGCTTGGCGTACTCCTCCATGGGCGCTTCGTACGGCGCCGAGGAGCGACCGAGGCGAACCCCGGGTGCGAGGCCTGCAACGAGCGACGCCGCGACGATCGACCCGGCCGACGTGCCGACGTAGCGCCGGCAGTCACGCGCGTCGAACTCCTCCCCCTCATCGAGGCCCGCGAGGACGGCGCTCATCCACGCCTCGCCGAGGGTCCCCCCGCCGCCGAGGACGAGTACGTCGGGCGTCTTCATGACCCTGCCCACAGTAGTCCGAACAACGCCGGACATCTGGCGCTGTGTCGTCTGCCGACCACCGGCGCTTGGCGCCGAGCGATCTCGGGTAAGGAATCGAGATGGCCGAGACATCAGCGGGTCGGGCGAAGCTGCTGCAGTACCTCAACGAGGCCTACGGCCTCGAGAGGCGACTCGAGACCGCTCTGCATGCGCATGTCGAGATGACCACTCAGGCCGCGTACAAGAAGCGCCTCACGCAGCATCTCTCGGAAACCAAGCGGCACGGGCGAGAGGTCGAGCGCCGGATCAAGCAGCTGGGCGGCGACGCCGCGAGGTTCGATGCTCCCGGGCCTGGACAGGTGGCCGACGTCGCCCAGGCTGTCTTCAGCGGCGCCCAGAAGGCGGCGGCGCTCGCCCAGGGGTCACTGCACGCCCTGAGGGGCACCGGCCAGGAGGAGAAGCACTTGAAGAACGCCAAGACCGAGTACGCCAGCGAGTCCGAGGAGATCGCCACATACGCGGCGATCGAGACGCTCGCCGAGACGCTCGCCGACACGGACACGCAGCGAGTCGCGCGCTCGATCCGCCGCGAGGAGGAGCGCATGCGCTCGTATCTGGAGAAGGAGATTCCGCGCCTCACAAGGGCGATGGCGAGGGCCGAGGTCCCGGCCTCGCAGCGTTCGAAACCCAAGCGCGCCAAGAGGACGTCGACGCACGCGAGGCCTGCGCGCGGCGCACGCCGGCCCACGCGTCGGTAGGGCTGCCGCGACCAGCCCGCGGACGCGCCGCCGATAGGCCAGGCCGACGTCGCGCGCGACGGGCAGGGGAGCTGGCTCGAGACCAACCACAATGAGTCGATGGCCACTTCGCGGCACCGCCCCGCGCAGGTTTCCCGCGGGGACCTGGAGGTTCCAGAGCAGCTGAGCCGCAGGCGCGTGCGCTCACGCCTGCTGTTCGCGCTCGGCCTGGTGCTCGTGGTGGTCGCCGCCGTGACGCTCCTGCCGGGATTGGGCGAGCTGCGCTCGCGCCTGGCAGACGCCCGCCCCGAGTGGCTGCTGCTCGGGGTCGGCCTGAAGGTCGCTTCGGGGCTGGGCTACGTGGCGGTCTTCCGCATGATCTTCTGCCGCCGCATGAGCTGGCGGGTGAGCTACCAGATCGGGATGTCCGAGCTGGGCGCCAACGCGCTGTTCCCAACGGGCGGCGCCGGCGGCCTGGCGCTCGGCGCATGGGCGCTCAAACGAGGCGGCATGGGCGGCGGCGAGATCGCCCGGCGCACCGTCGCCTTCTTCCTGCTCACGAGCGTACCCAACGTGCTCGGCGTGATCATCATCGGGCTGGGGCTCGCGACCGGCCTGTTCGGCGGCGAGGGCAACCTGCTGCTGACGGCCGTCCCTGCGGCGATCGCCGCCGCGGCGATCGTGCTGGCGCTGCTCGCCGGGCGCATCGCGAGGACCTGGGGGCAGCGTCTCAGCGCGCGCGGCCGGGGCGAGCTCTCACGGCGAAAGCTGGTGTTGATGAAGGGCCTGACGGCGCTCGGCGACGGCGTCGCGGAGGCCGTCGCGCTGCTGCGCGAGGGCAACATCGTCCTGATCCTCGGCCTGATCGCCTATCTGGCATTCGACGTGATGATCGTGTGGGCGACATTTAACGCGCTCGGCCCCGCCCCGCCGCTGGCGATCCTGTGGATCGCCTACCTGATCGGCGAGCTCGGCGGGCTGATCCCCGTGCCTGGCGGCATCGGCGGGGTGGACGCCGGGCTGGTGGGCACGCTCGCGCTGTACAACGTCTCGCTCACCTCGGCCGCCGGAGCCGTGCTGGCCTATCGCGCGATCGCCCTGTGGGTGCCTGCGCTGCTCGGCGGCGTGGCGTTCGTCCTGCTGCGCCGGACCCTCCGCGACGAGGCCGAGCAGATCGCCGTGTGCGCGCCGCAGACGGAGATGGAGGTGATAGGACTTGGGCGCGTGATGATCGGCGGCGAGTCATGAACAGGATCCAGCTCGTGCTGGCCGACGTCGACGGGACGCTCGTGACGCCCGAGAAGGAGCTCACGGCGCGCGCGATCGCGTCCGTCGCGCGCTTGAAGCAGGCGAGCATCGAGTTCGCCGTGACGAGCGGGCGCCCGCCTCGCGGGATGGCGATGCTCGTCGAGCCGCTCGGCCTGGAGCTGCCGCTCGCGGCGTTCAACGGCGGTCTGTTCGTGCGGCCCGACATGTCGGTGATCGAGGAACAGTCGATCGCCGCCGACGTGGTCGAGCCGGCCGTGCGCCTGCTGGGCGCGCATCGCCTCGACGTATGGCTTTACCGTGGTGCCGACTGGCTCGTGCGCGACGCGCAGGCGCCTCACATCGACAAAGAGGCCGCGACCGTCCGCTTCGCTCCGACCGTCGTCGAGAGCTTCGACGGGATGACCGAGGGGATCGCGAAGATCGTCGGCGTAAGCGACGACCTCGAGCAGGTCGCCGGGGCGGAGGATGCCGCGCGTGCCGAGCTCGGCGACCACGTCTCGGCCGCCCGCTCGCAGCCCTACTACCTCGACGTGACCCATCCCGAGGCGAACAAGGGCGCCGTCGTGGGTTATCTATCGCGAAAGTACGACATCCCCGCGAGCGGCATCGCGACGATCGGCGACATGCCCAACGACGTGCTGATGTTCGCCCTCTCCGGGCTCAGCATCGCGATGGGCAACTCGAGCCGCGAGGTCCAGCGGGCGGCTCGGCGCGTCACCTCGTCCAACGCCGAGGACGGCTTCGCACTCGCCATCGAGCGGTTCGTGCTCGGCGACGGATAGCGGCGGACCCGCCGCCGCCGGGGCCGACGCAGCCGAAGAAGCCTAAGCTCCTTACGACCGTCGATCGACACGAGAAGGAGAGAGGAAATGACGATCATCGCCTCCACTGCCCACCTACCGGCGCTTGGCAAGCACGAGCGAGAGGAGATCGGCAACGAGCTGCAGGCCACGCTGCTCGAACTCGTCGACCTGTCGCTGCTCGGAAAGCAGCTGCACTGGAGCGTCGTCGGCCCGCAGTTCCGACCGCTGCACCTCTACCTCGACGAGTTGATCGACTCGTGGCGCGAGCTCGCCGACACGGTCGCCGAGCGCGCGGTCGCGCTCGGCTACTGGCCCGACGGGCAAGCCGACACGGTTGCCGCGGGCAGCCAGATCGCAAGGGTCGAGCGTGGGGCGATCGACGATCGCCACGTGCTGCGCGAGCTCGCTCAGCGCCTGGCCGAGGTCGACGAGCGCACGCGCGGGCGCATGGATCGCCTCGCCGAGCTCGACTCGGCCTCCGAAGACGTGCTCGTCGAGGCCGTCCGCGCGCTCGAGGAGCAGCTGTGGATGATCCGCGCGCAGCTTCCGCAGGGCTGATGACAGCCGAAGCCGGCGAGGGAGCTCGCTGAGCGTTCTGCGATGGCCTACGACGAAGAGCTGGCCCACCGAGTCCGCGAGTTGCTCGCCGACGAGGACGGCGGCAGCGAGATGTCGATGTTCGGCGGGCTCGCGTTCCTGCTCGACGGCAACATGGCGGTCGCGGTCTCCTCGCGCGGTGGGCTGATGCTGCGCGTCGATCCCGACGAGACCGACCGGGCGCTGTCTCGGCCGCACGCGGATGTCTTCGAGATGCGCGGCCGCCCGGTGAAGGGCTGGATCCGCGTCGCGCCGGAGGGGCTGCGGACGAAGCGCCAGCTGGCTGCCTGGGTGCGACGCGGCGTGGAGTTCGCGCGCAGCCTGCCACCGAAGGGCTGAGGGCGGGCTGGCAGCCGCGCTCGGCGCCGCGCGCCATCAGCTACTCAGCGCGTAGGCCCCAGGCTCGATGCGCGCCGTCCTGCGACGGTACGTGCTCCACAGCCACGGCCACTGGCTCGGGTCGTTACCGTTCTCGTCGACGTACCAGCTCGTGCAACCGGTGTGCCAGACGGTCTCCGCGAGCGTGGCGCGCAGCTCGCGGTTGAACGCCTCGCTCGCCTCGCGGCGCACCTCGATGCGCCGCGCGCGTGCGCGCTCGAGCTGACCGAGCGCGGCGATCACGTGGAGCACGCCCGCTTCGATCGTGTAGATCACCGAGCCGGTGCCTCCGTTCGTGTTGGGCCCGTACAGCAGGAACATGTTGGGGAAGCCGGGGACGCTCATGCCCAGATACGCCTGCGGCACGTCCGCCCACTCCTCGGCGAGCGTGCGCGAGGCCTCGCCGACGATCTCCATCGGCGCTACGAACCCGTGCGTCTGGAAGCCGGTCGCCAGCACGAGCACGTCCGCCGGGCGCTCGCTGCCGTCCCGCATGCGTACGCCGCTCGGCGTGATCTCGGCGATCGGATCGATGATCAGCTCGACGTTCGGCTTCGACAGCGTCGGATACCACTCGTCGGTCAGCATCAGCCGCTTGCATCCGATCTCGTCTCGCGGGGTGACCCTCTCGCGCAGCCCCGGATCGTCGATCGCCTGCTCGATCTGCCGCCGCGCGAGCGCGCGAAACGGCTTCAGCAGCCAGCGCTGGCTGGTCATCCCCGCGGCGCCGAGCTCCATGAAGGCGAACACGGCCATGCGATCGAATCGCTGCAGGGCGGGGAAGCGCTCGAACAGCCGCTGCGTGCGTGCGGAGTACGCGAAGTCCATCTTCGGGATCGTCCAGCCGGGCGATCGCTGGTAGACGTCCACCTGCTCGACGAGCGGCTGGATCGCCGGCACGGCCTGAATGGCGCTGCAGCCGGTGCCGATCACGGCCACGCGCTTGCCCGCCAGCTCGACGTCGTGACGCCAGCGAGCGGTGTGAAACGCCGGGCCCGCGAAGCTCTCCAGCCCGGCGATCGACGGCATCTTGGGGACGGACAGCTGGCCGCAGGCGGTCAGCAGCACGTCGGCCTCGTGCGGCCCGGCACTCGTCTGCAGCAGCCACTTGCCGCGCTGCTCGTCCCAGCGCGCCTGCGTCACCTCGGTCCCGGTGCGGATCCGCTCGAGCACGCCGTTGCGCCGAGCCACGTCCTCGAGATAGGCCTGGATCTCCGCCTGCGGCGCGTAGCGGCGCGACCAGCGCGGGTTCGGCTCGAAGGAGAACTCGTAAAGGTGCGACGGGACATCGCAGGCGGCGCCCGGATAGGTGTTGTGGTTCCACACGCCGCCCACCCGCTCGCCGCGCTCGAAGACCGTCACGTCGTCGTAGCCGGCGCGATGCAGCATCGTGACGGCGCCGACTCCGCCGAAGCCCGCGCCGACGATCGCGATCGAGATCGACCGCCGCGGGGCGGCGCCGTTGCCGTTTTCGTGAGCGGTGCTACCCACACCACCAACACTACTGCGCGTCGCGCGGCGCGCGCCCGGCACTGGCGTCACCCGGCCGTGCCCCTGATCCGCTCGCCCTGGGGATCGAACAGCGGCTCGCGCGCGAGCTCGCCGGCGACCCACCGTCCGAAGATGTCGACCTCCACGGTCGTGCCAAGCTCGACGTCGGCCGGCATGTACGCGTAGGCGATCGAGCGCCCGACGGTGTATCCATAGCCGCCGCTCGTCACCCGGCCGACCACATCGTCGCCGATCCGCACCGGCTCGTTGCCGAGCGCGACCGAGCGCGGGTCCCCGAGCACCAGGCAGCGCAGCCGCCGCCGCGGCTTGGCCGGGCCCGCGTCGGAGCCGACCCCGAGCGCCGCCGAGCCGTTGAACGTCGCGCCGTCCTTCACGCAGAAGCCGAGCCCGGCCTCGTAGGGATTCTCGTCGGGCGTGATGTCGGAAGCCCATACGCGGTAGCCCTTCTCCAGGCGCAGCGAGTCGATCGCGCGGTAGCCGCCGGCGACGAGCT
>Ga0193729_1000070_pt1 | contig 44642 bp, 48 predicted proteins | sample U1c2metaG_FD_143036 | JGI IMG/M metagenome (GOLD analysis project Ga0193729, IMG submission 143036) | Soil microbial communities from a riparian zone of the East river system, Colorado, United States - U1c2 | ecosystem: Environmental > Terrestrial > Soil > Riparian zone | place: USA: East River...
GCCCCCGAAATTGTGCCGCTTCGTTCGGACAAACGTTTCAGGTCAATTCTCCAGAGAATTGGACTCGAACCTGAGAAAGTGTTTGCGGCGACAGCGTCTTGATTACTGCACAATCGCGTCCCGGCCGTGGCCGTGAGAGCGCACACCGTAGTTGTTGAGGTCCTGCTGCGCCACGTGCATTCCAAACAGCAGGATCGCAATCAGACCGAAATATAATATCGACATCGTCCAGCGCTGTGACGGTGTGACTTCAAAATAACGCTGTTCTTCCTCAGTTCGTCTGCGGAAAAGCGAATAGATCCGCGGCAGCGACAAGAGAATAATCAACCAGATAATGAAATTCGGGTATTTCCATCCGAACCAGAGAAGCACTGCGAATCCTGGCAACCAAAGCCAGCGCGAGAGCGCGGTCACGATGCGCCCGCCATCAAGCATTCCGACCGGAGTGAGATTAAAAAGATTGAGAAAATACCCAAACCACGCGAGCGCGATGAAAAGCGGCGCGGCGAAGAATTCGCCCAAGACGTTACAAACCAGCGCGCCAAGACTCCCCAGCATCGGGCCGCCGATGCCGACGCATGCTTCGATCCACGCATTGCGTGGCGCTTCTTTGAGTGCGATGAACGCACCCATAAACGGAATAAAAACAGGCGCTCCGACCTTGAGCCCGAACTTTTTAGCGACAAGCAGATGGCCGGTTTCGTGCACCAACAGGAGCAGGACAAATCCGACCGCGAATTGCCAGCCCCAGATCTGGGTATAGATCCAGATCATCAACAGCATGGTCCCGCCGGATTTCAGCAGAATGGGGAGAAATTTCAGGAGCGGAAGCAGAACAAACTTCAGCTTTGCGAAAAACTTCGCGATCAGCACGCCAATCACTCCGAGCGGCGCGAGTGCTTTTTTCACCCGACTCCAAGCCGTTTCCTCAGATGGCGCCTTGTACTCCTCGATTGGTTCGGTTTGAAGATTCACTGTGCGTAACTTGTTGCTGTGGAATTGCTAGTGGAGAAACTGTAGGGCGTTTCTGCGAAACGCCAACATCTCGGCGCCTGACACAGACGCCCTACAGCTCCTTGAATGCGGTGCCCAGGTGATCGAGGACGTCTCGCGGCAATAGCGATTGTTCGCTTTGACTCCCATTAAAAATCGCGATTTCCGCAGCGCGCCCGCATAACCACGCGCCGAGTCGCCCTGCATCGTAAAGAGGGAGACCTTGTCCTGCTAATCCTGCGCAGACACCGGTGAGAATATCGCCCATTCCGCCCGTGGCCATTCCCGGATTGCCGGTCGTGTTATAGCTTAGCGGCCGATCCCGCTCAGCTATGATGGTTCGGCTGCCTTTCAACAAAAGCGTTACCGGAAAACGGTGACAGAATTTTGTCGCCGTTTTGGCGCGTGTCTCTTTTGCATCGGGTGAGAGTCGTTTCATCTCCCCGGGATGCGGCGTAAGCAACCGTTTACCCTTGCAATGCTTGAGCGTGGAGATTTTTTCCGCCAAAATATTGAGGCCGTCAGCGTCAATCACCATCGGTTGCTTCGCTTTTTCGATCAGTTCCAGAATCTCGGCAGCGCGGGATTTTCCAAGACCAGGTCCCACTGCCCAGACGTCGGTTTTTTCCTTGAGCAAATCGCGGTAAGATTTGAGTGGCTTGACCATTGATTCCATTGGCGCGGCGCCGGCGACAATTTCGTAGATTTCTTCAGGGACAAAAATCTCGACCAGTCCAGCGCCTGCACGCAGCGCGCCCTGCGAAGTCATCAGTGCTGCGCCGATGAATCCCCTGGAACCGGCAACAACACCAATGCGTCCACACTGATTCTTGTATGTGCTGAATTTGCGCCTCGGCAGCAATTCACGAAAAGCTGGCAGGGCCGCGACAACTTCTTTCGCTTTTTTTTCTGGAGCGCGCAGTTCATCCAATTGCACAACTTCCAGCCTGCCCACGAAGTTCAGCGCGTCGTCCGCCAGCAATCCTGGCTTTGCGAATCCAATCGTGACGGTAAAATCCGCGATCACACAGTCGCGATCGGTTTTACCTGAATCGCCGTCGAGACCGGTCGGAAGATCGACAGCAAACACATAGGCACCCTTGTTTGCCCGCAAGTGATTGATGCAACGGCAGGCCTCACGAATCGGATCGCGCAGCGGCGGTTTCGCCCCTAGCCCAAGCAAGCCGTCGAGAATTATCAACGGCGCAGCGGTGCCCACATATGCCTCTGCCGCCATCGCTTCCTGAGCGGCGAACAATTGTTCAGGCGCTTCTTCCAAAAGTTCGACAATAATCACGCCGACGTCAGTGGCGCCGCCGCGGGATGGCGGCGTGCCTAGAATTTCGGGCGGTCTGCGGCGCAAGCTTTCAAGTTTCTTGCGCATCAGTCCGCTGCAATCGGCTTGCTGAAAAGCAAGTCGTACTTCGATTTTCCATCCGAGGCGCCGTAAACGTTCAGCAGCAACCAGCGCATCACCCGCATTGTGACCTTTTCCGGCGAACACAATGCACTTGCCGGGTTTCCGGAAAAATCTGGTGACAGCTTGCGCAATGCCGGCGCCAGCCTTGTCCATCAGCGCTTCAACTTCTACGCCCCGCGCGAAGGCGACTTCTTCCGCCGCTCGCATCTGCGCCGAAGTCAGGACCGGCAGGTTCAATTATCCCTCCTGATCTTTTGAGCCAGCTTTTGTCTCTGACCCAGCTGGCTTCGATGAACTTTTCTTCCGCCGCGTGCTTTTCTTGTGAGAACGCTTGGATCGGTGGCGTTCAGATTTCGCCACTTTGGTTTGATCGATGTACGGTTGTAACGGAATGGTTTCGCTTGTCGCCACTCGCGTCGTCGTTAACGCGCTAGTGACGGAATTGCGGCCGCGGACGCCGGCTGCAATTTCTTCTGCGAGCTTTTGACGATAAGAAGCGGTTTGGGCGTACGCGGCTTCGGTTGGGTTGGTTAGGAACCCGCATTCCACCAGCACAGCCGGAATCGTCGTCTTTCGTAACACGTAGTAACCACGGCGCCGTACCCCGCGATTGGAGGAAGGCGCGCCGCCTGCGACAAAATAATGGATCGCAGAGGCGAGCGGCAGGCTGTCGCGACTATAAAAATATGTTTCTATCCCACCCGCGCCCATCCGTTTTGCCGAGTTGAAATGGATACATACAAAAAGCGCGTTCGGGTAGGAGTTGGCGATTGCTACCCGCCCACCCAGCGAAACGAATACATCGCTATCCCGCGTCATCACAACCCGATAGCCGCTGGCAGCGAGAACGCGTTGAAGGCGCTGTGCGACATCCAGGGTCATATCCTTTTCTGCAACCCGCTGACCTGGGATTCCGCCGCGGTCATAGCCGCCATGGCCCGCATCAATCACTACGGTAGTGGCCGATCCGCTGTCTTGAGAAGCGCGCTTCGCGTGAGCCGTGGAGAAAGTCCCCAGAAACGCGATTAGCAAACTGGCGGCAAACAGATGGTGTCGGTAGGAATTTGTCAGCATCACTGATCGTCTTTCGGCGGTGCGGGCGGGCGAGCCGACAGCTTTGGTGCCGTGCCACGCGAGCTTTGTGCGGCCGGCGATTCAATCGTGCCGCCCCGCACGGCTACGTCGCCATTTGCGGCACGAACGAGGCGCGGCCGGGTTTTGGTTTCCATGAAGGACGAGTGTGCCAGCAGTTCGCCATTCAAGCCGACGCGCGAATACGCCCAGGCACGTGGGGCGGAGCAGTGCAGAACATGCAATTGATTTGCGTGATCGATCTCCGTCTGTGGTTCTTCAAAGGCGATGGCCCGGCCTAACGAATAAGTCGCATAAACCATTCCACTGTCCTTGTCCTGCACACGCACGTACAAAGAAGTATGGTCCGGAAAGCGGTTGGTAAGAAGCGAGTACGTGCGCACGTTGCCAGGAGCTCCTACACCATCGGGGATGCCGACTGTCTGCTGCCAGATTGGCCGCGCATCGGTTACTTCAAAAGCTCGCGTTGGGGAATAAAAAAACTTTCCGAGGTCCGCAAAATAAACGTTTGTCCGTACATGATACGTGCCGAAATCGTGCACAGGATAAAGTGGAGTCAGATTGATTTGATGGGTGACCCTCTGCCCGGCTTCGATCTTTATGGGCACCTGACCGTTTTCGGCACTAATGGGTGCAATGGGCTGACCTTCACTTCCGGTTATCTCAAACCCAAGCCATGATTGCCCGTCGGCATTGTGAAGGTCGATGTTGCGTCCGGCCAAATTGGTGATACTTAGGGTCACTACGACCGGTTCGTAAGCGATGTACTGCAATCGCTTGAATTTCAGGTCCACCTGAATTTGGGCTTCCGCTCTGAAGCCAAAAAGCGAAATACAAGCAACGCCAATAATGCATCTAATCACATTGCTTAACGACGAAATTCGAATGACGCAGGTAGTTAAAACGTTAAAAGAGTTAACAAAGTTACAACGGTTACGCATCGCCACTCTTTTCAGCCAGTCTTTGCACCTTCTTAACTTTGTAACGCTTGTAACTTTCCCCTCTCGTCTCTCATTGTGTCGAACTGTTCTCGGCTGCAGGAAAAAGCTGTAAAAGCCGCGACGGTTCGGCCTGAACGGCCTGCAATTTATCGCCGTAATAAATTCGAATCCTGTATCCGAGATATTTTCGCTTTCCAGTATTTGTGGCGGAACTTTTGGCGCCTCTGCTTTTTTGTCCCGGGCGGACCGTTGCCGCCGCCTCAGAAAGCGATGACTCCGGCGACCCGACTCCTGTTTTCGGGCGGAGATAATTGACCGACAGTACCTCGGGATTCGTGTCGGCCCAATCATGCTTTGGCGTCAGCCATTCGTAATTGACATCCGCGTCGGTGAGCTTCACATCCTTGTCACCAACGGTGTCATAAAATTCCACCAAGATCTTTACTTTGGTGTGATCGATCGTTGCGCCTGGCTGTTTTTTTATGCCGATCTGTACTGCGAGGTTGGTCTCGGCGTCTGGATCGGATGTCTCAGCGGCTTTGACTTCGGTGATGCCCATGACGGAGCCTTCCGGATTGCCGGCGACATCCCTGTGCGATGCAGCATCGAGTGACGCGCTTGCCATGCTAGCGTCTGTTGTGGCGGGGGTTGGCACCCCCAACTTCAGGCGCTGATCGGCCAATTCATATGCTTCTCCAGCCGAAGGGCCCATATCGTGTAGTTTACGCCACACTTCGTTCGACTTGTCATAAACCTGCATGGAATCATACGTCTTTGCTATTTCCTCGAGCACGGTGACGTTGCTGGGTTCGCTGTCCAACGCTTCCTCGAACCGCGCGAGCGCGTTTGTTGTATCGCCACGATCACGCAGCTCGGTGCCTTCTCGCAAAAGTTGATCAACAAGCGACGGAGGAGGTGTCTGGGCCATCGCTTTGGGTGAAGAAGCCGTCTGCGTTGCCGGCGGTGCCATTGCGGGTGTTGAAATGGGAGGAGCCACGGGTCGTGCGACGCTTGTTGCAACTACCTGCGCGGGCGTTCGAACAGCTCGGACCCGACCGAGATAATAGGAGGTGGCAGCGAAGATTTCCGTCACCGCCAGAATCACAACCAAGCCGAGCCCGACGTTAAAGCTTGGATCGATCTGCGTAGCCCGTGAAAGAAGAGTCCGCATGCAGCAATAAACCACAATCCTGTAAGCGCGCCCTCGCCAAGCTGTCAACTCGCGAAGGCATTCGGAATCAACTCGGGCTTCCGCCCTGTTAGACCGTTGAAATGTTGAATCGTTATATCGGATACTCGTTTGAACGTGTAACGTTTTAACGAATCACCGGCGCTAGCGCGAAATATCGTCCTGCCCCAGCATCGTGAATCCCTCGCCCATTAGCACGGAAGACGCGCATTCGGTATCGTCTACATGCAGAGCAATCGCGGCAAAGCCGCGCGGACGAATGAGCAGGGGATAAGCAAAATGGACATTCACCTCCGCCATGACCAGTGCGGCAAGTAGTTTCACCAGTTGTGTGGCCACTTCTCGAATTTCTACGACCACGACTTCACAAACGCCGAATGGCACGTTTTTTTCCCGGAACAATTTCTCCACGCGCGCCGGGTCACTCGCGATTATCCGAGCGATGGCCGAATCGGTCGATTCGGAAACGCTCAGCGCCACGGCGTGAGTGCTCTGAGTGCTGAGCAGTTTCACGACGTCCAGCATTGCCCCCACCTTGTTCGGAAGAAAAACAGAGAACTGTTTCACCAGCGGTCCCTCCATTTTCGACGTTGTTTCCGGTAAATTCGCAGTCATTCGATAGCGGCACCCTGCTGGAACATCCCAAGGCGCGCCAGGTAAACTATCTCATTTTCGGTCTTTCATTGGCAAACCAATATATTCCAACGTCAACGCGTTATTGAGGCTGTTCATTTTGCGCGACGTCAATATACTGCCGCAATGATTGCCGGAGCGCATTTTCTTCTCTACAGCAAACACCCTGAAGCCGATCGTGCCTTCTTCAAAACGGTGCTGGAATTCCCGTCGGTCGACCTTGGCGATGGCTGGCTGTGTTTGCATTGCCGCCTGCCGAACTGGCAGTCCATCCCGGTGATGGCGAATTTGTGCAGATGCATGCAGAACATTCCATGCTGGGAGGCCTTCTCTATCTAATGTGCGACGATTTGGGCAGCGTAATCGGATTGTTGAAAAGTAAGGGTGTGACCTGTGCGAATCCGGTGGAAGCCGAGTGGGGAATCAGCACGAGTGTTCGGCTGCCGAGTGGCGGCGAGATCGGTCTTTATCAACCGACTCACCGCACGATGATTGAAGCACGTTCAACTTGAAACAAGGCGAGGTTTTAGTTCCAAACTTCGCAACGCTTGGATTCACCTTCGATGGATGAAGAAAATGAGTTAATCGCGCTGCGGCGCAAAAAACTCGACGCGCTTCGTGCGAAAGGTATCGAGCCATTCGGCGGCGGCTTTGAGGTAACCGGATCGATTGCGGAGGTGCGCGAAAAGTTTAAGGACGGCGAAACCCTTCGCGCAGCCGGCCGCATTACCGCGCATCGCGACATGGGCAAGAGTCATTTCCTCGATCTGCGCGACGCGACGGGGCGCATTCAAATCTACATTCACGCGAAAGAGGTTGGGGTGCAGCTGATGGACCTTTTTCGGTTACTCGATCTTGGCGATTTTATCGGCGTGGAGGGAACCTGTTTTGTCACTAAAAGCGGGGAACCGACATTGAAAGTGCGCACGTTCCAATTACTGGCCAAAGCCTTGCGGCCGCTCCCTGAGAAATGGCACGGATTACAGGACATCGAAGCCCGGTACCGGCAACGTTACCTTGATCTTCTTACCAATGAGCATTCCCGCGCGGTGTTCGAAAAACGCATCGCAATTGTCCGAGAAACGAGGCGCTTCTTCGAGGACCGCGGCTTTCTGGAAGTGGAGACGCCAATTTTGCAGACGATCCCAGGAGGTGCCGCCGCCGAACCGTTCAGAACACATCATAAGGCGCTCGGCATCGATCTTTATCTGCGCATTGCGTTGGAACTCTATCTGAAACGTTTACTTGTCGGTGGACTCAACAAGGTATTCGAAATCAATCGCAACTTTCGCAATGAAGGCATTTCCAGAAAACACAATCCCGAATTTACAATGCTCGAAGCCTATTGGGCGTATGCCGATTTTGAAAAGATGGCGAATCTCACTGAAGAACTGATTTGTTATCTCGCCGAGAAAATCTGCGGTTCGCTAACAATCGAGCATCGGGATTCCGAGGAAAAAGTTGTTCGCACGATCAACCTGAAACGGCCCTGGCGCCGCGCGCGCTATCACGATTTAGTGCGGGAAGTTGCTGGCAAGGACTGGTTTGAGCTCTCCAGAGAACAACGGCGCGATCGCGCCACGAACGAGTTCAAATTGGAAATCCTGCCGCAACTGGCCGATTTCGAAGTGACGCAGCACGTATTTGAAAAACTGATTGAAGAAAAGACGATCGATCCGCTGTTTGTCACGCACTGTCCGAAAGAGTTGGTGCCGCTGGCGAAACAAAACACGGCGGACGACTCGCTGGTCGACGTTTTCGAACTGATCATTAACGGAGCCGAAATTGCGCCCGGTTACAGCGAGTTAAACGATCCGCTCGTGCAGCGTCAGCGGCTGCTTGAACAGGCGGGCGAAGAGAGACAAAAAATTGACGAGGAATTTCTCCTCGCGCTTGAACATGGCATGCCGCCCGCCGGCGGCGTCGGCATTGGAATCGATCGGCTCACCATGCTGCTCACCGGGGCAGAGTCGATTCGGGACGTAATCCTTTTTCCTCTACTGCGACCGAAAAAACTGTAGCCGTCGCTCTGTCAGCAACGTTATCCATTATTACGTCAGCATGCTGCTTCGCACAGCGATGCGGCTACAACGATGCCCAGGCTCAGCCACGTTCCAAATCAAAAGTGACCTTTGCGTTGATGCGGTAATTTGTGACTTTGCCGTCGTCTACTTCAGCGGTGAATTCCTTGATGTAAATGGAGCGAACGTTCCGGAGTGTCTTTGTGGCTTCCTCCACCGCACCTTGCGCGGCATCCTCCCAACTCTTCGGCGATTGTGACATCAGTTCGATAACTTTAACGACTTTGGCCATGATGATTTATTCTCCTTTCTCTATTTATCGCAGGTCGCGCGCAACCCGCGCGTTTCTCGTCGCAATGTGTCTCACTCAACTCGTCGGTGCCTTAGCGTTTGGAAAAGTTTAGCCGGTAATGCGGAGTTGCTACGACGAACGCGATTCCGCTTAACACAGCGACCGATGCGAGCACATAACGAAGTGTGATTGGTTCGCCGAGTAACAGTATTCCACCGGTAGCAGCCAGCACCGGAACGCTGAGTTGAACAGTGGCGGCGCTGGCAGTTTTTAACCCGGGTAGGGCGCTGTACCAAATTACATAACCAAGACCTGATGTAACCGCGCCCGATGTTATGGCGTAGGTGATCCCAGCAAGACTGTAATTTGTCCATGGAAGGAAAATGATGCTGAGAGCAGCCGCGAACGGAACCGCGCGGACAAAATTTCCGGTCGTTACGCTTGCCGGATTCCGTTCTCCTTTACCGCGCAGTGAATAAATGCCCCAGGCTAAACCGGCCCCTAACATCAGGATCGAACCAATTAATGGCGGAGCGGAAAGTCCGGGGAATACAAGCACGACGAGTCCGGTAACCGCGACGATGAAACCGACAATTTGGATCGTGTTTAATCGCTCTCCCTTGTGCAGTCCCTGGAGAATCATCGTGGCCTGAACCGCCCCAAACAAAAGCAAAGCGCCGGTTCCGGCTGAAAGAGATGTATACGCGAATGAAAAGCCCGCCGCGTAAGCAAATAGCGCGACCGCTGAAATCCAGTTGCCATTTCGAAGTGACAAATAACGAGCGATGAGTGAGGAGTTGCAAAAAGTCTCAACTAACGGCGAAGCCGTTCGCTCAGCTACCATCTTCTTGCGAATGTTCATGATGAGCCAGAGCGCGACGGCCCCGGAGAAAATACGAAGGAGCGTGAAAGTTGCTGGATCGATGCTGCTTTTTGTCAATGCGGCTCGGCAAAGCAGTGAGTTGCTCGCAAACGCAATCATCGCCAGGAGCGTGAGTATGAGAATTCTTGTTGATCTCAGCATCGATGGAATTCGAAGCCGAACCATTCGCTGCAAACGCAGTATGAAATAATCAGCTCGAACTTCTTAAGAGATATCAATGTGCTTAGTGGTTTTTCAGCGAACGCCCCCAATGAAAAGACCCGTGTCCGATTCTCGCGCAAGCAAACGCTAAAAAAAAGCAATTGATCGGCAGCAGTCCGCGAAACGGATCTGATAGCTTCTGAGGTCAAGTGAAGCTCGCGCTGCGCATCGTTATATTTGCCTTCGTAATCTTACCGTCTTTGTCCGCTTTCGGCGGCGCGCGGCACTTCGGCTTTATCTATGAAGCACCAACCTCGGCGCCGGGAAGCTTCGAGTTAGAAAACTGGGTCACGTGGGCGCGCACAACCAATCCAGAGCATTCCGATCAAATCGCCTTTCGGCACGAAATCGAGATCGGCGTCACCGATCGGCTTCAAGCGAGTGTTTACTTGGCTGATTGGTCTTACGAGAATGGTCCGGCGCATTCTGGTTCCACCTACTCCGACTCCGCGGTCGAGTTGATTTATAACCTAACGAATCCCGTTATCGATCCGATCGGTTTGTCGCTCTATCAGGAATACAAAGTCGGCGACCGATTATTCGAGTGGGAATCGAAATTGATCGCGCAAAAGAATTTAGGACCGCTTATTCTCGCATATAATGCGACACTGGAAGCAGTCTGGGAAGGACAAGGACTAGCTGAACGCGAAGGCGAATTTCAGCAAGCACTCGGCGCGAGTTACGAAATTTCGCCGCGAATTTCGGTTGGCTTGGAGTTTCTTCATGAATTCGTCTTGCCCGACTGGCATGATGCAGAAAGGATCAGGAACGTTTTCATCGGTCCAAACGTTTCGTATCGCCATCAAAGCTGGTTCGTGACAGTCACTGCACTCGCACAACCAACAAACACACCGGATGAACCGGACTTTCAGCTGCGGACAATCTTCGGTTTCGGCTTTTGAGATGAAAGAACAATCGGTCTGTGTCGCTTTGTTTATCTGGTTGTTTTGGGGGTGCCAATCAGACAGCTATACGCCCCCTCCACCTGTCACCTCGCAAATGCTGGCGGCTTCCATTAGGAAAGAGTCACATGCCAATATTGCTATGTTACGCGAAGGTCGCACGCTTTTCGTTCACCGCTGCATCGAATGCCACACGCTGCCCGCGGTCTGGCATTACAGGACTGACGAATGGCCGGGTATTGTCAGTAGTATGTCGCATCGTGCTAGTCTGAAACCGGCTGAGCGCGAAGCCATCGTGGCGTATATTTTGGCGGTGCGATTCCAACGTTGATTTACCGAACTACGATTGACTCGCTTTTGACCAATTTTGGGTGGCGGTGGTCAACCTCTGGTTTACAGAGTATCTCGCTGGCAGGTTGGCGCGGATTACGACTGATGGTGTAGTTACTAAAGTGCAAAAGGTCGCCGGTAGTCCTTGGGGAATTGGAAGAGGTGTGGGCGACACAATATGGCTCACACAGTTCGACGGGAACCGAGTGGCAAGATTCAGAATAGGTCTCCTGGGAGGGCCGCAGCTACTTTTTGGTAATTAATTGCGGTGCTTCGCTAGGATAACCCTTGGTAAGTTTACCGCGTTGTGTCGCAGTCTGGCGCCGTGGGTAGGCTTTTGGAAGTGGGCGGCGGAGAAACAATCCTTTTTCGACCCGCTTCTACCAGTCGCTAATGTCAATACTTCAAGTTGCAACTAGCGCGCGCGGAATCTATGCGATTAATGCGCAGGACCGTGCGGGTCTCTGACACCCGGCTACTCGATCTTTTCCCAGAATCCGCGGCGATTCGGAATGTTTGGGAAAACAAGTTGGCCTTGGTAAAAGGTGAACGGGTTGGAGCGGTCGTTGCCACCGAACGATAACGTCAGAGTTTTGCCTTCAACGTTCCAATGGCCTGTCACGGGCTCCCTGCGCTCGTAGGCCGTAGCGGTCCAGTTCTCAACGGTACCATCGACATGAAGAACGAGATGCTCGTCTGTCGGGCCCGTATAGCTGATTGTAGTTTTTCGCCAGTGTCCAATTAAGGCGTTCGAATTTTCCGAAGAAGAGCCACTTGATTCTTGAAATGTGATGATCCCTGAGTCAGCAGCCTCTGCGAAAAACGCAACGAACACAAACGCGGCACATTGCGTAATCCATGTGATTTGTCGGAAGATGTTTCGTGGTATCATGGGAAACCTCCGACCCGAGTCTGACAAGGTGACCGACCAATGACAACTTTATTCTGCGTTTGTTGCAGGACCTTGAACTCAAACCGATGTTGATCGCGTAACATGAAACTTTCGGCAATCATAGAGCGAGGACGGTTTCCTTCACCGGCGGCCGCGCCACAGGCGCTGGCGTGGAACGGTGACAAATTGTGGATGGGTTCGCGCGATCTGCGCCGAATTTACGCGATCGATCCTAAAGAGTGGGAAGTGCTCGAAGAGAAAGAACCGCCTGGCATCCCATGGGCAGCTGTCGCGACGAACGGAACGCTTTGTTTTACGATCGGAGAAGGTCCAAACGACGATCGCTACATTCGCCGATTCGCTCCCGCGATTGGCTTTTCGGAGCAGGACAAGATCGCGTGCCCGGAATTTACCGGATCATACCTCAGCTACGACGGCGAGAATATCTATCTAAGTCAATGGTACAAGCATCGCATCCTTAAACTAGACGCCAGCGGCAATATCATCCGCGCTATCGACATCGGTGCAGAGGTCTCAGGCCACGCCTTTATTGATGGAATGATCTACGTGTTGCGCGGGACCGAACAGAACGGTGAGAGCTGGACCATGGCACGGCTCGATCCGCGAGAGGAACAGCCGGAGATTAAAGACATCGCAGTCGTGCCATTCGCGTGCCGCTCGCTTACTTTTGATGGCACGAACTTTTGGTCGAATCATCGCGCCGCGAATGAAATCGTATCATTCGCGCTGCCATTGTAGCCGCTGCTGTTGGCTGCGGCATTCCAATCCTGCACCCTAGGATTTCCTGAGGGATATTGCGCGAATGGTCGCGACGTCTGATTAATAAACAGGAATGTTTGTTGGGCATTACAGCGTTGCTTTTGCAGCCAGGAGTGAGAGAAACAAAATCCCGCTCTGGGTTTTGTTTATCGCTGTTCAATTCCTCGATTACATCTGGGCAACGCTGGTGCTGCTCGGGATAGAGAAGTTGCGCGTGATCAAGGGATTCACGGCTGGCAGTATGCTCGACTCGTACTTCCATCCCTATTCACACAGTTTGATTGTGGCAGTCGTTTGGAGCTGTGTGGGTGCGTTCGTGTACAAAGCAGTATGCAGTAGGCTCGGATACCCTTGCACAAGGTCCGCGGTTCTAATCGTGGGACTGGCTGTTTTCTCCCACTGGATTCTTGACTTGGTTGCGCATCCGCGTGACCTCGCGATCTACGACAACATGTTGAAAGTGGGTTTTGGCTTGTGGAACTATCGGGATCCCGAGTTTGCATTGGAGATCGCGCTGCTTGCTATCGGGATCGTCCTTTATTTGGCGCGAAACATAATGCCGGGAGTTCGTAAAGGAGCCGTGATCGCTTTTGGAGTCGCTCTCGCTATTATCCAAATAGGAGACACCTACGTGCCTCGCAATCCATTGACGGACAAGGAAACCGTCATGGGCGTTTGGATTTTCTACACGCTTTTCGTGGTTGTCGCTTTCTTGATAGAAAAAGTCGGCACACGGAAGAAAGGTGCTGCGCTGTGATCGTGATTGTTTTCGGCGTCTCGGGGGCGGGAAAAACTACGATTGGCAAACTGCTCGCCGAACACCTTGGTTGGCGGTTTTATGAAGCGGATGATTTTCATCCACGCGCTAATATCGAGAAGATGCGTAGCGGCCATCCGCTCACAGACGAAGACCGATGGCCGTGGCTGGAGCGTTTGCGCGAGCAAATTACGCGTTCTCTTACTGCAAAAGAAAACGTTGTGCTTGCGTGCTCTGCATTGAAACGAGCATATCGGGAGCGCTTACGCGTCAGCGACGACGTGAAGTTTGTGTTTCTGCGCGGAGATTACGCGCTTATTGAACGACAACTCCGTCGCAGACGCGGTCATTTCATGAATCCTGCTTTGTTGCAAAGTCAATTTGCCGATTTAGAGGAACCGGAGCCGGACGAAGATGCAATAACGATCGAATTGGGACGGGCTCCGGAAGAGCTCGTCGAGGAAATCAAAGCGAAGTTGGGCCTGGCCTGAAACCGTTTGAAGTCATCGAGTAAATGGTAGGGATCCCGCAGTTGCGGGAGGCCGTCGCTCCATTCGGCACGCCCGGCAGTCGCGCCCTGCCAAATGTTGACTTAGTCCACGACTAGGAGGCGCTACCTCCATAATAAAGATTGTCGCTCTCGACGTTGAAGAGTCGATTCCACCGGGCGCGATAATTCTCAAACGCGATCTGCGCTACCAGTTACATCAGCTGTTCCTCGGAGAATTGGTTGCGCAAACGCGCGTACAACTCATCAAAAACATCCGACGGTGTGTTGGTCAGCGCGTCAGCCAGTTCAATGACCAATCGTTCCGTATCATTGAGGGGCGTCAAATCGTTGCCGGGAACGGCGCGCAGTTTCTCATCGCTCAAGCCTGCTTTTCTGCCCACTGCAGAATTGATGTCTACTCAGAACGGACAACCAATACGCGCAGCCGCGCGAATTTTTCCCAATTGAATGTAACGCAACGAGACCATTCGTTTCCGGCCCAGAGCGGCTTCCATTGCAATTCCGCCCCATACGAGACCCGGCAAACGCATCTGCACTTTGGCAGGCGTAAGATCTTTTCCGAACATTCTGCGCATGATTCCGTAGAACCAGCGCAGATGCCACGGCGCCTGCTTTTTCTCCAAACCTGAAACTCGAGTCATGACTAATCCGTATCGTTCTCCGCAATGCGTTCGGTCTTAACGGCCGAGAAGCATCTGGTTCTGTTATGCGTGCGCTGGTTTTCTCAGCGAAACGAGTTTCTTCACGAGCATGTTTGTGGCCTTTTCCAAAAGCATTCCCCACGCACTGAGCGCAGCCAGAGTTGGCACGCAGATCAGAAGGAATGCCCAGATCGGCACCTCACGAATGCGGAGGCCGAGCCAGATGACATAGGGTTGGTGAATGAGGTACAAGCCATACGAATAGAGTCCGACGACGCCGAAAAGTTTGGCGGGTCCTTTGAATAACGAAATGATTCCAGCAATCCCGACGATTTCCAGAATGCAACATGTGCCGGTAGCGAAATCGACGAAGATGTACTGGTAGAGACCGTCGTAGAGCTGCAGCGCTGCAGGGTAGAGGATTAGTCCGAGAAACAATCCCGCGCCGCGAAGCAAAAACCGTTCCACGCGCGCGGTCGATCGCGTGTGCCACATGGCGAGTGACATTCCGAGCGCGAACTCAGGCAGGCGGCAGATCGCAAAACCGCCCAGCACCCACAAGCCATTTTGCGGCCAGACTACAAGCAACACGTAGCGGGCAAAAAATCCGGCGGCACACGCGACTAACAAAAACCACCATGGTCCAAAGCGCCGTGCCGCCAGGAAGAGCAGGGGAAAGATCAAGTAAAACTGGATCAGCATGGAGAAATACCACCACGCCGCGTTGAGGTACGTGAAATTCATCTGAATATCGATGAAGCGCAGACCGAGCAGACTTAGGATGATACGGTCGTCTACTGGTTCGAGGCGTGCGACGAACGGGGAAACGAGATAAACCAAATGCGCGACCCAGTACATTGGATAAAGCCGCAGGAACCGCGCCCGATACCACATACTCCATCCCGCGGCTGCGGGACCGGATTCGGCACGGCGCATCGTCGATTGCATCAGCGTCCAACCGCTCAGGATGATGAACACGCCGACGGCATGGAAACCGAGTCCTGAAACCTTGAACCAGACCAGTCTCAGAATCGTTAGGACGCTCGCTGGCAGGTTGCTCCAGTCGTCTGGTGGAAGGACGCCGTACTGGAAATAGGTCGTGAAAAAATGAAAGTAAGCGACGAACAGAATCGCCAGGCCCTTTGAGATATCAATCCAAACGAGGCGTTTCACCGTATCGGCTTAGCAGGATAGGCGTGGATTGGTCAAGGCAGCGCTGATCTGGTTCGGCGTCTGACACAGGCGCCCTACAAATTGAAAGCGCTGCGCAATTGACTGGCATAACACGGCTCGCTAGATCGACATAGTGCTCACCGAAAGCAGACTTGAATCTGAGCGTTTGTGTATCGTAATCGCGACGGTCGTGATCAACGTCATGGTCGTTTCGTTATTGACGTTCGCGCCGTGGTCGGACTGGCGCACGGGCGCGGCGCTCAATGTTGTCGATAATTGTCTTCTCGTCGGCTTTGCGCTCGTTAGGCGTGACGCGTTGCTCGGCCGGTTTCTCCTTTTTGGACTCCTAGTCGGCTTCACTGAGCTTACGGCTGATGCGTGGCTGGTCGCTTACACGCGGACGCTGGACTACTCGATTGGCGGCGGCCCAATGGTCTGGCGATCGCCGCTGTGGATGCCGCTGGCTTGGGAAGTTGTGGCGGTGCAATTCGGATACATCGGACTGCGATTGTGGGAGCATTTCGGCAAGGCGGGTTTGCTCATGATTGCGCTGCTTGGCGCGATCAATATTCCGTTCTACGAGGAGATTGCGCGGAGAATTCAGTGGTGGCAATACAGCGGCTGCCGCATGATTTCGTTTACGCCGTGGTACATCATTCTCGGCGAGTTCGGGATTGCGCTCGCCTTCGCATTGCTTGCGCGGACCCTGCGACGCGGCTCGTGGCGCCAAGCTGTTCTTGCTGGAATCGGCGGGGGATTTTCGATCCTTGTTTGCTACGCCCTGGCGTTTTGGATTACGGATCGATTAGTCGGGTAAAACAATTTGTAACTTCAGCCAGCAGGCGCGTGGTTATTGCGCGAGATGGCTGAATCGTTATCCGTTTTTTTTATTGACGGGGAGAAATCCGCACAAAGCCAAGAGCCATGCCGACGTTTAAGAACGAACTAATCAGAGCAGCTATCTACCTTTTCAGGACAGGATCGTTGAGAGAAGCGATTTTAATCAGTCTTAATGATGACCCTAATTAGAATCTACTGCGCATTTGTGATGTTTGTCTGCTCCGGCGCGGCTGCGGCAGAACCGGTCGTTTCGCCATCGCCGCCGACGGCATCCGGATCTCCGGCTGCAACGATCACGCAGTCGGTTGCCGAATTGTCCGCGCAAAGAGCGGCTGCTGAGCGATCGAAGATTTATCGGACCGGTGCGGCTTACGGTCGCTGGCTCGACCAAGTGGCCAAAGATTCAGGCAACACTTTTCTTCAACGAGCGGTTTTCGATCGAGTTACCTGGATGCGTCTGCTTAGTTGTGCTGTTGCGCTCGCATTGTTGTCACTTCTCAACTTTTAGTTTGTGTCGATTGTCAGAAGGCGCGCTGGCGAGATCGCATCGACGCGATATCAGTCGTGGTTGGCACTGAGCGCAGCCGCGATTCGCAAGCCCATCGCGCTTTTCCTCTGGACGTGCGGCGGCGCGTTCGCGCTGCTCCCGATTGCTGCGGGCATTGTTTCCCGGCCCACTCGTATCTTTTGGGCCAGCGCGCTCACAGCGATTCTCTACGCCGGATGGATTATCGCGCTGCTGTGGCTGGTCTTTCGCGCCATTCGCGCAATCGAAAAACGCATGCGTCTGTGGGCGGAGCGAACGCGCAGCTTACCAGGCAAAATAGTAGTTCCAATCGTTGGACATACATTACGGCTCTCAGTGCCGCTGCTAGGAATCATTCTATTGCTACCGCCGCTCAAGCTTCCCGAAAACTGGACATGGGTGACACAGAAAGGTGTGGGCATTCTGTTCATCGTCACACTTTCGTTTCTGATCGTTCACGGCGTCAATGCGATGCAGGCTGCGCTGTTGAGTCGACAGCGATTGGACCTGCCGGACAACCTTTCCGAACGCCGGATCTACACTCAGGTATCGGTGATTCGCAAAATTATCACCACTTCCGTCGTAGTCATCGCGACCGGTTCAGTGCTGATGCTTTTCGATCCGGTGCGGCAGTTCGGCACGAGTATTTTGGCTTCGGCTGGAATTGCAGGTATCGTGATCGGCTTCGCAGCGCAACGGACTCTCGGTAATTTGCTCGCCGGAATTCAGATCGCGTTAACACAACCGCTACTCATCGATGACATTGTAGTTGTCGAAGGCGAGTTTGGCCAGATAGAAGAAATCACTCTCACGTATGTAACGGTAAGAACGTGGGACTTGCGCCGGATGATTCTCCCCATCACCTACTTTGTCGAAAAACCGTTTCAGAACTGGAGCCGCGTTTCTACGGACCTGCTCGGCGCAGTTGTTCTTTACGTCGATTATCAGGCGCCTATTGGCGAATTGCGCAAGGAATTGAAGCGGCTTGTCGAAAACAATCCGAAGTGGGACCGCAAAGTTTGCGGATTGCAAGTGACGGACACCAAACAAACAACAATCGAAGTGCGCGCGCTCGTCAGTGCCAGCGATCCTGGCAAAGTTTTCGATCTTCGTTGCGAGGTGCGCGAAGGACTCGTCGAATTTCTGTGTCGCAATTATCCGGAGAGTCTTCCGCGACAGCGCAGCGTCAGCGAGCCTCCGGACGAGGAGATTCAGCACCGGCGAAAATCAAAATCCACTTCGACCACGCAGGGAAAAGAACACGAGCGTGGTCCCAAGGCTCCAGGCATTCACGCCGAACCGGAAAGTGACGGTACTGGCAGTTAGCTGGTGCCTCACGAGACGGGGATGGAATAGCTGCCTTGGAAAAACAAATTGGTAAGAACAATTGCGAGAGCGAATTGAATGCGCACAAAAACAATTCGCGACTCCCCTCGGGGTCGGATGACCAAAGGCGTAAGCCGGAGGCGCTTGAGTGTGTTAACTGGCAGCCGCCGGTTGTTCGCTGCTCGGCGCTTGGGCCGGGCCAATTGTCAGGGCAAGAAGCGTAGCGATAACCGCTAGTCCACCAAGGAGAAGAAACGCATCGGTGTGGGTGCCAGTTCGTGTCTTTAACAAGCCGATGAGCGCTGGTCCAGCGAATCCTCCGACATTTGCGATCATGGTCACGAGAGCTATCCCGGCCGCTGCTGCCGGCCCGGTCAGGAACTGAGTCGGCATCGACCAAAATGGACCATAACTCGCGCAGTGTCCCAATGGAACAAGCGCGAGCGCAATAATCGCCAACACAGGCTGGCGCAGCAGAGCGCATCCTACAAGACCTGCGGCCGACACTAATAGCGGCATAGCTATATGTATCGCTCGCTCCCCTGTGCGGTCGGAGTGGTAACTATTCAGAAGCATCCCCACGATGGTTACTGCGCTAATCGCACCCAGCACCAAGCCTACCTCGAAGTTACTAAGTCCGGTAAGTGACTTGATAATGAGAGGCGCCCAGAAGGAGTACCCATAGAATCCGGCTGCGACCAGAAGGAAGGTGATTCCTAACTTCCAGACGGTGCCATCGGTGAGAGCTACTCGGATATCCGGCCTTAGGAGGCAGGCGTTTCGCTCGGCTGCAAGGGTTTCTACCAGCCAGTCACGCTCTGCCGGAGCCAGCCAGCGCGTTGTTTCCGGCCGGTCATTTAGGCAGAAAATCACGCTGATGCCAAGGACCATTGCCGGCAAGCCTTCGAGCAGGAACAACCACTGCCAGCCCTTTAGCCCATAAATGCCGTCTAACCCCAGTAGCGCTCCGGATAACGGGCCTCCTATTAGTCCAGTTACGGGAACCGCCGTCATGAAAGCTGCGATAGCTCGGGCGCGTTGCGCCGTGGGATACCACAAGCTCAAGTAGTAAATCACTCCCGGGAAGAAACCGGCTTCAGCTGCTCCAAGCAGGAATCGTAGCATGTAGAATAGGGAAGGAGCGCGCACAAGCATCAACCCCGCGGAAATTAGGCCCCATGTTACCATGATTCGCGCGATCCAAAGCCGGGCTCCGACTCTCTCGAGGATGATGTTGCTTGGAATCTCAAAGAGACAATAACCGAGAAAGAAAATACCCGAGCCCAGTCCAAAGGTCGCTGAACTGAACCCTAGGTCCGCGTTCATTTCCAACGCCGCGAAGCCGACATTTACCCGGTCGAGCCAGGCGATAACGTAAAGCACAAAGAGAAATGGAATCAGCCGCCAGGTGATCTTGCGCAACGTAGCTGCCGATAACTCTTCTCTGCGAGCAACGGTTGACGCCGCTGAGCTGGACACGTCCATTGCTCTCTTCATGTGCCACACAGCTTATGCCGCCTGCGCGGCAATGAAAGAGCACGATCTTTGCTTGTCAGACGTGTGGATTTCAATTACACAGCGGGTCCTAAACAGACGAAATGATATCCATGAGAGCAATCGCACTCTTCACTGCAATTATCACCTGGGTTACGGCTGTTCACGGAAGCGTACCCATCATCGTTAACACCCCTGCTCACCAGCGGGCGGTGATGAAACTATGTAGCGACGCAAGCGATCAGCTGAGAAAGGGCGATATTGCAGGGGCAAAGCGCAACGTAGACGAGGCGCTTCGGATTGATCCGAAATTGTGGCCGGCGCTCTATGTTCGCGCGCAAATTTTTAGAAGGCAGGGCAAATACGAGCTCGCCGTTCAGGACTGCAATGAAGCGCTCCGGCAATATCCGGGCTTCGTCGAGGCGGCGCTCTTGCGTGCCAGCATCTACGTGCGCCTTGGGAAATACGCGGAGGCCTCGAAGGAGTTTAATTATCTCGTCTCAATCCGCCCTTGCAGTGTTACTCTTGCCAGAGTGTTGAGTGACCGCGCGTGGTTTCAGGCGACTTGCCCAAACGCATCGTTTCGCAATGGCCAGCAGGCAGTCAAGGATGCCAAGGCGGCTTGCAGTATCATGGCGTGGAAGGACGAGGACATGATCGATACGCTCGCGGCAGCTTTTGCCGAGACCGGTGATTTTGATTCGGCTGTTCGCTATGCAGCGCAAGCGTTGGCTGTGAAAGGAATCTCGTCGGAAGATGCAAAGGTTTTTCGCGAACACATGGCGTGGTTTCAACAGCGCAAACGGATTCCCGTTTCACAGTAACATCGGCCAATATCCAATACTCCGAAAAATTCGGACTTAGACGATCCGTCGCTCTTGAAGGGTCGCCGTGAAGATCAGGACCAAGAGAGGAGTTACTATTTGCCAATGAGAATCAAAATGCCCGCTGCCAGCGCCAGGATTCCCATTATGATGGTCGGGATGGTGATGTGGAACAGCAGAGTGATTCCGGCGAGAATCAGGTAAATAGCGAGCAGAAGCATTCCGAGGTTTTTGGTGATGTTCATGCGCCTTTTTGGAGCAAAGCCAGCGCGTTTGCAGGCTTAATTGCGCATTGCTGGACATCACCGGATCTTCGACGGAACCAGAATCGCGTCACTCATGCCGTGTAGAAATTTTTTGTCTGCTGGCGCGATCGTCGCGAGCGCACCCCGTAGTTTTACGCGATCCGGTTCGACAAAGAAGTAAGGACAAAGACGCACGCGGCCCTTCATTGTCTTTAACTCGTTAGAATCGGGATCCCAATACCGATGGTCGAACAACCCGCCCTTGTGAAAACGTTGCATGATCGTGGGCGATGATTCGAATGTCTCAAGTGCATGGTTGATTCGTTTTTCCCATTCCGCATGCGGCAGATCGCCGCCGAGAGCAATACCGCGGCTGCCCCAGCCAAGCGGTGAAAAGCCGCTCACTTTCAAAAGAAGATCACGATCTTTCTGGCTGAACTTCGCGGCTTCGCGCCAGTCATGAATCTCCAGGCGTGGTATGACTGCGTGTTGCGGCAAGGGCGTTGGATCGAGCAGCCACGAGTAGGGAATCACTTCCTGTAGCTTGATGAAATATTTCTCGCCCAATTCGCGTCGCCAAAATTCGCGCAGCGGCTGCATCCAGAAAAGCGCGAACCACATTTTCTCCTCGAGATACGGCTTGATCGGCGGGGTGATCGTGATGCGGCCTTCTGCATTTGCGCGCAACGTATTCTCGATCCCGGGAATGTTTGGCAGATCAAATAATTCGAAGAAGCGGTAAACGGCGCATCCGTCCTGCGGCTTATAATTCTCAGCGGCTACAACACGCCAGCTGTAGCCGGGATCGGTGATCCGGGTCGACTGGGAATTGCGAAGAGAGCCGGAGTCAACGCCTCCGGCTACAGCATGTCGCTGATTCAACCGCCCGGCGATCCATTCCATTTCAGGTCTATACGTTGCGGCCTCTTGCGAGATAACGATGTCACCACCATTTGGCAGCACAGTGCGAAAACCCTCCAGCATTCCGTCTGCACCGCCGATGATCTGGCTGTCGAACGTTGAATAGGTTTCATTGAGCCAGCCGGTCAGACCGATTCCGCCTGGCACAGAATCGATTTCGGCAATGATGTAGCCCTTTTCGGTCAGAATAAGATCGGGACGAATCACCCGCGGTAAATCGTCCCGAATTTCTTTGCGCCTCGAAAACTCAATCAGCTCTTTGGGTTTACCGGCATCGAGATAACGCGCTACCCACGCAGGCTGCTTGCCCCTGATGCTGAGCTGATAGAGCTGATTACAGGCACGCTGAAAAACGAACAGCCGATGTCCGAGTTGTTCCAGTTCAGCGAGAAATTTTTTCTCGATCGCAAACGCATCAGGCGAGAGCAGCCATGCTTTTTCCGCGAAAAGACCCTCTTTTGGAAACGCAGCGCGAATTGTGGCTAGCTTGTCGTCCTGAACTTGCATTAAAAGCAAACGTTCAACGCCCAACGCCGAACGTCCAATGGCGAATGCAAGCACCTGAATTGAACATTGGGCATTGGACGTTAAGCGTTGGGCGTTTGCCGCTCATCTTCCGGCCGCCATTTTCTTTAGCGCGAGCTTGACCAGTTCTTCCGCTGATGTCGCTTCGCCTTTCTCCTGGAGGTCGCGCACTGCTTTGTGTGCATCGATCTGTTTGTAGCCAAGCGCGATCAACGCGAGCACGGCCTCGTTGGCCTGCTCCTGCTCCGGCGTCGGCGCATGCGCTGCGCTGGCTGCTTCCCAGGCTGCAGCCACTCCCAGCTTGTCTTTTAATTCCAAAACGATTCGCTCAGCCGTCTTTTTCCCGATTCCGCTGATTTTTGAAATTGCCGCGACATCGGAGTTCACGACCGCGGCCTTGAAATTATTCACGCTCATTCCGCTAAGCACTGCGAGCGCCAGTTTCGGCCCGATCCCGCTGACGCTGTTTACGAGTAATCGGAAAAGGTCGCGCTCAGCGGCCGTCATGAATCCGTAAAGCACATGCGCATCTTCGCGGACCGCCAGGTGCGTGAGAATACGGATGGACTGGCCCGGTTCCGGAAGCCGATCGTAGCTGGAAAGCGGGATGAGAACTTCGTAACCAACGCCGCCGACATCGACGATTGCGTGCGTAGGCAAAGCGCTCACCAGTTTGCCATCGAGAAAAGTGATCATGGATTCGTTAAAGCGGTTCGATCGTTGAAGGGTTAAAGCGGTTCCGACAATTTAGCAATTCAGCCTTGTAACGCTTCAACGAGTCATTCTGATTTTAGCACCAGGGTGAGATCAACATGTTTACCTTTTGCGATATTGAAGCCACGCGTGGGAAAAGATGTCCAAGTTTGGGGGGGATTCGGAAAAAGCGCCTGGACAAGTGAAGTTGGTACAATCACGAAACGCGGGCCGGGCCCGGACATGAAATCGACTGCATTCTTCTTGTTAAGCCGTGTGAGAAAGTTTTGCACGCGACTGTGAAAATACCAGACCACGCTCGGTTCCTCGAATTCGACGGACGCAAATTGCATGTTCGGCTGCAAGTGTGGGCGCGATTCCCGGAAAAGCTGATACGCGGGAAAAAACCGTGCAACCGCCGGCGGGATGATTAACGCAACTGCAATCCCCAAACAGGCACTAGTGATAGCGACTGTTCGAAACGAGCCGTGATTTGTGATCGCAGTCGCTCCCTGCCAATGCCGCGCAAGCAGGAGCGCGAGCAGCGGAAAGGCCGGCAACGTGTAATGGGGCAACTTCGTTGCAACCAGTGTGAAGATCACAAAAATGATTGCGATGCCTGTCAGGAGATAATTATCGAGCTGGTTCCGGCCGTAGCCGGCATCGGCGATCCCGGCCTTTTTTTGTCTCCACAATTGCCGGATCAACCACGGCAACTTGATCGACCAGGGAAAGAAACTGACGAAGATTGTTACAAAATAGAACGGTAGGAGCAGTAGATACATCCCAAACGAACTAGCCCCGTGACCTTCCATCGTCACAAGTGACCGACTAATAACGTGTCGCCCGATTCCAATCGCCAAGAATTGGCCGTGAGTTTGAACCAGCGCCGGAATTCCCCAGAGCGCGACAACGGCGAGCATCAGCAAAATTCCACGCAGCAATTTGAGATGCCGAGCCAACTGCCAATCTCGCGCAAGGATAATTGTCGCTCCAACAGTGAGCAGCGGTGACCATGCAATCGGTCCCTTCGCCAGAAAACCAAACGCAAGCGAGAGGTAAAATATGAGCCACCACCGCGTTTGATGGTAGGGCTTGACCGGTCCGAGCCGGACTGGCATTTGGCGCGCCGCTCCCGGGGACGAGCGCGACAAAAGTTCGTAACCACTCCAGTGCGCCAACGTCATAAAGAGCACGAGCCACATGTCAGCGACTGCGGCTTTTGCATGAACAAAAGTCTGTAGCGAAAGTGTGAAAATAATCGCGGCCCACCAACCAACTGAGGTCGCGCCATTGCGGCGGCTCCAGGCAAAAATCAGGAGAGCAACCAGCGCGGCCGCGAGGGCAGATGGAAAGCGCGCGCTGAAATCGCTCTCACCAAAGATGCGATAACTCGCTACCTGCGCCCAATAGGCGAGGGGAGGTTTGTCCAGTCGTAGCTGATTATTGAAGTAAGGAACGACGTAATCAGCACGCTGGATCATTTCTCGCGATGCCTCTGCGAATCGCGGTTCGTCACGATCGATCAGCGGCAAGCTCCACGTGCCGGCCAGATGAAAAAGGACCAAGCCGAAAAACAGAAACACGGAATTGCGTATTGCGGATTTCAAGAGCGCGCTCAAAATAGCGCCCGCTAAAACTGACGGGAACTTATTTGTGAAGCGTGCCGCCGTTTTTTATTGGCTGATCGGCATCGTCATTGCGGCGATAGCGATCGCAACAGCATTCTATTTCGACGACACGGTACGCGATTTCATGGCGCAACATCAAAACCCCATGATGCGCAATTTCATGCGCAACGTCAGTTTTTATGGTGATTGGCCTTCACATCTTGTCCTTGGAGTGATCCTTTTAGTAATCGCCTGGCGGCGCCAAAGCAAAAAATGGATGCGAATTTTTTTGTCGATGCTGGTGGCGATGGCGATCGCAGGCGTTGCGGGCACCGTTATCAAACCCACGATTCCAAGGGCCCGTCCCTCTGTGAAATCAGAGCTTCGCTGGGGCGGACCGCGTTTCAGCACGAAATATGACGCGTTTCCCTCCGGTCACGTCGGCGCCTCGACCGCGTTTTTTGGCATTTTAATTTTCACACGCCGGCGTATCGGGCTCGCCTGTCTCCCCATCCCGATTCTGATCGGGCTTTCGCGAATGTACCTTGGTGCGCATTACCTTTCGGACGTTGTTTGCGCGGCAGTCCTCGGGATTGTCTGCGCTGCGATCGTTTGGCGATTTTTCCTGCCACATCAGCAGTGGGCTACCTCAAAAATCGAAAAGAACGAGCAGGAACAGGGACTTTGAGGCGCGGAGGGGGTGAGAGTGCGGAGAGGCGGCTACTTGGTGGCCGTGCTAATTCATAAAACACCAGCTGGTTAGTCCCCGTTTGATTCCTAGCTCCGCCGCAGTCGTTGAGCCAACTTCCCTCTATGCTTTGGATGAGATCCGAGAACCGTCTCGCCCCGGAGGAACCGCTGCAGAAGTTGTCGAGCGCGTCGTTCGTTTCGTCGTTCGTTCCACCACCGATTGATTCCAGAGGGATGTGGAAAGATTAAGAACCGGCGTCCGTAAATGCGTATCTCCGCCAGAAAAGGCAAGTCGCGGAAGCCGAAGCAATTCGCGACGTTCTTACCGAGCAGGACGATGCGCTCGACGCGCCAATCCATTAGGACGTCAGCAGCGTTGACGTTGCCTCTCGCGCGGTCGAACGCGTCGCCTTTGCAGTGCTTCCCGCTGTAGTGCGTGTTCAGGTGCTTCCGGCGACACGCGATCAGCTCATCGTAACTCATTCCGGCGAGCCGCGCGATTTTCTGGCCGTTCGGGCCGGCAAGTGGTTTGCGCGGGTCGCCGCGCCGCGACGGCGCTTGGCCGACCAGCCCGATCTTGTGTGTCTCGATCTTCTTGTGTTTCATGACGTCGCCAAGTCACTCGGCAAATAGCTCACACGGCCAGCTAAGCAAGCCAGGAGACGCAAACAGAAAACCGCTGTGCGATCGCCCATTCGCAGCGTGTTTCGTGACGCGCGGCCACAATTGAAAACCGCGCGGGAAGGAAACACGCCTTCCAAGCTCCATTTCAGTTCTACGGTAACGACGGAACCAAGTTCCCGAAAAAGTTAGACGGCATTCTTCAATCTTGTGCGATTCTTTCGGACAAAAATGCTACCCCTCTGACAGGACGGGTCGTTGACGCGCGAGTGGATGAGAAGCTGACTGCGTTTGTCGAACTAGAAGCAGCGATTCGCGCCGTCACTTCATAAAATCAAAACGAATCATCGCGCCAGCCCAGGCGATAACTACATCCTCTGGTTAAATGTACCCCTGATTTCTTCACAGATTCAAAAAGCGAAACGCCGACATTGGCAGCTATTAAAACAACAGGAAAGTCCAATAGCCCGATTTTCCAACCGTAGAAGCAAAAAGCAGCAACAACCGCTGCTAAGGAAAGGATGCTTAGAACGCCCCCAATGACTTGCGCCATTAGCGCTCCGTGAGACGAATTGGCGAATCCGGTGATGGCCGCAACCGCGAAGGACAATACCAGAAAAAGCCAGAGCGGCATCATCATCTAACGAGGTTTCTGTTGCCAACTTGCGGCCCAACAGCTTTGCTGCTCATGCAAAAAAAACCGGGCAGTTTTTAGGCTGCCCGGTAAATCCATGTTACGGCTCATAGGTCTAGGGACCGTACCCAGCTAAATCTTTAGGACGCGTCGGGCCATACCAAGTGCACCAAGGGCTGCACCGAGTAACATCGCAGTGGTGCCACCGTCGGGAACTCCTGAAACGCCTGGGCCGAAGAGCGTCCATTCGACGAGGCGACACCCGCCGCCAATGGCAGGGATCGTAATGATTCCACTCAAATTACCGACGTACCAAACTTCAGCACCGAAAATTGAGCCATCGTACCTAGCAAACAGGTATGTATATAAACCACCGCCGCCAAGATTTACCTTTGTACCTGTGCCATTAAGAGCCCATACGGCAGTGGGCAAGGAACCAAAAGCATTGTTTGAGCGATAGGAGATCTGGCCGTTGGCGACATCCAAGCTGCCGAGGGCCATGCCAACTAAATGATTGACATAAATTGTTCTCTGAGCATTGCCGGATGGTACGCCGGGCCACACGTAGCCGAGCTCCTGGGTATCACCGATGGTAAGGGCGCTGGCATTGTGGGCGAATGCGAGCATCACGGCGCAAAATGCCGCGGAAAGCAGCGCAAGTTTTTTTCGCGGAATCATATTAATTCATGAGAGCAAACCTTGTGCCAAAATCGAAAGCATTATGCAGGAAACGTTATAAGCATCTATTTAACTAGTGAGTTATCAGGGATGACTTAATCTCACGGGGTTTGGCTGCTTTCTTCGCCGCCTGTGCGGAATCGTAAGATATTTCGACGATCGTCAGGTTTTCCAACCATTCGGCAAAACAAGCCCAGGAACAAGAGAGCACACACGGTGCGCTACGGGGCGGGTGAACGCGGTTGGACTTAGGGTCTGAGTAGGCGGGCGAGATGGCCGCAGGGTGGTGTGAGGTTCTTTCTTTTTTCTTTCATTCCAAGCGGGTCGTTAGCTATTTACCGCTCCTTTGAACTTGCCGATGTGTTCATGCGTTTCGATCACATTCCTGGATTAATTTCCGGAGCATTCGGCCCGCGTGAAATGCTTGGGAAACGATCGCCGACAATCTCAGTAAAGCCGGATAAAGTTGGGGCTGCGTCGCGGCGATAGATCACGAAGGTCGAACGATATTCAATATTGACGCACACCGCGGGGACGGAAAGCGTCTCGTTGTGCGTGCGGACGATTCAAAGCGATTGTGGCGCTATGATAATTTATAAGGCATAATGAAACAGGTTTGCTCAACGACAGCGGGGAGCCAGGAATTAAACGGGGACTAACCCGGCCGGTGTTTATGAATTAGCACGGAGCCCCGAGCACCGCCTCTCCGCACCGTTGCTCCCGCAGCCGCTGCCAAAACAACAACGTCGTTTGAAACAACGGTTGCGATCCCTTGGGGTTGTGGAAGAACTTCAGATTCAGCTGACTTCCAAAGTTTTTTTGATACCTCGCTAGGACTACAACCTAGGAAAAATGGTCCAAAATTTGTGAGCGGAGGCCCATCCGAAAGTAGCAAGCGAAGAGCAACAGAGAATATTTCACTTTAGAGGCTCAGTCTTTTCATTAAAACGTCATCAGTACGCAAGTAAACAGCCATGAATTTCCCATCCAGTTTTCTCCGGTTTTTCGATTGGTCTTTCAGAGGATGACCGGCATCGAAAAGGCTTTGCGGACAACCATGATGATCGGCGGATCAGTGAAGTTCCAGCATTTTTTCGAGGACTTCGTTCCGCCGTTTCCGTAGGAAAAGGTGAGAAATGCAAACACCCCTTGGAATGACCGGAGTCGCGCCACGACGCACAGGCGTCGGATACTTCTTGAACGACATTTCGCCTTTTGGGATGGGCGTTGTTTTTTTACTCTTGGATGGTATAAAAGAATTTGAGCGGGCGACGATGACGCGCATCGGGCGTTGCAAGATTGAGGCCCGACACCTTAGCTAGCAATGCTTCCTCCGGCGAGACAATCTCGCCCCGCTCAAAATTTTCCAGACTAAACTGCGTCGATCAATATCAGTGTGCCAACGTCGCTCGGCTGTACCCTAACAAAGCCTGATCCACAAGCTTTTTTTGAAATCGCATAGTGTCGGACGCATCGCGGGCAGCTTATCGTTTAACGAAACATTGACATTACTTTGTCATTGCTGCATGGGGCTGTGTATCAGCGATTGATTCTAACGGGCGAGCGATCTGGATTGCAGACGCACATCGCGGCGACGGAAAGCGGCTCGTTGTGCGTGCGGACGAAAAGTTGACGGCGTTTCTGGAACTCGAATCGGCGATTGCTCTTGCGGCGAATTGTCACCGGGCCGCTACTTGTCAGCCTTGTCTCGTTCAGCGGCAACCCGCTCGCCGTCTGTCATCGCCTCGTAATAGCCGGTCTCCTTCGCACGAGTCAACATTTCGTCCATGATTATGGAAATGGCCTGTTCCGGATCGTTTGATTAGATATCAGTTCTTTGAGTCGAGTTTCAAACCACTTCATTAAGTCCCGGGCCTTTTCGAGGTTGTTCAGTCAGCGCGTCATCATTTCTACCTTGCCCTGAGCCCCCAGGAGAAATTCTTCGTTGGCTTGTGCGATCTTCCAACCATTGAGCGGAGCGGAGGGGGTGAGATTCGAACTCACGAGGCCTTTCGGCCTTCCGGTTTTCAAGACCGGCGCAATCAACCGCTCTGCCACCCCTCCAGACCAGGCGCGCATTTCGCGATCGCAAATTCCTTACTCCATTACTCCGCTACTCCAAGTGAAATCACGCAGCCTTTCACTAATGGAGTGATGAGTGAAGGAGTGTTGAAGTAATCACAAGATTTGCTCGACAGCGCGATATGTTCATGTGAACTTATATCATGGCAAAGAATTACCGGCCTGTTGTCCAAGAGACTCCGCAAAGCCGCGCGGCCATTCGCGGACGTGGCGCATCATGGAGTCCCGCAAATCGCTTCGAAAAGCTGCATATAGATCAAAATGATCTCGATGTTGTCGATGTCGCTCCTGGAACAAAAGAGCGACCTCGGCGCGCGACGCAATATTTTCGCGACGGAACCAAATCGGTCATCACTCGTAACAACAGTCCAGATGTCGGCTTTGAAACAAGCCTTAATCCCTATCGAGGCTGCGAGCACGGCTGCATTTATTGTTATGCGCGGCCAACACATGAGTATCTCGGTTTTTCCGCCGGACTCGATTTCGAAAGCAAGATCATGGTGAAAACAAATGCGGCAGAGTTATTGCGCGCGGAACTGGAATCACCGCGGTGGAAGCCACAAACGCTGGTGATGAGCGGCGTGACCGATCCGTATCAACCGATCGAGCGAAAACTGTGCATTACGCGCGGCTGCCTCGAAGTTCTCGCAAAATTTCGAAACCCGGTAGCGATCATCACAAAGAACCGTCTAGTTACACGCGACGTCGATCTTTTACGCGGCCTCGCGGCCCACAACGCGGTGGCGGTGAACGTTTCAGTAACTTCGCTGGACTCGAATTTGCAGCGAGTGCTTGAGCCTCGAACGTCTTCGCCTCAAACGCGCCTTGATGCGATTCGGCAACTTCGCAGCGCAGGAATTCCAACTGGCGTGATGGTTGCACCGATCATTCCGGGGCTCACCGACCATGAAGTTCCGAGAATTCTCGACGCTTGCGCCAAAGCGGGTGCGCAATTTGCCGCGTATACAATTGTCCGCCTGCCTTGGGCGGTAGCGCCGCTGTTTGAACACTGGCTCGAGGAACACTTTCCGGACCGCAAAGAGAAAGTACTGGGGCGCATCCGCGATTTGCGAGGGAACCGACTAAATAACTCCCAATGGCACACGCGTATGGCTGGGGAAGGCATCTTTGCCGAGCACATCGCTTCAATGTTTGCGGTCTCCTGTAGGCGCAACCAAATGTGCGTGCGTCCGAAACTGTCTAGCGCGTCATTTCAAAGACCGACCACGCAGCCAGACCTTTTCGGTTGAAATCATCCATCGTGTTTTTACGGAGGCTCGTGCAGCCGCATCCTTCGTTGCAAACGAAATAATAAAGCGGCGACTGCGGGCTGCACTAGGTGCGGAGAGGCGGTTATTGGAGGCCGTGCTGATTCATAAACACCGCGCCAGGTTAAGTCCCCGTTTAATTCCTGGCTCCTCCCCTCGCAGTGCTGCACTGGTGGGTTCGCAGCGCATACGGGAGTCGAACCCGATTTCAACGCGAAGGACGGTGGTAGATACTGAACAAGACATTTCCCCTTGGCGCACAGTGATCACGCATCGGCGAGCGCTGGTTTGAGGACCACGACAAGCTTCACACCTGGGGGTATCTGCGCGAGGTTTAACGTAACTCTCCCTTCGTGTCCTGAATCGCAAAAATAAAAAGAGCCGGAATACTTCCACAGCTTGAACTTGCTATCGACGCGGCTTCGATTTGATCTCTGGCTGCGGACCCGCGTCCGGAAAAGTAACGGAGATGTTTCTTTTTTTGGTCTTCACATGATTGGAATATGTGGAAGCTATGCGTACCGAACAGAACAGCGTTGGGTTGCTCAAGGCCGTATCAGACAAGCTTTTTGGGGACACAAACAGCCGGATGAAAATGTCCGCCACCCCCGCCCAGGACGTTTACGAGATCCGTCCCCGGAAGGACCGGGACGGCTTTGATCTGATCAGCGATCGGCTGCGACACGGCCCAATTTGGTATGCAGGACCCGACGCAGTCCGCTACGCGGTTGCGTACGCGATGTACCGCTCTCTCTCTCGCTCGCACCGGGCGATCATCCGCGTGTTTAATGAAGCGGGCAGTGTGACCGAGATACACGAGCAATAGGGCGATTTAAAGAGTGATGAGCGCCTATTGATCGATCTACAACGCATGACTCCCCTTTGTCGAACTCGAATCGGCGAGCCGTCGTGCTACCATCTTTTAGCAGCGTCGGAACTTGATAATTTTCTGTTCGAGTTCGGCCTCAGCTTCGCATTTTGCGACGAAAGAATCGAGAGCTTCGTAGATGATATCGGCGACCCCCACACGTTTTCGCTTCGCTGCCTTACTAAGCCGTCGCATCGTGGGTTGGTCAAGGCCATCGAGCGCCCAGCAGCCTTCAAGAACAAAGGGCGTAACATTGCTAGGTCGCGTTTTTGGCATTGTTTTCATGCCGCCGTCTTCCTGTGCTTTCCGCGAACGCGCAAGAAACTTCTGCCAAACGATGGGAAACTAGGTTGACGGAGGCCGCCTGCATGTTCGAGGGCGAAATAATGCTTTACGGACAGCATTAATATACGCGCGGAATGCCGGGAAGCGCAGGTTAGGATGATACGGGTTAACGAATGAATCTACCGTGCCGCCGTGAAGCAGAGCTTCACGGGCTTGGTCCTCCTGCAAAATTTGTATTTCAGATTTTGTTTTCATGCTGCAACTCTCAATGCCGTTCCCATGGCTGAAAATATAGTGCCAGCGGCATTTATTTCGCAAGACAATTTCGCTTTACAGTAATTTGAGCCGTTGGCGCCAGCTCCAGATCGGATTTTCAGCCCTTGGATAGTCCCAGCCGCAGCTTCGCTTCTTCGATCCTAGCTTCTGAAATCGGAGCGGGCTTCGTCGGAATACCATTCGACTCAGCGATGCCGAATATGATGTGCCCGCCGGCGCTGTTCGCGAAGGAAACAACGTCGCGGACAAATTCTTTTTTATCTGCGTCTGAAGTGCCGGGGAGCTCGCGCTTGTATTCAAGCTGGCGATTTTCTTCCACATGGTCGTCTATAAGTCTTTGCAGGTCGGCCTCGATGATTTCATCCAGTGGTTTGGAAAACGTGAACATTCCTTGACTTTGTTGCGAATCTGTTGCGAACCCAGCTGAAAACTCGCTCTTACTATGGCAGCGCGTACGGGAGTCGAACCCGTGTACCAGCCTTGAGAGGGCTGTGTCCTAACCGCTAGACGAACGCGCCAACCAAGATGCGATTAGGAATACTGCAATGACTCTGGACTGGCAAGGTAGCTATTCAAAACCGCTTGTGACGTTTCTCTTTCTTCTTCTTTTGTTTATCTGCGGGCTTCTTAGGCGCAATTGTCCCCGACGGGGTTGGCGTTGGCGTAGAGGTGTCCGGGGTAGGCCGAACGCGTGGCTGAGCCAGCACTCCCTGATGAGACGTCTTTAATGCCTGCAATGCCAACTTGATTTCGGGAGTCGTAGCCAGGGTGGACATGCGTTCGTAGTAGATGTTGTAGTAATTGCGGAGCCGATTTCTTTTTTCCAAATCAGTCCGTGCAGCCTGGGCATACGCCTTCGCAGCCTGCACCTGTGGGTCATTCACTGTCCGATTTTTTAGTTGTCGCCATTCTACGTGCACGCGAGCGGCATCAGCTTCTTTTCCGAGCGACCTCGGCTTTGAAAAAGTCTGGTCCAGCTGTGATATCTCCGGCAGCTCGGGGCCGTTAGGGGGTATGGGTGAGGGCGTTGGTTCCAGTTGGTCTTGACCCTCATAAAGATCCACGGATGGTGGAGCGGCGTCCTGTCCGTTTAGCATGAGCGCCGTGCCAATTAGTGCTGCTGAAACGATCAACCCGTATATTCTCATTCGCGGTTTTGTCCGCAATTTAACCGAATTTCAGGATGCGGGAAGGCGCTATCCATGATAAAGAACCACGCGGAAAACGGGGCGTAGCTTAGCTTGGTAGAGCGCGTGGTTTGGGACCACGAGGTCGGAGGTTCAAATCCTCTCGCCCCGACGTCTGATCGCATCAGACGTCGTAATCCAAGTTAGGGGCGAGGCGCTTTTCCACTGCGGGCACCGATTCGCCGCGCCGGGTCGCGTAATCCACGACTTGGTCGTGTCCAATCTGGCCTACTCCGAAATATTTTGCCTCGGGATGCGAAAAGTAGAGTCCGCTCACGCTCGCACCCGGATGCATTGCAAATGATTCCGTCAGCCTTACGCCGGCGTTGTTTTCAGCATCCAGCAAATCAAATAACGTTTGTTTCTCTGCGTGATCGGGACACGCGGGATAACCGGCAGCCGGGCGAATGCCGCGATATTTTTCGCGGATAAGATCGGCCTGCGACAATTGTTCGTCGCGCCCGAATCCCCACGCAATCCGCGTTTGTTTGTGCAGATATTCGGCAAACGCTTCCGCTAACCGATCGGCCAGCGCTTTGGCCATGATGGCGCTGTAATCGTCATGCTGACGCTTGAATTCTTCCGAGAGTTCGTCTGCACCGTGAATTGAAACCGCAAATCCGCCAAGATAATCCTGTAGCTGTGGTCCATGATCCGAGTCGGTTGGCGCTACGAAATCCGCCAGGCAATGGTTAAATTGTCCCGCTGGCTTTTGCATTTGTTGCCGCAGGAAATAGAACGTCGTAAACTTCTTTGTGCGCTCATCGTCAGCATAAAGGTCAACATCATCGCCAATTGAGTTTGCCCGCCAAAAGGCGTGCACGCCCCGTGCGACCAGCAGGTCTTTTGCGACGATCTGATCGAGAAGTTCCTGCGCATCGTCGAAAAGTTCGCGCGCTTGTCTGCCAAGCTTTGGGTCTTCAAAAATCGCCGGATAACGGCCGCGCAATTCCCACGCGTGAAAAAACGGCGACCAATCGATGTACTCGGCCAGCGTGCGCAGCGAAACCTTCTGGAAAGCGTGCGCGCCTAGCGTGGCCTTTTCGGCACCCTCGCTGAAAAGCCTCTCGCTCGCATAAACGCGAACTCCAAGAAAGTCTGGCTTTGGCAGGGTGTATTCACTCCAACCAATGCGCGTCTGGTTCGCGCGCGCTTTGTCGAGTGTTATTAATCTTTTCTTCCGGGTTTTCGCTTCATGCTCCTGTCGCAACCGCGCGTAGTCTTCCCGCGTTTTCGCGTCGAATTCGGCTTTCGATTCTTCCTTCAGCAGCGAATTTACAACACCCACGGCGCGTGACGCGTCCAGCACATGCACGGTGCTCGCTCGGTAATGCGGCGCGATCTTGACCGCGGTGTGCGCCCGGCTCGTGGTGGCCCCCCCGATCAAGAGCGGCAAACGAAATCCTTCACGCTCCATTTCCTGCGCTACATGCACCATCTCGTCCAGTGATGGCGTAATCAGCCCGCTTAGGCCGATCACGTCCGCTTGTTTCTCTCGCGCTGTTTCCAGAATCTTCGCGGCCGGCACCATCACACCGAGATCCAAGACCTCGTAGTTGTTACATTGCAGCACTACCCCGACGATGTTTTTGCCGATGTCGTGGACGTCGCCTTTTACCGTCGCCATCACGATGCGCCCCTGCGGTTTCGCCCCGGCAGATTTCTCCGCTTCCATGAACGGCATCAGATAGGCGACAGCTTTTTTCATTACTCGCGCGCTCTTCACGACCTGCGGCAGAAACATTTTGCCGGAACCAAACAAGTCACCAACCACGCTCATCCCCGCCATAAGCGGGCCCTCGATTACCTCCAGTGGTCGCTTGCATTTTTGACGCGCTTCCTCCGTATCGGTGTCGATATAATCGGTGATCCCTTTTACTAGCGCGTGTTTCAGACGCTCTTCGACAGGCTCTTTTCGCCATGCTTTATCGGCGACTGGAGTCTTACCTTTTGCTTTTACGTTTTCCGCAAAATCGACTAGCCGCTCGGTTGCATCGTCTCGCCGGTTCAACAGCACGTCTTCGACGCGATCTCGCAGTTCGGGCTCGATTTCTTCATAAACCGCGAGCTGCCCTGCGTTGACGATTCCCATGTCAAGCCCTGCGCGAATCGCATGAAACAGAAAGGCGGCGTGCATCGCTTCGCGGACGGTGTTGTTTCCGCGAAACGAAAATGAAATATTGCTTACGCCGCCGCTGACGCGCGCGCCCGGGAGATTGTTCTTGATCCAGCGGGTCGCGTTGATGAAATCGACCGCGTAATTACGATGCTCCTCGAGCCCGGTCGCGACAGTCAGAATGTTTGGATCGAAGATGATATCGCTCGCCGCGAAATTCGCGTGTTTGGTCAGGAGATCGTAAGCGCGCGTACAAATCTCGATTTTGCGCTGCAAACTATCAGCCTGGCCTTGCTCGTCGAACGCCATCACGATGGCGGCAGCGCCATATCGCCTGATTAATCTGGCTTGCCGGAGAAAATCTTCTTCGCCGTTTTTCAGGCTGATGGAGTTCACCACTGCCTTTCCCTGCAGGCATTTGAGCCCTGCTTCGATGACGCTCCACTTCGAGCTGTCGACCACAATTGGAATCCGCGTGATCTCTGGTTCGCTGCCGATCAGATTCAGGAATCGAACCATGGCCGCCTCCGAGTCGATCATCCCTTCGTCCATGTTCACGTCGAGAAGGTTAGCGCCGCCTTGCACCTGCTGACGCGCTACAACCAGAGCCCCGTCGAAATCGCCCGCAAGAATCAGCTTCGAAAACTTCGGCGATCCCGTGATGTTGGTGCGCTCGCCAATGACAACGAAGCCGAACTCCGGCGTAATCTTCAACGGTTCGAGCCCGGAAAGTCGCAGAATCATGTAGAGCTGACTGTCCTTTCCACGACGCGCGGCGAAAATTCACGCACCAGTTTAGTCAGCGCTCGGATGTGCTCCGGCGTCGTGCCGCAACAACCGCCGACCACGTTGAGCCAGCCGTTCTCTGCCCACTTCGCGACCTTGGGCGCAAAAATCTCGGCTGTCTCCGGAAAGCCGGTCGGCGACAGCGGATCCGGCAGACCAGCGTTCGGATACGCACTCATGTAGTACGGCGAAACGCGCGCCAGCTCTTCCACAAACCGTTCCATTTCATCCGGACCGAGCGAACAATTCAAACCAAAGATCAGCGGTTCCGCATGCTCGATCGATATGAGAGACGCTTCAACGGTCTGCCCGCTCAAGTTTCGCCCGGATTTGTCGATCACAGTGCCCGAGATCATCAACGGAACGTTGCATCCGGTTTTTTCCAATGCGTCAGTGATAGCGAACAGCGCAGCCTTTCCGTTGAGTGTGTCGAAAATCGTCTCGACAATGAGTAGATCGACGCCGGCTTCAAGGAGCGCTTTCGCTTCATCGAAGTAAGTTTGGCGAAGTTGCTCGAATGAGACCGCGCGAAACGCCGGATCGTTTACGTCAGGTGAAATCGAACCAGCGACCGGAAGAGGCCCCATGGATCCGCCAACAAATCGTTGCTGACCGGTTTCATTCGCGACGCGATCCGCGGCGCGTCGCGCGATCCTGGTCGCCTCAGAATTAATTTCATGAACGAGCGCGCGAAGATCGACATCGTCGACTACGCCCTGAAAGAATCCCTGATCTTTGCGACCACGTGTAGGTTCGCCCTGAAACAGGAAATCGTGCAGGCCGATGGTTGTTCCGCTGAACGTATTCGTTTCGATAACGTCTGCGCCCGCATTGAGATAAGCGGTGTGAATTTCCTCGACGACCTGCGGCCGAGTTAAATTGAGCAGCTCCAGGCTGCCCTTGAGGTCTTTGCCTTTCCAATCGCTAAACCGCTTTCCTCGATACTCCGCTTCGGGGAGCCTGTATTGCTGGATCATCGTGCCCATGGCGCCATCGAGAAAGACGATGCGTTCGCGCAGGAGCGCTTCCAACGGATGGAGATCGTTTGTTGCCATGATTGTCCGGGGAACTAAAGAGCGTTTCCCTGGCGAATCAAGAAACAAATTGACGTATCATGATGCGTAGATGTGTCAGAATAATCATGCTCGTGCTCCTACTCATGCTCGTAATCGAGAGAGGCACCGGCAACGTTGCTCAGGTGCGGGACAATGAATGACGAAATCCGAATGTCGAATGACGAAATAATGACGAATGACCAAATCAGAAACAATCACTGCTAGTTGCTTCGTCATTTGAACTTTGTCATTTCCAATTCGTCTCGACTTCTCTGGATGTGACGATTAGGTGACTGCGCATGGAAGCGGTCCGGCTCTTCATGTCGCTCGACCGCAATCAACGCAATACATTCTTCGCTTGTTTTCTGGGTTGGGCGCTGGATGCCTTCGATTTTTTTCTGCTCACCTTCGTGATCGTGCCGATGGCAGGCGACTTTGGCACGAGCATCGCCGAGATGAGCTACGCGATCACGCTTACGCTGGCCATGCGTCCGGTCGGCGCGTTCATTTTTGGATTGCTCGGGGACCGGTTCGGGCGCCGCATGCCGCTGATGATCGACATCATCTTTTACTCTCTCATGGAGTTGCTCACCGCGTTTTCTCCGAATTACACCTGGCTGCTGATCTTCCGCGCCCTTTACGGAATCGGCATGGGCGGAGAATGGGGGCTCGGCGCGTCGCTGTCAATGGAAACCCTGCCAACTGCCGCACGTGGATTGTTCTCGGGAATTCTACAACAAGGTTATGCATTTGGTTATCTGCTGGCGGCCGTTGTGTATTGGATCGTATTTCCATTCTTCGGATGGCGCGGCCTCTTCGTCGCGGGAGCGCTACCCGCATTTCTAGTGCTGTACATCCGTGCGCAAGTGTCTGAATCGCCGGTTTGGCTGCAAGGGCAGCGCGAGACCAGTAATTTTTGGAGCGATCTGCTGATTGTACTAAAACGCCACTGGGGTCTCTTTCTGTACGTCATTTTGTTGATGACGGCGTTCAACGCGATGTCGCATGGGACCCAGGACATGTATCAAACTTTTCTCGGTGAACAACGCCACTATGGCGTGACGCAGAAGGCCGCGACAGGGATCATTTACGCTGTTGGCGCAATCTGCGGCGGAACAGTGGTTGGTCATCTGTCGCAAAAATGGGGCCGCCGGCGCTCGATTATTTTGACCGCTGGATTCGGAATAATCCTTATTCCTCTCTGGGTTTTTCCGCCGGGATTCGGTCTTCTTGTCATCGGTGGGTTTGCCATGCAGTTCATGGTGCAAGGCGCCTGGGGAATTGTACCTGTACATTTGAATGAACTCTCGCCCGGCACTATGCGCGGGACATTTCCCGGGGTTGCCTATCAACTTGGAAATTTATTTGCCGCCAACACGGCTGTGGTTGAAGCCCGGCTGGCCGACCATTTTCGTGATGCAAGCGGGCATCCAGATTACGCAAAGGCGCTTGCTCTTTTTACGCTCGTGATTTTTTTGGTGTTGATCGTGTTGGCCGCGGTCGGGCGCGAGGAGCGCGGCAAAGAATTCTAATGACGAACAGCCGCTGGCGCCGGCTCCGATCCGGTGCTCGCCGGTTGCGGCTGCGCGGCGGCTAATTGGGGAGACGCGTGATATACACCGGGCCCGTAGCGTTGTTCGACAATTGCTTCTGCGATTCTCTCCGACAGCAGTTCGCGATATTCGGCATCGCGCGCCTGGTTGCCTTCGGACCGATTGCTCAAGAATCCGCACTCCACCAGAACTGCCGGATAGTATGCAAGGCGCAGGACGCGGAAATTTGCTGTGTGCACGCCCCGATTCATCGAGTGCGGGATCGTCATCAGTTTGGATTGGATCCGATTCGCCAGTTCAGCTGAAGTGCCCGAGTGATAATAGGTCTCAAAGCCGTGAACACCGCGTCTGCGTGAATCGTTGAAATGAATACTGACGAAGATGGCATTTTTCTGCGAATTCTCGATGGCGACGCGGTCGTTCAATTCGATAAACACATCCGAAGATCGCGTCATTACTGTTTTTAATTGCGATTCGCGCAAATTCCGCTCGAGACGTTGGGCCACATCGAGAGCAACGATCTTCTCCGGCGGCCCGTAGCGGCGATACGCGCCATTATCTTTCCCGCCGTGCCCCGCGTCCACCACTACGGTCGTAAAAGTCTTATTCGTGTTTTTGACCCCGGTAGTCGTGACTGTACTGCAAGCAGCCAATGAAGCGAAAAAAGCGATTGCAAGGAGACGAGTGACCTGGCGAAGCATTCTGATCTTATAGCAAAAAATACGTCTTCTACCAAAAAATTTTTCGCGCGAAGCTTAAAGGATACAACGTAATTGGATGAGGGACTGTCTATTGATCGCAGTTGCAAAAAGCACTTGTATTTTGTGCTGCCACGCATAAAGCCTTTACTTCTTTTATGATAATCCGATTTGCAATTCTCCCTTTGTTTCTTGCGCTGAACCTTTCGATGTGCAAGAAGCAGGAGAACGTCTCCTCGAGCTCGCAGCAGGCGAGCGCCTCATCGCCGGCACCGGTTGCAACTCCAGTAGCGGCGGCATCTCCAAAGATCACCAAGCCCGTGGTCGATCAAACGGCCCAGGTACTCATTTTTTGTTATCACCGTTTGGTGGACAAAATCCGCTATCCCGGGACCGAGATCACACCTGCCTCGTTTGAAGCGCAGATGAAGGAATTAAAGGACCGCGGCATCACAGTCATTTCAATGCAGGATTTGCTCGCCTGGAAGAAGGGCGAAAAGAATATACCACCGCGCTCTGCGGTCGTTACTTTCGATGATGGCTGGAAATCGCAATACGAAGTCGCATGGCCGATCATGAAAAAATACGGTTACCCGTTCACCATGTTCATTTACACCGAAGGCGTGCGGGGCGGCTCGTTAGGGGGCGGGGAAGCGATTACTTGGGAACAGCTTGCGGATATGCGCGATAACGGTGTGGACATTGAGGCGCATACCGCGACTCACCAGGATTTGCGCGAAGGCCACAACATAATGCTGGCCGCCCCCGGCGGTAAGAGGACTAGAACGAAATTGACTGGACCCCAATACGAGCAATGGATGCAAAATGAAGTGGTCGGATCCAAGCAACTGCTCGAGCAGCGACTCGGCATCAAGGTGAATTGTTTTGCCGTGCCGTTTGGAAATTACAACGACCACGTCAAAGAGATTGCCCGAAATTCCGGTTACGAGGCGATGTTTACGGTTTACGGTCAGCCGATCACCTTTACGTCGCCGATGGATTCAATCGGTCGTTATGCGATTGAAGCGAACAAGCCCAAGGTATTTGAAGATGCTGTAAAAATGATCGCTACCTCAAGCGGAGGAGGAGCAGCGGTGGCTGAAATCGGCGCGAAGGATCTCGCGACCCAACCGGCAGATGGCGAAACAGTGCACACGGCTCTGCCTTTAATTAAGGCTAACCTTAGTCCGATTGGCGCAATCGAGCCTGGCAGCGTCCAACTGCGCGTGAGCGGTCTCGGTGTTGTTCCTGCGAATTATGACCCGAAATCCGGTACGGTGTCATACCAAGTGACGCAAAAGTTGCACGAGAAATCGTGTAGCGTGATTATCAGCGCGAAATCTCAGGGGAAAAAGGTCGAAGCGCATTGGACTTTCGGAATTGAAGAGGGCGCGGCTGGAGGGACCTCGCCGATACCGACGCCTAAAAAATAAGCTCGGCGTGGTTCGGGGAGCGCATGCGTCTCCGCGTGCTGGCGAGCGTGTCCTCGCGATCGCGAACTTTGTTCAAGCTAAAATGTCACAGTCGAATGTCGCGCAAGGAAGGACCGTTTCGGCGCGACGCCGAAACCAACACGCAAGACGCGCGCGCCGCACAGACATGACGCCTCGCGCCCTCTAATTTTTGTCATGTTTTCCCAGCTCTCTGACAAACTTCAGGACGTCTTCAAAGAGCTGCGTGGACACGGCACGATCAGCGAATCGAACGTCGATACCGCGTTACGCCACGTCCGCCTGGCTTTGCTCGAAGCGGACGTCGATTTTCAAGTCGCCAAAAAATTCATTGCACGCGTTAAAGAGAAAGCGCTTGGAGAAGCCGTTCTTCGCAGTATTACGCCGGGCCAGCAGATCGTAAAAATTTTCTACGACGAATTAACTGCCTTGCTCGGAGGCGACACCGCGCCGGTTAATCTCCGAGATACAGGCCGTGTTTTGATTGTTGGTCTTAATGGGTCGGGCAAAACAACTTCGTCTGCCAAACTGGCGCGTCTTCTGAAAAAGCAGGGTTGCACGCCAGTTTTAATCGCGTGCGATTTGCAGAGACCCGCGGCGATCGAACAGTTGGTAACGCTGGGGAAACAAATCGACGTCGCGGTATTCACTCCCGACCCGGGCGAGAAGAATGTGCACCGTGCGGCTGCTGACACATCTGCCAGGGCGCGACTGTCAAGTGCGCCTGTTGTCGAAATCTTCGATACGGCGGGTCGCCAGGAGATCGACGACGCGCTGATCCAGGAACTAAAAAAACTGAAAGAATTCTTAAATCCGCAGGAAACGTTACTGGTGGTCGATGCCGCCACCGGCCAGCAAGCAGTCAGCGTTGCATCCCGTTTTAACGACGCTTTGTCGATCACAGGAATCATTTTAACGAAGCTCGACGGCGACGCGCGAGGCGGCGCGGCATTGTCCATGCGCGAAGTGACACGGCAGCCAATCAAGTTCGCAGGAACCGGGGAAAAGCTCGATCAGTTTGAAGTCTTTGTTCCGGAGCGGCTGGCCGGCCGGATTCTTGGCATGGGCGACGTCGTTGGTCTGGTCGAAAAGGCGGCGGAAGCGGTCGATGAAGAAGAGGCCGCCCGATTGGAGCGGAAACTGCGCACGGCTTCATTCGATTTCAATGATTTCCTGGCGCAGTTCAAGATGATGCGGCGGATGGGGCCGCTGGAGAATATTCTTGGCATGTTGCCCGGCATGAGTAATGTGCAAGGCCTCTCTGTTGACGAGAAGCAGCTTAAGCGCACGGAAGCCATCGTGCTTTCGATGACGAACGAAGAGCGGACGCGTCCCGACATTTTGAATGCGCGGCGTCGTCAGCGCATCGCACGCGGCAGCGGCTGCACGGTCACGGAGGTAAACGATTTGCTACGGCGCTTTGATCAGATGCGGAAGATGATGAAAAGCGCGGGCAAAATGAAAAAGATGATGGCGCAACTGGCGCGAATGAGAAGTTAACATGGCAGTTTCAATCAGATTACGCAGAGAAGGAACGAAAAACAGCCCTTACTACAAAGTGGTAGTGGCTGACAGGCGGAGCCCTCGCGATGGGAAATTTATCGAGATCATTGGCGCGTACGATCCAAAGAAACCCGGCCACAACAGTACGTTGAAGGTTGATCGGGTCGAATACTGGATCAGCAAAGGCGCACAACCATCCGATACAGTGCGCAGCTTGATAAAACAAAATAAGGAAGCAACGACGACCGCTGAGCCGTCATCCCGGGTGGAGGCAGAAAGCTCACAACCGACGCAAGAAGAGTCGTCGCCTCCGAGTGAACAGGCCGGTTAGTATCGGCGCGTTCGTTCAACAAGGGCCGCTTAGCGCCGGCAATAATTATCTTCACGGCGTGATCCGCTGAGTACCCGGACACCGCAGCGGGTCGGATAAGCGAAGATTCGTGTTTATCGTGTTCACCTGTCAACGCCGTAGCTATTGTGCGAAGCCGGATTCGTTGTTAGTCTTTCTGGCGCATGAGAGAGTTTCTGGAGTTCGTCATTCGGCAGCTGATCGAATTTCCTGACGATATGGTCCTCACGGAAATTCCGAGCGGCAGGACAACCGTCTTTAAGCTGCAACTTCGACGAGGAGACGTCGGCCGCGTCATTGGTCGCGGCGGCCAGACCGTGCAAGCTATTCGTGCATTGCTCGCCAGTTCCGCGGCGCGCCATGGCCAACGGGCGATCCTCGAGATCGTCGAGTAATACAATTGTAGCGACGCTCTACGAGAGCCGATTTCGCTACTCTCGGCGGTCACAGAACGCCGCTACAGTTTCGTGATTGGACGTTGAGCGTTGAACGTTGGACGTTTTCCTTTTGATGAAGATCGATATCCTGACATTGTTTCCCGATATCTGTCGCGCGCCTCTTGGTGAAAGCATCATGAAACGCGCGCAAGAAAATGGGATTGTCGATCTTCGAATCCATAACCTGCGGGACTGGACCACGGATAGGCATCATATTGTGGACGACGCACCCTTCGGCGGCGGGCAGGGAATGGTCATGAAACCAGAGCCGATTTTTGCGGCTGTCGAAGATCTCCGAAATCAAGTATCGAGAGTGGTGCTGATGTCGCCCGCCGGGCATCGGTTTGATCAAGAAATGGCGACACAGCTTTCGCGGGAACCGCATGTCATCATTGTCTGCGGCCATTACGAAGGAGTCGATCACCGTGTGATTGAACATTTGGTGGACCTGGAGATTTCCATCGGCGATTACGTACTCACTAACGGGGCAATCGCGGCGGGCGTTCTTGTCGATGCGATCGTGCGTTTATTGCCGGGGGCGCTTGGCCATGAACAATCGGCGGTAGACGACACTTTCAATCACGGATTACTCGAAGCTCCGCAGTACACGCGCCCGGCAGAATTTCGCGATTGGAAAGTCCCGGAGGTCTTGCTTTCCGGAAATCATGCCGAGATCGCAAAGTGGCGCAAAGATCAGGCAATAAAACGCACGCGCGAAAACCGGCCGGATCTGCTGCACGAATAGATTCCATGCAACAACAGCGTGTTCATCCTGAGCGGGGCGAAGGATCGCGCATAAAGACATTGGTGTCCTTCCAATTATCTAGCGTGTCACAAAGCTTCGATTGGGAGGCCCCTCGTCGTCTGCGCGACTCGGGATGACAGCGGGCGTTGTTATTGAGGTATTTTACCCAGTACGACACACGCATTAATTCCGCCGAAACCGAACGAGTTGCTCATTACATATTTCAGTTCAGCTTCGCGTCCGTGATTCGGCACAACATCGAGGTCACATAAAGGATCGTGATTTGCATGGTTAATTGTGGGCGGAATCCATTGCCGATCCAAAGCGAGCGCGCAAAGCGCCGCCTCGATCGCGCCAGTCGCGCCGAGCGGATGCGCGTAATAACCTTTTGTCCCACTGACTGGGATTCGTCGTGCATGCTCGCCAAATACTTGTTTGATCGACGCCGTTTCCGCGCTGTCGTTGAGCTGAGTCGAGCTGGCGTGCGCGTTGATGTAATCGATCTGGTCGGGCGCTAATTGCGCGTCGGCGAGCGCCTCACGCATAGCGCGAATGGACGATTCGCCGTTTGGCAAAGGCGACGTCATATGGAAAGCATCGTTATTTAAACTATATCCGAGCACTTCCGCGTAAATGTGCGCGCCGCGGGTACGCGCATGTTCAAGTTCTTCAACAACCAGCGAGGCTGCGCCCTCGCCCATCACA
>Ga0193729_1000071_pt1 | contig 44605 bp, 49 predicted proteins | sample U1c2metaG_FD_143036 | JGI IMG/M metagenome (GOLD analysis project Ga0193729, IMG submission 143036) | Soil microbial communities from a riparian zone of the East river system, Colorado, United States - U1c2 | ecosystem: Environmental > Terrestrial > Soil > Riparian zone | place: USA: East River...
TCTCAGTTCGAAGATGACTGAGATTTACGATCGTCGCGCGCACGTAAGCCGGCGCCGGTTGCCGCGCCTGCAATTGATGGAGAAAGTTGCGCCGTTTGTTTTAAACGGTCAGACCATTCGGGACGCGCCGGCGCGTCCCGGACGCATTTACGCGCTTTCCAGCGGAATGATGGTGCCAAAAACTCTCTCCAATATTTTTGCGCGACGCATCATCGGGAATCCGCGGAACTCGATCTTTTTTGTTGGCTACGCCGATCCGCAATCTCCGGCCGGAATCTTGCGCGATGCGCAACCGGGCGCGGAAGTAACGCTCGATCCCGATGAGCCGGCACAGCGCATACTTTGCGACATCGGACAGTTTCAATTCAGCGCGCACGCGTCGCGTGAAGCGCTCATTGCCTATGCCAAAGAACTTTCGCCGAAGAAAATCGTGCTCGTGCATGGCGATCCTCCGGCGGTGGAGTGGATGCGCGCAACGCTTGCCGCTAAGCTGCGCGATTCCGAAATAATCGTGCCGACACCGGGAGTGGAAATGGATCTGTAGCGGCGCTCTATGAGCGTTGCATTATTTTGCGACGATATTTGCGACAGCAAATGACGAAGATAGTATCCTGGAACATCAATTCGTTGCGCAAACGTCAGGATCGCCTTTTCGCCTGGCTCGACGCGACCAAGCCGGACATCGTTTGTTTGCAGGAGACCAAATGCACTGATGAGCAATTTCCCGTGCTCGGCTTGCAATCGGCCGGTTATCATTCGGCCTACCACGGCGAGAAATCGTACAACGGCGTCGCCATTCTCTCGAAAACCAAACTGCGCAATGTCCGCGTATCTCTTTGCGATGAAATTGTCGATCCGCAAGCGCGCGTCATCGTGGCGACAAGCGACAATCTGCGGGTCTATTCGATCTATGCGCCCAACGGTCGGTCGGTTGGATCGCCAGCGTACGAATACAAACTGAATTGGTACGCGCGGTTGCGTGATTGCGTAATGAAAGAAAAGGATCTCGATCTTGCCGTCTGCGGCGATTTCAACGTTGCGCCGGAAGATGTCGATGTGCACGATCCGGCACTGTGGCGCGGCGCAATCATGTGTTCTGATGGAGAACGCGCGGCTTTTCAGCAATTATGCGATGCCGGATTGACCGACACGCTGAGACTTCATCACAAAGACAGCGGGCTTTTCAGTTGGTGGGATTATCGGATGCTTTCTTTTCCAAAAAATCGCGGCCTGCGCATCGACGCGATTCTCGCGAGCAAATCACTCGCGACAAAATGCATTGGTGCCGGCATCGATCGCGAAATGCGGAAGGGGAAAGAGCCTTCCGATCACGCGCCGGTTTGGACAGAATTTAATCTGTAGCGGCGCTCTATGAGCGTCGCATTAATTTTGAAATAATAGTGCGACGGTCACAGACCGCCGCTACAGGGACAACGTGATGAATGAGAGTTCGCATCCGCGCGTCGCGAATCCGCCACTGAAGTCGCTCATGATTTGGGATGGCGAGTGTCATTTTTGCCGATTATGGATCGAGTGCTGGCGTGCGCTGACGGCTGGAGAAGTCGATTACGAGACTTATCAAAAAGCAGCCACGCGATTTCCTGAAATACCACTGGAGCAATTCCAACGCTCAGTCGTTTACATTGACAAGGACGGCGAAGTTTTCTTCGCGGCGGAGGCGGTCTATCGCTCGTTGCGTTGTCGATCTTCGCGCAAATGGATGGCGTGGAGTTATGATCACGTTCCCGGTTTCGCTGCGATTTCCGAGGTTGCCTACAAAATTATCGCGCGTCACCGACGATTTGGGTCGGCAGTTACTCGATTGTTTTGGGGCGCCGACGTGCGCCCACCGACTTATTTCGCGGCGCGCCGCTGGTTTCTTCGCGCGCTCGGGCTGGTTTATCTGATCGCCTTTGTCTCGCTTTGGGTGCAGGTCGATGGACTCGTCGGCGGAAACGGAATTTTGCCGGTGAGCCAATTTCTATCGGCAGCTCATGAACAACTTGGGGGGCGGGCTTATGCGATCTTGCCTACGCTTTGCTGGTTCAACTCGGGCAACGCCTTTCTTCATTTCCTGTGCGGCGGCGGCGTTGTTCTGTCGCTGCTTCTGATCTGTGGGATCGTTCCTGTCGCCTGTCTGATCGCGCTGTTTGTTTTTTATCTCTCGCTCACGATCGCCGGGCAAACATTTCTCAATTTTCAATGGGACATTCTGCTGCTGGAGGCTGGTTTCTTGTCGATCTTTCTCGCGCCATGGCAGGGGTGGCGAAAACGCGATCGCGAACCGCCGCTCTCCCGCGCTGGGTTGTTCTTGCTCAAGCTGCTCCTCTTCAAATTGATGGTGATGTCCGGCGTGGTGAAGCTGACGAGCGGTGATGACTCCTGGGGCTGGCTCGATCATTCTTTCCATTGGAGTGCCCTGACCGCGCTCGATTATCACTACTGGTCGCAACCGCTGCCGACAATTTTTGCGTGGTGGGCGGACAAGAGCCCGGAATGGTTCAAGCATTTTTCGGTCGCATTCTGTCTCGTGGTCGAAATCATGGTGCCACTTCTGATCTGGGCGCCGCGCCGGCTGCGGCTCATCGCGGCCGGTTTGTTCATTTTTCTGCAAGCCGTCATCGCGTTCACCGGCAATTATTGTTTCTTCAATCTGCTCACGATCGCGCTTTGCTTGTTGCTGATTGATGACGCTGTAGCCGCCTCGCTGCGCGAGGCGCGCACGTTTCGCACAGCGACACGACTACAGGATCGATTGCCGATCTACGGCGCGGTTGCGGTGATCATTGTGATGTTGCCGCTGGATGGGTGGCTCATCTTTACCGCATTCAAACCGGAAGCGAGATGGCCGCGCCCGCTCGCATTCGTTTACGAACGCGTTGAACCATTCCGGATCGTGAACGGTTACGGACTTTTCCGCGTAATGACTAAGGACCGCCGCGAAATTGAAATCGAAGGAAGCGCGGACGGGATTGATTGGCTGCCTTACGAATTCAAATGGAAACCGGGCGACGTCATGCGTGCGCCGGGCTGGTGCGCGCCGCATCAGCCGCGACTCGATTGGCAGATGTGGTTCGCCGCACTGGGATCGCCTCGAGAAAATTTGTGGTTCTACAATCTTGAAATTTGTTTGCTCGAAGGCAAAGCGGACGTGATGCGACTCTTCGCGCGCAATCCTTTTCCGCAAAAACCCCCGCGCTACACGCGGGCCACTTTCTATCGATACAGATTTACCACCAGCGACGAGCATCGAGAAACGGGCGCGTGGTGGAAACGACAGGAACTCGGCGAATACTTGCCGACGATCTCGCTCGAGCGATTTTGATGAGATCAACACCGTGGTTGTAGCCACGTCGCTGTGCGACGTTCCGACCAGCGCATGATTTGGAGTGCGGCGACATGTCGCCGCTTTTTTACGAGGCGATCCGCGATGGGGACCTGGTTCCAAAGCGCGACGTGTCCGCGCACTCCAAAGGCAGCGCGCCGCAGGGCGGTTGAGAGACGCATCATCTGGTGAGTAACTTCGAGGATGCCGAAGGAAGAACAGATCGTGACGGAAGGGACGGTGACGCAAGTGTTGCCGGGCACGATGTTTCGTGTCGATCTTCCCGGCCAGCGCAATGTCCTCGCCCATATTTCCGGCAAGATGCGCAAGCATTTCATTCGCATCGTGCCAGGGGACAAGGTCTCGGTGGAATTGTCACCTTACGATCTGACCAAGGCGCGGATCATTTTTCGCGAGCAGTAGCGCACCGCTGAAGCGGATGCGCGCGTTAAATCGTTGAAGGTTAAAGCGTAAGCCGCTTCAACCCCTAACTCTTTAACGCTTCAACGATTGATAAGACCGACATTTTCATAAGCGCAAGCGACGCGCGAGTTGCGTTTTCGTTAGGGAAAGATTTGTTCGGCGCTCCATTTGCTCAAAATCAAGAGCGCGCGGATAGTTGCAGTGAGATTTAACTGGAGAACACCAATGGCTGAAGAAAACAAACATGGAATGACAGACGCGCAAGACAAACTGGAGAGCAGCAAGACACACGCGCGCAAAGCCGCTGAGGATTTGCGAGACGCGGCTGGCGCAATGGCGGGAGAATACCGCGGCAAGGCTGAGCAGGCTTGGGGTGACGCACGCGGCAAAGCCGAGCAAGCCTGGGACGATGCGACGAGTCGCGTCCGCACGTTTCAGGAGGACGCCGAGCAGTATGTGCGGGAAAACCCGACCAAGGCGGTTTTCACGGCGCTTGGAATCGGGTTTGTCCTGGGCCTCATCTTCCGGCGTTAATCGCGCTGCGCTGAATGGCTGACGAAGCCACTCGCTCCCGCAACCCCGCGGGGCACGCCGGTTTGCTCGATAACTTGCTCGCGCTCGCGAGCGCGCTGGCAGTTTTTTTCGAAAGCCGCTTTGCGCTCTTTTCGAAGGAATCGAAAGTGGCGCTGCTGCAGATGCTCGGCCTCGCCGCTTGTCTGATCGCGGCTGTGATGCTCGTCGCGATTGGATATGTTTTTCTCATCGTAAGCGCGGTTGCCGGCCTTGCGCGCCTCGCGCAGGTCTCGTGGCTGTGGGTGGCGATGGCGGCGGCTGGCATGCATTTCCTCATCGCGCTGGTTCTCCTCCTGGTCGCGCGCAGCCGGATGATGAAACCGCTCTTTCGCGCGACGGCATCTGAATTAAAGAAAGATCGCGAATGGCTAAAGAATTTGGAAACGACGAGCCGGCCGAGGAATTGAGAGAGGAAATCGCGCGCTCGCGCGAACGCTTGACGCGTGACCTCAGAGGCCTGCGCTACGAGCTGGATTTTCCGCGCAAGATCCGGAGGTCGTTTCAAACTCAAACGGTTCTCTGGGTGGCCGCGGCGGCTGCGGCCGGTCTTCTTTTCACGGTTCTACCAAGGCGGAAGAAAAAAGTTTATGTCGACCTAAAAAGCGGGCGGAAATCGACCGGAAGACTTCTTGAAGCTGGGTTCGTGCTTGGCGTTTTGAAGATCGCGGCGAACGTGTTCAAGCCGGTGATCGTCAGTTTTCTCAAGAAAAAAGTTACTGCGTTTGTCAGCGGCTCGCGCCGCTCGGGAAAATAGTGATTTGGTTTTGAGTTTACGCGCGGGCCGCGGCGCATAATGATTTCGGCCCGCGCCATGACCGCCAAATCCATGGAAAAGCCCGATGCGATGCACGCGCATCCACTTGGCCACGTCGATCAATATTTATCGATTGGACAACGGGCCGGTGCGTCCGATCTCCACCTCGGTGTCAATGCGCCGCCGCTCTGGCGCTTGCACGGAACGCTGCAACCAATCTGGCCCGACGGGCCGCGTCTCAGCGCAGATGATACACGTGCGCTGGCGGATGGTTTTCTCACCGAATCGCATAAGACGCAATTGGCCGAGCGCGGCGATGCCGATTTTGCCTACGCAAATAATTTCGGTCGCTTTCGAACGAGCGTAGTGCGCCAGCGGCTCGGAGTTGACCTCGTCTTTCGCATCATCAACACGCAAGTGCGGACGATGGATGAGCTCAGTCTGCCGGAGCATCTCAAACTGCTCACGCGCTATCAGAACGGCCTCATCTTGGTGACCGGCTCGGTCGGCAGCGGCAAATCCACCACGCTGACTGCATTGGTTGAACAAGTAAATCTGGAGCGCCGCGAGCACATCATCACGCTCGAAGATCCGATCGAATACATTTTGGAGCCGAAAGGTTGTCACATCACGCAACGCGAAGTGCACACGCATACGCGCTCGTTCGCCGCGGCGTTGCGCGGCGCGCTGCGTGAAGACCCGGATGTGATTATGGTCGGCGAAATGCGCGATCTGGAAACGATCTCGCTCGCCATCACGGCGTCGGAGACGGGTCATCTGGTTTTGGGAACGCTCCACACCGGGAACGCTTCGCGCACGCTCGACCGATTGCTCGACGTGTTCCCGTCCGACCAACAGGATCAAATTCGCATCATGGTGAGCGAATCATTGCGCGGCATTATTAGTCAGCAGCTAGTGCCGCGCGCCGACGGCCAGGGTCGTGTCCTCGCGCTCGAAACGCTAACCAACACGCCGGCGGTCGCTAACGTCATTCGCGAAGCAAAAACCTACATGCTGCCCGGCATCATTCAGACCGGCAAAAAGCAAGGCATGCAACTCATGGACGATGCACTGGCCGATCTTTACAACGGCGGACTAATCAGCGCCGATGAAGCTTACGCCCGCGCCGAACAGAAACAGGAAATGCGAGCGTACCTAAAGATTTAACCGCGGATTACGCGGATATCGCGGATTTCACAGATGAGTAAACTGATTCACGAAAAGCTAAGCGGAGAAATAATCGGCGTCGCGATCGACGTTCTGAACGAGATGAAACCGGGTCTTGACGAAAAACTCTATGAGCGCGCCATGGTCATCGAATTGCAAAGGCGCGGTCACACGGTCGATGCGCAGAAGGGATTTCCTGTTTTTTACCGAGGCGAGTTCGATCCAAAGGTGGTAGCGGCATTCAACGACGCTCATATCGCGCAGATGGTCGGTTATCTCGCGATTACCGGGCTCGAATTGGCGATACTGCTGAATTTCAAGAGCGCTCGCTTGGAGTGGAAACGTGTTGTGCGACAGCAAAAGCCAGGATCTGATCCTTCAGACCCCCATGTTTGATCTGTTTTATCCGCGATACCCGCGTAATCCGCGGTCCTTCTGAATGGCTTATCTTGATCAATTTCTCAGTCTAATCGTGAGCCAGGGCGGCTCCGATCTGCACATCGGCGTAGGCCAGCCGCCAAAGATGCGCAAGCATGGTGACGTGGCGCCGATCCGCGCGGAGCCCGTCTCTCATAATGAGGCGATGTCGATGTTGAGCGAGGTTTGCGGTCAGCATAACTGGGAAATTTTCGAGGAGCACGGCGATCTCGACTTTGCTTACGAGATGGATGCCGCTTCCCGTTTTCGCTGCAACTATTTGAAACAGGCAAACGGGTATGGCGCGGTCTTTCGTTTGATTCCGACGAGAATTGCGACGCTGGAAGAGCTTGGCATTCCGCCAGTCGTGAAAGAGTTCGGACATTTGCGCGGCGGTCTGGTCCTCGTTACCGGCCCGACTGGGTCGGGCAAATCAACCACGCTGGCGGCGCTGGTTGATTACATTAACGAAAACTTTCCGCGGCACATTGTGACGATCGAGGAACCGATCGAGTTCGTGCACAATAACAAACGAAGCATCATCACCCAGCGCGAAGTCCCGGGAGATGCGGAGTCGTTCCCCACAGGACTCAAAGCAGCGCTGCGCGAAGACGCCGATATTGTACTCGTCGGCGAAATGCGCGATCTCGAGACCATCGCCCTCGCGCTTACCGCAGCGGAAACCGGGTTGCTCGTCTTCGGCACGCTCCACACGAACAATGCGCGCAAAACGGTCGATCGAATGGTGGATGTTTTCCCGGCGTCGCGACAAGCGCAGGCGCGCGCCATGCTCGCGAACTCGCTCCGCGGCGTGCTCGCGCAATTGCTGTTGAAAAAAGCGGATGGCTCCGGCCGCATCGCGGTCAACGAAATCCTCATCGCGAATGCTGCCGTCTCCGCCATCATTCGCGAAGGCGCCACGCAAAAACTTCAGGATGTGATCGTTTCAGGAAGAGGGCAGGGGATGCAATTTATGGATGACGCCATTTGGGCGTTGTTCCAGCAAGGCGTCGTTTCGGCGCATGAAGCGTTCATGAAGGCGATCGACAAAAACCGGTTCAAAAAATTCCTTCCATCAGAAGAACAAAGCCTCGGCGACGCCGCCGGCGCAGCTCCGGACGACGAGAAACGGCAACCCGGTAACTTCGTCAAGAAAATCGGATCCCGCACGCCGCGACGATAATTGTCGTCAGCTACGCGCGGTCTCGGCAGAACCGGTTGTGCTGGGTCTGGCAAACGCAGCCAAGAGCAACGTCACCGACGCGGCAACTACGAGGAGGAAACCGACAACGAAGAGCGGCGCGTCGAAGTAGCGCACGCCCATGAGCGCAAGCAGCGTCAGAGGCAGTGTTGCAACAGTGAGAGCAGTTGTCCGAACGATCACTCGGGCCCAACGAGCCGAATGTGGCGCGGCATAAAAGGTCAGAAAGCCGAGAGGAAGCAGTAACAGCCCGACCAAAATATGATTCAGAAGCATCGGCGGGATGAGATTGTCGGCTGCACCCTGAGAAACGCTGTGTCGAATGAGGGCCGCGATGTGGGGCGTCGCCACCAAATGCACGATCCCGAGCAACAAAAGCAGCAACCCGCTTCCTCTAAGCAATCGGACGCGAGTAGACGTGGACATTTGCGGAGCTTCGCAAAGTGCTGATCACATAACCTAAACGCGATAGTTATAGAAGGCCCCATTTCTCTTTCATTTCTCCATTTAGACCTTATCGAAATGCTGGAAAGTCTTAGAAGCGCCTGGTGTCGAGCCTTTTTTCCTCAGCAGAAGGCTAACACGATACATGGCCGGTTTTGCAAAAGGGCTTGGCCACGAGGTGCTCTGGAGCGTTGGCGAGGATCATTTAGCGGATGTCCATTTCGACAGACGGCAGTACAATTTTATTCGTTGGCAGACGAATGACTTGCCTGGCTTCGCAAAGGCGCTGCAGAATCGAATTGAAGCTACTGTCGGTAAAGATCCGCTCGGCAAAGAATAGTCAGACACTCGTACGACCGGCGACAGCGGTCCGCCTTCGTTGACAAGGGAAAACGCGGGTGATATTTTCGCTCCACTTTCGGCGAGATGTCGCCCAGGGTTTAGGGTTGCAACGCAGTTAATCAGAAAGATTTGCACACGTTGTTAAACAGTCAGGTTTTGGTGCTGAATCGTCTCTGGCAGGCGGTCAACATCTGTACGGCGCGCCGCGCCTTCGCGCTGGTCTACGCCGGCCACGCCCATGTCGTTTCGTCGGATGATGCGAACAATTTTTTGACGCACGATTTCGAAAGTTGGCGCGATTTCTCGACGACCGCGCCCGATCACGAACTGGTCACGACCATTTCCTGGAAGATCCGGGTCCCGCGAGTGATCGTGCTGCTCTTCTTCGATCGGTTGCCGAAAAAGGAAGTGAAATTTACGCGGCACAATGTTTTCGAGCGCGACAAGAACACCTGCCAGTACTGCGGCCAGGTTTTTGAGCGGAACGACTTGAATCTCGATCACGTCGTGCCGCGCGACCGAGGCGGACTCACCACCTGAGCGAACGTGGTTTGCTCCTGTATCCCGTGCAATACGCGAAAGGGCAACCGTCTGCCGCGGGAAGCGCAGATGAGTTTGATTCGCAAACCAAAACGCCCGAAGTGGCGTCCGTTTGTGCAGGTCACATTTTCGTCGCCGCAACACGAAAGCTGGCGACACTTTGTCGATCTTGCCTATTGGAACGTCGAGCTGAGTGACTAGCGTCACTTAGCCGTAATTCGTTGAAGCGTTGAATGGTTAAAGTGGCGTCGCTTCGTCGCTTCAACGCTTGGAGAATCGGCTCCGGATAAATTCCCAGCCAAATGATCGCGACGATCAGCGCGCTCATGGCGAGCCGGGACAAAACGTTTACGGGGATATTGTCCACTTTGGCAGCGGGCTGCCAGTACATCGCCCGGACAACTTTCAGATAATAATAAAACCCACAGGCCACCGTGATCACGCCAACCACGACGAGCGCTGTTTGGCCCTGCGCGATCGCGGCGTAGAAGATCAAAAACTTTCCGAAAAATCCCGCGGTGAGCGGAACGCCGGCGAGCGACGCCATGGCAATCAACATGGCGAAGGCGAGGAACGGCGAACGCTTGGCCAATCCATCGAAATCCGAGATTTCCTCGCCAGTTTGCTGCGCCACGATCACAAGAACAGCGAAACTCAACAGCGTCATGAGCAGATACGCGACCAGGTAAAATGTCACCGCGGGACCATCGAAGCACGCCACACCAACGAGCAGATAACCCGCGTGCGCGATGCTCGAGTACGCGAGCAGGCGTTTGAGATTATTTTGCGGGAGTGCGGCCAGATTTCCGTAAAGCAATGTGAGCAGCGCAATGAGCACAATCAGCCGCCCCATTTGCGGCAGCATTAGGAATGGCCGCAGCACGCGCAAGAGCACGACAAAACCAGCCGCCTTCGAGCCGACCGAAAGATAGGCGGTCACGGGCGTGGGCGCGCCTTGATAAACATCCGGCACCCATATCTGGAACGGCACGGCCGCGATTTTGAAGCCGAGCGCCACCAGCACGAGCACCATGCCAAAAAGCGCCGGGTCGCGTTCGATTTCAGGATTACCCAACGCGACCGTGATGCGTTGCAAGTTTGTCTGGCCAGTCACTCCGAAAATCCACGTGATCCCATAAACAAGAAACGCCGTGGAGAGCGCGCTCAGCACCAGATATTTCACGCCGGCTTCCAGTGTAGCGGGGTTGTGCCGGGTGAAACTGACGAGCACATAAAAGGAAATCGTCACCAGCTCAAGCGATACGAAGATGAAGATGAAATCGATGGCCGAAACCAGGTACATGAGACCGGCGCAGGTAAAAACCGGGATGGCAAAAAATTCGCCGAGGCCTATTTGTTTTTTCGCACTAGGAATCAACGCCAGCACAACGGGCGCGTAGTCGATCATCATGATGAGCACCAGGATCGTGGTGAGCAGTGCGAAGCGTTTGAAGAAAATCGACAACGGATCGGCCGTGTAGAAACTCCAGAACCCGGTCGCTTGCTCTTGAGCAGGGCTTGACGCGAGAAACCAGGTGCTGATCAGGACTGCGGTGAGGGCGCCGATCGCAGCGAAGGCCAGAGTTCGCTTGTCGATCCGCTCAGCAAACGCTTCCAACATCAGAATCACCATGCCCAGAATGAGGACGGCGATCTCGAGCGAGGGCGCGGGAATCATGGCCGTGCGTTGGCGCTGAAATACGTCCGGAACGCCGGTGCGACGATTCGCACAAACGTTTGCGGAAAAAATCCGAACCAAAGAAGCGCGCCGACAAGCAGTGTCACTGGCACACGCAAGCTTCGGCGAAGATCGACCAGATTGTTCCAGCGCTCACCGAGCGTTCCCATGAATGCTTTGCGATACGCGCGCAACATATAAACCGCGGAAATCACGACGCCCCACAGTCCGAGCACGGTGGCAATTTGAAAAATGTGGAAACGCTCCATTTCCCAGCCGTTTTGAAAAGCGCCGAAGAAAATCATGATCTCGGCGGCGAAGTTAGCGAAACCGGGAAGACCGACCGTGGCGAACGCGGCAAGCCCGAAGGCGAGACCGGCGAACGGCATCACTTTAGCGAGCCCGCCTAACTCATCGAAAACGAGCGTCCCAGTGCGTTTGCGGATTTCACCAGCAAGTCCAAAAAGCAGCGCGATGGAAAGCCCGTGCGCAAATATCAACGTGGCAGCGCCGGTCGTGCCGAGAATGTTCGCGCTCGCGATCCCGAGGAAAATGTAGCCCATGTGCATGACGCTCGAGTAACCAAGCATCCAATCGAGCCGCTTCTGCGCGATGGTGACCAGCCCGATGTAAATGATGTTGCCGAGCAGCAGCACCATGAGCAGGCCAGTCCAGTGGCGCCCGCCATCCGGCAGCAACGGAATCGCCAGGCGCAAAAGACCGTAGAGTCCAAATTTTTTGAGCACGCCCGCATGCAACATCGCGGCCGGCGCTGGCGCGGAAGCGTAAGCTTCTGGTGCCCAGGTATGAAACGGGAAGAGCGAGACGAGAACTCCGAAACCGATGAGCAGGAGCAAATAAATATGGCGTTGCGCTTCCGGACCGATCTGCCCCGCTGCGGCCGCAGCCTGCAAGGCGCGAATGTCGAAGCTGCGCGACGCGACTGGAACGCTCTGATAAAGCAGGATCAAACCGATGAGCAAAACGAAACTTCCGAACGCGAGATAGATCGTGATCTTCCACGCGGCCGCGCTCCGGTTCCCGCTGCCCCAGATTCCGATCAACAAAAAAGTTGGGATAAGCGCGAGTTCGTGGAACGCATAAAAGAAAAATAAATCGAGCGACGCAAACGCGCCGAACGCGCCACCAGAGATGAGCAGAAGACAGGCGTAAAACGCGTTTTCGTACTTGTCGATCTCGCCGGTGAACCAAACGGCCGCCAGCGTGACGATTGCGGCGAGCAAGACCATGATCAGGCTTAGGCCATCGAGCCCGACCGCGAAATTGAGCCGCCAGTCCGCGAAGATTGTGAAGGAACTGACATGCTGAAAACCGCCCTGCCATCGTTCAAACAAAGCGAAGGCGAACAACGCCATGACAAACGTGGATCCCGACGCGAGCAGCGCAGTCTTTCGCGCGGGCGCGCCAGCCATGATCAAAATGGCCGCGACGATCGGGCAGAAAACGATGAATAGAACCATTAGTGGAAGATGAACAGATTAAAGAACTATTTGCCCACGAAACACGCGAAAAGACGCTAAGATTTCAGAAACAAACATCCGGTGATTCCTTCTGTATGGGGACGAGGCGCTCGTATTCGAGTTTTGGGTAATGGCCGAAGTTCACGAGCAGACCTAACTTGCAACCGGTTGCGCCGAGATAATTCAGGAGTTGCGCGCGGTGCTCATCGGCCAAGGCGGAGACGGCTTTGATTTCGAGAATGATCTTGTCGTAGCAAAGGAAGTCCGGAGAGAATCTTTGAACCAGCGTACGCTGGCGATACTGCAAGGTTTGCGACGCCTTTGACAGAAATTGAATTCGGTTGAATTCAAATTCGATTTCCAAACACTCGTGGTACACCGGCTCGAGAAAGCCGCAGCCCTTGTCTTTGTAAACCGCCATACACGCCCCGATGATGGCGTAGCTTTCATCTTTATGTATCAACTCCATATTTGCTCGTTTCGTGTCATTTCGCGTGTTCCGTGGGCTAAAATTTCAGCTGTTGCTGGTCCGCTGAACACGCGAAAAGGGACGACTGGCGAGCTATGCGTTCGATGCGGACGAACAGAACCATTAGTGGAAAACCGCGAAATAGATCAGGGCGACGATTCCCAAACCGAAAAGGAACGCGTAAGCCTGGAGATTTCCCACCTGAATCAGGCGTAGGAGCGCGCCGATGCCCCAGGTTCCGCCGCTCACACCGCGCACCGCGCCGGCGTCGATGATCCAGCGATCGAAGAAGGCCGAGATGGACGCGAGAAGTTCCTGCGTCCAATGGATCAACCAGCGATAAAACTCGTCGATATAAAAAAGCCGCCACAAAAGATCGACCTCGATCGGCTCGCTCGTCCGGTTTCGATAAAGTGCGATCGCTAATCCTGCCCCGAGAATCATTGCCGTGATCGCCAGTGCGGGGACGATAAGGAGGAGTTCTTTCTCATGAGGAATTGCGAGGAAATGTTGCGCGAAAAATCCATAGCCGCCGAGCCACGCCAGGAGCGCTAGCACGATAAGGGGTCCGGTCATGACAAACGGCGATTCATCGCTCGCGCGGGCGGCGTCGCTGCGCGGCTTGGCGAAAAACACCACCACCACCAATCTCAGGATGTAGAACGTGGTCAGAAATGCCGTGAAGAGAGCGACGACGAAGATCGGCCTGTTGCGTTCGTAGGCGAGCGCAAGAATCGCATCCTTGCTAAAGAACCCGCTGAATAATGGGAAACCAATTAGCGCGAGTGCGCCGACCACGAAAGTGAGAAACGTAATCGGGAGATGTCGGGCGAGGCCGCCCATTTTCCAAATGTTCTGTTCGTGATGAAGCATGATAATAATTGAGCCGGCGCCGAGGAAGAGGAGCGCTTTGAAAAACGCGTGCGTGAAGAGGTGGAACATGGCCGCTTCGTTTGAAGCCAGGCCAACCGCGATCATCATGTAGCCAAGTTGCGAAATCGTGGAGTAGGCGAGGATACGTTTGATGTCGTTTTGCTGCGTCGCGATTAGAGCGGCGAGCAGCGCGCTGATTGTACCGATCCATGCAATCACCAAGAGCGCGCTTGGCGAGGCCTGAATGATAAATCCGACGCGAACCAACATATAAACGCCGGCTGCAACCATGGTGGCGGCATGGATCAACGCGGAAATCGGCGTTGGACCCTCCATTGCATCCGGCAGCCAGACGTGCAACGGAAATTGCGCCGATTTTCCCACTGCGCCGCAGAAAATCAAAAGCGCGGCGATTGTTAAAAAGCCTGGATGACTTGTTAAGATCGACAAACGTGGAGCAATCTCGGCAAAGATTACAGAGCCGGTTGACATCCAAACCATTAGGATGCCAAGCATGAATCCGAAATCGCCGATGCGGTTAGTCAGAAATGCTTTGTTCGCGGCGTCGGCGGCAGCGTCGCGCTCGAACCAGTGGCCGATCAGCACATACGAAGTAAAGGCGACCAGCTCCCAGAAAATGAACAGCATGACAAAGTTGTTCGCGAGGACGATCCCGAGCATGGCGAACATGAAAAGCGAGAGTGCCGCGAAATAACGGGACTTGCCTTCATCGTCCCGCATGTAGCCTAACGAGTAGATGTGGATTAATGCGCCGATTCCCGAGACGAGCACGAGCATCATCCGGCTCAAATCGTCTAAGACAAAACCGAACGGCACAGTGAACACCGTGCCAAAATCGATCCACTTCAACTCCGGGGCTGAGAGACCTTTTTGTCCGAAGATCAGACAACTGCAAAGAAAGCTTCCCAGAACGGCCGAAACCGAAATCAAACTGCTCAACGTCTTTAACCGGCGAGTGAACAAAGTGATGGCGCCGGCTGAGACCAGCGGCAGGAGCAACGCAAGCCAGGGAAGCGAGCCATTCATAAGTCTGATCCGCTAAACACGCTAAAAGACGCTAAAGATGGAGAGCTCGATCCCCGAGCTGAGGAAAAATTTCTTGGCATCATTTGGCACATTTAGCGGTTCCATTCTGATCAAAGATAAATCGCTTCATCGGATTCGATTTCCGGCTGCGTTTTTGCCATGCGTTCGTATTGCAATTTCGGATAATGGCCAAAGTTGACGAGCAAGCCGAGTTCGAAGCTCCCGGCTTTCAGGTAATTCAAAAGTTGGGCGCGATGCTCGTCCGTCAGCTCTGCGACGGCTTTTAACTCGACGATGATCTTTTCGTAGCAGACGAAACCGGAAAAAAAATTTTGCTCAAGAACTCTGCCCCGATACTCGAGAGATAAGCCTGGGTGCGGAATTGCCGGAATGCGACCATGTTCAAATTCGATGCCGACGCACTCTTGGTAAACCGGCTCGTGAAAGCCGCACCCCTTATCCTTGTAAACTTCAAAGCATGCACCAACGATCGCATAGCATTCGTCCTTGAAGATCAAATCAGGTACGAATTTTTTTGGCGTCATTTCGCGTGTTTGGCGGATGATCAAAATTTCAAAGTGCTGATGTCTTCGACGTGCGTGGTTTGCCGCGCGCGAAAGAGTGCGACGATGATGGCGAGGCCAACCGCTACCTCAGCCGCCGCGACGGTAATGATGAAGAAGACAAACACTTGCGCGTTGTAATCCGGAACTCCGCTGGGCTGGAGGTGAAATCGCGAGAAAGCGACGAGCGATAAATTCGCTGCATTCAACATCAGCTCGAGCGACATGAAAATGATGATGAGATTGCGGCGCAACATCACGCCGGCGAAGCCGATCGCGAAAAGAACGCCGCTGACAATTAGGTAATCGCCGAGCGTAACCATGTCATTTTCCTGGCCCACGAAACACGCGAAAAGACACGAACATTTCAGAGATGAACATCGGTAGGTTCCTGGTTTCTGCTAAGGAGGCGCTCGTATTCCATTCTTGGATAATGACCGAAGCTTACGAGCAGGCCCAATTTGCAACCGGTTGCGCTGAGATAATTCAGGAGTTGCGCGCGGTGCTCATCGGCCAAGGCGGAGACGGCTTTGATCTCAACGATGATGTTATCATAGCAAACGAAGTCTGGTGTAAACGTTTGAACGAGCGTTCGCCCGCGATACTGCAAAGACTGCGGTGCCTTCGATTGAAATGGAATTCGCTGCAACTCAAGTTCGATTTCCAGGCACTCGTGATGAATCGGCTCGAGAAAGCCGCAGCCCTTATCTTTGTAAACGGCGAAGCAAGCGCCGATGATGGCATAGCTTTCATCTTTGTAAATTAATTGCAGCTTTTCTTCTTTTCGCGTCATTCGCGTGTTTCGTGGGCTAAATTATCGAGGCTCGCGTTTGCTCAAGAGGACCGCGCCGATCGTCGCCACCAGCACAAGAACACCGATGATTTGAAATGGCAGATTGTAATTTCCGAAAAGCACCAGACCGATGTTGTGCACGTCGTCGATTCTCGATCCTGCCAGTGGCGGGAAAGTTTGTTTTGAAAATGTAAGATGGCCGATCACATAGAAAATCTGGACGAGCAAGGCGAGCGCGACCGCAACTCCGCCGGCGGAGGCTACCCAATTGATTTTGCGCAATCTTTCCGCGCGCAGGTCGAGCAACATGATGATGAAAAGAAAAAGGACCATGACCGCGCCCGCATAGACCAGCACTTGAATGATGCCGATGAAAAAGGCATCGAGCGAGATGAAGAGCGCGGCGAGGCCGAGAAATGAAACCACGAGATTGAGCGCGCTCGCGATCGGGTTGCGATTGACGACGACAGCCACGCCGAAGACGAGCATGAGCAGCGCAAAGAACCAAAAGAGGATCGGTGACATGGATGCCGCTGCTAATGGAGTTGTGGAGTGATAGAGTAATGACGGCTGGAGAAGCGGTTGCAATACTCCATTACTCCACAACTCCACAACTCCACAACTCCATCAGCTTCATTTCTTCTCATTCCATTTGAGAACGACGCCGTGCATCACGCCGCCGATCTCCAGCAGTTTGTCTTTGTGATGAACCATCTCCTCGCGCGTGAATCCGGTAATGGCGTAATCTTTGCGCAGAAAAATCGCCTGCTCCGGGCAAACTTCCTCGCACATGCCGCAGAAAATGCAGCGGACCATGTCGATATCGAATTCATCGGGATATTTCTCGACCTTGGCGAAGCGGTCGGTCGATGGAATTTCCCCCGGAATGATTTTGATCGCGCGGGGCGGGCAGATGAATTCGCAAAGCTGACAAGCGACGCAGCGCACACGACCGCCCGTGTCCCGCACGAGCGCGGGTGCGCCACGATAATGTTCGGGCAGACTGCTATCCCATTTTTCTTCCGGATACTGCATCGTCACTTTCGTCCGGCCGAAAATCGTGTTCTTGAGATGCCTGATCGTGATCATCATGCCGGCGGCGATGGCCGGCAGATAAAGCCGCTCGCGCCAATTCAGTTTCGGACGTGCAACGGTGATGGCCATTTTAGAAATGAAAATATGCCAGAATACCCGCGACGATGAAGATGTTTACGAGCGCGATCTCAAAAAAGAAGAGCCAGCCGAGCCGCATGAGCTGGTCGTAACGGAAGCGCGGCAAGGTCCAGCGCACCCACATGAACATGAAAAGCAGCGCGGCGACTTTCGTGAAAAACGTCGCGATGTTAAACAAACCGCCGACCACACCTCGCCAACCCGGCACCGTTCCATCGACAACTGCCCAGTGAAAGCCGCCGTGCCAGGACGGCAGCGGAAAATGCCAGCCGCCGAGAAATAATGTGACGATGATCGCCGAGCCAGTGATCATAGCCGCGTACTCGCCGAGGAAGAAGAGCGCGAACTTCATCGAAGAGTATTCGGTGTGATAACCGCCAGCCAGTTCCTGCTCGGCTTCGGGTAAATCAAACGGGAGCCGATTGGTCTCGGCGAAGACGGCGATGGTGAAAACAAAAAACGAAATGATCATTGGGATCGCGAGCAGCCACTTGCCGAGGTTTGCCCAGTCACCGATGAACGGCGCAATCATCCAGCCGTTTTCGATTTGGTAGCGAACAACAGTCGTCAGGCGCAAATTTCCAACCAGCAGAAAAACTGGAATGACTGCGAGGCCAAGCGAAAGCTCGTAGGAAATCATTTGCGAGCTCGAGCGCACACCGCCGAGGAACGGATATTTCGAATTCGAAGCCCAACCGGCCAACACGATGCCGTAAACGCCCAGCGAGGCGATGGCGAACACGTACAGGATACCGACGTTGAGGTCCGCGATCACCATGGGGACCCCGAGCAGCGTGCTCCCGAACGGAACCACCGCGATGGTGGTGATCGCGGGCACCACGGCCAGACAGGGCGCCAGCCAGTAATAGAATTTGTTCACTTGCGCCGGCGTGAAATCTTCCTTGAACAAAAATTTGGCCGCGTCGGCAATCGGTTGGAAAAGACCCGCGGGCCCGACACGATTTGGTCCGAGCCGGTCTTGAATCAGCGCACTGACGCGGCGTTCTGCGTAAACGGCGTAGGAGACCATCGGCAAAATCACGACGAAGATCATCCCGATGATTTTTAGGAGTGACGTCGTGATGAAGAAAACGTTCATGTCGATTTCTCTTTGCCCCGTTGGGCTTGCGCCGAGGCGCCTTCCTCAATTTTTCCGTCGTCGCTCGGTTTCTCGGGCGGAGGGGATTCCTCCAGCTGCATCACGTGCGCGCCGAGGTCGCCGATTTTGCTCAAACTCAATCCCGCAAATTCCGGCACCGCGTCACGCATTTGCCGAAAAACATCTTCGATCGAATAAATTCCGTTGCCGCCGCCGAGAGCTTGCAACAGGTCACGCAAAATTTCCCAGTCATCTCGCGCGGTTCCGGGCGGGCGCACTGCGCGATTCAGCCGCTGCAAGCGGCCTTTGCCGTTAATCATGGAGCCGCGTTTTTCCGCGAAACCAGAAGAGGGTAGGATGATGGTCGCATGTTCCGTGGCGGCGTTCGACAAAATGTCCATCGCAATGAACGCGGGCAGATTCGAAAGCTGCTCGAACGAAATTCCGAATTTGGTTGGATTCTCGCCGAGCGCGATCAGCACTTTTACTTGTCCCGATTTCATCGCTTCGGCAATCGCGGACAGTTTTGCGCCCGGCTCTGAATCCAACTGGAGGATCAGTCGCGCGCCGTTTGTATTCGGATTGCGGTCTTCGCTGAGCAAAATGTCATCGCCAGGACCGCTGCGCGGCACGATGTCGACGTAGCGAACGCCGAGGGATCTCGCAATTTGCCTGGTCAACCAAAGTTCTTCATTGGTCATGCGTCCAGACGCGACGATCGCGATTTCACAACCGCTAAATTGTCTCAGTTGCAGCGCTGCCTGGGTAATCGCCGTCTTCCAATCGACAGCGCTCAGTTTCTCTCCGGAAGAAATGCGCGGCTCGAGCAATCGTGTTTCCGATTCGAGATAACCAAAATTGAGCCGGCCATAGTCGCACATCCAACAAGAGTTGACGGCGTCGTTCTGGCGCGGCGTCTGGCGGTAGATGATATCTTCGCGCGTGCCGATGAGTGTGTTGCAACCAGTCGCGCAACTGGTGCAGATACTTTTCGTTTCCTTTAAAAACCAGACGCGCATCTTGAATCGAAAGTCCGATGAGGTGAGCGCGCCGACCGGACAAATGTCCACGGTGTTGAGCGAATAATTATTTTCCAGCCGCTTGCCCGGATGGGCGGTGAGCACGGTGTGACTGCCACGATCGACAAAACCGAGCACGTCGTCCTTCGCGATTTCCTGGCAGAAGCGGATGCAGCGCGAGCAAAGAATGCAGCGCTCATCGTCGAGCGTGACGCGCGGCCCGAGCACAACGTTCTTCGGTTTCTTGACTTTATTTTCGAGGAAACGCGACTCAGCCGCCCCGTACTCGACGCTGAATTCTTGCAGGAGACATTCGCCGGCTTGATCGCAAATCGGACAATCGAGCGGATGATTGATGAGGAGGAACTCCATCACGCCGCGCTGGCATTCTTTCACCAGCGGCGAATTTGTGCGCACGCCCATTCCCTCGGCGATATCCTGCGCGCACGAAATTTGCGGACGCAACATCCAATTGATAACGGGTTTGCCGTCGGCGCCGAGCTCCGGTTTGCGATCGGGTCCGAGTTTCGGCGTGCCCATCTCAATCAAACACATCCGGCAATTGCCGGGTGAGCTGAGTTTTTTGTGATAGCAATAATGTGGCACATAACTGCCGGCCTGCTCGCACGCCTCGATCACGCGCGTGCCTTTCGGGAACTGGCGCCACACGCCATCGATCTGAACATTGAACGTGGGCGGTGCTGTCGATCCCTCGCTCATAACAATTTCGTAATCGTGCCTGTGCTCATGCCCATGAACGAGAAGGATTGAGCACGAGCATGAGGTTTCATTTCTAAATCGTTCCTGCGGAGCCAGCTTTTTCCCAACCCGGATCGTGTGCCAGCGGACTGGTTGGAATCGTTTCGCGTTCGACTAATTCGTCCGGCGTGTATTCTGGTGGCAGCGGCGGTGGGACTGGCTTCGCGGCGCGGGTGGCAAATTCATCTGGAAATTTTTCGACAAAACTTTGCGTCGGCCAGGCGCAGGCTTCGCCGAAATCATGGTTCGGCCGGCGATATTATCGCCGATTGTTTTCAACGTTCGCGGATCCTCAACCACGCCGCCACCGAGCAACATGCGATCGGTGATTTTTTTCATCCACAACGCGCCTTCCCGGCAGGGTGTGCACTGACCGCACGATTCGTGGGCATAAAACGCGTTGATGTTATTGAGCGTCCAGACCATGTCGCGCGAATCATCCAGCACGATCACACCCCCGGAGCCGGCCATCGAACCCGCCGCGGTGAGCGAATCGAAGTCCATCGGGATTTCATCGATCGACATCTCACGTTCGATTGTCGATCCATCAGATTGCTTTTGCTTGAGTTTGAATCGTTCATCCGCGCGCAGAACTTTCGCCGAACTTCCGCCCGGGATGACCGCTTTTAGCGTTCGTCCGAATTTCAAACCGCCGGCCATGTCGTAAATCAGCTGCCCCATCGTTACGGAGCCGACTTCAATTTCAAAGTAGCCCGGGCGTTGCACGTCGCCACTCACGCACACGATGCGGGTGCCGGTGTTGTTAGGGCGGCCTAACCGCGCGTATTTCGCGCCGCCCATCGCAATAATATGTTTTACATGGCAAAGTGTCTCGACATTGTTTACGACCGTCGGGCACATGTAGAGACCGAGCACGGCCGGAAAGTAGGGTGGCTTGATACGGGGATAAGCGCGCTTGCCTTCAAGCGATTCGATTAAGCCGGTTTCTTCGCCGCAAATGTAAGCGCCTGCGCCGCGATGGATGTAAACATCGACATCAAACCCTGAGGCGAGGATATCCTTCCCGAGAAAATTTTTGGCGCGCGCCTCCTCGATGGCATGTTCGAGGATTCTCGCACCCGTGGGGAATTCGCCCCTTATATATATGTACGCGATATGCGCATTGATGGCGAAACAGGAGATCAGGATGCCTTCGAGCAGTTGATGCGGGTCCTCGTGGATGATGTAGCGGTCCTTAAAAGTCCCGGGCTCGGATTCATCGGCGTTGGCGATCAAGTAAACCGGCTTCTTCTCGTCCGGCTTGATAAAGCTCCACTTCACGCCGCAGGGAAACCCGGCGCCGCCACGGCCGCGCAGGCCCGAAGTCTTTACTTCGTTGACGATGTCGATCCGCGACATCGTCACGGCTTTCTCTAATTGCTTATAGCCGCCGTCGCGGATGTATGTGTCGATGTCGATCTTCCAATCCTCGCGGCCGATGTTTTTGAAAATCAACCGGTGCTCGAGCGGATGAGGTGATGTTTGATGTCCGCCATGCGGACGGATTGGTCCTGTGGCGAGTTTGATGTTTGATGTTTGATTTTGAAGAAGCGCAGTCACCGATTCTGGTTGCACGTTCTCGTGCAGATCCTCATTCACCATGCAAACCGGCGCGGTGCCGCAACTGGCGAGACATTCGACGAACTCGATGCTGTAATTTCCATCCGGGCTGCCAGAAACGGGGTTGTGCATTTCCTGCTTGTCGATCGTGCGTTCGATGCCGGTGGCTTCGCAGAATTTTTCCATGAGCCGATAACTTCCCGCCATCGCGCAGCTCAACGTGCGGCAAACGCGGATGTGTCTCTTGCCCGCGGTGTGCTGCCGGAACATCGGATAAAACGTGACGAGCTCGAGAAGGTTGATCGGCTGCAAGTTGAGCTTGGCCGCGATCCAATTCACACCTTCATCGCTGATGAAGCCGAAATTTTCCTGCCACAAATGTAGGAGCGGCATGGCCGCGCTTCGTATTCGATCTTGCGGATAACGCGCAATCGCCTCATCCATTTTCCGCTCCAGCTCGGCGGGAACGTGCGTGCTCGTCGAGTCCACGGAAGAGAAGACTTATTCGGACAACGTGCTGTCCTTCGCTTGCACTTTGTCGTCCTTGAAAACGATCGTCACTACGTCTTTGTCCTGGCGATAAACGTAGGTCGTCTTCTTCATGATGAGGAAATCCTGGTTGTCGATGGACGTGGGCGGGCCGAGAATCGATTCCACCTGTTTTTTCGACATTCCCTCGGCAACTTCGTCCACGTTCGCTTTTGTGATTCGCTTGCCAACGCACGAAATCCCAATTGCGAGCATGAGCGCGAGGACGAGAAGCGATTTCATTCCGCTCCGGGCCGTTGATTGCAAGATCGACCCGCTTCGCACCAACCGATTGAGACAGCAGCTCTCCGCGGCGAGCTTTTTCTGTTTGTAATTTTCACGCATTGGTTCGTCTCCATTGAATGAGCTGCCTTGTTTTACAAGGTTCGGCGACATGTTCATCTGTCGCATTCGCCCATGACGAAGTCCAGACTGCCCAGCACGGCGACAATGTCGCTCACCATGCAGCCGGGCAGGAGCTCCGGCAGGATGCTGAGATTGACAAATGAGGGCGCCCGAATTTTCAGCCGGTGCGGCACGCCGCCACCTTTGCTATTAATGTAAAAGCCAAGCTCGCCCTTCGGATTCTCCGCCGCGAAGTAAACCTCGCCCGGCGGCGCGTCGAGTCCTTCCGTGACGACGATGAAATGATGGATCAGTTCTTCCATCTTGGTCATAACGTGCGATTTCGGCGGTGTCATGTTCTTCCAGTCCGCAACGTTGATCGGACCGCTCGGCAGCTTGTCGATCACCTGCCGCAAAATGCGCGCGCTTTGCCGCATCTCTTCGATGCGCACGAGGTAACGATCGTAACAATCTCCCGCGCTGCCGACCACGACGTCGAAATCGTAATTCTCGTAATCCAAATAAGGATGTTTACGCCGCAGATCATGTTCGATTCCGCAGCCGCGCAAATTCGGCCCGGACAATGAGTAGGCAATCGCGCGATCCTTTGAAATCACGCCAATATCCCTGGTTCGATCGACAAAAATGCGATTCCGCGTCAGCAATTTGTCGCATTCGTTCAGGCTCGGGGCGAATTCATCGAGAAATTTCTTGAGGCGCGGGATAAACGTTTCGGGAAGATCGCGAATTTGTCCGCCGACCCGCGTGTATGACGTGGTGAAACGCGCGCCGGTCAGCAGTTCAAAAAGATCGTAAAGTTTCTCGCGCTCAGTGAACGTATAAAGAAACACGGTCATCGCGCCAAGATCGAGCGCCATTGCGCCGAGTCCGAGCAGGTGCGACGAGATGCGTGAGGTTTCGCAGCAAATTGTGCGAATCGCTTTTCCGCGCGGCGGAATTTCCCAACCCATTAATTTCTCCACTGCCAGCGCGTAAGCGACGTTGTTGGAAAGCGGCGCGAGATAATCGAGCCGGTCAGTGTAGGGCACGAACTGATTGTATTGCATGTTCTCCGCGATTTTCTCGTCGCCGCGATGGAGAAAGCCAACATCCGGCGTCGCTTTCGTGACGATCTCGCCGTCGAGCTCGAGCACGAGCCGCAGCACGCCGTGCGTTGCCGGATGCGACGGCCCCATGTTCAGCACCATCTTTTCGCCGATGTCGTCGTCGGCGTGACGCAACTTCACGTCGGCCGCGACCACGCGCGTCACTGGATCAGGCGATTCAATCTCGCGCGTCGTAAAAGCCATAAGATCGACAACTGCATTTACGCTCGCGAGTCAACCAGAGCGCGCAAGCGCAAAAATGACTGGGTAGCGCACACGGGTGGCGTGCTGGTTTTGGCATTCCGCCAAAACGAATTTTTCCGGCGTGATCATCGTGCCGACGCGTTCCATTCGTCTTTCGAGAAGTTCGCGCCAGCGAGAGGCTGTTGCCCACACGCGAGACGCGTGCGCCACCCAGAATCCACTCGCGCGGCGAAACCAAGCAAGGTAAGTAATTTGTGTATGACAAGAAAGATCGCGCTCTTGTTTGCCGGACAAGGAGCGCAAGTCGTCGGAATGGGGCGGGACTTGGCCGAAGAATTTCCCGTCGCGGCCGACTTGTTTGGGCAGGCGGATGAAATCCTTGGTCGCAAGCTGAGTGAGGTTATGTGGAACGGTCCCATAGAGGAGCTGACGAAGACGTCAAATTGTCAGCCGGCTTTGTTTGTGCACGGCCTCGCATGTCTGGCGGCGTTACGTGAACTAGCCGGCGACTTTCCGATCGATGCCGCGGCGGGATTGTCGTTAGGCGAGATGACGGCGCACGCAGCTGCAGGCACATTCGATTTCGCAGCGGGACTGAAACTGGTACAGAAGCGCGGCGAACTGATGGATGAAGCTTGCGCAGCAACTGTCGGTGGAATGGCGGCGATGATCGGCGGATTGGAAAATGAGGTGCGCCAATTGGCTGCGGATGAAGATGTCGATGTTGCCAACATCAATGCGCCGGGGCAGATCGTGATTTCGGGCGAGCTCGCGAAAGTCGAAGTTGCGATTGGCGTGGCCAAGGAATACGGCATTCGGCGCGCGACCCTGCTCAACGTGGCGGGTGCTTATCATTCGCGTCTCATGGAAAGCGCCTACGTGAAGCTGGGGGAAGCACTTGCCGAGATTCCGATGCAAACGCCGCGTTTCGCAGTGATCAGCAATGTCACCGGCGAAGAAGTGACCGCTCCCGATGAAATTCGACGCACCTTGCAAGATCAAGTAACGGCCACGGTGCGCTGGCTTGATTGCATGGAGCGGCTGCTGGAACGCGGCTGCGATTTATTCATCGAGCTTGGCTCCGCCGGGGTGCTCGCCGGTTTGCTCAAGCGCACGCGCAAAGATGTCGATGTTGTTTCGGCGAGTGACGCGGAGTCGGCGCGGAATTGCGCCGAAAGAGCTCGCGCAACGAATTAATCGCTCGCGGGTTTCAATTCAAAATGTCGCCGCTGCCCGCAAGATCGACAACTAGGTCTTCGCAACGCGGATCGCTCGGGCAACGCGGCGCAGATTATTTCGGCATGCCCGGCCAGATGGAGTTCATCGCGGCGGCCGGTCTTTTTGGGCTGATGGTCGTCTTGAAGATCGTGAGCATGACGCGCTATCGGTTCGACAGCGACGAATCGCAGCACATGCACGTCATTTGGGCGTGGGCGCGGGGTTTCGTGCAATATCGGGACGTTTTTGACAATCACATGCCGCTTTTTCAAATTATATTCGCGCCGATTTTCGGACTCCTTGGCGACCGGCCCACCATTCTTTACTGGATGCGGTTCATCCTCTTGCCGATGTATTTCGTCTCGGCGTGGTGCACCTATGAAATTGGAACACGACTTTTCTCCCGCCGCGCCGGCGTCTGGGCAGTGATTCTTCTCGGTTTCTATCCCAGTTATCAATTTCTTTCGTTCGAATTTCGAACGGACAATCTTTGGGCGCCGCTTTGGCTATTGTGCATCATGGTGCTGGTTGACGGCGCTATGAGCGTGCGGCGTGCTTTGGCCGCTGGACTTCTCCTTGGTTTCTGCTTCGGCGTCTCGATGAAATCGGTGCTTTTATTATTGTCGATATTGGTAAGCGCGCCGCTTGCACTGTTTCTGGTTGGTCGCAAAAGACTTGGTCGATCCTGGGGAGATTTAGCTCAATGTGGCGCGGCATTCATTGGTTCGGCTGCCCTTGTTCCAGCCATAATCATGATTGCGTTCGCACTCAAAGGCATTTGGCCGGAATTTCGATATTGTGTTTTCGAGCACAATGTTTTGGCGCATCTTAACGCAAGAAATCATCCCGCGTGGCGGATTGTCATTTTCCCGATCGCGTTCCCGTTTGTAATCTACGCAGCGCGATTGATTGTTCGCGCGGTGCCCGATCCGGCGCTCGCTTTTCGGCGCGGTTTTATCTTCATCGTCTGTGGAGTCTATCTTCCAGGACTCGCCAGTTTTTGGAACTTACTCACACGGCAGGATTATCTGCCGTATGATCCGCTGGCGTTCGTCTTTTACAGCGGGGCGTTGCTCGCTCTTTCAAACCGATTGACGACCTGCGAGTTGGGCGGCAGCCAAGTTTTGCGGCGTGCCATATCGCCCGCGTTTATTGCTCTTCTTGGTTTTTTTGTTTCGCTTGGGACGCGGCCGTTCTGGCACAATGGCGGAAAGACCGAGACGAATTTGCTTCGTGGTGTTCTCACGTTGACCGAACCCGGCGATTACATTTTCGATTGCAAAGGCGAGACGATTTTTCGCCAGCGTTGCTTTTGGCCAGTCCTGGAATCGATCACGCGAGAGCGAATTCAGCGGGGAATGATTCCTGATACTGTAAGGCAGAGATGCATTGAAACGCATGCTTGTGTCGCCGTGGCAATGAGACAAATGCCTTCTGGGGCGAGAAATTTCGTTAAGCGAAATTATCTCCCTGTCGGCGATGAACTACGAGTGGCTGGCGTGTTTTTGAAGCCGTCCTCAACAAACAGCAAGCGAATGGACTTCGACGTTGTGATTCCGGCATCCTACGAAATTATTGCGCGCGATAATCAAGTGACGGGATTGCTTGACGGGACCCCATATCAGGGCGCGCGGTTTCTCGCGCCCGGGCCACACACGTTCGAATCCGGATCGAAATTTGATAATGCGGTATTGCTTTGGGCGCAGGCGGCGGATCGGCATTTTATGCCATGCCATTATCTACGTACTTCACCTCACAGCTGAGGGGGGCCTCGGCGAATTGTCTTGGCGGGCTGGCTTTTGATAAACAAGTTGAAACTTGTGATTAGTCCCTCGCTGAATTCAGGCAGCAAATTGATGCTTATCGCACCGCATCCCGACGACGAGGCGCTCGCTTGCAGCATCATTCTGCAACGTGCCGTGCGTGCCGGAGCGACCATCCGCGTTGTCTATGCCACCGATGGCGACGATAACCCCTGGCCGCAGCGCGTGCTCGAACGCAAGTGGCGATTGAACGCGGCCGATCGCAAACGCTGGGGAAAACTGCGTCGCGCCGAAGCGTTGGCAGCTTTACGTGCCCTTGGCGTGCGCGCATCGGATGCGCGTTTTCTCGCTTTGCCCGACCAAGGCCTAACGAATTTGCTCAAGTGCGATTGTCAGTCCGTGCTCGAGCGCTTCGCCACTATTATTCGCGATTGGTCGCCCACTCATCTCTTGGTTCCCTCGATTGCCGACACGCATCCAGATCACAGTGCGCTCGCCGTCATGCTTCGGCTTGTCTTGCTTGAACTTCCCGGATCGCAAATGTCTGTCTGGAGCTACGCCGTTCATGGCGAGAGTCCGGCATTTTTCGCCCGCACCCAACAACATCGACAATCAGAAGCTGAGAAGGCAATCAAGGTCCGGGCTATCCGTTGTCACAAAACGCAAATCAAATTGTCGCGCCGGCGCTTCCTCGCCTACGCGACCCGACCCGAGCGCTTGCTCAAGCTCCGAGCCCGCGAAACAACCATCGCGGATGGTTCCATTCGCTCGATTTGGAGACAACCGCATACGCTTCGCTTGGATCTCCGGCTTTCCTTGAAACCAATAGGCGCGGCGGAACCGACTCTTTATATTTTGGGCCGGGATGTCGAGGAAGCATTGCGTTGTCTCAGTATGCAGCTTCCGGTTCGTTCTTGCCGTATCGAACTGCGCGATGCTACGACTGAACACCGTGTCGGTATAGCGCGGTATCGCGGCAACGCGTTCGCAGGCGAGCTTACAATTCCCATCGACATCTTCTCATCTGATCCTGCACTTTTTGTTAAACTCGAGCGCCGCTCGTGGTTCTTTGACGAGGCTGGCTGGCTCGAAATCCCGGCTGCCATTCATCCACGGCAGATCATCTCGTCAAATATCGCACAGCCGTCGCTTACGATTCGTTAGGCAATTTTGAAGGGTTGCGCTGCAGGTTCGTTGCCGTAGCCTGCAGAGATGACTTTTCAAGAGCGTCTCGATTCCGATCTGAAAGAAGCGATGCGCGCCAAGGATGCGACCACGCTCGGCGTCCTGCGCATGCTCAAATCGGCCCTGAAATATACCGCGATCGAAAAATCAGGCGCGGAAGCCGAGCTGAGTGACGCGGAGGCCGCTCAGGTGATTCGCAAGCAAGCGAAGCAACGACAAGACTCGATCGAAAGTTTCGAGAAAGGCGGCCGGGCCGAGCTCGCGGCGAAAGAGAAAAAGGAGTTGTCGATCTTGAACGCGTATCTGCCGCAAGCGATGAGCGCCGACGAGTTGTCGAAAGTTGTGCGCGAAACAATTGCGGAAATCGGTGCGACATCGAAGGCGCAAATGGGCGCAGTGATGAAAGCGTTGCAAGCGAAAGTCGGGGGCCGCGCGGACGGCAAAACGCTCAGCCAGGAAGCGACACGACAGTTGTCGTGACGTTAAATCGTTAAAGCGTTACATAGTTAAAACGGCTGACTGTTCGGACCGGCGCCTTTTTTAACGTTTTAACTCTTTTAACCTTCTCGACATGCTCACTGCCATCATCGTCGCCGCCGGCAGCAGTCGGCGCATGGGTTTCGATAAATTATTCGAGATGATTGCCGGCAAACCAGTCCTGGCCCACACAATTGCCGCGTTCGAAAACGCGAAGTCCGTTTCACAAATCCTCATTGTCGCCCGCAAAAATCGACGTAGTGAAATCGAAAACATTGTGCGCGACCAAAATTGGAAAAAAGTTGGATCAATCGTGACCGGTGGCGAACATCGACAAGATTCGGTTCGCGCTGGTCTAAGTCATCTTGACGAGGGCGCCCAGTATGTTGCGGTGCATGACGCCGCGCGTCCGCTTATCACTCCGGAGCAAATCGAGCGCGTGTTCCGACAATGTCGCGTACATGGAGCGGCCGCCCTCGCTGCGTCGATTACCGATACGGTCAAGCGATCTGACAAAAATCTTTACGTCACCGATTCGGTGGATCGACATCAACTATACGCCATGCAGACTCCGCAAATTTTTGAGCGGAAACTTCTCGAGCAAGGTTATCGTCTGGTTGCCGAGAGAAACCTTCCGGTCACAGACGAAGTCTCCGCGGTCGAACTGATCGGCACCAAGGTTGCTCTGGTCGTGAACGAAGAGTTCGATTTCAAAATCACTTATCCGCGGGATTTGGCGGTGGCTGAATTTGTTCTCGAGCAACGAGCGAGGCGCTCTTAACATTGCTTTGCCTTCAGCGCGTCCAATCCGCCTGAAAGCCGAACGCTAAGCCAGCATTGGATCGAGGGGGACGAGTGGGCGAATGAGTTCGGCGACGACCGGCACATCTTTCGTTTTAAAGCGACGGCCACGTCGTCGAATCTTCGCCGTTTTGAGTTCGCTGACGCGCAGAAGTTGGCCGTGTTTCCAAATCCAGGCGTCAGGATTATAGGGGCCGACGCGGCGGGGATCGGTCCAGGTGTGGATCGACAATAAGCGAGCGGTTAGGGCGGCGGCGATATGCATCGGGCCGCTGTCCACGCTTACGACAAAGCGTGCGACGCGAATGAGCCAGACGAGTTGAAGCAGTGAGGTTTGGTTAGTGAGATCGATGCAATTTTCCGGCGCACCGAGCTGACGGTGCGATTGTCCAACGACCAGCACGCGAGTGGGCGCGAAGGCGCGGCAAAATTCTTCGATCACCGCGTTGGAGAGTGATTTGCGCCGGCCGCGCGCAAAGGGGTGAAGAAGAATGAACGGCGGATGTTCATCGAAGCGTGGTAGCGGATCGCCGGTGGGAAGCGGAGAATGAAGGGGCTCACCGATGGCGCCGCCAGCGCATTCCGCCAGCTTGAGATAACGTTCGACCGCGTGTTCGTGGCGATTGACCTCCGCGACGCGATCGTAAAACCAGCGCGCACCTTCGCGCGCATCGCTCATTCCATAAATCTCCTTCGCGCCGCTAATTTTTCCGATGAGCGCGCTGCGCAGCAGTCCCTGGAAATCCAGAGCAAGGTCGGGACGGAGTTTTCTCGTTTTCGTCAACCACGGCCTCAGACTCCGCGGTGCTCCGAGCCCGCGAAATTCGCCGCGTGGAAAAAAATGGATATGATCGACGGCGGGATTTCCGCGAAGCAGGGGGGCGAACTCTGGATTAATCACCCAGGTGATCTTAGCGCCGGGGTACGCATCGTGGATCAACGCGACCGCGGGGAGCGTGTGCACAATATCGCCGAGCGAGCTCGGCTTGATGATCAAAATGGATTCAGGGTTCAGAATTCGAGATTCAGGGTTCAGAACGACCGAGAAGAGATTGTTGATCTTATTTTCCGATGGCGAGACGTTCTGCGAGCAGGCTGGGCAAGCCCACTTCGACGATTTTCTTTTGCGCGGCGGCGAGATCGTACTTTACTCGCCGTTGTTCGACGATGTTGTTTTCGATGTCGTAAATGCAGTAGGCGGCGTGCCATTCGGAATCACGCGGTTGCCCGACACTGCCGGTATTAATGAAGTATTTTTTACTCATCTCGATTCGAACCTGCTCGATTCTGACGCGTCTTATGCCGTTGTCGTCGCGAATAAATGTCATGGGCACATGGGTGTGGCCGAAGAAACAAACGGTCGTGTGCTGATAAGTGAAACTCGCGGCGGCGTCGAGATTATTGAAGACGTAACCCCATTGCTCCGGCGTATCGAGGGTGGCGTGGACAATGGTGAAATCGCGCACTTGCCGCTGCAAGGGCAGACCGCGCAACCATTCCTTGTCCTCCGCCGTTAAATTGTCCCTGGTCCATGCCATCGCTTGCTCGGCCAATTCGTTGAAATCGCGCGACGATTCACTGAGCGACGCCTGCTCGTCGTGGTTGCCTTTGATGATGGGGCAGTCCATTTCGCGCACGCGCTCGACGCACTCATGCGGGTTGGCGTTGTAACCGACCACGTCGCCCAGGCAAACAAAGTGCGTACTCTTGCGCTCTCGCGCGTCCTCCAGCACGGCTTCGAGCGCCTCGAGGTTGGCATGAACGTCACTGAAGATCGCGAAACGCACTGGTTAAGACGTTAAAAGAGTTACAAAGGTTAAAAAGTTAAAATTCGTGAATCGAGAATCGTGATCCGATCTGACGATTTAACGATTCACGATTTAACGATTTAACGGTTCCGTCTCCCGAATTCGCTGATCCTGCGCGATGTTTAATTTGTTCTCCAGAAACTTCAGCCGCGCGATTAAAGTCGGCAGCCGTTCATTTTCACCCGCGTCGTAGAGCTGGAGCAGACGTTGATAGGCCTCCCGCTCACGGCCTTCGCAATAGGAAAGCTCGTAAGCGGAAAAGCGTTTGTCGTAACTCGGCGCACCGGGCAAGGCCGCTGCCTTGGCGAAAAATTCGGACGCGCGTGCGTGATCCTGGTATTTCTCTTTGTAAAGCCGCGCCAGCGATTCGTAGAGCAGCGGTCGTTCGGGATTATTCTTTATTCCGCGCTCAAGGAAATCTTTACCGAGGGCAAAATATTCCCGTTGTGCCTTGATGCGCAGGGCGAGGCGCGGCTGAGTTCGATCGTTCATGGTCGCCACGCTCGCGTTCCAAGCCATGTGCCACGCGGCCATGTCCCAGAACAAAATCGCGCGCGGCTGCAAAGTTGTGACCTGGCGGAACAACCAAAGCAGGCGGCCCCACTCAGCGCGTTCCCACGCCACGTGCGCCTGCATAAAAAGAACGTCAGCAACAATTGAGCGAAATCCACTGAGCGCCGCGATGAAACCGAGCTGCCCAACTTGCTCTCGAAGATCGAGATTGAACTCGATGCCGCGAAAATGTTCTTGTCGATGAAAGGCGGAGAGTTCACGTTCGATGGGCAATTTTGCGGCACCGAGGACGAGCACGATTACCAGCGCTGGTACCAGCCTTCGGTCGCCGCGGCGACCTACGGCTTGGCAAGCGAGACGCGTCATAATTCTCTCCCACAGAAAACGAACGTGGCCAGCAATGCGTAGATCGTTGTATAAAAAATTCCGAGCACAGCGGTTTTTGCGAATAATCCGAGCGGAATCGCCGCGCCGGCCACGATATCATCGACCAGATTGAAAGTTTGCAAATCTGGAAAGATGAGCGCGACCAGCACGAGAAAGAGGCGCGCCATCCAGCCGGCGCTGTGCTCTTGCAACCAATATTCGCGCGCGATCGCTTGCAGATGGCCAATGAAATAAATGAAAACCATCACCACAATCGTGAAAATGTTCGTGGTCGCGAACGTGGAAACAAAAAGTGTCAGCGCTGCGAGCAAACATGCCTTCAGGTAAATGAGGGCGATGCCGGGGAAGAGGTCGATATTGAGAGCGGAAGAGCGGACCGCACGCAAAGCATCCTCAACTTGCTCGCGCGGAGCGCCGGACATCCGACTGAGTGTTTGGTGCAACATAGTTTGTTCGCGCGCGTAGAGTACCACGAGAAACATCGCGCTCATGACCAGCGTGCTGATGGCAAGCAGCAACAGCACGCCGGCGAGCTTGCCGAGCACGTACTCGAAACGCGGCACCGGCTTGGCGAGAATCGTATAGACGGTGCGGTCCTCGATGTCTTGCGGGATAAGTCGTGCGGTCGGATCGACAATCAAATTCCGAATTTCGCGTGAGCCGGCCGGATCGACACCAGCGGTCGGCTCGTCGAGCAGGACCAGTTTCGGTTCGTTGATCAACGCTTGCGCGAGTCCGACACGCTGAAGCATGCCTTTTGAATATGTGCCCAAGCGGCGATCGCGTGCATTCGTTAGGCCGACGAGTTCCAGCAATTCGTCGATCCGTTTCTTCAATCGGGCGCCGCTGAGTCCGCAGAGCTTGCCGAAAAAACGCAGGATTTCTTCGCCGGTGAGATATTTGTAGAAGTATGGATTCTCCGGCAGAAACCCGACGGCTTCGCGGCTCTCGACCAAACGGCTGTCGCGGCCGAAAATCTCCGTGTGGCCGCGCGTCGGCGAAACGAGGCCAAGAATGATTTTGAGTGTCGTGCTCTTGCCGGAGCCGTTCGGGCCGAGCAGTCCATAAACTTCGCCGGCCTGGACGCGAAGATCGAGATCGCGCACCGCCACGATCGGTTGTCGATGGAACGGGACGGGAAAAACCTTCGTCAGTCCGCTGACCGCGACGGCCGCATCAATCATGGCGAATCTCAAAGCCGTGCGCAGTCACCGGCGCCGGCAGCGCAGTTTCTGTTTGCTTGCGGATATGGGCGCGGAGCTCGCTTTGCATAATGGCATCGATAAAAGCGCGCACCTCGTTTTCCTCCCCGCTGATCTGAAGTTCAACCCGGCCATCGGGTAAGTTGCGCACCCAGCCGGTGAGCTCGAAACCTTTCGCGATATGCCGCATCGACCAGCGAAAGCCGACGCCTTGCACATTGCCCTCGTAAAAAACCTGGATCGACATCATCGCCAAATTGCCGCGACGGATTTAACACGGATAGAAAAATGGCGCATCCCAAAACTCTAAATCGAAATGACGAAGCACGAATGACGAAAAGGAATTGCCGCGCACAACACGCGTCGGCATTCGTCCTTGCTTATTCTAGTTGCCGGGTGGTGATAGACCTGGAATTGGAGTCGGTTCCGGGTTGAATTCTGGAAGCGACTCTTGCGGCTCGACGAGGCGCGGGTCTGACGAATCGAATGGAAAGCGCGGGGCCCGGGCCGGATGAGTTGGCGGCGCGGTCGCGGCGGCGACGAGTGCAGGAGGCGCCGGCCGGATATCGTCACTCGCGACGTATCCTTGCTCGCCGGTGGTTAATTTCACTTTGCAATAACCGAACGACGGGTGGATCAACGTCATGAGTCTATCTTTTTGCAGTTTCATATCGGGGCCGTTGCCCTGTTGCGGACCGTAGCGATAGAATGGAGCGGAATCCGTGATGACGGCGTAGAATTTTCCACTGTTCACGGCCGTCGCCTGATTCAGATTGGATTCGGCGCATCCGGCCAGCACGACCGCGGCCGCAATCGATGTACTCAGGAGAAGGAAGGTCTTTCTTTTCAGTTCCATGTTCCCGAAAGCTTCCCCGGAGCTTAAACCATTCCCCCTATTTCCGCGTGCGCGTTACTTGTAGGAATAAACTAGACAGAAACTGCTGGCCGCGCCTTCGACCAGATCGACTGAAACGAAATACTGGCCGCTGTTCGTGGGTGAAAACCCAGCGGCGGCTTTTTCTCCGGCGTTGTAGTTTTCGGTCGTGACCTGCTTTCCGCTCTCGTCATAAAGGGCGACCACGATCTTTTTCGCCGGTTCGATCGCGCCGACCGAAAACCAATACTGATTTCCGGCGTACAAATTTACGGCGATAAGGGCGAGCTGATGCGGCGTGATCGTCCCGCACCAATGACCGTCGCGCATTTTGAATCCATCGTTTGTAAATGCACCGGCGAGATCGAGCGCGGTTTTGCGCGCTTGCACTTCGCGGTCCGTCTCTGCGCCCGAGAGGCTGGCGGCGAGCAGGAAGATCGACAATAAGATTGGCAAGCGGCGTCTCATCTGGCATCCGTCTTGTTCTGGATTGCCTCCATCACTTTGCCCACCGCTTCGTTCACTTTTCGCACCTCGTCGACACTGGGCGCTTTGCTCGCCGGGAAAGAGACAAGCTTCTCGAGGCCGATGAGTTGTTCATTCACATCCTTGACGAGCGGCTCAGCGCGAAGTCCGGGCGAGATGTCGTTGATTTTTGAATGGATGAAGCTGACTAGGGCCGGTTGCCGCAAAACTTTTGCGCTGCGCTCATCATAATTTTGCATGATTGCCGCGCTGACCACTTGCGTGCCGCGAATCCAGCCGCCCACGCTGACGAGGATAACCAGGTCCTGGTCGCTGTGCGTTTGCATGGACGATTTCACTTCGTTTTGTGTGGCTTCCAGTTCTTCCTGCAAAACGTCCCATTCGTCGTTCTCGGCAAATTCGTTGATGCTGTTGCCGCGGCTGAGCAGGTTTTCACTCACGCCCAACGCTTTCGCGAGTTTGATGATATCTGAGCCGATGTTCTTGACTTGCTGGCTGTCCTTGGCCTCGACGGCAATGAAGCCGTCAGCGATTAAGCCGCCGAGGTTGAGCGCAATCTGCGCCCGGTTGCGGTAGGTCATCGGGATGGGGCCGCGATATTGGCCCGACCAATTTGGCTTGCCCGGTTTTTCGAGCGCGGCAAAAAGCTCACCGGGTGTGGGAATGCTGATCGAATCGCTGCGGACGGCTTTGGCGAGTTGATCGTGCGACAAGTGCGGCGCATCCGCCGCGAGGGCGACGGAGAATACCAGCAAAAAGGCGGCGGTCAGAGATCGTCGCATCAGGAACATTGCCCACGTTATTCCACGTCTCGCAGATTGCCACTGGGAATGTCGGCGCCGGCTTGCAGCGAGAGTTGCAGCCACCTCGCTCAGTTGGGGCGAACGCTCGGAGGCGAGCACGGCGACAGAGCGCCGTGGCTACAGATAAAAAGTCAAAAGAAATCTCATTTTTTTCTTGCCAACAAAAAACGATCCTGATATTCCTCGGCGCATGAAACCGCAGAAACTGATAGAAACCTCGGCCCCAACCCGCACACGGAATCAGTCTGTCTCGAATAACCTGGAGAAGTCTCTTTCCCGCTATGCCTTGGCGACGGCGACTATCGCCGCAGTGGCCATCCCCGCGGCAGCGAAAGCAGATTTTTCGGGCCCCTACGCCCCAGCCAATTGGACTTTTCAAAATACCGGTGGCTCCACCGATGGCTCTGTCGACACCTCAGGAGCGCCCGCTTCCATCACTTTAACCGGCGGTAATTCACAGTCGGGCACTCCCGGCGATACGAATTTTACGATTGCCGCCGTTGCTTCTGGTTTGGTCAGTTTCCATTGGAGCTATTCCAGCATCGACAGTGGTACTTACGACAGTGCCAACTTTCTCTTGAATGGAACGCCCACTTTCCTGGCCGATAATGGCAGTCAAGGAAGCGGCGACTTCTCGACTACTTTAAGCGCCGGCAACGTTTTCGGCTTCAACGTGCACAGTATGGACAACTTGTTTGGTCCCGGTGTACTCATGATCTCAAATTTCAGTGCGCCCGTGCCGGAAGGCAGTACTCTGTCGTTATTCGCGCTCGGTGCCCTTGGAGTAATGATGGTGATGCGACGGCGCGCGCGGGCGGCCGCTTGATCGCACTTCGCTGGCCAAGGCAGGCCAGCAAAAACGGACATTTCCGGAAAGCGAACGCATTCGGCAAGGGTGCTGCACGCCTTAAGCCGGGAACGCATGGGTCTCCGGTTCGTGATGGTCAGTCCGGATTCGGTTAATGCTGCGTAGATCATCGGCCATGTCCGAACGGGTCGCGAAAAAAGTCCTCTTGCTCGGTTGGGATGCGGCGGATTGGAAAATCATCCAACCGCTTCTCGAAGCTGGGCTGATGCCGAATCTAGAACGGTTGGTTTCGGCCGGTGTGATGGGCAAGCTGCTTTCGCTGCAGCCTATGCTGTCACCCATGCTCTGGAACTCGATCGCCACAGGCAAACGCGCGGATAAACACGGCGTCCATGGCTTCATCGAACCTGATCCACTCGGCGGGGTTCGTCCGGTCACGAGCACCAGCCGCCGGTGTAAAGCGATCTGGAATATTCTCACCCAATCCGGGTTGCGCACGCACGTGCTCGGTTGGTTTGCTAGCCATCCCGCGGAACCGATCAACGGCGTTTGCGTGACCAACCAATTCGGCTTGGCCCGCGATATCGCTCCCGGACAACCGTGGCCGCTCCCGCCGGAAACCATTTATCCGGCGCGTCTCACCGAGCCGCTCGCGCAACTCCGCGTTCATCCCTCGACGCTCTCCGTCCAGGATATGCTTCCCTTCGTCCCGCAAGCGGAAACGATCGATCAAAACAAGGATCGCCGGCTTTGGATCGCGGCCGTCCTCCTGGCGGAGTGCGTGAATATGCACGCGGCCGCCACCTGGGTGATGGAAAACGAGCCTTGGGATTTCATGGCCATTTGCGACACTTCAATCGACCATTTCTGCCATCAATTCATGCACTATCATCCGCCGCGCATGGAGCACATCCCGGAACAGGATTTCTCGCTCTACAAAGACGTGATCAATGGCTGCTACCGGTTTCACGATATGCTTCTGGGCCGGCTGCTAGAGCTGGCTGGTGAAGATACGACCGTTCTGCTTTGCTCCGATCACGGCTACTACAGCGATAATTTGCGGCCACTCCTTACCCCGCAGGAGGCTGCCGGTCCGGCCGTCTGGCATCGGCCATTCGGAATTTTTGCGCTGAAAGGTCCGCATGTTCGAGAGGATGAATGGATTTTTGGCCCGCCGACATTGCTCGACATCGCCCCGACAGTTTTGACGTTGTTCGGATTGCCCCTCGGGGAGGACATGGATGGAAAACCGCTCCTCGAAGCTTTCACTGGCCCGGTCGAGATCGCGACAATCCCGAGTTGGGAAATGGTCGAAGGCGAGTGCGGAATGCATCCACCAGATCGCCACCAGGATCCGGCCGCTTCGCGTGCCCTGCTGCAACAGTTCGTCGCCCTCGGTTACATCGAAAAGCCGGATGCCGACGCCGAGAAAGCGGTCGAAAGCGCGGAGCGAGAGGGCCGCTACAACCTGGCGCAAGCACTTCTGGATGCGAGACGCCCGGCCGAAGCCTTACCGCTCCTGGAAGAACTGCACGCTGCTGAGCCGGAGCGCATGCTTCTGTCGCTCACCCTTGCCAATTGTTATTTGGCGCTGGGCCGGCTGGCGGATAGCCGGCGCATTGTCGAAGCGCTTGCCCAGGACAAGGACGCAGGCACCGCTGCCTTTGGCCAACAACAAGCGCGCCTCGTTCCGCAAATCGATCTGCTCATGGGGATGATTTGTTTCCAGGAAGAAAAAACGGAGGAGGCGCTGGCGCATTTGAAGAAGGTCGAAGCACTCCAACAAAATATCCGTCATCTGCAACAGGAGCTCGGCCGCGCGTACCTAAAATTGAGAGAATGGAAGGAGGCCGAGAGCGCTTTCAACCGAGAACTGAAGATCGATGACGATAATCCCGCCAGTCATCACGGGCTCGCCGTCGCCCTGCTCAATCAACGGCGCAATGAAGAAGCAGCCGAACATTGCTTGCGCGCCATCGCTCTGGCGCACCACATGCCGCTCGCCCATTATCATCTCGGCCTAGCTCTGACCCGCCTCGGTCAGGACGAGCGCGCTATCCTCGCTTTGGAAACCAGCCTCATGATCAAACCGGGTCTGCTCAATGCGCATCGCCTCCTGGCTCTTCTCTATAATGAACGCGACCCAGCCAAGGCTTCGGCCCACCGGAAGATGACCGCAATTGCTCGCCATCCGCCAAGTACGAGGACTAAATCGGGAAACTATAGATACGGGGTTTCGGGCGGCCAGTCTGCTCCACCGCTTGTCCATGGCACATTTTAATACGGCGTGGCCATGGCCCGCTCGGGGGACCCAGACCGCGCTATCCTGGCCTTCGAAGCCGCGCTTCGGTTTTCCATCCAGATATGGTCAACGCTCGTCGTTATCTCGCCACCCTGTACCGCGACAACGGAGGCGACAGTGAGAAAGCCGCATTTCATCAGCATGAAGCGGCAAGAATCATTCGAAGCCGGCCTTGAGCGCGAACAGCTAAGGTAAAGCGTACTGAGAAGCTCTTCGACCTCCCGGAAATTCCCAAGCGCGAAGAGCGGCTGACGATTCTTTTGGCGAACGAACCGATCCCAAGCCGGATGCGAAGAGATCAGGAAAGACTTTCGTCCGCCTTCCTGGGCCTCCATGCTTCGAAACCTCCCTGATGATGCAGATGCTGGGAAGCGGGGTGGGGCAAAGTTGTTGATCGGCGGCGAATGCATCGCCGATGCGGACAATCCGAAAGGTTATCACGAGTGGGAACCAATCAAACAGATCGGATGGAAACCGGCGTTACTGGATGAGGAAGGACTGGACGGCCTTCGCTGTATCGGCAAAAATCTGGCGTGCTCTCTGAAAGGCACAGCCTTGGCCATTCCGGCGACGAAGTCTGATTGGAGGTTCCCTCTCGCCGCTGGAATTACGCATGCAAAGCGACTTCATCACCATCGTAAGCGGCCTGCCGCGTTCCGGCACTTCCCTCATGATGCAGATGCTGGCTGCTGGCGGTCTCCCGCCGTTAACGGACAACTTGCGCGCCGCGGATGAAAACAATCTGCGTGGCTATTTTGAATTCGAGCCGGTGAAACGCCTTCGCAGCGACCGGAGTTGGCTCGATCAAGCGCGAGGTCACGCGGTCAAGATCATTCATGTTCTCGTGCGCGAACTTCCGGCCGATGGCCAGTTTCGTTATCGATTGCTTCTCATGAGACGGCCGATGGAAGAGGTTCTCGCCAGTCAACGCGCGATGCTGGAGCGCCAAGGTAAGGCCAGTGCGGACGACGCAACGCTGGCGAAGATTCTTCGGAGTCAGCTCAAGCAGCTTGAACAATGGTTGGCAGCACAACCGGCCTTTTCATTTTTGGCGGTCGATTACCGTCGCGTGTTGAAAGAGCCGCTCGAAGTTGCCAGAGAAGTGAACGCATTTCTTCAGGCGAACTTGAATCTCGAAGCGATGGCCGCCGCCGTTGATCCCGCGCTTTATCGCCAAGCGGCTCGCCTAAGTCGCACAAAGATTCATTGAACGAGATGTGACGGCCGCGCATCATGACGCGGCCAACTACTACGATGGAAAAAAGCAAGATCAGTCAGATAGCTGCGCGGGAAATTCTCGATTCGCGCGGCAATCCGACCATTGAAGTCGATGTGCGACTGGCAGGCGGCGCGCTCGGCCGCGCGGCGGTTCCGAGCGGGGCCAGCACCGGCGAGCATGAAGCTTGGGAACTGCGCGACGGCGACAAGAAACGCTACGGCGGCAAAGGCGTGACGAAAGCAGTCGCCAATGTGAATGAAATTATCGCTCCCGCGCTCGAGGGTTGGGATTCGCGCGACCAGGCAAAGATCGACAACAAGATGATTGAACTGGACGGCACGCTGAACAAAAAACATCTCGGGGCGAACGCGCTGCTCGGCGTTTCCCTCGGCGTCGCGCACGCAGCTGCGGTCTCTGACAATCTTCCACTCTTTCGTTATCTCGGCGGCGCGGATGCGCGAGTTCTGCCTGTGCCAATGATGAACATTCTAAACGGCGGCGTGCACTCCGACGCGCCAATCGATTTTCAGGAATTCATGATCGTGCCGCGCGGAGCGCCGACCTTTGCCGAAGCCCTGCGTTACGGCGCGGAAGTGTTTCACGCGCTCAAGTCCGTGTTAAAAGATCGACATCTTTCCACCGCGGTCGGCGACGAGGGCGGGTTCGCGCCGCAATTGAAATCGGTGGACGACGTGCTCGAATCGATTGCGGCCGCGGTTGAGAAAGCTGGTTATAGACTTGGCCAGCAAATTCTTATCGCGCTCGATCCCGCCTCCTCGGAATTTTTCGACCGCGAGCGAAACCTTTACGTTTTCAAAAAATCCGATGGCTCAAAACGGACCGCTGAAGAGCTGATTGAGTACTATGTCGATCTCTGCGCGCGTTTTCCGATCATCTCGATTGAAGATGGCTGCGCGGAAGATGACTGGGCCGGTTGGAAAAAGTTGACCGCGCGTCTCGGCGGAAAAATTCAACTCGTCGGTGACGATATTTTTGTCACCAACGTCGAATTCTTGCGCAAAGGAATCGCCGAGCAGGTGGCGAATTCGATTTTGGTGAAAGTGAACCAGATCGGCACGCTCACGGAAACTTTGGCAACGATCGATCTCGCGAAGAAGAATAAGTACACCGCGGTGATCAGTCATCGCTCCGGCGAAACGGAGGACACAACCATCGCCGACATCGCGGTCGCGACAAACGTGGGCCAAATCAAGACCGGTTCACTTTGCCGGACTGATCGCGTGGCGAAATATAATCAGCTTCTGCGAATCGAGGAGGAACTTGGTGACAAAGCCGTTTACGGCGGTAAGATACGCTAAGTGGATCAGACCTACGGCGATTTCCGTGCGCGTCGCGAAGCCACCGTTTGGCAGCGATTGAACCGGCTCCTGCGCGTCTTGCTCGTCATCGCACTTTGGCTTGTGATCGTGAGTTTGTTTGTTCCACCGTACAAGAAGCTGACGCAAAGCGGCACCGAGATCGACAATCTGCAAGCGCAAGTGGACGGACAGAAGGTCTTGCTCGCCCATCAGACCCGGGAAGTGACCTTGCTCCAGACCGATGCGACTTATCTCGAAACCATCGCCCGTGATCGCCTCGATCTCATGAAAGAAGGCGAAACGATTTTTCGCCTCGAGCCGGCGAGGCCTGGCAAGAACAAGCGCGACAATTCCACGCGGTGATAGTTGTAGAGGCGCTTGTGCCAAGCGCCGACGACTGACAAAGTTTGCCGCGCTTTGAAGGCATATTCAGGGATGAGGGATGAATAACGAGGGCGAAGTCCGCGATTGTTGACCTTTGATACCAGGGTCGCTCCAAGATTCATTGATCAAATCAAACTGGCGAACGCGGCACACGCCGTTATCTTTTCGGCCATGGCTAACGAGCTTGCGACTGTCGATGCAGAACATTTGAAATCGCGTGTCCGCGACTTGGGGAGGTTTCTTTGACCTCTCCAAGCTGCAAAATGATTTAGCCGCGCTTGAGGGGCGGATGAGCGCCGCAGATTTTTGGTCTAACCGCGAACGCGCCCAAGCCGATGTCGAGGAAGTCTCCCGCTTGCGCGCACTCATCAATCCCTTGCGCGAACTGGACCGCGAAGTTGAAGACTTCGGCGCATTGCAGCAACTAGCCGCCGAAGAAACAGATGCGGCTGCACGCACCCACGCCGAGCATGAAGTCGCAGCCGAGTACGACCGGCTGGTTCGCAAGCTCGAGGAATTTGAGCTGCGCCAATTTCTTTCCGGCGAAAACGATCGCGCCAATGCCTTCGTGACTATTCATTCCGGCGCGGGCGGGACAGAATCGTGTGATTGGGCGGACATGCTCCTGCGCATGTATCAACGTTGGATCGAGCGCAACGGATTCAAATCGCAGATTGTCGATCTACAGGTCGGCGAAGAAGTCGGCATCAAATCGGCCACGCTGCTGATAAGTGGCGAATACGCCTACGGTCATCTTCAACCCGAGCGCGGCGTGCATCGGCTGGTGCGCATCTCGCCTTTCGATGCGAATAAACGCCGTCACACTTCCTTTGCCAGTGTCGATGTTGTCCCGGAGATTGCCGATTCCGCGCCTGTCGAAATTAACCCGGCCGATCTGGAGATCGACACCTTCCGTAGCGGCGGAAAAGGAGGGCAAAACGTCAACAAAGTCGAAACCGCCGTGCGCATCGCCCACAAGCCTACCGGCATCGTCGTTGCCTGCCAGGCGGAGCGCAGTCAGGGACGCAACCGCGAGCTCGCTCTCAAAATGTTGAAAGCGAAACTTTACGAAATTGAGCAGGACAAAAAGCGCGCCGAGATTGACCGGCAATATGGCGAGAAAGGCGACATCGCCTGGGGCAGCCAAATTCGCTCGTACGTTTTCCAGCCGTATCAAATGGTGAAGGACCACCGCACCGGCGTCGAGACCAGCAATGTTCAAGCAGTGATGGACGGCGAGATCGACATGTTTATCCAGGCGAAATTGCGCGGAGAGAAGGCCGCGAAAGACGAGGAAATACTGTAGCGGCGCTCTATGAGCGTCGCATTATTGATTCGACCGGCCGCTACAGAGCTGCAATCGAAAGCGCGCGTCGAATTCTCCACGGTTGTACGCGCGGCAGCAGGCCAGGCAAGCAACCGCGCGTCGCACCTGACGCACGCGCTGAAAATTGCGGCGGCAGTTGGGACATCGATAAACGAAACGCGCTGCATAACTTTTCACTGGAAAGGGAAGGTTGTGGCAGCGCATCTCGTCGCCAATGCCAAGATCGCGGCACGCGTCGCGCCATTCCGCGCCATGCGGTAGAATGCGGCGACGTCCGGCGTGGAGCTGCGCGAGCAAGTGCGCCAGCTCGTGGCGTAGCGTCCGGTCAATCTCCTCAACGCCGTGCTCGCAGAGGCGTGGATTTAGCGAGATCAATTTTTTGCGAAAATGTGCACGCCCGGCGCAGGTTTGCAGCCGGGGATTCCATTCGACTCGAACGGAATCCGCGAGCCGAGTTGCACCGAGAGCGGACAAAATGTCGCGCGCCGTCGTTTCAAGAGCGACATCTCGCCCGGCGGAAGGATGAATGGTCGATCTTTGGAACGCGAATTCGAGTTGCTTAAGCAACCGCATACGCGCTGCTGCTTTTTGTTTTCGTCTTCGCGAGTCGATTGAAAATGCGATCAATCGCGTCCGCGGCACGATCGATCTCTTCTGCGGTCGTCCATTTGCCTAACGAAAACCGAACGGCCGAGCGCGCGCGTTCCATCGGCAGTCCCATCGCCAGCAAAACATGCGACGCGACAACCGAACCCACCATGCAAGCCGAGCCGCTCGACGCGCAAACGCCTTCAAGATCGAACGCGATCAACAGCGTTTCGGAATCGATCCCAAGCAAGCTCACGTTGAGCGTGTTCGCGAGTCGAAGTGTTTCGTCGCCGTTGAGTTTCGCGTCCGGCACATTTTGCGAAATCAAGTTCCAAAGCTCATCGCGCAGCTTCAGTTGTCGATCTTGTTCCGTCTGACGATTCGCTAAAACAAATTCCGCTGCCGCGGCCATCCCCGCAATCGCCGCGACATTTTCTGTTCCGGGACGCCGTTCGTTTTCGTGCGCGCCGCCGAACATGATCGGTTGGATCGACAATCCGCTACGCAGAAAGAGCAAACCAGCGCCTTTCGGTCCATAAAATTTGTGCGCGGCGAAACTGGCCGCGTCGACGAGTGAAAGGTCGGTGTCGATCTTGCCGAATGCCTGCACCATATCGCTGTGCAAAAGCGCTCCGCGTTCACGACAGATTTTCGAGATTTCCGACATCGGCTGGATCACGCCGGTTTCGTTGTTCGCAGTCATGATTGAAACCAGCCGCGTTTCCGGCCGAATCGAGTCGGCGAGTTGATCAAGATCGACCATGCCGTTTTCCGAAAGGTTGAGCCAGGTGACCTCGAATCCTTCGTGTTTCTCCAAATGCTCGAGCGCGTTAAGCACCGCGTGATGCTCGGCCTTGTTCGAAATCACGTGACCGCCACGCGAGGATCGACATCGAGCAAGACCGAGCACCGCGAGATTGCACGACTCCGTTCCGCCGCTTGTAAAAATAAGCTCGTGCGGTTTCGCGCGCAGAAGTGCGGCAAGCTTGTCGCGCGCATCATCGATTGCCGCGCGTGCCTCGCGCCCGGCCGCGTGAACGCTCGACGGATTTCCAAAATGTCGATCCAAGTACGGCAGCATCGCCGCGCGCGCTTGATCGCACATTGGCGTGGTCGCGTTATAATCGAGGTAAATCATTCGTGAAATTCGTCGCTCAGACTCGACGGTTTGTGATTTCGCTTTGGCACAATCTTGAGTTGCGTTTCCTCGTAATAAACGAGCGAATCAGGCGGGACGCTTTGCATTAGAAAAACGTTT
>Ga0193729_1000072_pt1 | contig 44310 bp, 26 predicted proteins | sample U1c2metaG_FD_143036 | JGI IMG/M metagenome (GOLD analysis project Ga0193729, IMG submission 143036) | Soil microbial communities from a riparian zone of the East river system, Colorado, United States - U1c2 | ecosystem: Environmental > Terrestrial > Soil > Riparian zone | place: USA: East River...
TTCGCTGGTGCTTTGAGTTTAAATAGTTTAAATTTAGAGAATCTAGGTTCAGGAATTGGAATATATAGTGGATTCTTTCAAGTAACGACCATTAGTCAATTAATAGAAATTTTCTTATTTTTAATAGAAGGAGGAATATTAATTGCCTCACCAAAAAAAAATACCTTTTTATTCAATATTTTCAATTTATTCCTCTACCAAAGGTTGCGTAGCTACCCTACCCTAAGGAGGACTACAAAAAAGAGCAAATGGAAATAAGTCCTTGCGCAAATACCCCTTGGTTGGGACTGGGTAGTCCTAGCTTGCTTGTTGTTATCCTTGGTTATCCCTCGTTATCCCTCGCGCGGCAATTCTTATTTGCTTAGTCTCAAAATAAGAATAAAAACAAAGTTGTAATCCCAGCCAAAGGCTGGGATAACAAGGGATTACAATTCTTATTTGCTAAGGCATTCTCAAAATAAAAAAGTTGTTGCGAAGCAACTCCGCAAGCAAGGGATTACAATTCTTATTTGCTTAGTCTCAAAATAAAAACAAAGTTGCTGGATTTCTTAGAATAAGAAATCAAGCAAGGGATTACTAGTTATCCGAAGGATAACAACTACTTTGTAGGCAAGCCAGCCAGCAACTTTCTTCTAATTTGCTAAGGCATTCTAAATTAAAAAATAAAAAGGTTGCTTCCAAAGGACAAGGAATGGGGGCCCAATCCACTGGGTAGCTACGCAACCCCCCCTCTTTCGGAGAGCGGCCTAACTATTAAGGCAGAGTGGTAAATTATATAATTAATAATTAAAAAGGAGGTTAGCTGAGTGGTTTAGCAGTAATTTTACACATTACAGACAGAGTTTCGATTACTCTACTTCCTAATTTTTATAAAATTTTGCTATTGTTCTTGCTTACTAGTCGCTTCGCGAGATAGGAAATTTAGAATAAGAAATCTAGGGTTGGTGCGCAACCCCGCCTTGCTTAGGAGTTAGTGGCCCAACCCTAAGCGGGACTAGTTAGCAACTCCTTTCCCTTTTTATTCTTATTTTAAGAATGAAAATAAGAAGGGTTGCTTCGCAAGATAGAAAAGCAAGCGCAAGCAAGCGACCCTTATCTCCCAACCCACTCTAAATATCTAAGCAAGCTAGCGATTTTTTAAATTTATCCCTGCCTTGCTTACCAACTTCGTAGGTAAGCAATTAATTTTCTTTTACTTAAATATTAAAGTTAAGAAAAAAAAGGCAACAAAGGGAAGGGTTGCTAGCCTATTTCTAGGCAAGCAAATATTTTTTTAATAAAGACCGTGTTTTAGATGGTGCTATTCCCTAAGACCTAGGTAATAGATCCGCTTTTTTTAAAAACTAGTCGCTTGCTTTGGGGTTGCAACTCTCTAGCTTAAATTAAGGTTGGGATTGGTTGGGACTGGATAGTCCTTTGGAAGCAACTTTATTCTAATAAATCTAGGACAACCCTGAAACAAAGAGCTATAATTTCACTAATTAATCTTTAATTTGTAATTTTTAATCCTAGCTTCTGGCTAAGCACAAGGATATAAATAATTAATAAAAATAAAAACTATTATTCCTCCTTGCGCAAATACCCTGGAGGCTAACTCTCTAAGGGTATTTGCGCAAGGACCGCCATAGCTGGGGTGGGTTTAGCCTCCACCCTCGGCATTGGATGGAGTAACCTCTAATAAGGGAGTTGAAAAACTCCAACCGTCTAAGTTAGGGAGTCCCTTTGGGTCCTACAGAGCATATTAAAGTATAAAAATTTAAAATTTAAGGTATATATTATAATTAAAAATATTCAATTCTTCTTCTGTTTTAATCCCTCGCAGCTTTTTGCTTGCTCCTGCCTTGCGAAGGGTTGTCCGAGGGACTTCCCAATCCTTGTTCGAAGAACTATCCAATCCAAGCAATTATTTTTAATTGCTAGGTTGGATTTTTAGAATAAAAATCTTGGATTGGGTAGTCCTATCTTTATTCTTATTTGCTAAGGCATTCTAAAAATAAGAATAAAAAGGTTGCTGGATTTCTTATTCTAATAAATCTAGGACAACCGACAACCCCTTGCTTTAAAAGCCTGGGTTTCCTAAAGAAATCTCTCCTTGCTTGCTTCCAAAGGGGGTGACTAAATTTAAATTAAATTCCTATAATTATCACTCTAATTGAATAGGAAAAAGATATTAATTATCCTCCCACCTTTGCATCTCCTAATGGGGGAACTACATATTTTGAGGGTGGTCCTTCTCCTGTCTAGGGAAGCTACTCCTACTTAAGCAGATCTACCCACATTAAGCAGGGTATGGTGGTGGCCCATCGGCCCATCGGCCCATCCCTGCTGTTAAGGCAGGGGTAAATTAGAATTCTTTCTTGCTCCGCAAGACTATAAATTTTATAAAAATAGGAATTAAAATACGAAATTAGTCCTAAACTAGATGTTTTCTAATTAAATTGCAAAAAAAATTATCACTCCTATTTTTTAAAACCCCCTTGTCCGAAGGACTACCTAGATTTTTACTACTCAAACTAAACTATATTTAAAAAAGTTAAGTTTAAGCTGCTTTGGCGGGGGCGGCCCAACCAAGCGAGAAAAAGGCAAGGAAAGCCTTTTTCTCAAAAAGAGTTTAATTCTAAATAAAAAAACTTCAACTTGCTTGGTTGGGCCGCCTTGCCGAGGGGTAGATTAGGAAAGAGCTTGCTTCTTGGTTGGGCCGCCGCAGGAGGGGGACATCAACTAAGCTAACCGCTTGCTTTGGAGCCCCCCCCGCGTTAGGCTACTATTAGCAGACAGGAGTGGATTTTAATATTAAAATTAACAAATAAATATATTATTAACTTAAATTTGTTAAAAATTAGAAAAGCTCAAGAAATTAGGAAAAAATATTTGTTTCTTAAAAATGTTAACTTTATTGTTATTAATTCCTTTATTAGGATCTTTAATAATTTTACCTATGTCCAATACCAAAGGAAATAAAAATCAAGGAGCTGCTTTGCAGAAAAAAATAGCGTTAATTACTTCTTTAATAAATTTTTTTATTTCTTTATTTTTATGGTACGAATTCGATTCTAATTGTGCAACTCAATTTCAATTTGTGCAGGAATTTAACCAATTAAATTTTTGTCATTTAAATTTTGGAGTGGATGGTATCTCATTATATTTTGTTTTATTAACAACCTTTATTACTCCAATAGCTTTATTATCTAATTATACAAATATTCAGTCTTTTCCTAAGGATCCTAATGGAGGGGGTAATAATTTGAAATTATTTTTAATCTCATTTTTAGTATTAGAAACATTACAAATTTGTGCTTTTGTTTCTTTAGATTTACTATTATTTTATATCTTTTTTGAAAGTGTTTTACCTATATTATTTATCGTAATTGTAATTTTTGGACATGGTAAAGATAGATTTAGGTCTGCTTTTTTATTTTTTTTATATACTTTAGCTGGTAGTTTACCAATGCTATTAAGTATATTAGTATTATATAGTTATATTGGTAATACTGATTTCCAATTAATTTCTTTATATGATATTAGCTTAGAAAGTCAAAAACTTTTATGGTTGTCACTACCCTTTAGCAAGGTAGATATGACCAGCAGAGATTTAAAAATTTTTAAAACCTTACACAGCTCCTCCTTCAAAAAAAAGGATAGAAAAAAATGGTTATTGGAAAATAAGGAATGTACAGAATTAGTAATACATGGTTCAAATTTAAGTTCTACAGTAAATTATCTTTATTATAACAATATAGTTAGACATATGGTAAAAATACCCAGCAATTTAAATAGTTTTTTAACAGGTATTATTATATCTGATGGTTTTCTAAAGAAAACTAACTCAGGTAATATAATATTAATTTTTAAACAAAGTGTTAAAAATTTTGATTTTTTATTTATTTGTTTTTTTAAATTAGCTCATTTTTGTCAAGGATATCCTAGATTAGATATTACTCATTTAAATGGTAAAATTCATTATTTGATACTATTTCAAACTAGAGCTTTACCTTGTTTTAAATACTGGCATGAGTTGTTTTATGTTAATAATAAAAAAATAGTACCCTCACTAGGAAATAAAATGGGTGAATTTTACAATTTGTTAGATTACGAAGCATTAGCTTATTGAATAATGTGCGATGGGACCAAAACTGGGACTGGTTTAACTTTACAAACTCAATCGTTTACTGTTAAAGAATGTGTATTTATTATTAGTATTTTAATACACAAATTTGATTTAAAGTGTAATATTCATATACAAAGAAATCAGCCTACCATTTATATTAATTCTAAATCTGTCTTTAAAATTAAACCATATTTATTGCCTTATTTTCCTATTTCTATGCTTTATAAATTAAATTTATAATTTGGAATGCGTAATGTATTATAATATTTTATTTTTCTGACGTGGCAAACTCGAGGGAACTCTCAAAATTAGAAAAAGTAATAATATTGAGACAATCGTCGAACTAAGTCAATGATTGGGAAACTATCATTGTAAAAGCGTAGAGGCCAGACGCCACATAATTATCTAAGTATTTTAATATATAAAACATTGAAATATATGAGATTACAAGGAATGGTCCAGTTCGCCGGTGACGGATTTTAGATTAACACCTAAATAAGATTTATTTATATAAATGCCAAGAGCAGTATTAAATAAATTGAGAAGATAAGCCAGCTAAACCTGAAATGGTTATAGGCCCAACCCTGAGGTTTCTTTGTTGCTTTTGCTGTAAAAACTCCTTTATATCCTTTCATTATTTGGTTACCTAAAGCTCATAGTGATTCACCTTTAGCAGGTTCTATTTTATTAGCAGCTACTATTTTAAAATTAGCAACTTATGGTGCTTTGTGTCTCGGGAGGTCACAAACAAGTGCCTGAAAATTACCAAACTCCGGGGACGTCCTAAAGCTTATGATACCAAACTACTGCCTAAAGGTAGTAAGTGGCTGAAATAATAACTCAGGTATGGTAACAAGTCATAAGATGAATGAAAATGAAATGGGTTATCGCGGATCTAAATCATCTAGTCTATCCAATAAAAGGCAGGGTGTAAAAGAGCAACGAGTAGATGGTAGTTGGTTTTTAAATATAAATAAAAACTTAAGGTGTACTCTAATGGGTTTCGAAAGAAATTATCAAACCAAAATCTCTTCTAAACAATTTGTTATACAGAACAAAATTTTTTGTTCTAATTCACAATGTAAAAACTTACCTGTTTCTGCCCTTAAGGGCTGGACTGATGCTAACTTAATTAAGTTAAATCCTTGATTTGTAACAGGATTCACAGATGCCGAAGGTTGCTTCGGGCTTTATATTTATAAAAATAAAAATTATAAAACTGGTTGGTCTATTAATTTAGTTTTTCAAATTTCTTTACATGAAAAAGATATAAATTTATTAGAGCAATTTAAACTTTATTTCGGTGTCGGAGGAATATCTAAACACGGTTCAGCTTCTTTAAAATACTCGGTAAGATCGCATAAAGATATGCAAAAAATTATAGACCATTTTGAAAAGTTTCCATTAATAACTAATAAATTAAAGGATTACAAATTATTTAAGCTTGCTTATATTCTTTTTTTAAAAAAAGAGCAATTAACTATAGAAGGTATAAAAAAACTAGTTTCAATTAAAAGTGAGCGCCCGGGCAGAATTTAGGTTTATCTCTTGAACTTAAAGCTAGTTTTCCTGATACAGTTAGATTGCTCCAGGATAAATATAGTCTCCCGACGGTGCCTTGTTATTATCTTTCTCTACTAGAGAAAAATTCTTACAATATACCTGATCCATATTGAGTAGCAGGTTTTGCTTCGGGTGAGGCTTGTTTTATAGTTGATATTACTAAAAGTAACAGTAATAAAATCGGATCTTCAGTAAATTTAAGATTCACGATTTCTCAACACCAAAGAGACGAGCTATTATTGTGTAATTTGATTAATTATTTTAATTGTGGTAAACTTTATAAAAATAATAATTGTTTTAATCTGACAATTAGAAAATTTGCAGACATTGACGCTAAAATATTACCATTTTTCTTAAACTATCCCATTATAGGACATAAATTTTTAGATTTTCAGGATTTTTGTAAAGTAGGGTATTTTCTAAAAGAAAAAAAACATCTTACTATAGATGGTATAAAAAAAATAAGTCTAATAAAAAGTGAAATGAATACAAAAAGAGTATAACAATTTGCATGATAAACTTGGCCGCCGTGTATCTAAGAGTTTTAATTAATTTATTACCAGATGCTACTAATTATTTTAGTCCTTTAGTTCAAACTTTTGCTATTATTTCTTTAATTTATGCAAGTTTCTCTACTATTGTTCAACAAGATACTAAAAGATTAATAGCTTATAGTAGTGTGGTGCGCCGTTGAATCTTGCTTAACGAAGGATTATTAAAATCTATACATTGTTCATAAATGTATCCAACAACAAAATTAGGTAAAGGGGAAAACTCTTTACTGAACATAGCATTTTTGTAAAGGGAAAAATAGACCAAACCAGATAAATCTACAATCCCAAGTTGTTTCTCCATGATTAAAGCTAAACTGCTTGAAACCTATTTGCCAGGGGCCTCACCTATAGGGTACAGTCTCGTCTGGGACAGGACTATATGATTAAGATCTGTAATGCTACACTGTACCGATCTATGAACTAATCACACCAGGGTAATATATTACTCATAACGCAAAGAATAGGTAATCTAAAGAGAAATTCAAGTTAAGTGTAGGAACTACGGGACTGCCTAAGGCCACAAATGGCTAAGGTAGCAGAGGAATCGTAATACCCTAGAAGCCGACGGGATCTACGTGTCTAATCGAAAGTGCAGACAACTCTAAGGGAAGATATTAAAAGATATCAACGTAAATACCAAAGAGAGGGGAAGGATTCTAGTTCAGTATTATTTGGGATATAAAAGTGCCGCTGAGAATTCTCAGTAGGTTAAAACCAACGCCACTAGTAAACCCAAATAGCCTCCTAGAGGTAAAACTGAAGTGAGAGCCGTATGATGGGAAACTATCACGTACGGTTCGGGAAAGGGGATATGCTTTGGTCGCTTCGCGAGGAGTATATCTCTAGTTCATGCACATATGGCTGTGGTTGTTTTAGGTTTGTTTTCTAATAATTTACTTGGTATAGAAGGAGCTATATTATTAGCAATTGCCCATGGATTTGTAAGTCCAGCTCTATTCATTTGTGTAGGAGGTATAATTTATGATAGAACAGGTACTAGAATTATTAATTATATAAGAGGGTTAGTTACTTATATGCCGGTATTTTCTATTCTTTTCTTTATTTTTACTTTAGCTAATACAGGTATTCCTTTAACTCTTAATTTTTTAGGTGAACAATTATCTTTAATAGGAATATGGCAAATTAATCCTATTATAGCGTCTCTGGGTGCTACAGGTATTGTATTATCTGCTTGCTATTCTATTTTTTTATATAATAGAGTTTCTTATGGTAACTATTCACCTTATTTACCACCATTAAAAGATATTAATAGAAGGGAATTTTATTTATTAATAAGTTTACTAATACCTACTGTAATTTTTGGTATTTTTCCTAATATTTTATTAGATTCTTTACATATTTCTGTTTCTGCCTTACTATTTCAATTACCTAATTAATAAGTCCCCCCCCCCGGATTGGGGGCGGCCCAATCCTAGCGAAGCAACCCCCCTTTTTCTTTACTTAATTTAATATGCTTTCTTTGCACCTCCCTTTTCAAAGGACCCTCCTTTTTCTATGCTCCTTGCGCAGCTAGCGAAGCAACCCGGGATTTTTATAAATAGAGCTTTATAAGAATGAAAAGGAGAATCCTTCTGCTAATTTTACCCCCTAGATTTTATTGCTTGCTTACTTTGTTATCTTGTTTAGGATTACTAGTTAGTTGTAGTTTGTAGTTGTTTCCAAATAACTACAACACCTCTCTTGTCCGAAGGACTACCAATTTGTCGGCCCATTTCTAAGCGGGATTGGGGGCACAACCCCGATGGATTGGGCCTCCATTCCAAGGGTTGGGCCCCCAACCCAAGCAAGTTAAAAGACAAGATGGGCCTGTATCCAAAAGAGAGGCAGATCCAATGGATAGTCCTCGCAGCTCTTGCGCAGCAACCCCTTTGCTAGCCAAGGTAACCTAAAGGATTTTCCCCATGCGCAGGAGAAAGGGGCCTTTTAGATTTATGAGTAGAAAGAGCCTCACTAGTATCTTAGGATTAGTAGAAGGTTAAAATTAAAGACAGTTAAGGAGTCCAGCCTTAGTAGTGGCCCTGTTCTTTGGTGATGGTACCTGTTTTCGCTTTTAGGATTTTTAGAATAAAAATCCTTTAGGTTGAATGGTGGTAGGTGGGTGGGGGTAAGGGTTAAGTTTACAGATGGTTCTGTAATAGACCTGCAAAGTCTAAAAGTTTAGGTTCAATTCCTACTTAACTCTTAAGCGACTACGCAACCCTAATTCCTAAGCAAGATAACAAGCAAGCAAGCGAGGAGGGAGAGCTATAATTGAATTAATTTCAAAAATTTAGTGTTTTTATTTACCTGTAGCTACGCAACCTAGAAGTAGGCCAGCCGCTTCTATTAAAAAAATCACCCTCTCTACCCCTTTAAGGGGGGCGGCCCAATCTATTCCTCGCGAAGCGAGGAAGCAACCCCCCATTTCATTCCCTTTGGAAGCAACCACCTATAAAAGAGAAATAAAATTTAATCTTTTTACATCTTTAGCTTAACTGGCAAAGTATCTGCCTTCGGAGCAGAGGTTTTTGGTTCAAATCCATTAAGGTGTTTTTAAAGAAGTAAAATTTTAGCATCCCCCTTCTAGACACTCCCTAGCTGCGCTAGCTAGGAAGGAGTAGCTACACCGGTCTTTTTATAAGCTAGAGAGAGGGGGTAGCCACTCTCTATCTTATAAACCTCTCCATAGTCTAATCTAGCCCCCTTGCTTGCCTAGAAGTAGGCCAGCAACCATTTTATTTAGACAGCTGAGATGCTTAGACAGGGGGGTAATTTTAAAAATTTAAAAAGAAAAAAGTTAGCCTCACGTTAGTGACCAAAAAGAGCCTGCTTCGCAGGGGAGCTTATAATTGTTATTATTTAAATTAGTTGCTAGTAATTTTTATTTATTTATTAAAAAAAAAAAAATAACAAGCAAGAGTCTTTTAGGAAACCCTGGCTCCTGCGGGGGAAACAAGGGGGTCTAAAAAAAATAACAATTCTTATTAATTAGAAAACTCCTAATTTAATAGAGCTTATATTTGTTTTCAAATTTATCATTATATAAGAAGAGGGGTAATTAAATTAAAAATTAGGTTTTTAGATAGTATTAAATAGGGCATCTGCTAATTTTTACCCCCTAGAATTTTATTGCTTGGGTTGGATTGGAGTGGGGGCCCTTTCCTTGCGAAGCAACTAAGCAACCCCCCATACCATTGGGTAGTCCTTCGGACAAGGGTTGGGTAATTACGTAACCTTGCTAACTTGTTATTTTTATTTTTTTCATTAATAAAAATTACTAGAAAGTTGTAGTTGTAGTTGCTTCCAAACAACTACAACACCTCTCTTGTCCGAAGGACTACCAGACTGCTTTGTTATTTCTAAGCTAGCAAGAGTGGAGCTATTTTTATTAAAAAAAGGTTAAGTTTGTCACCTATCTAAAGGAAGGTCTACGGTAGCAAGCTGGACTAACTTTCTAATTTATAATAATTATTATAAGTAGTAAAAAGGCTTGCGCAACCCCAAAAAAAAGAATTAAAAAATTTAAAAGTGTAGCTTCTCCCTCCAAAACAACTATTTAAAATAAAGTTAGAAAAAAAAAAAAATCCTTGCTTGCGCAGGAGCCTGAATAGTTTAATAGGTAAAACGGCTTACTTGTAATAAGTAGATAGCGGTTCAATTCCGTTTTTAGGCAAAAATGGTGAATTTTCTTACTCTCCTTAGGTTAATATTGCTGCGAAAACAGCCGAAACTACCCCCCAATAAAAATCTAAATTTTAAAGCTCAAAATAGTAGTTTTCTACCTATCTAGTTAAGAAAATAAAATTCACCACTATCTTACTTGCTGCGCAAGCAAGCAACTTTTTGGGAAGTGTTTTATTTTTGTTGGGAAAGATAGTGGTGAATTGCAAGTGTCTTATATTAAAAATTTTTGAATTTTTTTTATTTCCTTTGCTATGGTAGCCTAAATTTTTTTTGCTTCTAATACTCTAACAAAGGCGGGGCCCAATGGCCCATTCCCAACCGGTTGGGGGGTAGCTACGCAACCCATTCCATTCCCTTTGGAAGCAACCCCCCAATCCTACAGGGAGGTTAGCTATCCTCTACATGGAGATGCCTAAGGGTTGAGGAGTCGCTTCGTGAGGTTGCTTCCAAAGGGATAAATTTACTATAATTGAGTTGTAGTTTAATTTGGGAAAACACCATTTTTTGGAAGTGGTTAATATCAGTTCAAATCTGGTCAACTCAGGTAAAAAATATATATTTTATTTCATAAAAAAAGATTGCTCCTAGATTTATTAGAATAAGAAATCCAGAAACCTTTTTATTCTTAAATTTAGAATGCCTTAGCAAATAAGAATAAAGTTGCTTCCAAAGGAGCCCTCTTTTTCGGAGAAGAGTTATTTTCTTTTTATAATGAAATTAATTTTTCAAGTTAAACCCCTTAGATGGCCCTAATTTAAAAACAACCTTTAAAAATAGCAAGACAGGACTAGGAGTAAATCACACCCCCCTCTCTACCCTTTAGGGGCTAAAGCTAGGGACAAAGAAGGGGGCCTAAGGGTGAGTCCGCGCTAAGAGATAAAGATAGAAACCTTTGCTAGAATATAAATCCATTAATTATAAGTCTTATCTAAATTATGTTATTTATAATATTATATTTACAATTGCTGCTTGCTTGCGCTAACCAAACAAATTAAAAATTGTTTAATTTTTTATTTTTAAATTAGGGGAAATCTGATAATGGTTAATCGGTTATATTTGCAATATAATAATGATAGTTCGAATCTATCTTTCTCCAAAAAAAGGAGCTATCAGAAGGACAGTACTAATTGGTTGGGATTGGGTAGTCCTACCTTTAGGGAAGTTGTTATCCTTCGGATTACTAGGATTACCCATTCCAGTCCTTGCATAGCTACCCATTCCAAGATTTCTTATTCTTGGTTGGGCCGCTAAAAATCCTAGATTTTTTAGAATAAGAAATCCTACCCAATTGGCGAAGCCTACCCCCATTCCATTCCCTTTGGAAGCAACCCCCAATCCTAGATTTGTATAACAAAGCAATTCCTCTCCGAAAGTAGTGGTGAGGGGAGCTATTCAACTTTATTAAAAAGTAAAGTAAAAATAAAAAGGCAGGGGGTCTATACATACCTTAGCTAAGCCGTCTCTCTGATTTAGAGCTAAGTCAGTCTCTCCTATTCCTTAGGGTTGGTCTTTCTGCTGCTTTGTGAAGCAACTCCTGCTAAAACAAATTTACCATCGCTAAAGAGGGTTTCTTTTCCCTTGCTTCTTTTTTTTATTCTCAAAATAAGAATAAAAACAAAGGCAAGGACAAGTGGATGGAGCTGAAGCTATAAATACAAGATCTTTTTGAAAGGCGAGGGTTGGAGGATTCCTATAAAAATAACAACTCTAAAAGCAGCCTTGCTTCTTATTTTTATTCTCAAAATAAGAATAAAAACTCAGGAGTAGCAGAGGCAAAAAGGGGAATTGCTAAAAAAAGGAGCTATCTACGGAGTGAGAAAAAAAGGAAGCTAAGATTTAATTTAAATATTCATTATAATTTGATATTAAATAAAAATCTTTTTTTCTTTCCTACTTATTAATAATCCTTCTTTAGATTCCTAAATTTTAAATTTTTAATTTTAAATGAAGAGAGAGTATCCTAATTGGTTAAGGAGCTTACTTTGGGAGTAAGATGTTGCGCGTTCGAGTCGTGTCTCTCTCGTTTTTATAGTATTTGCCTTAGTTTTTATTCTTATTTTGAGAATAAAAATAAGAAGCAAGTCCCTCGCTTCGCGAGGAGGAACTATCTAATTTTTTTAGTTTTTAGTGCTCTTTTCTTGCTTGTTATTTTGCTTAGGAATTAGGGTTGCGCACCAACCCATTTCCTAGGATTGGGGGGCGGCCCAACCCCCCACTCCAATTAATTATTTTAATCATATAATTATAATTACTAGGATTACTAGCAACTCCTCTATTGCGAAGCACCCTTTAATAACCCTTAAGGGCTCCTCTGACCCTGCCTTAGCAGTGAGGGATAAACATCGGGGCGATTGTGTAACTACCCCCAATCCAAGGCCCAAGGATTGGGGGGTTGGGCCCCCAATAATTGTCCTTTGGAAGCAACCTTTTTATTCTTAATTTTAGAATGCTTTAGCAAATTAGAATAAAGTTGCTGGTAGCTACGCAACCAACAAAGGACTACCTAACCAATCTAATCCTTGTCCTTACCTTTTTATTCTTATTTATAGAATGCCTTAGCAAATTAGAATAAAGTTGCTGGATTTATTAGAATAATAAATCTAGGACTACCCATTCCAAATAATTTAGACAAGAAAGAGAGGGCGGCCCAATCCAATGGGTTGGGCCCTTGCGTAGCTACCCTACTAATTTACTAAATTAAACTAAATTTTCCAATAATTTTCTTTGCTATAATACCCTTGCTTCGCAACTGATATAGCTATGGCAGAGGAGGATAGCATTATTCTTTTTATAGCTCTTTTTCTTTTTCTCTTTCTCTAAATGTACTATTATTAATTAAATACAGAATAAAATTAAAATCCCTCTTTTGCCGATGCACCCTCCCTCATCGCCAGCTAAAGCTTGGAGGTTAAGGGGGTTTCTAATTTGCTAGGCTAGGGTAAAATAAACTAGGGTCTTATGGCTGAGTGGTCTAAGCGAGGTACTGTTAATACCTTTTACAGAGGTTCGAACCCTCTTAAGGCCTATATTAATTATTTTTAGAGACCCTTTCCACCAGGATTGCGCACTGCATAGTGGCTCTCTTTCGGAGTTGCTTCGCAAGTCTAAAAAATAAAAATAAATTTTGCAAAATATGATATGCTAAGGTATATTTAATAATGAGGTGATTTTTCTCCCGCCGGTGTAGTTTTGCTACCGCTAGTTAGAGAAAGAGGGTGGTATTACCTCTTTTTTTAGGCCCCCCCCAGCTAACTATGCTCCATTTTTTTTAGCCAGCCTTTGCCCTGGCGGCTAGCTTGCTTTGCCAAGAGGAAAAGCTTTTAGAGAAGCAGCTATACCTGTCTTAGGGTAGGCTCCTTCGGATATAGGCAGGTGTAGCCTTTAGGATCCAAAAGAGGAGATGTGGTGGATAAAAAAAGGAGCTAAGGAATATTAAATTAAACAGGTTAACTATTGGACAAATAAAGTACAAATTTTAATAAAAAGCTATGATTCCCTTTTTAATTTTCTTTATTTTATTAATTACTTAAGGTTAATTTTTCTTATTATACTCTCCCCCCCTTGCTTGGATCGCTACGCGAGGGATTAGGAATGGATTTGGCCGCCCCCCCCCCCCCCAACCCTTCGATTTGTAGAATAAAAATCTTGGATTTGCAGAATAAGAAGTTTTGGACTGGGCCTTGGTTGGGTAGCTACGCAATCCTCTCGCTTAGAGCCTCGCTTAGAGCCCAAGATTCCTTATTCTTGGTTGGGCCGCTAAAAATCCAAGGCCCAAGGAGAATTGCTAGTAATCTTTCGGATTACAAGCAAGATAACAAGGACTTACAAGTAAGTCCTTGGTTGGGGGCGGCCCAATCCAACGGCCCAACCCGACAATAAAAAAAAAGGTTAAGGTTAAGTTGAAATAAAAATAAGAAAAACTAAATAGTCTAAACAAGGTAGAGCTGTGGGTGGAGCAAACCTTATTTAAAAAATAAAATATTAAATAAAAAATTAAAAATAATTTCATCTGCGAAGCAGCTATTCTTTCTGGGTTGGATTTATTATTCTAAGAAATTTAGGTTTTTTAGCGGCCCAATCAAAGAAAAAAGCTAGGTTGCTACGCAAGGGGTTGGGTTGTCCTTTGGAAGCAACCTTTTTATTCTTATTTATAGAATGCCTTAGCAAATTAGAATAAAGTTGCTGGTAGCTACGCAACCAACAAAGGACTCCGTAGGACTAAGTTAGAAGTTAGTTGCTTTCAAACAACTAGGTTTTGGTGGTGCGCAAGCGACCCCAATAAATTTTTTTTGTTAAGTAAATAATTAATTAAAGTAATAGTTAATGAATTGAATAAATTCAACTAATGCTAAAGAAATAGGTACTCTCTATTTAATATTTTCGGTCTTTGCTGGAATGATTGGGACTGCCTTTTCTGTATTAATTAGATTAGAATTATCCTCTCCAGGTGTTCAAATATTACAAGGAGACCATCAATTGTTCAATGTTATAATATCCGCTCATGCTTTCATAATGATTTTTTTCATGGTTATGCCTGGAATGGTAGGTGGGTTTGGTAATATTAAATATTCTCTAATAATTTATAGTTTATTTAAAAATTTTCATAAAAAGAAGTTTAAATTTAAACTATTTTTAAATAACTTTATTATGTGTTTCCTACCTTTAGGGAAGGAGACAGAAAAAAGGAGCTGTAAAACATTTTGTAATAAAATAACTATTTCTAATTTACCTAGTCGCCTCCCCCTCCCCCTCCCCCTCCCCCTCAGGCGAGTTAATTTAGATAAAAATATTAATATGTTAAGAAAACAAATTGGACCTTATTTAGCTGGGTTAATAGAAGGGGATGGTACAATAGCTGTACATGACCCTAAAAGTAAATCTAAACAATATAATCCTAAAATTATTATAGTGTTTAAAAAAAATGATTTACCTTTAGCTGATTATTTACAAAAATTAACTAAGTGTGGTACAGTTTTAATTAAACCAGAAAGAGGTTATGTTTTATGGCAAATACAAGATATAATTAGTATTTTTACTATAATAAGTATTATTAATGGTTTTATGAGAACACCTAAGATAGAAGCAGTAAATAGAACTATAGATTGGATTACTAATTATATTATTCAAAATAAAACTAAAATAATACAAAGACCTACAAGATTAATATTATTTAGAATTAAAAATTTAAGTTCTAAACCTCTAGATAATTCACCTATTGAGAGTAATGCTTGGTTAAGTGGGTTTACTGATGCTGATGGTAATTTTTCTATTAATATACATAAAAGAACCAATAAAAATTCTACAAGGGTTCAATTATACTATAGATTAGAAGTTAATCAAAATTATCATAAAACATCTGTGTATACAGATGGTTCTATTATGCAGTCGCCTCAGGCGAGTAGTTTTTTTCCAATTATGTCTAAAATAGGCTTATATTTAGGTGTTACGGTTTATAGTAGATCTAGAATTGTTAAAGAAAAAATATTTTATAGCTTTACTGTTATGAGTCATAATAAATTAAGTAATGCTAATGTTTGGTTATACTTTAATAAATATCCTCTATTGTCTTCTAAATTTTTAGATTATAAAGATTGGGAGTATGTATTAAATTTACAAAATTTAAATAATTTAACTTCTTCTTACTTAGATCAAACTATAAAAATAAAAACTAATTTTAATAAAACAAGAACAACTTTTACTTGGGATCATTTAATTAATAATAGTTATTTAAAATTTAAAGAATAATTGCCGTGTTTGACTGTAAAGTCATTCTTATTACGTTACTATATGCGGGAAGTTCCTAAAGTAATTTTATAGAACTGATTGAAAACTTAAATAAAAATATTAAGCGTACAATAGTCTAAATTAGTAAAATTAATATTTGTTAAATAAATTTAACAATAATGGATAATCCGCAGGAAACCAATTACCTTAAAAATATTAAGGTTAAGTAGGATCCTCAGAGACTACACGTAACGCCCCAATTTTTCTTTATATTAAGAATCTTTCGGATTGGGTGAAGATATAGTCCAGTTATATTTGAAAGAATATAAATTATTGAATTATTTCTTACCTATACATTGCGGAAGCCCTGATATGGCATTTCCAAGATTGAACAATATCTCTTTCTGGTTACTACCCCCTTCATTATTATTACTTTTAATGAGCTCTTTAGTTGAAAATGGAGCAGGTACTTTACCTGTGCCTGAGTAGTAAGTAATTACTATTAAGAACTTCACTATATGCTGGGAACTCCTAAAGCCTTTAGGTACTATATAAATTTATTAAAATTATAAGTTACAAAATTAAAGGATATTACAATGGACAATCAGCAGGAAACCAAATTGTGTAAAACAAGAGTAGGATCCTCAGAGACTATACGTGATGCCCCAATTTTCTTTTCTTTAAAAATGGGTGAAGATATAGTCCATTATACATATGAAAATATATATTTGGTATAGATTAGGCTTTTACTTCAAAGGTAGGTCAAATAAGAAAAAGATTTAAGTCTACCTTAAATTCCTATTCATCTTACGACTCTTCTGATAATTATTTAGGTAGTTATTTGGCAGGGTTAATTGAAGGTGATGGAACTATTATTGTTCCAAAAACTATTAGGATTCAAAAAGGTAAGTTGCTATACCCTGTAGAAAAATTCACTTTTGTTAAAAAAGATGCACTGGCGCAGCAACCCACAGAATTATGAAAGTTCTTAGAGGGGGAACTATAGTGTATCCTAAAGATTAAAACTATCTGGACCTTTTGTTTCAAGATATAAAATCTATTCAAAAAGGATAATGCTAGACTTAAATCTTTTCTTCTCTAACCGCTTTCTCCAAAACTTAGTCCTGGAGATTGAGTACGTTTAGTACACTAAAGTAAAATACAGGATATTTGACAGGTATCCAAGAAACAGTCTTAACTTCTTCTATAGTAGTTTATACTAATGCCGATACTCAAAAAGAATTAATTCTTAATGATAATAAAGGAAAAGCTGGAATCTACTGCTGAGTTAATATTCAATCAGGTAAAAAATATGTAGGTTCTAGTTTAGATTTATATAGAAGATTTATGCAATATTTCAATATAAAATATATAACTAGAACAAGTAAATCTAGTAATATTTGTAGAGCTTTACTTAAATATGGGTATTCTGCTTTCCAGCTTGAAATATTAGAATATTGTGAAACTTCTTTAGTAATATTGAGAGAACAATATTATATAGATCTAATAAATCCTGAGTATAATATTTTAAAGGTAGCGGGTTCTCTTTTTGGTTATAAACATTCTCCTGAAACCTTAAAAAATTTGGCAGATATTGCTAAAAACAGATCGGCTGAAACTATAGCTAAATTAAGAGAAGCAGCATTAGGTAGAACTTATAAACACAAAGAAGAAACAAAAATTAAATTGAGGGAAATCATGCTAGGTAGTACACATTCAAAAGCCTCTAAAGATAAAATGAGCGCTTACCAATCTAATAGAACAAACCATCCTGTTAAAGGTTTTAATACTAGAGTTGAAGATACCCAAACTGGTGAGATATATTTATATAACTCTCTAAGAGAAGCTGGAAAAGGGTTAAATAGTAACCACAAAACGGTGAAAAATAATCTAGATACTGGTAAACTTTTCAGAGGAAGATATCTTATAACTAGTATTAACCAGAATAGTACTACTTAATGGAAAAATGAGAACACCTAAAATAGAAGCTTTGTATAGATTAATCGATTGGTTAAATGCCAAATCCACAGATGGATTTAAAATATCTAAATTAAATTTAGACAATAGTTGGTCGCCTTAGCGAGTAGCAATCCTTGATTATCAGGATTTATAGAATCAGATGGTAATTTTTATTGTGAATTTAAATTAAATGAAGGAATAGCCACTTTAATTAAATGTTATATGAGAATTTCTCAAAAACAATCTTATAAATCAACTACAACTATTTCAAAAGATAAGGCCTCCCCCTACGGGGTTGCTGCGCCAGCGCAAGGCACAAATTACTATCTAATGGATAAAATAAGAGAATTTCTTGATGTTAAAAATGTTACCTTAATTCAAAGAAATAAACCTAATTACATAGAATTAGCTTATGAAGTTAGAACAACTAAAATTTTATCTTGTGATATTTTAATCAATTACTAGCCTACTTCGTAGGCAACAAAATTTCCATTGTTTAGCTCTAAACATCTAGATTTTTTAGATTGAAGTGAAGTATTTCACATTAGAATCTCTAAAATTTATAAAACTTTAGATGGCACCTCAAAATTAATTTCCCTTAAAAATAGCATGAATACTAAAAGAACTCAATTTAATTGAGATTCATTAAACAGATTCCCCTAGAACATTTAATGTAATCAGGTATAGTAATAATTAAGACTTTTTTTTCTATGCAGAGAGTCTATATCTCTAATAAAGAAAATTTATCCATACAATTTGACAGGATGAACTGTATATCCCCCATTATCAGGAGTTCAATCACATTCAGGAGGTTCTGTAGATTTAGCTATCTTCAGTTTGCATTTAGCTGGTGTATCGTCAATATTAGGTGCTATTAATTTTATTAGTACTACTTTAAATATGAGAACTAATGGGATGTCTTTACATAAACTGCCTTTATTTGTATGGGCTATTTTTGTAACAGCCATTCTATTATTATTATCATTGCCAGTATTAGCTGGTGCGCGTATTGTGCCTGCTTTAAATTTGGCTATATGCTGGAAAAACTTTCTTAATATTGTAATAGAAAGTCAATCAGCAGGGAACTTAATTGATTTGAATCAATTAGGGTTCTTCAGAGAATCTACGCCAGAAATAATCTGTTGTAATTTGATAATGTTAAGAAACTATCCTAATTTTGGTTCTAATTCTTCAAATATTAATAGGACTCTGCCGCTAAGGCGCTTCCGCAACCAAAGTCCCCTGTGGGAGGCAGAAACGACCCTTACCCAAAGGGAGGGTTGCGTAAGCAAGGCACCAAATAAATTTATCAGTTATTTGGTTGGTTTAATTGAAGGTGATGGAACTATTATTGTACCTAAAACTGAAAGGTCTCCTAAAGGTAAACTTAACTATCCTTCTATTCAAATAGTTTTCCATTTAAAAGATTTACCTTTAGCTTTACTGATACAGAAAAATTTAGGATATGGATCTTTAATACAAAAAAAAGGTTTAAATGCCTATGTTTTATCTATTAACGATCAAAAAGGAATTTTAAATTTAGTTAATTTGTTAAATGGTAATATGAAAACACCCAAAATTTTTTCTCTTTATAAATTAATTGATTGGCTTAATAATAAAAAGCAAAGCATTAATTTAAATTTAAGTAAACTACCTTTGAATGTTGATTCTTTAAGAAGAGATGCGTGGTTATCTGGATTTATTGAATCTGACGGTCATTTTAGTATTAGAACAACTATGACAGGTAAATATCCTAAAATAGAATGTAAATTTGAATTAAGTCAAAGACAAAAAGATCATTTAGGTTACAGTAATGAATTATTTTTAAATAATATTGCTAAATTTTTAAATGTTTATCTTAAAAATACTAGAGAAAATACACCTCATCCTCAATATAGACTTAGAACTTCGAGTTTAAAAACTAATTTATTATTAGTAAATTATTTAAACGAATTCCCTTTATTTGGTACAAAGTTTTTAGATTACAGTGATTGGAAAGAAACACTTAATCTATTTAATCCTAAATTTAATTATTCTCAGGAGAATATAGATAAAATATTAAATCTTAAATCAAATTTGAATGATAAGAGAACTGTTTTTATTTGGAATCATTTAAATAGATTTTACAACTTAGATTATTAAGATAAATTCCTAACTTCTATGTGAATAGAAGAGTATATACTCTAACTTTAAAAAAAATTTTAAGTTTTAAGAATATATTATCCCCCAGTAAACAGCTTGCGGTTTTCACCCTGCCTACCACTCCCCCTTCGCTTGCCTCCCCCTTCGCTTGCCTGCGCTTGCGCAGGCTGGGTCAATTTTTAAAAATTGACCCAAGCCTTATTTTTATTCTTAAATAAAATTAAGAATAAAAAGGGGAGGCAGCATCGCAACCCGGGAATAGCGGTTCACCCACCTAAAGGTATGGGTGAGCTACCCTTTTGTCTAGGGTCGGTTTAGAGGTCTTGCATAGCTACTCCCTGTTTAAGCAGAGAGTAGCTATACACTACGCATGCTCACCCCGCGTAGCGGTCCTACTTAAGAGGAGATAAATTAATATTCATGAGTGCAAAGCTACTCGTATATCAAAGACAAAAATTTGGCAATTACAATGCTTTTAACTGATAGAAATTTTAACACTAGTTTTTACGACCCAGCTGGAGGTGGTGATCCTATTTTATATCAACACCTATTCTCAAAAACAACAACATTATACACTATTCCTGTAGTAGCCATTGGTAGAACTACACCGTTCCGCTTCAATATATTCTATAAATACTATAATAACCGTTTTCCTAATGCAGAAATCCCTAATCAATCTTTTCTAGAATGGTTTGTGGGATTTGCAGAAGGCGATGGTAGCTTTACAGTAAACAATCGTGGGACTGCAATCTTTGTTATTACACAAAGCACCACTGATCTACAAATTCTTGAATATATTCAACGAGTTTTAAGATTTGGTCGTGTAATCAAACAAGGTTGGAATACTAGCCGTTTTGTAGTAGAAGATATGGCCAGTGTATTACTCCTAATTGTACTATTCAATGGTAATCTAGTATTTCCTCTTAAACAAGCAAATTTTGCTCTATTTCTGGAAGCCTTCAACAAACGATCGCGAAGGAGCACTCAAGGCCAGTTAACAGTAGTGGAATATATCCCAACATTGGTAACTCCAACATTAAACGATTTTTGGCTATGTGGTCTTACTGATGCTGAAGGTTGCTTCAACTGTTCATTACTAGGTAATTCAAACGCGTACAGATTTCGATTCCTTTTAGCACAATTTGGGGAAATCAATTTAGCTGTACTTACACATATTACTACACTTATTGGAGGTGTAGTTCGTTCACACTCAAAACAGGGAGTAAATGAACTTACTGTCAATGGTGCTCGTAATATGGAACGAGTGTTCAAATATTTCGACACTCATCCACTACTGACTAAAAAAGCTAAATCGTATCAATTCTGGCTAGAAATTCACACATCTATTGTCAATGGTGAACATCTATCCCCAGCAACTAGAAAAATATTGAAAACCAAAGCAGCTACAATTAACAGTCTAAATTAGTGTATCCCAACGGGAATAAAGGATGTGGTTCAATATAATTTTAAAACGAAACAAGTTGTGAAACTTTAATAGGCAGGTGTGATTTATTATATAAAGACCTGTTAAAGTGAATACTCTGTATACCATAATTCTAGTCCATACAATATTATATTTTGCTAATATCTGACTTAGTCTGGCTTAGATTGAGCCAATATAGTATTATGCTGTGCAATCTTTAGAGAAAAACAGCTGCCCCTGCGCAAGCGACGGCTCGCGCAGCGACTTCGCAAGCCCTAGATTTTTATTCTAAAATCCTAGGCCTCGCTGCGCGAGCCCAACCCTAAGGGTTGATAATTCCCCTTTGGCAAGCAAATAGCAGCTCTCTATTTTTTATTATATTTATAAAATAAATTAGATTTTTTAGAATGCCTTAGCAAATAAGAATTGGAGAATTGCTATTGCTATTTGCTACACAAGGGAAAAGGAGAGTATGCTTACCCCGACAGGCGTAAGGGCTTAAATTAATTTAAGCTGGCTATGCAAGTGAAAACGGTCAATGTATACTCGTACAAAGACCGTCGGTAATCTAAATTATCGCTACAGATTGGGTCACTTGTGGGTGCCTGAAATGGTGCTTAATGTACAATCGGTTCCCTATCTTACACAAGGCTACTGTGCTCTTTATGAGATTAGTCAGTAGTACATGAACCCCTCCGCCTATCCGCTGCCCCGGTTTACCCCCGCTCTCGCCTTTGCCCAAAGCAAGCGACAAGTCTTATTTTTAGAATAAAATTGCTGCTTGCATTGGGCTTGCTGCGCAACTAGAATAAAAAAGGAGAGTCCTGCCTGCCTTGCGCAAATACCTCAATTTTATTTAAAAAAGTTGAGATTTAGTTGCTTTGGTTGTCCGAAGGACTACCCATTTCCAACCAAGCAAGTAATAAAAAGGCAGGGCTGGGATTGGAATGGGGGCCCAACCCATTGGGAGTGGGTAGCTAGCAACCCCGGAACAAAGGGAAGGACTCACACAATTGAGAGCGCATCGGATAAGACGAGGTAAAACGGCAGGCGGTTAAAGAGAGTTAATAAATTAGGGGTTTTAGGGAATGGGTTTTTTGGTCACCCCGAAGTTTATATTTTAATTATACCAGGATTTGGTATAGTAAGTCATATAGTATCAACATTCTCTGGTAAACCTATTTTTGGTCAATGTGGCCCTAGATTTTATTTAAATTATTTGAAACATACTATATGCAGGAAAGTAAGGAATTTTAAGAAACAAAATACTATATCTTTAAGTCACCCACATACAACAGTCGAGAATGCATATGGTTTATATAAACTTGAACAATCAATATTAAATTTGAAATGCAAAAATCGCCCTCGCGCTAGCGCTGCTCCTTGCGCAGCACGCGATATATTAAAGTGCACCGACCTTAAGGAAGGGCTCACTTATTTAATAAAAATCTTACTAATCTTTAACTTTATTACCATTTGCAAGGCTGATGCTATAGGTGCCAGTATAACTACCGTTTGTTTTACAGCGAATGGCATAATCTTCATTTATTTAATGATGGTAAAAATTTTTGTTTCGTCTTATAACCCGCAGATAACCAAAGCACGTGTAAATATTTTAAATTTACACAAATCCAAAATTACATTGAATAGCGGATTAAGCATGCGAGTAGGTATTTCAGAGGCCATACGTATGTTATTTTTCTCTAGCTTTAAGCTACTATTTATCAAGCCCTCCCCCTTTTCTAAGGCTGCTAAGACTAGAAAGGCAGGGGGGTATAAAATATTTAAAGTTTTATACTTAAATTTACCATTTAAAACTATGCCCGTTTTTGTTTTTTTAAAAAAAAAAACTGCTAAAATTTTATCAGAATTAGAGTTGCTGCTAAGGCAGACCCCAAGATGGGGGTATAATTCAAATATAATAAATCTTAAACCTTTGAAAGCTCACTCTCAAAAGGACGCAGCCGGTGAGAGGATATGCAACCTTAATTCGAATACTCTCTCTAGCTCTAGCAAAGCAGGAGGAGCACCAGAAGATAACAAATTTAATCAATGGTTAGCAGGTCTAATAGATGGAGATGGATGTTTTCAATTATCTAAAAAAGGTTATGCTAGTTTAGAAATAGTCGCACATATTAGAGATAAAAACTGCTTATACCAAATAAAACAAAAATTTGGAGGAGCTGTTAAATTGCGAACAAATCTAAATCATTTAAGATTTAGAATGCATCATAAAAAAGGTATGTTAGATATTATAAATGCTGTTAATGGGGAAATTAGGAATCCTATTAGATTACTTCAACTTAGTAAAATTTGCGATAATTATAAGATCCCTGTAATTCAACCAGCTCCTCTAAAATATGAAAATGCTTGGTTATCTGGATTTTTTGATTCAGATGGTAGTATCTATTTAAATTTAAAATCTTATCAAATGTTAATAACTGCAAGTCAAAAAAATAAATATTTGTTAGATTTTTTATGCGAATTATATGGAGGCTCTGTTTATATAGAAAAAACAAGTTTTAAATGGATCGTTTTTAAAAAATCAGAAATAAGTAAACTACTAGAATATTTTAAACTAAATCCTTGTAGATCAGCTAAATTAAATAGAATTAATGCTATTACTAAATATATGGATCTTAGAGATCTTAAAGCTCATTTAGCTAATGAATCTACAATTTTAGGTAAAGCATGGAAGAAATTTCTATTAAGATGGGATAAATGGGAAAAAATTTAATTAAATTTTTTTATGCTAGAAAAATAAAGAGATGGTCCACTACAAAAAAAGAAAAATTTTGTATAATGTACATCGGTATGGTTTATGCTATGTTTTCTATCGGTATTTTAGGTTTCTTAGTATGGAGTCAATTGGTGGCTCTCCCTCAATATGAAATGGGTGTAATAAATCTTGCTGTATGCTGGAATAGTTTAGTGCTAACAAGTACTTTCAATAGTAAAAATCTTGTTAGTTATACTCAATCAGCAGGAAATCCGTATACTTCCTTAGGGGGTTTAAAGAGTTCCTCAGAGACTATTTGCAAGATATCTCGAAAATTTGAAACATTTAATAAACATAGTAATAAATTAATAAGCAATGAATGGTTAACCTGGTTTATAGGTTTTTCTGAAGGAGATGGAGCAATTTTAACAACCAAAAGAAAAGCTCGATTTGTATTAACTCAAAAAGAAGGTACTATTTTATATCATATACAAGAAGTTTTAGGTTTTGGAACAGTGCGACAATTTGATGGTTTCTATAGATTTATAGTGACAGACCCTCAAAGTATCCTACTTCTAGTATATATATTTTGCGGAAATTTAGTTTTACCTTACCGTCAAAAACAGTTAGGCGTTTGGATTAAAACACAGCTCTTAAAATCCAAAGGATCCGAAGGACTAGAATTAGCTCTCCTAAGGGAACCTATATTAATGAAACCGAATCTTTCAGACGCTTGGTTATCTGGTTTCACAGATGCAGAAGGTTGCTTTAATGTTGCAATACAACCACGACATAATACGGTAACAGGATACCGAGTTTCTCTACGATTCTTATTGGATCAAAAAAATGCAGAATCTATTTTACTGCATATTCGCGATCTATTTAAATTTGGACAAGTTTTTGTAAGAGGAGAAACTAACGGTGTATATCGATATAATAACAATTCATTCAAAGGTTTACTACCAGTACGTGATTATTTTTTAGCATTCCCACTTAAGACTAAAAAAGCTGATTCATTTAAACACTGGGTAGAAGTATTTACTATGATATTAAACAAGGAACACCTTGTACCCGAAGGGCTGGTAAAAATCCGAGCTATTGCTAAAATAATCAACAACAAAAATAGCTTAAATAATAAAACTGGCTCTGCTTTGTTTTAAATCTCAGAGATGAAGATATAGTCCGAACCCGGTTGTGAGACCGGTTTAGATGGTTCTGCTTAGACCCTATTGGTCTAATTAGCAGCTTAGTTTCGCAAATTAACTAATTTATTAGTCCTCCTTCTTGTCCTCCTAATCTTTATAGCTCCTTTTTATCTTAAATTAAGTTATAAAAGGGGAGGACGAAGCAAGTCCTTCGGTTGTCCAGCATTAGGAGGACAACTGCCAACAAGAAGGAGCAGTCCTACTCGCTTTTAGAGAGGATAGACACCCTTAGGGTTAAGCTTAACCGTCTATTTAATATGCACCACATGTTCTCAGTAGGTATGGATGTGGATAAATTTGTGTCCACAGAAAAAAAAAATTTGCTATATGCTGGAAACTTCTGTTGCGAAGCTAGTAATCCACTCATATTTATTATGTTAGGAAAAATTTACTCGCGAAGCTATAATGCTACAGAACAATCAGCAGGAAACTTTAATTTTAGTACCCAAGCTACGGCTAGTACAAAGAATACTTATAATAATTATACTAAATTACCTTTAATATCTAAACATGTACCTAAACATAAATCTCAACTAACTTTATCTGAATTAGGTTATTTTTTAGCTGGGTTAATAGAAGGGGATGGTTGGTTTGGTAAAAAAGAATTGCATATTATTTTCTCAGAAAAAGATATACCATTGGCTTATTTTATTAAAAAACAGATAGGCCATGGTAACATATATAAAATAAAAAACAAAAAAGCAGTAAGATATATATGTAAAAATGAAAAAGGTTTATCTATCATATTATCTTTAATTAATGGTAAATTAGTAAGTAAACCTAAATATGATCAATTAATTAAACATAATTATAGTAAATTTTTTAATTTTACTTTACTTCCTCCTTCTAATACTTTAACTCTAGATAATTTTTGGTTAGCTGGTTTTACTCAGCAGGATGGGTGTTTTCATATTAGTATTGCAAAAAGTAAAACTCACAAAACAGGTTTTAGCGTTAGATTGGAGTTTTCTTTAAAGCAAATTGATCAAACACCTTTAAAGCTTTTATACGATCTTGTTAAATTGGGTAATCTTTCTCAGTATACTTCAGGAATATGGTGTTATAAAAGTTCAGGGTTTAAAACAGCCTCAGTATTAATTAAATATTTTGATACATTTAATCTATTTGGAGGTAAATATGAAGATTATTTAAGATTTAGAAAAGTGTATATTATGATAACTGAAGGTAAACATCTAGAAGAATCAGGTATTATAAAAATAAAAAGTATTGGCATTAAAGGAACCTCAGAGACAAGTACGCAAATAGTTTTAAAATAAATATATTAAACTAAGATACTGTCCTTTTTAGACTAGAGCTTATTTTACGGCTGCTACTATGGTAATTGCTGTACCTACTGGAATTAAAATCTTTTCTTGGATTGCTACTTTATATGGAGGTAGTTTAAGATATAGTACTCCTTTATTGTTTGTATTAGGATTTTTAGTTTTATTCACAATAGGTGGGTTAACTGGTGTTGTATTATCTAATGCTTCTTTAGATATAGCATTCCACGATACTTATTACGTAGTAGCTCATTTTCATTATGTATCATCTATGGGTGCTGTATTTGCTTTATTTGCAGGTTTTTATTATTGGACTCCTAAAATAGTTGGTAGAAATATTAATGATTTTTATGGAAAGATCCATTTCTGGACATTATTTGTAGGGGTTAATTTAACTTTCTTCCCTCAACATTTTTTAGGTATGGCCGGTGTAATTTTATTATTATTATTTAATGTAGCCCTCCCTCCCTTGCTAAAGCTAGATTTTTCCCTGCTGGTGTACACCACCCGGCTTTTTTTAGGGAGGCAATTACCTGCTTTGGGGGTATTTGCGCTAGAGGAGGTAGGAACAGCTAATAATTTCTTTTTTTATATTCATATTCTATCTTTATTACCTATAAAACCTTTCGGGCCTCACAATTTTCCAGGGTTTTTAAATAAACCTGTTAGAATATATAAGCCAAATTTAGATCGAAATTTAATAGGAATAGAAAATAGAAATCGTACAATAATTTATCAATGAATAAATTTAATTAATGGAAAAATATATGTAGGGAGTGCCTGAAATGGTACTCGAAGATTATTATCTTATTGAAACTATAGTGTTTTAAAAAGAAATTTACCTATTTATAATAGTTTATCTTATTATACACATAACAATTTCATGTTACTAATTTTAGAGGATTTAGGTAAAACAGGTACTGTTACAAAGGATTATATGTTATCACGAGAACAGTACTATTTGGATTTTATTTTTAAAAATTATTCTATATTGATTATGAATAATTGTTCTATAGCTGGAACAACTTTAGGTTTTAAACATAAACCAGAGTTTATTAATAGCAGATTAGGTTCTTTGAATCCTATGTCAGGGAAACAATATTCACCTGAATTTTTATATATGCAAACACGGAATAAAATAGGTATAAAGAATCCTAATTATGGTGGAAAAAAATCTACTACAACACTTTGTAAATTAATTAAGCTTGTTTATGTGTATAATTCTGAAAATCTGAATTATATTGGATATTTACCTACTGTTGTATGCTCTAAAACATTTAAAATAGGAAAAGACACTTTATCTAAATATATCAAATCAGGATTACCTTTCAAGGGTAAAATTTATTCAAGAACAAAATTACATAAATAATAATATAATAATGCCTCTATAAGTCCTTTAAAGACTTATTAGACAATCAGGTGAATTGCAAAAACAACCTAAATATATGGTCAATTTGCAGCGAAAAATTACTCGGTATATTGAGATTGACGCCTCAGAGTGATTAACGTTCAACGACTAACGGGTGAGTAATACCAACAATAAACCTGTACTTTTTTTAATATTAAATAAAGTAGCGCCTGATCAGTTTGGGTCTATAAAATTTACGAACTGAATGACATAGTCTGAACTTAACCGTAAGGTTAAGAGTTTAGTTATATTATTTTATAATATAATATAAGATTAACACAATTGATGCCTAGAAGAATTCCAGATTATCCCGATGCATTCAGTGGATGGAATCAAATATCTAGTTTAGGTTCTATAATTTCTGTAATAGCTACTATTTTATTTGGTTATATAATCTACGATATTTTTGCAAATGAGAGAATAAGTAATAACAACCCTTGGGCTGTAATACCATTCTTTACTTCTTTAAAAGAATTTAAAGTGGAAAATCTACCAGTTAATACATTAGAATGGACTTTAGCTAGTCCTATCCCATTCCATGCATTTAAAATGTTACCTGTACAATCTTAATTTTATATTTGTTAGTTTTCCTCCCCCCCCCCCCAATAGTTTGGTTTTTTTCTAGTTGCGCAGCAAGCCCAATGCCCAAGCAAGCTTGAAATATTATTTTATTGCCTACTTCTAGGCAACCATTTTTGTTTTTATTATTATTAAATTTAAAAGAGGGTATAAATTGAATTCATTTTTTTTATTTATCCAGATAAGAGAGCTCTAGATAGAAGACCTCTTCTCTTCTGCCACCGATTTGTTATTATTGCCTAAGAAGAAGAGTTTAAAATTAAAAAGAAAACGGAATTAAATTTGGGTTGTCCTAGATTTATTAGAATAAGAAATCCAGCAACCTTTTTATTTTTAATTTTAGAATGCCTTAGCAAATAATTATAAAGTTGCTGGTCCCAGGGATAACAAGGGATTACTACCTACTTTGTAGGCAAGCAAGCAAGCTAGGACTACCCATTTTTCTAAAAGGCTAAATTTCTTGAAAATTTCAAGGTCGGAGGAAACAAAAAAATTTTAATCCCTTTTTTTAATTCATTAAATAAAAGAAGCGGTCCCAGGATTGTTATCCCTGGTTATCCCAGCCTTTGTTGTAATCCCTTGTTATCCCAGCCTTTGGCTGGGATTACAACTTTGTTTTTATTCTTATTTTGAGAATGCCTTAGCAAATAAGAATTGCTGCGCGAGGGATAACGAGGGATAACAACTATTTCTAGGCAAGCAAGCAGGTATTTTTAAATTATAATTTATATCTTTAAATTTGAATTTTATATTTAATAATGAAACCTCTCCTTACCTAAGGGGTCGCTTAGACCACCAAAGGCAAAGCAGATAACAAATTATCTCACGAGAATAGCATACTTTAATTTTATTCTTAAAGAATCTTATTTATATAATTACAAATAGAACTATTCTAAGCCCTACAATATAAATAAATAGAATGGTAAGGATTTGAACCTTATATATAGATACCTGTCTGTTAATTATATAAAACCATTACATCTTTTTTAAATTATTTTTTAATTTTAGCGGCTGGCCTACTTCTAGGCAAGCAGATAATAATGATTTTTTTTTATATAAAAGAGAAGCTAATTTCAAATTGTATTTTTATACATAAGTTTAAATAAATTTTTATCATTTACTTCCGCACTTGAGGGTCTTCTAAGGACAATCCTTGGGATAGCTCCTTCGGAATTAAAAGATGGTGGGGCTGCATCGGAGGAGAGTTCTTCTATTAAAGTGTGATCAAAAATTTATTTTAAATTTAACTATATATTTAGCTATCTTGAAAAAGAATTAAGTTTATCTTTTTAATTTGCTAAATTATTCAATACCTCCTCATAATTAATATTCGCCCCCAGCCACCCCTCCCCTGCGACTATAGTAGCACCAATTAGTGCTACTTGATTGCGCCGGGGGGTTGTTTAGCAGGGGGAGCATACTACTCTATGCTAAAAGGGGTTATCTTAACTAGAAAGGTAGGTAAAGAAATAATAAAAAAAATTAGAAAGAGTCTTGTAACAACAAGAAGGAAACAAAATTAATAGAAAATTAAGTAACATAACTATTCTTAATTGAAATTTTTTATAAATTAAAAAAAAAAAAGAAACGTGAAAAATATTATTTTAGGTTTTAAACATGCTTGGAGTATTCCATCCTTACCTCAAAAAATTAATGATTTTTATTCCCACATTTTTACAAGAATTTTCAGATTCATAGGTGGAGTTACAGTATTAATTACAGTAATGAAAATTTATGATAATATTCAACTTCATAATTATTTCAATGAAACACTATGTAATATTATCATCACTTCGACATATTTATACGCATCTATCTTCATAGTGTTTATTTTAACTATCAATCTAATAAAAATTATATATACTATTTTTCTTCTTGTAAAGAAACCTAAAACTTTTGAAGTTAGAAATTCTCCTTTAAATTTGTTTGCATCACAAATAGCAAATATATTAACATGTATAAAAATAGGTTGTATTGCAACCGGTACAACTGCTGCTGTAGTTGCAGGTGGTGTAACTTTTGATACATTGATAGAGAAAAGTGGTAGATCACCAATATTTATACCCATGATGGGTGAAGGATTAAATTTAATACTAGGTAAGCCTTCTGTTTCAATAAGTGATGTTAAATTACCTGAAACATCTCTAACAAATTCAGAAAGTACTGGAAGTACAGATTTCAACCAAGAGGCTATTTCCAAAGCTTTAACTAATTATAAGGATCTAAGTCTAACAGAAAAAGAATCTTTCTGGAATGAAGTATCCAAAGAATTTAAAAAATAACCCTAGTTGCGTAGCTACCCCCCCCCAAATACCAAAATACCAAAATACCAAAATACCCCTACTCTAACCTTTTGTATATAAACGGCAAATTTTATTATGGATTCTTTTTGTTTTCTACCAACTTTAATACTAAAGATTTTTTCTGAAATAGAAAAGGGGAGTTGCTATGCTAGGATCCAATAGGGTCTTTGGTTAAAGGTAAGATGCCATTTGTTGTAAAACAAAGACACAGGTAAACCAAGATGGAAAATAAAATAAAACCTAAACTTAATAAAACAAAAATATGAAAACAAAAACTGCATTATGGAACAATATTCAAGAAGAATTAAAAGATAATATTTTTAACCCCGATATTCTAACCAAATTTATAAACCATTTTTATGAAACCAGAATTAAAAATTTAAATTCAGATCAACACATCTTATTTCTTTTTAGAATTGAACTTATAAATTCTGATATTAAAACTACCACAAAATTATTAAAATTAGATAATAATTTAGAAAATAAAGATAATCTTATTGCTTTTTTATTGGAGAAGATAAATTTAACTTCAGAAAGTTATAATGATACACCTATTAAATCACTTATCATTAGTTATGGTATCAGAAAAGGAAAGATTATACCAACAATCAAACCTATTGCATTAACTGAAAAGAAAAATGAGGGTAATAAATATCAACACATCTACTATAATCATAAACTACCAATAGCTTTAAATGCCTTAGATTATGGAACTTTAATTGGAGTATTTGGAGATACAACAATCGTTTCTTTTAAGAAACATTATAATTTAACTATCCAATCTGAAGATAACAAAAATCACATTAAGTTTTTTAAAAATGGAGTAATGATATATGAATGGACAGATCATATTAAGGAAGATAATTCTCTAATGAGAGAAATAGGTAAAACAACTTTCCTTTGGAAAGAAGGAGAAATACTTTGGACCAAAGTATTGAAAACAACAAAGCCTATTAAAAAGAAGAGAATTTCTTCTGGGTTAAAGGAAAATTTCATAACAATGGATCTAGAAACTATTAGTAAAATCGATCCTTCAAGAGCAGGTTCAACTCTTATTCCTTATTTATTATGTTGGTATGATGGAAAGAGGGATAAAACTCATTCTTATTTTATAGACCCAAGTTTAGGTGATACTAGTATTAAGGATATAATCTATAGAGCCATGACAGATATTTGTACTAGAAAATATAAATGTTATAAGATTTATCTACATAATTTCAGTAAGTTTGATGCTATATTCCTGGTAAAATATCTTATCTTAATCGGGGAGTGTGATCCAGTTATCCATAAAGGTAAAATTATATCTTTCTCATTTAAGCCTAATTGGAAGAAAGATTTTGGTAAGGTTACTTTTTTAGATAGTTATTTATTATTAACAAGTTCTTTAAGCAAATTAAGTAAATCTTTTAATATTGATTCACCAAAAACTTTATTTCCAATCCATTTAAATAACATTAACTATCAAGGTTCAGTGCCAGATATTAAATATTTTAAAGATATATCTTTAGAAGATTATGAAAAATATAAAGCCTCACATAGTGATAAAATATGGAATTTTAAAACAGAAGCTATTGCTTATTGTTCAATTGATTGTAAGGCTTTATATCAAATTTTAAGTAGATTTAATAAATTAATCTTTGAAAAATTCAGATTAAATATAACTGATCATCCAACTTTACCAAGTCTAGCTTTCTCTATTTATAGATCTTCTTTTTATAAAAATGAAGTAATTCATCAATTAAGTGGAAAAATAGATAAAGATATTAGGCAAGGATATACAGGAGGTTCAACAGAGATGTTTATTCCAAAACCACCACAAGGTAAGAAGATTTATGCCTATGATATTAATTCTCTGTATCCAAGTGTAATGAGAGATAATGATATCCCAATTGGAAGTCCTATTTATTTTGAGGGGAATATATTAAAACAAGATTCAAAAGCTTTTGGTTTCTTCTATTGTAAGATTACTGCTCCAGAAGGATTACTGCATCCTATTTTACAACTACATCATAAAACTTTTAATGGTTTAAGGACTATCTCTCCTTTAGGTTCATGGGAAGGTATGTATTTCTCTGAAGAACTTTACAATGCAGAGAAATTTGGATATAAGTTTAAAATCTTAAGAGGTTATACCTTTGACAGAGGTAATATCTTTAAGGATTATATTGATAATTTATATAATTTAAGGTTAAATTATACGAAATCCGACCCTCTTAATTTTACTGCTAAAATATTATTAAATTCTTTATACGGTAGGTTCGGTATGAATGATGATTTCAATATTTTAGAAATTGTAGATCAAGAAGAACTTATTGAAATAGAGTCTAGTTATTTAATAATAGATAATATCCAACAACTATCTTCAACAAAAGGTAAAGAGAAATACTTAGTTTCTTATTCTAATCCAGAATCAAAAACTTTAACTTTAATGGATGGAAATAAAGAGACTCATAATATAAACATAAGTGTTGCTGCAGCTATTACTGCATATGCCAGAATCCATATGTCTCAATTTAAAAATAATCCATCTTTTCCTAATTTATATTATTCCGATACCGATAGTCTTTATTTCGATGGTCCAATACCGGATTCTTTTATTAGTCCTACAATTTTAGGTAAGTTAAAATTAGAAGGAATTTATAATTCTGCAGTTTTCTTGGCTCCTAAGGTTTATGCTTTACAGAATCAAGATGGATTAATTGTAAAGATTAAGGGTTTAAGTAAATATAGTATAGTTAAGAATAAAATAAATATAGAATTACTATACCAATTATTACACCAAAATGGTAATATTAAAAAAAACCAAGACAAATGGTTTAGATCTTTATCGGAAGGAACTATCAATATTTTAAATCAAACTTATAATTTAAAAGTTACTGGGAATAAAAGAGAGTTAATTTATAACAGTCGCTTTGCGAGGTGTTTTAGTTGGAACCAAATCTTTAATTTTATAAGTAATTTCCTTGTCTAACAACGGGTTTGGAAGCAATCCTTCCCTTTTTATTCTTAATTTTAGAATGCCTTAGCAAATTAGAATAAAGTTGCTTCCAAAGGACTACCCACTCCCATTCCATTCCCTTTGGAAGCAACCCCACTCCTAAATATTTAGTTTCGAGTCTTTATTAAATATAACTAATAAAATTTTCCTTTTTATAAATAAAAGAAGGATTGATTATTATTCCTAAATAATCATTTCTTATCCATTTGTATATTATTGGATATTTATTTTAGTAATAAAATATTTTCTCCCTAAAAGTTTAAAATTTAGTGTGTTCATTTGTGGCTTTAATTAATAATTAAAGTATTAGAAATTTGTTAAAAATACTGAATAGCAAATTAGGGATATTTCTAATAACAATCAGTAGGTTAGACGCTATTAAAAAGAAAAAAAAAGCCCAAGAAATATGTTTATTATAAATTATATGCCATTTAATTATGAGATGGTTTTGGAGTTATTAGATCTTGTTATTATAGTTATTCTAGCATTAGTTATTTATATTATTAGAAATAGTATTCTCCATAGTAATAAAATTGTGGATAATGCTTTTAAAGCAATAGTAGGATCTGCGGCTTTATCTACTCTTTATAAAAATTTATCATCTGGATCTGGAGGATCTGATAAAGATAAAGATAAAGATAAAGATAAAAAAAAAGATAAAGATAAAACTAAGGTTAATGATTCAACGGGATCTAGTTCAGCGGATTCTAAATCTAGTAAATAATAAAACATCTTAGAGTTAGTGTTTATTTTATTAAAATTAATTAGTGCTGGCGGCCTTGATTATTTTAAAGGGCGCCTTTTTAAACAGTATATAGCCTCGCGAAAGCGACTGCCTTTTTTTATTCTTATTTATAGAATAAAAATAAGAATGGTTGCCTACTTCGTAGGCAAGTGGTGTACATTACCTTTAGTTGCAGAGTGCTGGTGGCAGAAAGCAAAGGGTTCAATAATAAAATATTCTTTTTTATTTGGTCTAATATTAGAAAAATTAGATATTAAAGAAAAAGGAGAAATTTTAAATGGCAATTATCATTATAATTTTGCTTTAGGAATATTTTTATTATCTTTAATTTGTTTATTAAATCTTATTAATGTTATTGCTTATTTAATTGTAAGTAGTTTATTTAATATAAACAATGTAGAGAGTAAATACCCTAAATTTAAAAATATTATAAAATATTTTCATAATACTTCTTTATATTTTGTTATTTTTGAAGGAATTATTTGTTTGTTATTTTTATTAGCTATAGTAATTTTTTCTTTATTGGAAATTTATTTAAGATAAATTAATCCCCCCCCCCTTAATAACTTTGTTCGATTCCAGGTGCTTATTTTTATATTTTTTATTCTTGGATCGCTACGCGGGATTTTTAGAATGCCTTAGCAAATAAGAATAAAGTTGCTTCCAAAGGACTACCCAATCCAAGAAAAATTATTTAAATATAGAAAAATTCTTTAAGATAGAGAAACAAGGAATTGAATCTTAAATAAGATGTAACTCTCAAAAGCTACAATATATTACCATATTTTCCCTCTTTATAGAGATATTTGTCTACTAAAAAAGAATTATAAAAGAATCGTTTTTGTATTCTCCTACCAGAGGTAGTCCTACCTTTATTCTAATTTGCTAAGGCTTTCTAAAATTAAGAATAAAAAGGAAAGGATTGCTTCCAAACCCATTCCAATGGCCCATTCCCAACCCCCCTCGCGCAGCGATCCAAGAAAATATTATATTTGGTTATTTCTTATTGGTCAAAAATTCCTAATTAAAAAGAGTTAATATTCGCTGGAACGAACGTTAAATCTTTATTATTCTAATTTCTAATCTGTAGATATTGTCTAAATCTTCCTTAGGTCCTATATGACAATAATGGCTTAGAATTTTTAAATAAAACTCTTTAAATAAGTATGTTTATTTATATTCAAATTAGAATAAATATCACATACCATAGCAAATCCAATCTCTGGATCCCTAAAGCTTGTCCCAATTTAAGATAGACTACTGGCTAAAACTCTAATTTGGGGTTGGTACGCAACCTCAGGATCTTACATTAACTTGATATAGATAGCCTTAAACAGATCCTCATGTTTTAAACCATAAATATTATAAATATTGTAATGGTTGTATCAACTAGAAGTAAGATGTCTTACAAACGGATCATTTTGGAATTTAATTTCTATATCTTTAATAAAAAGATAGAATCTATGAGGTAAAAGTTTAGATTTCCTAATAAGTTATCTCAATTCCCTCTAAAGTTTGGTTTTAACTCTGCCACCGGTAGATAATTGATTAAACTTTTTTTGGCCCAATAAAATTAGTCTATATTTCTCTCTCTTTATGAAATATTTAAAACTTATTTGATTTGTCCCTTAGGACAATTTATTTTTGAGGCGGCCCAACCAAGGATATTTAAAATTTTGTAAAATTTATTTATAAGTATTTGTGTATTGAGCCTAACCCTTCGGTTACCATATAAACATAACCCTTATAATTTAAAAACCTGATAGATAAATATACGATTTGAACTATTATAAAGAGAACAATTGTTTTAGATAGGAAAGATAATAAAATATTGATATTCATAGCTCTTTGTTTTTAATAAAATTTATTTATCTTTGAGTGGTTCCTTAGTTATCCTATCTTCATAACTCTAAGCGAGGGTTGTCCTTCCCTTTTGATTCTTAATTTTAGAATAAAATAAGAATAAAGGTAGGACTACTCTTTTTACAGTTAGCTAGAATCCGAAGGACTTAATAAAACAAATAATTCAATTGCTCTCCCCTCTTAGGGTATTTATTAAATTTAGAGTCGTTTTTAGAAAATTTGCAAAAGTCAAATGGACAAGTATAACAAAAGAACAGAGAAAAAATACTGGCTTTTTGTATAAAACCTGTTTCTAGTTGAACCAAAAATTAGAAAAATAAGGCCCTTTTCACCCTCCCTGCGCTTGCGCAGGAAGGGTCCTAAGGAGTAGAGAACCTTAATTTTATAAATCTGAACATTTATAAAATTAAACCTATTTTTATCCTCGTCTAGACAGGCTCCTTCTAGCGAATTAAAGTAGCTAGAAACCAAGGGTGTTGCTTCCAAAGAATAAAGAGCAGCTAAAGCTGGTTTCTTGTCCCACTCCTCTATTTGACCCCTCTCTTCATTAGGAGAGGCAGATCCAATAGAGAGTCCTCGCCCTGGCGGCTTATCCGAAGAATTAGCTTATTTTTAACCAAGAAGTGGACTCTTAGGGTGAGAAAAGGGCACCCACAATAGAGAGATTAGCTAGGCTATGCTAGGGGAGAAATAAGAGCAAATTTTATTCTATAAAGAGAGCTATAAAAAAAAAGGAGCTATAAAACAAAAAAAGACTTTAGCATAACGGTTAATGCAGTTCGCTCATAATGGATATTATAAGGGTTCGAATCCCTTAGGTCTTAAATCTTACTCCCCTAGTAATACCTTAGACAGCCTTAGCAGGGAGCATAATCTATTAATAGACCCTTGATTTACGAGTCTGCTAAAATAGAGTCCAAAAGAGCGCAAGCAAGCCACTTCTTTTTTCCAAATTCTTAATTTTTATAATAAGGAAAAGCTGTAGGAGCTGGAGCCGTATAAGAAGGATTGCTTCCAAATAAAAAGAGAGGAGCTGCCCTGCCTAAATGGAGGATTTCTTTTTAGGCAGATTGTTAGGGTTGCTGCGCCTTGCTCCGAAGATAGTTAGCAACCAAAGGAGAGCTGAGCTGCAATCGCAGCTCCTTGCGCGAGGGTGGAAGCAAAGCGGAGCTAAGAATTTTTTTAATAAAATTATTAAAAGAGGGTTAAAATTCTAACACTTTAATTATTTAACAATAAAAAGTAATTTGATTATTTTTATATCCAGTTTTAGCTTCTTGTGTGCCTCGCGAAGCGACCCCTCAATTCTTCTAATTAAATTGGCTCTTTTGGATCGCTACGCGAGGTCGCTAGAGAGTGGTTCTTATCGTAGTCTTTTAGGGTGGTTGCGTAGCTACCCACCCGATTAAATAAGCAAAGGATTGTTAACAATAGAGTCTTTCCAAATAAAAAGAAGGGAAATTTAAAAGGCATCTAAGGGGAGCTATAAATTAAAGGACAAATAAAAATAAAAATAAAAATACGATAATTATTAAATAATTAAGGAAAACTTAGGTAATTGTAAATATAATTTATATTACAAATTTGATTTTGTGGGAAATTTTTATGGAAAATTTTTACTCGTTTCGTAACCTATTTCCCAAAGCATACTATTAGGGGAATAGAAAAAAAAGAATTTAAAAAGTTAACACTTAAGTTTGTTACATATTATATTTATTTATATTGAATATACTTATTTATATTATTATTTGTTACTCTCCTATCCACCCTGTCTAAGTCCTGCCTAATACACTAAGGTGAGGAGCTGTCAAGACAAGCAAACCTCCTCTTTTTTCTTTGGAAGCAACCTCCCTTTTTTCTTGGTTGGGGGTTGCTTCCAAAGGGAATGGAATTGGGGGGTTGCTTCCAAAGGGAATGGGCCCCACCCCCCCCCGCTAACGCGGGGGTGGAGTCCTAGTAATCCTAGTAATTTTAATTATATGGTTAAAATAATTGATTGGTCGCTTCGCGAGGGAATGGGTAGTCCTAGATTTCTTATTCTAATAAATCCGGCAATTTTATTCTAATTTGCTAAGGCATTCTAAATTTAAGAATAAAAAGAGAATGACAACCCTAATTCCTAAGCAAGATAACAAGCAAGCAAGCTAGCAAACTGGAGACCTAGAATTAAGACTAAAAGTTATAGTAGTATTATGAATAAGGTGGATAGCTCAATTTTTTTTTAATTGAGCAAGAGCTATAAATAGATATAATTACTTAGAGTAATAGAAAATAAAACTTCCTATATTTACTAATAATATTTATATTAAATTAAGTAAAATCCTAGCTTTAGCAGGCTTAGTAGGAGCAGAATATCAGTTAATTTTATTAAAGAATATATAGAATCTTTAGGTTTTCTATCTCTGTCTAAATAGCAGGGATGGGGGCGGCCCAACCCAATCCACCACCCTGTGTTGTGTTGTCTTGGCAATCCAAAAGAGAGTTGCTAAATCAGAATCTTCTAACAAAAGAATGTAAAGATAGAAATAAACCTAAGGGAGCTATAATGAAGCTAATTGTATAAAATTTAAATTGGTTTTTTTTCTAATCCTCCGCAGAAGCCTATCTCCTTAGGGTGGTAGATGCTCAGTTTTTTAAAAATTTGAGCAAGAGCAAGGACTAAAACAACAAAATTTGGTTTATAGAATTAGTTTAACCCCTCGCAGTTCCCCCTAAATTTTACGATTGCGTAGCTACCCCCAATCCTAGCGAAGCAACCCCCCTTGCGTAGCAACCTAGATTTGTATTTGCTTGGTTGGAATTTTTTTCTAAAATTCTAGGATTTCTTATTCTAATTTTCCTACCAAGCAAGAGGGGAGCAATTAATTTATTTCAAAAATTTAAATTTGCTAGCTTACTACAAAGTCCTGGGACAAGTAAAAAGGGTTTTACTCTAAAAATTTTTTTTAATTCTTATAGTGGTGGCCCATCCCTGCTGCTCCTCTCCCCAAGAAGCAAAGGCAGGGAGAAAGACTAAATTTAATACTTGCTTCAAGTTTAATATAAAAAAAAAGGCGGGGGGTTGGGCCCCCATTCCCAATCCTTGTCCTTACCTTTTTATTCTTATTTTTAGAATGCCTTAGCAAATTAGAATAAAGATAGGATTATCCAGTCCAAGAGCTGTAGTTTAATTCAAAAAAAAATTAGCTTTTATATTAACAAAAGAGATCCGGGGGTCTTACAAAAAAGGAGCAAAAAAAATAAAAAGAAAAGAGCAATGCAATAAAAGAAGATATATAAAAATTGCAAAAAGCAAATACAATACAAAAATTTTTTTAACTAATGATAAATAAATAACAAAGGAGCTAAATAATAAAAAGCCCCCTTTTTCTCTCTCCATATGATTTGCCTCGCGTAGCGATCCAAAAGAGAGTTGCTTTTCAACTTCTAGGAACGCACAAAGAGAGGAGAGGTTATTGCTCAGCCATTTTTAAGCTCCTTTTTATTTTATTTTTATAAAAAAAAAAAAGATTTTTAAATTTTAAAGAAGAATTTAATTTTGGTTCTGATTGAACGTTTTTCAGTAGTTTTAAGACATGCAAATCGTTATTCTAGAAAGATGATAAGTAAAGAATAAGGTGTAAAGGTGAGTAATGATAAATAAGATACCTTATAGTCCTCATAAATAGAGGATAGTTATATAAAAAATATATAATATAATTGAGCTTAATTAATAGAAAGGAAATTTTCTACTATAAGAGTCTATTTATTTTGTTTAAAGGTAGTTGGTGGGGTAAAGGCCTACCAAGCCTACGATCAATAGCCAAGTTTGAGAGAACAAATGGCCACATTGGGAATGAAAAGCCCCAAATTGCATAAGCAATCTGCAGTCAAGAATATTAGTCAATGCTCGCAAGAGTGAACTAGCTAACTGAAATCACAAAAACACAAAATGTGCTTATTGTGATAACGTAAGGGAAAAAATTGATATTACCTTACTATAAGTGTTGTCTAAATAACTGGTGCCAGAAGACTCGGTAACACCAGAAACGCGAACGTTAGTCGTCTTAAACAGGCGTAAAGGGTAAGTAGGCTGCTTTAAAGTCTATTTTTTTATAAGCTAGTTAATAAAAAACCATCCACCCTCTAGCTATTGCTAGGGAGGGCTTTGTATATTAGTCCTCCCCTTGGCAAGGAGCTGCGAGTTGCTTCGCAAGGATAAATTTTCAGACTTTAAATTATAAATTAAAGCTAAGTAAAATGAAAATAGGGTATTATTAATAGTTGCTTTGTTATTTATAAGCAAGGAAACAGAATTTATAATAATTTTATTAATAGGAACAAAATAGATACACTTAAAGCTAGAATCATAATTGAGATAAACCAAATAATACTTATGTGTAAGGGCGATATCTGAAAATACTAAGTAGAATACTAACGGTGAAAACTTTTTATCTGGTAATGATTGACGCTGAGGTACGAAAGTGAGAACAGGGAATAGGATTAGATACCCAGTTACCTCTCACCGTCAACGATGAATGGTAGTTGTTAATTTAATTTAATTAGTGACGATGTTAACGCGATAACCATTCCGCCTTGAGAGTACGGTTGCAAAACTGAAACCAAAAAAATTAGTCGGTCTCGGAGCAAACGGAGTGAAGCATGTTACTTTAATACGATAGTACGCGTAAAATCTTACCAGTTCTTGCATATCCAATTTATTTTTTTTTTAAGAATCTAAATTGAGTAATTTCTAGAATAAAATTCAAATTTTATTTAAAGCTCTTTTTACAAGTAAAAATTGACAAATAAGCTTAATAAGATTTTAATTTTATTAAATTAGGAATTCGTTTACAGGTGTTGCATGGCTGTCGTCAGTCCGTATTGTGAAAAGTCAGGTTAACTCCACTAACGGACGAAATCCCTGTAGTTAATTTATACTTAATTATTACTTAATAAAACAATTATTAAGTTGGGGCTAAGACAAGTCGTTATGGCCCTCATGAACTGGGCTGATAAGTGCCTTAGGAAAGCACGAAATTGGCTGAAACTGTCAAACTCCGGGGACACCTTAAAGCTTATGATACCAAGCAATAGTCGAAAGGCTATATGTGGCTGAAGTAATTATTCAGGTAAGGTAACAAATCATAAGATGAGTGAAAATGAAATAGGTTATCGCGGATCTAAATCAGAATATGATTTTATGCTGAAGAAAAAGCCAATCCAAAGAAGCTATAAAAACTACAATTCTGTAAAAGAGCAACGAGCAGACGGCAGTTGGTTTTTAAATATAAATAAAAACTTAAGGTGTGCTCTAATGGGTTTCGAAAGAAACTATCAACTTAGAATCCCTGCTAAACAATTATTAAATAGACCCCTAAATTTTTCTACTTCATATATCCCAACTCAGCAATCTACTATTAATCCATGATTTCTAACAGGATTTACAGATGCTGAAGGTTCTTTTATGATTACTATAACTCAAAATGAGAAATCTAAAATGAAATGGAGGGTAATTCCTTCTTTTGCTATACATATTCATAATAAAGATATATCTTTACTAAATCAGATTCAAAAAAATTTAGGTGTAGGTAATGTAAGAAAAAATAGCAATACTACAGTTTTATTTAGAGTTGATAATCTTAAAGAAATACAAGTTATTATCAATCATTTTGATAGGTTTCCGTTGTTAAGTGTTAAAGCTTCTGATTATATACTATTTAAAGAGTGTTATAATTTAATTATGCAAAAACAACATTTAACTCCAAGGGGTTTTGAAAAGATATTATCTTTAAAGTATAATCTTAATAAAGGGCTACCGGATAAATTAAAAAAAGCATTTCCAAATATCGTACCTGTAGATAGACCAGAGTACAAATTTATAAGTATACCAAATCCGTTTTGGATCTCTGGTTTTGCTTCTGGGGATTCTACATTTAGTATATCTATTGAAAAAAGTAGTAATAAATTAGGGAAAAGAGTAAGATTAATATTTGGTACTTGTCTTCATCTTAGAGATAAAGAAATATTGCTAGGTATTTTAAATTATTTTTATAATTCATTTGAAGATTTGACTCCTTCGTTTTCTGGTTTTAGAAAAGAAAAACAGAGCCAGTTGAGCAAGAAGCTATCAATTCAACAGAAATATATTTATGATACTGATAAGACTTCTCTTCTTCAAATTAAAAACTATTCAGATATACGGAATAAAATAATACCTTTTTTTAACGAGTTTCCTATTTTAGGAGTTAAGAGCTTAGATTTCAACGATTTTAAATTAATAGCAAATCTAATAGACAATAAAGAGCATTTAACTCCCGAGGGTTTAAATCAAATAATAGAAATAGTAAAAGGAATGAATTTAGATAGGAATTTCGATAGCACTATTGAAAGTGGCTATTAAATTTTTATTACTAGTAATAATTGTACGCCAAATCTAATTTCCATGATAGACGTGCTACTAAAACTTTTACAATATGATGCAAAACTTTAGCTTAAAAAGCTAGGCAGGTTTAGCTAATCAATAAAAAAAGTTCAATTTATTAATATTTTAACGGATTGTTGCCTGGAATTCGGCAACATGAAGAAGGAATTTCGAGTAATCGTTGATTAGCCACGCAACGGTGAAGCATGAATCCGTGATGAACTAACTGTCTGTCGCTGGGGAGGAGTTCGGAAAGGGGGAAATAGCCAATTAATAAAAAGTAAAACAAGGTAGGTTAGATTATTTCCTTATTTATAATTATTTATAATTATTTATAAATATAAAAATATAATTAAAGAAAAGGTCTCAACAATTTTGTTGTATTTTATTAATATCAATTAACCCTTCTGGGTAACATCTCAAAAGTCATAGCAAGGTAGCTGTACTGGAAAGTGCTGCTGGAAAATATAAGTTAGAAACCCCCCCCCAAAAAACCCTAGCTAGATCTCCTTAGGGTAGCTCCTTAATCTTAATATATTATTATACAAATAGAGCTTATATAGTCCTGCCTTATCTTGTAATCCGAAGGATTACGACTCCTTCTTTGTCCTTGCAATTGGTCCTGTTTATTTTTATTCTTTTTTTTACTTGTCGCTTCGCGAGGCCTTGTATTGGGGGGTTGTCCGAAGGACTACCCAGTCCCAATCAATCCTGTTTGGAAGCAACAAGTCCCAGGACTTGTTTTTTACCTACGAATTTCGTAGGTAAATTAGTCCTGGGATTAGACCCTTAATTGCTAGCCAATTTCTAGGCAAGCTAGACAACTTTAATATTTAATTTTAATAAAAAGGAGAAGAAGCAACCCCTTTGCACAGGGGAGGTGCAAGCAAGGAGCTGCGAGGAGCTAATGCTTAGACAGATTTACCTAAGCAGTCTAGCGCGAGGGATTAATATAAATAAAATAATTTGAGTTCTCTTAATTCAATGGGTAGAATAGCATTCTTCTAAAGTGTTAATTCTGGTTCGAGTCCGGAAGAGAACTATAAAATTAAAAAAGACTTGCTAGCGAAGCTAGCAACCCTTTATTCTTTTTTTTACTGGATTGCTTTTTTGTTCTCTTGCGAAGCAATTCTCCTTGCGAAGGTAGGATTACTAGGATTACTAGTAAGCTAGTTATTTTAATATTAAAATTAAGTAAAAGGGGAGTTGCTTCGCAAGGAGCAGCAAAAATTCAATGCTGAGGTAGGGGTGAGCTGTAAAATAACCCTAATTACTAAAATTTATTAATCCCCCTAATATAGCAAGGATTCAAAGCAAGCGGCTTTTTTTTTTACTAGCGCAGCAAGCAGCAAGCAAGCAAATGATAATTTAATTAAAAAAAAATAAGAAAAGCGCAGGAGGGGAGCTAGATGGCGGGAGAATATAAACAAATAAAAAAAGGAGCTTGCTTCTCCCCCCTTTCTTATTTTTACCTGCAAAGCAACTCAAACTTTACTATATTTAAAAAAGTTAAGTTGAAGAAAAAAAATTTGTGGGTTGGGCCCCCATCCCTGCGCAAGCAGGACAAACTAGCCAATTTATAAGCAAGACGGCGGTTGCGTAGCTACCCAACCCCAATCCAAGGCCCATTCCATTCCCAACCCCCCC